>Ga0190265_10000654_pt1 | contig 23728 bp, 20 predicted proteins | sample Popmic124T_FD_133135 | JGI IMG/M metagenome (GOLD analysis project Ga0190265, IMG submission 133135) | Populus adjacent soil microbial communities from riparian zone of Indian Creek, Utah, USA - 124 T | ecosystem: Environmental > Terrestrial > Soil > Riparian zone | place: USA: Utah | collected...
ACGATCGCGGCGGTCACCGCCACGCGATCCGACGAGGCGGGGCTGGCGTCGGGACTGATCAACACCTCGCAGCAGGTCGGCGGCGCGCTCGGCCTCGCCATAGCCGCGACGGTCGCCAATTCGACGACCTCGGACGTCTTCGCCTCGGGCGAGCCCAACCGTCTCGTCGCGCTGAACGAGGGCTTCCAGGACGCGTTCCTGGTCTGCGCCGGCTTCGCGATCCTCGGCGCGATCCTCGCGGCGGTGCTGATCTCGTCGCGTGACAGCCGTGAGCACGCGGAGGCGGCTCAGCGCGGCGACGTCGAGCCGGTGCCGGCCGCCTGAGTCAGACCCTTCCCGTCGCCTGGCGCCGCCTCCGCGCCAGCGCGTCGACGATCACCGCGGCTAGCAGCACCGCGCCGGTCACCATGAACTTCACCGAGGACTCGTAGGCGAGCAGGTCCATGCCGTTCGAGATCGAGCCGATCACGAGCGCTCCGAGCAGCGCGGTCCAGACCGAGCCGCGTCCGCCGAAGAGGCTCGTCCCCGCGATCACCGGGCCGGCGATCGCGAGCAGCAAGAAGTCGCCCGCACCGGAGGACTGGTTGACGGCGAGTAGGCGCGAGGCGGCCATGATGCCGCCGATAGCGGCCATCGACGATGCGATCGCGAACACCACGATCCGGATTCGCTGGACCTTGATGCCGGCGCGCCGCGCCGCCTCGGCGTTGCCGCCGACGGCGTAGATGTGGCGGCCGAAGGTCGTCTTCGTGGTGATGAACTGGAAGACGACGACGAAGCCGACGAAGATCAGCGCGGCGAGCGGCACGCCGCGGTCGTCGTTGAGCACCGCGACGGCGATGAGGATCGCCACCGCGGCGAGCCCGAGCCGCAGCCCCACCACGCCGAGCGACGGCACGCGCAGTCCGGCACGGGCCTTGCGCCGCCAGTCGAGCAATGTCACGGCCGCGTAGACGAGGATCCCGACGATCGCGATCGTCCAGCCGGTGGCGCCCTCGTAGAAAGTGCTGGTCAGGCCCGTGACCACCGGGTCGGTGAGATTGATCGTGCCCGTGGTGCCGAGCACCTCGAGCTGTGCGCCCTGCCACGCAAGCAGTCCAGCGAGCGTCACTACGAACGAGGGGATCCCGAACGTCGTGAAGATGACGCCATGGAAGGTGCCGATCGCCGCGCCGACCGCGATCGCCGCGGCGATCGCGAGGTATGGCGACCAACCGTGCCTGACGCTCAGCACCGCCATGACCGCGGCGCAGAGGCCGCTGACCGCGCCGACCGACAGGTCGATCTCGCCAAGCAGCAGGACCAGCACGACGCCGACCGACACGAGGCCGATCGCCGTGATCTGCAGCATCAGGTTGGTCAGGTTCGTCGCGCTGAGAAAGCGATCCTCCTGGCTCTGGAAGATCGCCCAGATCACGGCCAGCACGACGATCACCCGCAGCTCGCCGAGGTCGCCCTCGATGAAGCGGCGGAAGAAGCTGGCCGACGGGCGGTCCTCCTCGCGTGGCCCGGGAACCTCGGGCACGGTGCTCGGTTGCGCGGTCATCGCTGATCTCCCGTCTGACGGACCTCGGTCGACTGCTCGCCGCTCTCGGCACCCACCGGGGGACCGAGGTCTCCGGTGCTCGGATCGCTGGCGCCGGTGATCGCTCCGACGATCTCCTCGTGAGTCGTCTCCTTCGCGTCGTAGACGCCCGACTTGCGGCCGAGCCGCAGCACGAAGATCCTGTCGGCCACCTCGAAGACGTCGGCCAGGTTGTGGCTGATCACCACGACCCCGTGGCCCTGCTCCTTGAGCCGCCGGATCAGGTTCAGCACCTGCGCGGTCTGACGCACGCCGAGCGCCGCGGTCGGCTCGTCGAGCAGCACGACCTTCGGGTCGCCGAGCAGCGAGCGAGCGATCGCCACCTGCTGGCGCTGGCCGCCCGACAGCGTGCCGACCTCCGAGCGGACGTCGACGATCGTCACGGCGAGCGTGTTGAGCAGCTCGTGCGACTGGCGCTCCATCGACGTCTCGTCGAGCTGCCGGGTGATGGCGGCGATGCCGCCCGCGCGCTCCTCACGACCCAGGAACAAGTTCTCGACGACGTCGAGGTTGTCGCAGAGCGCGAGGTCCTGGTAGACGGTGGCGATTCCCAGGTGCACCGCGTCGGTCGGTGTGGCGATCCTCGCCGGCTGACCCTCGAACACGATCCGGCCGGAGTCGATCGCATGGATGCCGGCGATCGCTTTGACCAGCGTGGACTTCCCGGCTCCGTTGTCCCCGACGAGCGCCACCACCTCGCCGGGGCGGACCTCGAAGTCGACGTCTTGGAGTGCCTGAACCGGGCCGAAGCTCTTGCTCACCTTCTCCAGCGCCAGTACTGGCGCGCCATCGCTCATCGTCTCTCCCTCTGTCGCCGGGGCATGGGGCCGGCGGCGGTGCTCGCCGCGTCCGCCGGCCTCGTTGCCGAGGGGATCACTGGATCCCGGCCTCCTGGCACGCGGCGCGGTACCTACCGGTGCAGATCTCGTCGACGCTCCAGAACTTGTCCTTGATGATCGTGTCCTGGATGTTGTCCTTGGTCACCGCGACCGGGGTCAGCAGCACCGAGGGGACCTGCTTCTGGCCGTTGTCGACCTCGTCCTCGACCAGTCCGCTCGGCGGGTCCTCACCGCGGGCGAGCGCGACCGCGAGCTCCGCGGCAGCCTCAGCCTCCGGCTTGATCGCCTTGTAGACCGTCATGTACTGCTCGTCGGCGAGGATGCGCTGGATCGCCGCGAGCTCGGCGTCCTGGCCCGTCGTCGGCCGGCTCACAGGCTGGATGCCCGCGGACTTCATCGCCGCGATCGCACCGCCGGCGGTGCCGTCGTTCGCCGCATAGGTGCCGACGAACCCGTCCTCGCCGAGCGCGGTGATCGCCTGCTCCATCTCCTGCTGGGCGCGGTCGGGGCTCCAGTCGGGCGTGTCGTACTCCCGACCTACCTCGAGGTTGCTGTCGTCGATGACGCTGTGCGCGCCCTGCTTGAACAGCTTCGCGTTGTTGTCGGTCGGCGCGCCGTTGATCATCACGATCGTGCCGTCCCCGTTGCCCTCCTCCTCGAGCTTCCTGACGAGGCTCTCGCCCTGAAGCTGGCCGACACGCTCGTTGTCGAATGAGATGTAGTAGTCGACGTCGGCGTCGGTGATCAAGCGGTCGTAGCTGATGACCGGGATGTCCGACTGCTTGGCACGCGCCACGATCGAACCGGCGGATGCCGCGTCGACGGGATCTAGCACCAGCACGTCGGCACCGCGTGTTATCGCCGCCTCGGCCTGCTGCTGCTGCTTGGCGGCGTCCTGGTCCGCATTCGAGTAGATCAGCTCGCAGTCCGGACAGAGCTCGTTGAGCCTGCGCTCGAAGTTCGGCCGGTCCTGGGACTCGTAGCGGGCCGTCTTCGACTCGGGCAACAGCAGGGCGATCGACTCGCCGCCTCCACCGCCGCCGCCGGAGCCACCGCCCCCGTCGTCGTCATCGTCGCCGCAAGCGACGAGCGCGCCCCCAGATAGCGCTAGGACGGCGCTGAGGGTCAGCGCGCGCCAGGTGGTGCTGGACATGGGAGACCTCCTCGGTCTATGTGTCACTCCTCGGTGGACTGAAAATCTCCCGCAGGGCGATTCTGTTCCTCGCGCTCGGGGGTTGTCAACCCAGTGCCCCGTGATGGGCGCCCTCAATCACGGTCTTACTCGCGGGAATTGCGGACTTCAGGTCAGCGGTCTTCCGCTGTCACAAGCGCGAGAAAGAGCGCGCAGGCGCCAGCGAGCATGAGGGTCACGCCGACGGCAAGGAGCCAGCCCTCGCTGAAGAAGGTCACGAGCGCGCCGAGCGTCAGAAGTGCCGCGGCGATGGGCGCTGAGATGCTTTCCAGCCGGGAGCTCGTGAGGGCGGCCGCCGCACTCGATGCCCGGGGCGGTGGAGGTGGCATTGGCGCCGCCGGGTCGAAGCGCCCTGTCAGAACGAGCCGGAACAGGTAGGCCAGCGAGGGCAACAGAATCAGCAGGCCGACCGCGAACCCGATCAGCAATGCGGTGATCGTCGCGTCGTTGGCGGCGGCCTCGTCGATCGACAGGCCAGGTAGGAAGGACGGTCGTTGCGCCAGGCCCCAGCCGGCGACGATCGCGGCGACGGCGGCGGCGGCCGACAGTCGTGCCGGCTCGTAGCGACGGGCCGCCACCAGTGTGAGCGTCACTATCCCCGCGGCCGCCGATACGAGCAGGGCAGCGAGGCCCGTGCCGCTCGTCAGGCCGTCGTAGAGGGGGCGGGCGTCGGAGTGGAGGACGAACGGCCCGGTCGCGGCGATGGCGCCCGCGACGATGCCGGCTCCGAGCGCACGCGTGCGGAAGGCCTCCGCTACATCGCGGTTTCCCATCCGCGTCGCGTCGCCCGCGAGGTAGACCGCGGCGAGATAGGCCGCGGTCGCGACGGCGAGCGTGCCGATCAGGATCGACGTCGGGTTGAGCCAGCTGTCGAAGGCATCGCCCCGCGCGTTGCCGACCGGCACGCGTGCCGAGGCGATCCCGCCGACGGTGGCGCCAAGGGCGAACGGGGTCAGGACCGACGAGAGGGCGAAGACGAGGCTCAGCACGCCCTCCTCGCGCGGCGTGTCGATGCCCGAGCGCAGCGCATAGCTGGCGCCGCGCAGGACGATCCCGATACCCGCCAGGAACAGCGGGATCGTGAGCGTCGAGGTGATCGATGCGAAGGCCGGCGGATACGCCGTCCAGCACACGACCAGCACGAAGATCAGCCAGACGTGGTTGGCCTCCCAGACCGGCGCCATCGCGCGGTGGGTGTGGTCGCGCAGCGCCTGCCCGCCGGGGCCGCGGCCCGTGAGCTCCCAAAGCCCGGCGCCGAAGTCGGCGCCGCCGAGCACCGTGTAGGCGGCGAGGCCGACGAGGATCAGGATCAGCGGGGCCTCAGCCACCCACGCTCCCCTCGACAGCGGCCGTGTCCTCCTCCATCGGCCTGGCCGCCAGGCGGCGCAGGATCCAGACGACCGCTACCAGCAGCCCGAGGTAGACGACCGCGAGCGTCGCGTAGCCGATCGGGATGCCGCCGGCACCGGTGACGGCGTCCTCGGTGCGCATCACCTCGTAGACGACCCATGGCTGGCGGCCGACCTCGGTCGTGACCCAACCGGCGATCAAGGCGATCACCGACAGCGGGCCGGCCGCGATCGCCGCGCGCCAGAACCACGGCGACTCGGGGAGGCCCCGTCGGCGTATGCGGACGAACAGGTACCAGGCCGAGAACGCCGCGAGCAGCGTCCCGATGCCGACCATCGTCAGGAACGACGCTCGCACGATGCCGACCGGCGGCTGGTCGTCCCCCGGCACCGAGTCGAGCCCGGTCACCGTGGCGTCTGGGTCGTGGAATGCCAGGAGCGACAGCAGGTTGGGGATCTCCGGTCCGCCGGGGACGCTGAACGGCGCGCCCTTCGTCGTCTCCTTGAGATCCTCGAACGAGGCGAGCTTGACCGGCTGCTCGTCGGCCACCGTCCGCGCCGCCCAGTCGCCGACGATCAGCTGCACCGGCGAGGCCACGGCAGCGGCGGTCAACGCCAGCGTCAGCGCCTTGCGCTCGTAGCGCCCGCGGTGCCCCTTCAGCCACTGCCAGCCGTAGACGGACGCGATCAGGAAGCCCGCGACGATGTAGGCCGCGACGTACATGTGCACCATCTCGTGAGCCAGGTAGGAGTTGCCGAACAGCGCACCCCATGGCTCGACGTCGACCGCCCGTCCCTCCTCGAGCCGGAATCCGCTCGGGTTGTTCATCCATGCGTTGACCGCGATCACGAAGAACGAGCCGGTGATCCCCGCGACGATCACCGGGATGCCGGTCAGCAGGTGCGCCCGCGGCGACATGCGGTCCCAGCCGTAGACGTAGATCGCGATGAAGATCGCCTCGAGGAAGAACGAGAACCCCTCGAGGGTGAAGCCGAGCCCGAACACGTCGCCAAAGGTCGCCATGAATCCGGGCCACAGCAGCCCCAGCTCGAAGCTCAGGATCGTTCCCGTCACGACCCCGACCGCGAACAGCGCCAGCATCACCTTCGACCAGCGTCGCGCCAGCATCTTGTAGACCGGATCGCCGGTCCGGTAGTGCCGCCACTCGGCGAACACCACCAGTGCCGGGAACGCCATGCCGAAGCACACCAGCGGGATGTGCGCGACGAACGACATCGCCTGCATCTGCCGCGCCTCCAGCAGGTACTCCTGCTGAACCGGGCCGAACGCGGAGGCGAGGAGGTCAAGTGGCATGGAGGCTTGGATCGAGCGTAACGATCATCCATTAGGAGTGGTCCCCAGCACGGAACTTGCTATATATGCTGTCAACGGCGGGACGGTCTCCAGGGGGTCGAACCGTCGGTTTGCGTCCCTAGAGGGAAGCGATCGAAGGCCTTGCGTTCATTACCGTCGAGATAGCGACGACTTTCAACGTGCTCCCCGAGAAGATTGACCTTCTGAGCTTGGTCCTCACCTTGTCTGGTGTGGGGGCGCTGGCTGGAGCCTTCGTCGGCCGACTACGACAGGTGGGGCGAGACCAACGCGCTCGCTGCGTTGAGAGGTGCACGTTGTTTGGCGCGGAGTCCGCCGTCGTGGTCTTCTTTCTGCTGTATCTGCATCAGGAGCTTCTATGAGGCGGAGTCAACTTTGAGCATCGAGCGGATGCCGACCTTGCTCGGAATGACGGTGAGCGTGGTGGGAGCCGTGCTCGCTGCTATCGGCGACTGGTGTGCGATCGCGATCTACGGCATTGGCTTCGCCTCACTCGCGGTTTTCCTAGTGACACTTGTCTCGGTGGAGGGTCGATCGGAGTAGCTGACGGTCGGGCCGCTCGAGGGCGGCTTGGGGATCGATGGCGGTTCGCGCGGGAGCTTGTCGGGTAGGCGCTCCTCGAACCAGAAGGAGGCCGACGGCATGTCCGAGACCGACTACGACCGCCTGCAGGAGCAGCGACCGCCACAGCATCAGCCACGTCAGCCGGGGATCCAGACGGAGATGGAGCCCGAGCCGGTGACGGTGCCCGAGCACTATCGAGGCAGCGGCAAGCTCGAGGGCAGGCGGGCGCTGATCACCGGAGGGGACTCGGGAATCGGCCGCGCCGTGGCGGTGTTGTTCGCAATGGAGGGCGCGGACGTCGCGTTCGTCTATCTCGACGAGCACGGGGATGCCGAGCGGACCGTCGAGCTGGTCGAGGAGCATGGCCGCCGCGCCCTGCCGATTGCCTGCGACATCCGCGACGAGGGCAACTGTCGTACCGCCGTGGAGCGGACGGTGGAGGGACTCGGCGGGCTCGACGTCCTCGTCAACCACGCCGGTGAGCAGCATCCGCGTGACAAGTTCGAGGACATCACCGAGCACCAGCTCGAGCGAACGTTTCGCACCAACGTCTACTCGATGTTCTTCCTCACCAAGGTCGCGCTGGAGCACATGCGGGAGGGCTCGGCGATCGTCAACACCACCTCCGTGACCGCCTACGAGGGCAACCCGTCGATGATCGACTACTCGGCCAGCAACGGAGCGATCGTGTCCTTCACGCGAGCGCTCAGCAACCAGCTGGTCGAGCGCGGCATCCGGGTCAACGCGGTCGCGCCAGGGCCGGTGTGGACGCCGCTGATCCCCGCGACCTTCCCCGCCGAGAAGGTCGAGCGCTTCGGCGACCACGTGCCGCTCGGACGGGCGGGCCAACCCGCCGAGATCGCTCCGAGCTATGTCTTTCTCGCCAGTGAGGACTCGTCGTACATGAGCGGCCAGGTGCTGCATCCGAACGGCGGGAACGTCGTCGGAAGCTGACGCACATTTCGCCGCTGGACTCTTGGTGGTGCAATAGGCCGACGAAGTCTCCACCTGGCCTGACACGGCCGGAAACCCGGCGGTAGCCGGTCCGCCTTTGTGGCGGACCGGCTCACCGAAGAAGCGCTGGCGCGCTCTCAGTCGTCGTCTCCGCCGCCTCCGTGGCCGCTGTTGTCGTCGTCGCCACCGTGGTTGTCGTCGCCACCGTGGTCGTCGAAGTCGTCATCGTCGCCGCCATGGCCCGAGCCGCTGTGATCGTCGTCGTCAGCGTTACCGGGGCCGCTGTTCACGCTGCCCGGACCGCTGTTGCCCGGACCGCTGTTGTCGTGATCGTCGCCGCCACGTCCGCGGCCGCGTCCACGCCCGTGATCGTCGTCCACGCGGTTCGGCGCCACGCCAGGCGTGCGCGGACGATCGCCCGGACCCTGATCCAGGGTGCCGTCGTCATCGTCCGGGACGGTGGTGTCCTCGGCGGTCGTCGTGTCCTCAGCCGTGGTGGTGTCCTCCGCCGTTGTGGTGTCCTCCGCCGTGGTCGTGTCCTCGGCGGTCGTCGTGCCGTCCTCGGTCGTGGCCCCGATCCCGTTCGCCGCTGGGCTGACCGGGTCAGGCGATGAGGGGGTCAGCGTCGAGCCGACGGCCACGGCTGCCACCACGCCCAAGAGGGCAAGTGAGAAGCCCATTGCAAGTCGCATCCTGCTCATGTCGTGCTCCTTCGGTCGGGTTGCACGATCAGAGTCGTCCGGGGGCGCCCAGCGGCCGCCCAGCGGTGGGTAAGGAGTCGGTAAGGGCTTCGGCGGCGCTCTGGAAGCGGGCTACAGTGGGCTTCGTGGAACCGGCGGCGGGTCGCCCGCGAATCCTGTTCGTGGAGGACGAGCGCTCGATATCCGAGCCGTTCGCGAAGGCGCTGACGCGCGAGGGCTTCGAGCCGGTGACGGCGTTCACCGCCGCCGAGGCGCTGGCGCTCGCGGACCGGATGGAGTTCGACCTCGTCCTGCTCGACCTCAACCTGCCCGACGGCGACGGCCGCGACGTCTGCCGCGACCTGCGGCGTAAGTCCGACGTGCCGATCGTGATGCTCACCGCTCGCGGAACGGAGATGGACCGCGTCGTGGGGCTCGAGCTAGGGGCCGATGACTATGTAGTGAAGCCTTTTTCCAGCGCCGAGGTAATCGCCCGGATCCGGGCGGTGCTTCGACGCGCCAGCAAGAGCTCCGCCGCCGCCGGCCCGCAGACCCTGGGCGACCTCGAGGTCGATCCCGGCGCCCGTCGCGCATTGCTCGCGGGCACGGAGCTCGATCTCACTCGGCGCGAGTTCGACCTGCTCGTTCGCCTTGCTCAGGACGCCGACAAGGTCGTCACCCGCGAGGAGCTGCTTGCCAGCGTCTGGGACGCGAACTGGTACGGCTCGACCAAGACGCTCGACGTCCACATCGGCACGCTGCGGCGCAAGCTGGGCGACGACGCCGACGACCCGACCTACATTCACACGGTCCGTGGTGTCGGCTTCCGGATGGCCACCCCATGAGCCTGCGCACCGGACTTCTGCTGGCGATGGCCTACGTGCTGCTGCTCGCGATTCTCGCGCTGGGCGTGCCGCTCGCGCTCAACGTGCGCGACCGCGTCGACTCAGAGGTCCGGTCCCAGGCACGCAGCCAGGCCGACATCGTCGCGGCCACGGCATCCGATCTGACGGACGACGAGGCGGCGCTCAGGTCGCTCGCCCGCCAGGTTGCCGAGTCAGCGCGCGGCCGTGTGGTGATCGTCGACCGGCGCGGACGTATCCTCGCCGACAGTGCCGGGTCGGCACGGCGCGGCGAGAGCTATGCCGATCGCCCCGAGATAGTGGCTGCCCTCGATGGCGAGGCCTTTCAGGAGACGCGCGCGAGCGACACGCTCGACGAGGAGCTGCTCGCCACGGCCGTGCCGATTCTCGACGACGCTCGGCCCGCCGGCGCCGTGCGGGTCACCCAGAGCGTCGAGGCGGTCGGTCGTGCCGTCTGGCGCTCGGCCGCCGGGTTGGCGTTGCTCGGTGCCGTGGTGCTCCTGCTCGGCCTCGTCGTCGGCGCCCTGATCGCGCGCCGCATCTCGCGGCCGCTCACCCGTCTCGACGAGACCGCCCGCCAGATCGCCGACGGGGACCTGGACCGCCGTGCGGCGGTCGAGGGCACCACCGAGCAGCGCTCGCTCGCCCGCTCGTTCAACACGATGACCAGCCGCATCGCCCAAGCGCTCCAGGCGCAACGGCAGTTCGTCGCTGACGCGTCCCATCAGCTGCGCACGCCGCTTACTGGCTTGAGGTTGCGGCTCGAGGAGGCGCGTGCCGAGTCGCGCGATCCGGCGGCACGAGCGGAGATCGACCAGGGCATCGACGAGGTCGACCGCCTGAGCGCAATGGTCGAGGAGCTGCTGGTGTTGAGTCGCGCGGGTGAGGCGGGGACACACGTTGAGACCGAGGCGCTGGACCTCGGAGAGGAGGCCGGGGCTGCCGGTCGGCGCTGGTCGGGGCCGGCCCGTGAGGGTGGCGTCGATCTCAGCGTGCGTCACACCAACGGCGCGTTGCCGGTGAAGTGCTCGCGTGCCGCGCTCGAGCGGGCGATCGACGCGCTTGTCGAGAACGCGATTCGCTACTCACCCGCCGGCGCCGAGGTGGAGATCGTCGCGACCGATCGGGCGGTCGAGGTGCTCGATCGCGGCCCCGGCCTCAAGCCGGGTGAGGAGGAGACCGTCCTGCAGCGCTTCCACCGCGGTTCGGCGGGTCGCCGAGGCCCATCCGGTACCGGACTCGGCCTGGCGATCGCCCACGAGCTGGCGGGCACCTGGGGCGGAGAGCTGCGAATCGGCAACCGCGAGGACGGCGGCGGAGCGCGTGCCATCCTGACTTGGAGCAATCAATGACTCGTCGGACTGTCATCACATGGACCGCCGTCGCCGTGTTGGGGCTGGGACTGGCCGCCGGCATATCGCTGGGCGTCAGAGCCTTGACCACAGACCAGGTCGGGCTTGCCTCGGAGCCGATCACCGCTGGCGAGAAGCTCGCGCCCCCGCCGGATCGGGCCGAGCGCCAGGCACGTGAGCGCCGCGCTCAGGCACGCAGAGCGCGGCGCCGTCGCGAGTCGCCACCAACGGCGCCGACTCCAAGCGCCGTGCCTCCCGTCGCCACGGCGCCGGCGCCCTCGTCTCCCGTCACCAACAACGATGGCTCCGACGATGGAAGCGGCCATGGACGAGGCCGCGGTCGTGGCCGGAGCGGGGGCGAGTCGGGCTCAAACAATTCGGGCAGCGGCTCCGACGACTCGGGCAGCGGCTCCGACGACTCGGGCGGCGGCTCCGACGACGACTAGACGGGCGACCGATTTCCGCAGATCTCAGAACCGGTTGGAGGTTTGTGGGTGCATTAGGCCGACCAACTCTCCATCCGCCTTTGGCCCGGCCGGCCCGTCCCGTCTAGGGCCCTCGATGCGCCGAATTCGATCCGCTCGGCGAATTCGATGTCACAAGTTCGGTAGAAGCGCAAAGAAGGATGTAGTGAGGACGAGGACTGGCTCTCCGATTCCGAAGCGCTCCCGCTTCCCGGCGATCTCTCAGCACGGTGGGCCCATCCGTCTCGCGCCAGCGAAGCCTCACGGGGAGGGGATAGTCAGCGAGGCGCGCGGAGATGTGGCGTGTAGATCGGCCGCCGCTCTCTCGCGGCGCCTCGCTGACAGAGTCGCTTACCAGGGATGGAGGTCTGCCGGCGAGGGACAGCGGTGCCCCTGGAGGGATCGGGGCCGCGATAGCCGCCCCCCGCCGGCAGAGAACCGAACTTCAATCGACCGGCCGGGGAGGGTGTAGATCCGGCAAATCGGTCGACGAGCTCGCTGCTGCGGCGGTTCTTGGATGGTGCATCCGCCGCAGTCCTCCGAACAGATAAGAACAACAAGTAGAAGATTTGTCAAGAACCGCTAAGCGCTTTTCGATACCGCCGGTACGACTTTTTGCCGCATAGAGCGGGGACATTTGTACGGAGGGAGGGAGCGAGGCAGGAAAGGGCGCCCTGCCGGCCCTCGACAGCGGTTGCGTCTTTGGGTAGTCTGCCTTTTGGCATATGGAGGGAACGCTTCGATCTGGAGGGGTAACCGCCGCGGCGATCTCCGTTGCGCGTGGTCGTCCTAGCCATGCGAACGTTCGACACAACCTCGTGTGCCGGGCCCGGTCTGTGAGAACGGATCGGGTCGAACACCGGCGTGCGGTCGTCAAAGGCACGTGCTCATGGGACCGAACCCTCCCCGTGAGCCAGGCCGCTAGACGTCCGTAAGAGCCTCGCTCGCCGGCGGCGGCTGGCGCCCATCCCTCCGGGCGCGCCGCCGCCGGAGCCGGTGCGCTCCGCGCCGATGTCACAACATCGGCGCTACTCGCAAGAGCAAGTAGTGGTGGGGTACGAACGCTTACATGGGGCGGCAATGGCATGCGACTCGTCCACGAGAGTGGACGGAGCGGCCTGACGATGGCCGTGGCGTCGGCCGAGCGCTTCAGCTACAACCTCCGGAGAGCGCGTGAGCAGAAGGAGCTGTCACAGGCCGACCTCGGTCGGCTGGCCGGAATCAGCAAGAGCGAGGTCTACCGCCTCGAGGCCGGCACGCGTGATCCACGGCTGACCACCGTCGTCGCGCTCGCCCGTGCGCTTGGCGTCAAGGGATCGGACCTGATCCGAGGCATCCACTGATGGGGGTGCAACACGCATTCCCGCACCGCCTCAGTCAGATAGCGTTGCCGCTCGGTCCAACGGGAGGAGTGGGTCATCTAGTCAGCTTGCCGGCGGGCCATGCGCTCCCGGTTGCGTTTCCGCCATCGGTCGAGCGCGATGATCACTCAGCCATGTTGCCGTCGAGAGAGAAGCTGGCCCGCGAGCTCGCGGGCCGGTCGGACGCGGATCTTCTTGCACTTACGAGAAAGGGTGAGCGGGACGCGTTCGCCGCGTTCTACCTGCGCCACCAGCAGGCGATCCTCTCCTATCTAGCTCACTATGCCGGCGATGTCGACGTCGCGGCGGACATGGCATCCGAGGTGTTCGCCGAGGCGCTGAGCTCGATCGATCGCTACCGCCCCGAGAAGGGCGTCCCGCGCGCCTGGTTGTTCGGCATCGCGAAGAACACGCTGCTGGCGAGCTACAGGCGGCGTGGGGTCGAGCGGTCGGCGCGCCGCAAGCTTGGCCTGTCAGTGGATGCGTTCGGCGAGGACGTCTGGGAGGGAGTCGAGAGCCGGCTCGACGCGTCCGTCTCCGGTCTGGTCGAGGGACTCGAGCGGCTGTCGCCGACGGAGCGGGACGCGGTCATCGCGAGGATCGTCGATGAGCGCGACTACGACGAGATCGCGGTAGCGACCAACTCCAGCGAGGCCGCGATCCGCCAGCGCGTGAGTCGCGGCCTGTCGAAGCTCGCCAAGACGATGAAGTGGGGCGAGCGATGAGCTTGCGATTGCGAGTGTGGCTGCTCTGGCGCCGCCTGAGGGTCGCGCTGCTCGCTTTGCTGGGGCGGGGTGAGATGACGGTCGAGGACCTGCTGCAGTCCCCCGTCGGAAGCGGTCCGCTCGCCGCGATCAAGCGCGAGCTGGTCGGTGCGGCGCATCGGGTGGCGGATGAGGAGGCGCTTGGGATCCCGCAAGCCGGCGTGGACTACGAGCTTGTTGATCTGACGCCCGAGCTTCAGGCGCGCAGTGACCGGGCCCTGGGTGAGCTGATGGCGTACCAGGATCGTCGGCGGGCGACGCGCGTGCGGGTGCGGCGCGCTCGTTTGCGTACTCGACTGGTGGTGGCCGGAGCCGCAACGTTGCTGATGCTGTTGATGGTGGCCGGTGCCGGTGCCTTTGGGCTTCGCTTAGGTCTGTTGGATCGTGTTGCCGACATTGCCAGCGACAGGGAGGCTGCACAGGAGGAGCGGCCGGATCGGAGCGGCGACATCCATATCCCAGGGCCTTATCCCGATATTCGTCCCGCTCCAGGGGAGCGAACTGAGAAGCTCGAGGTACCTCTGACCGGTGGAGATAAAAAGGCCGAGCTAGTGGCCTATGTGAGCTCCGGGGACAGAATCTGCACCGCCCTTGTAGTGCCTTTGTCAAAGGTTGCTTCACAACCCCGGTTTGGCTGTATGAGACAGGAGGACATAGCCGACTTCCTGACTCGGAAACCTGCCTTCTGGACAGGTCTTCAAGTAGGCGAGAAGATGATCCTTTGGGGCTTCGCGACCAAAGAGGTCGAGGCGATCGAAGCCAGTGGCCCTCATGGTCGATTTTTCACCCGCATCACCGATCCCTGGATGATCGAGGGCGACGCAGGAGATCTCACGGTACGCGTGTTCGTTGCGGCGTTCAACGTCGACTTTGGAGAGGACGGGCCTCAGACAGGAGAGACGGATCCCCTTCTCGACTTCAGGCAATACGAGCTTTTGGCGACCATGGATGATGGGCAAGTCGTGCAGGCCAATCCGTGAGTTCGGCTTGACGCGACCTGTGTAGCCGGTTTAGGGTCGGCCTCGCGTTCGGGCCGTCGAACGCGCCCATGTTTTGGGGATGGACTCGTTTCTACAGGAGGGATGGGATGACCGACGGGAAAGCGCTCCCTGCGCTGTTCGCTGTGCTGGCCTTGGGGATGATCAGCGCCCTAGCGCCCGGTGAGGCATACGCGTTGATCTCTAATGAGTACTACTGCCCTAACAAGGCTAGTCATCAGTGGTGTGACGGTCGGGCGTCCAACACGTACGGGGGCATCCACAGCTGGGACTGGAACGAGGTGGAGTACACAGGGTCAGGCAGCGTCTATGTGTGTGAGCGCATCTGGAGGCCTTCCACAGGACAGGTGCTGGGTGGTGTGCCCGGCTGTGGTTGGAATTGGACGGGTAAATACTACGGTGTTGTGACCTGTGTCTGCTATGAGGCAGAGGGCATGCAGACCAGCGGTGTGCCACGGACCTTCACCGGATTCTCGATCGCGTATTGACATGAACAAGCTCAAGCGCCATATCCCAGTTGCTCTACTCATCGCGGCTCTGACCGCAGTTGTGTCGGTTGCCGCGTTCGCCCAGGGGGACGATCCGCCTCCGAGTGACAGCTTTGCCCAGGTGACCACGATCGAAGCGGATGCCCAAGACGCGATGGAGATCCTGGAGGAGGAGCGAACGACAACCGATGCGATGTCGACCGAGCTGTCGGAGCCCCTCGACGAGCAGGCTGACTGGGGTATGAACCCCGACCTGTCACGTAGATCTATCGGGACAATTTCGGCGTCCGTGTATATCGTTCCGGGCGACGACCACGTATGTGCTGCGGTAGCGCTCACCGACAGCGTGAGCGTGATATGCCCTGAGACGGAGGACATCGCCAACGGCGTGGCCGGCCCGGGTGTCTTGGGCGTAGGCGACGGAGCCGTCGGCGTTTACGGCTTAGTGCCGGACGGTGTGCAGTCGGTGACGGTCGAGACCGGGGAATCAGACTCTGACGTGGTGAATGTCGAGGGCAACGCGTACTTCATCGCCTTTCCCGCTGAGACACCGCTGCGGGCAGTCAGCTACACAGGACCGAGCGGCTGGGTCGAGTATCCGATCTCCATTCCTGGTGAGGAGACCTCGGAGGAGTAGGGCGGAGCCTACCTAAGAGACGTGTCAAGCACGCGTCCATCCTCATCTCGCGCTTCAATCTCGTAGTTGGTGACGTAATGAATCTGATGGAGCTCCTTTGCGTCGAGCCCGTCTCTTGCGACCTTGAGTTCACGAACTGCAACGAGGGTCCGGAATCGCGGTATCTGGAAAAAGTCAGGGCTCCACGCGTCCGTAAGAGCGACCTCCATCTTCCCAAAGGGGCCACTGGCTGTGACTGTGCTCACCTCAGGAGGTAGGTAAGCCACGACCAGGCCAGTCGTACCAACCACATCAATGTGAGGCGGGAAGCCTCGATCCTGTGACAGCGAGCTAAGGACAAGTGTTAGCGGCCTGCAGGCGCTTACTTGGACTTTGTCGGTGGGGCCCTCTTGAGTCTGTAGGGTCCACGCAAAGCAGGTCTGGCCATCGACGGTTAGGAAGGTACTGCCGACGAGCTCCTTCTTCGGGCTAGTACCGAAGGGGATGTGCAGGAGATCTCCCGCGCTGTTGGGCTCATCGCTAACCCGCGGGAGGGTATGCGGCTGCTCGATATCTGGCCTCTCTGCGGAGATCTTGCCATTTTCGATCGGATGATCAGCTACCCCGGTTACAACGGGAAGTCGGACTCCGAGCGCATGCGCGCCACCGGTCGTGACGGCCAACAGCAGTGCGCCGCCGCCAATCATCGCCGTTGTCCGCTTGGCGAATTCGAATCGGCGAATTTCGAGCCGGCGTCTCTCGATGAGGTGATCTGACGCAAGCCGTAGCTCTATGCCCAGCGCATCGGCGGGATCACGGTCTACAGGCAGCCGCTGCTGGTCCTCCTTCGTCAGCTTGACCCCAAGCGCGGGATCACCCGGCGAAGGCCGGCTGAAAATCCCCCTGAGCCACTTCACTCCGCTCGCCGCTTCCCAAGCGCCCGCAACTTCGCGAGTCCACGGCTCACGCGCTGTCTGATCACCGCCTGCGTCACGTTCTGGGCGGCGGCGATCGCGTCGTAGTCGTGCTCGGCGATGATCCGCGCCTTGATCGCGTCGCGCTCGGCGGGGGTGAGGTCCTCCAGACCTTGGAGGAAGCCCTCCTCGGAGATGTCGATCAGCTCCTCGACCTGCTCGAGCGCCTCGTCGGTCAGCTCGAAGCGGTGGATGCCGAGCTTGCGTCTCGCGTGAGCCTCCATCGCGCCGCGCCGGCGCTCGTCGGAGATCTTGTGGTTGGCGATCCCGAACAGCCACGCCCGAGCCGGGCCCTTGTCGGCGTGGAAGCCTTCGCGTCCGGCGAGCGCCGCGGCGAACACCTCCGAGGTCAGATCGAACGCGACATCACGGTCCTCGACGCGATATGCCACGTAGGACAGGACGCCCTCGATGTGGCGGCGGTAGAAGACGTCGAAGGCGTCGGATGAAACGGCCGCGAGCTCGAGCAGCTCGGCGTCGGAGCGCCTTCCCAGATCCCAGCCGACGAGCTGCTGCTTAGACAGAGCCACACGGGGAGGCTAATAGGCGCGGCGGAGCCCACCCAGCGATCGGGCTTGACGTACTGACATAGATCGATATAAGGTCGCGTTCTTAACTGAATAGGTCCATGGTTCTGGGCTCGCTGCAACGGAGGGCAAAGCGGGACCTCGCATCCGGGGAAGGGGATTCGTTTTGCCATCGCGCATACGCGTGCGTCTGACCGCGCGCCTCGTCGGCTTCCGCAGGAATCTGCGCGACTCGGGTCGCGTCGCCGTCTTGGGCGCGCTTGCGTGCGCGCTGGTGCTCGGCGTGTCGCTGACGGCCGTCGCCGCCCAGACCGAGTCCGAGGATGTGGTTCAGCTTGGTGCTGGGGGCCCGAAGCCGCCGGGGTTCGATCCGGCGGACGCACCCTTGGCGGGTGGGCGTGGAGCGGACCAGCTGTTGGAGCGGTGGCAGGAGCAGGAGGAGCGTGCTGAGGCGCGCGAGGAGCGCCTTGCCTCGCCGGAGATGCGCGCGGCTCGTGAGGAGTCCGAGACGGAGTTCGTCGGGATGTCGGACGCCGCGGCGGAGGCTCTGGTCGGCGATGAGTTTGGTCCTGATCTGGAGGGGCAGGCGCTCCCGGATTTGGACGATCTGGCCGATGGGCGGCCGGTCAAGAGGTTTTTGGGCGATCACGTCGTCGTGTTGGGGAGCGATGGGGAGCGTCCGCCGGTGCTTGTGGAGTCGCCACAGCCGTTGCGCGTTGTTGGTGAGGATGGGGGCGAGCAGCCGGTTGATCTGTCGCTCGAGTACGACGGTGGAGGGTTGGTGCCCGCCAACGCGGCTGCTGAGGTGAGTCTTCCGGACGAGCTCGCCGATGGGGTGGGAGTTGGTCCCGTCGACGTGGTTCCGGCAGGCGCTGCGGATGGTGAGCTCATGGACGTCAATGGTGATGGCGTTGTCTACGCGAACGCGCAGATGGACACCGATGTCTTGGTTAAGCCCGTTACTTCGGGGGTGGAGGTCTTCTGGCAGTTGCGTTCGCCGCGTGCGCCGGAGGAGCTGGTCCTTGACCTGCGCGTCCCGGAGGGCGCGGTGGTGCAGGAGGCCGCTGCTGGCTCGGTCGCGATGGTACGCGACGGCGAGCTGTTGACGACGGTGTCGGCGCCGGTGGCGGTCGATGCCCAGGGGCAGGACGTGCCGGTGAGGATGGGGGTACGCGGCGATCAGGTCGTGGTGTCGATCGCTCACAGGGACAAAGACCTTGCGTATCCGTTGTTGGTGGATCCGGTGATCGAGGACTGGTGGGGGACACCCGAGAATGGTGGCGACGGGACGTGGACTTGGTTTCATCAGGATTTGGGGGCGTTGGACGGCCTTCAGTACTGGTTTTCGACTCAGAGTGGCGTTCCGGTGAATGCCTATGCGCATCGGACGTTCTGCTTTGCGCCTGTGTCCTGTTACATGTGGAATCAGACCGAATACGACCCGAGTAGCCCCGATGGTCTGCATATCTATGTGCGGCCGAGTTGGGAGCAGACTTACCCGGCTGGCAGTGCGGCGTCGTGGATCTATGAGCCGCCGGGTCAGACGACGAGGGTTGCGCGCGCGGACATGGGCGTCAAGTACCTGCGCCAGCGCAGCGGAAACGCTCATCCGAACATGTACACGGGGTTGTGGAGGACCGGGGTGGGGTGGATCACGTCGACCCACTACGGGGCAGACTTCAACAACCATTGGACGGCGCATTTCGGCGCGAACTCTCCAGGACCGCAGCAGGTCGTGTTCGGCTTCTGGACGCCAGTACAGGCATCGCTGCCCAACTGGCGCGACGGCTATGTCGGTGCGGCGATCATCGAGTTGACCGACCCTGAGTCGCCGACCATCGTCAATACCGGTGTGAGCCGTGTCGATGGTGGCGATCCGACGAAATGGGTCCAGGACGCCGACTTCGTGGTCAGGCCTACCGCGACCGATCCTGGTCTCGGGGTCAGCAATTTCGATTTGACCGGTCCGGGGGTCGTGGCGGGCTACTCGCAAGCGTGGCACGACTGCGACGGGACGAAGGCGGCCCCCTGTCCGGCGAGCTGGACGGTAGGCGCGGCCGACGAGATGATGCTCGACGCCGCGATCATGCCGGAGGGACGCAACGTCCCGTACCTCCTCGCCCGCGACATCATCGACCGCTTCAGCGGCCAGAACATCGAGGTCAAGGTCGATCGCGGCGACCCCGCGCTGGCGCTGTCAGGAGCCGTTTGGGACGCGCGCGAGGTGAGTCCCGCTCCGCCTGGTGGCCAGGTGGTGCTGTCGAGCGGGGTGCACCAGCTAGCGGTGAACGCTACCGAGACCGGCGTGGGCGCCGGCATGGCGGGTACGCGCTCTGGAGTGGAGAAGGTCGAGATCAAGATCGACGGCGAGACCGTCGATTCGAGCAATGTGCCGTGTGCGGCGGGTAACTGTGCCAGGACGGTGAATTGGGGCTTTGACACTGCCCAGTATTCGGGCAGGCACACCGTGGAGGTCGTCGCTACCGATGGTGCGGGCAATTCGAAGTCGGAGTCGTTGGTGGTCAACGCGCCGGCGCGTGGGGACATGGTGCTGCCGGTTGATGGGGAGACGACGTCGAGTCGGCTTGCGCTCAAGGCCAAGGCAAACGAGGACGGCTTCACCAACGTGCAGTTCCAATACCGGACGCTGCCGTTGGGCGCGTGGACGACGATCGGCGGGTCTGGCACGACGCTGACCGACGACCGCGGCCAGTTGGTCACGGCGGCCAGTCATGCGTTGGATCAGCCGGGTCGTCAGACCAAGAAGCTGATCTGGGATGCCCGTTATGCATTGCAGTTGCTCAACCCCAAGCCCGGGGCGATTCAGCTGCGTGCTGTCTTCAGCGGTAGCGGGACGTTCAAGTCGCAGCCTGTGAATGCGGAGCTGGACGAGAAGGGGCTTTCGGCGGGCAACGCGGAGGAGGCGATCGGTCCGGGCAAGGTGGATCTGTTGGCGGGCAACTTCAGCTACACCGCGACCGATGCGGCGCTGTCGGGCTTCGGGCAGGGTTTGACGCTGACGCGGTCGTTCAATTCGCTGGATCCGACTAGCAATCCGCAGGGGCCGTTTGGTCCGGGGTGGACTTCGAGTGCGCCTGTGGAGGGTGTGTCTGATTACAGCTCGCTGGTGGAGAAGTCCGCGCTGGATGTGGTCACGACCGATCCCGCGCAGGTGAAGTGGATCGACCTGCTCGACGCGGAGGGGAAGGCGATCCGCTTCGAGAAGCTCCCAGACGACACTTATAAGCCGGCGATCGGCTTTGAGGCGCTGAAGCTCGTCAAGGACGGCGCGGCCTACAAGCTGACCGACCTTGACGGCACGACTACGACGTTGACCAAGCCGACGACTGCCACTGAGTTTGTCCCGTCGGAGGTGAGCGAGGCCGCGAAGTCTGGCGCTACCGTTACGTCTGGCTTTCAGTACGAGGTTTTCGCGGGCGAGCCGAGGTTGAAGCGGATTATCGCGCCGGGCCCGCCCGGTTTGGGCTGTACGGGGGCGCTCGGTCAGCTGGCCAAGGGCTGCAAGGTCTTAGAGCTCAACTACGCGCAGTTGAGCATCGGCAGCCGCCTTCACACGATCAGCCATACGGCGTGGGATCCAGCTACCGCCCAGATGAAGACCGAGAGCGTCGCGGAGTTCTGGTATCACGGAAGCGGGACGGGCGCGGGTCGTTTGGCCGAGGCCCGGGACCCGCGGATCAGCCCGGCGCTCAAGGAGACCTATGCCTATGACTCGGCGGGCAGGTTGAGCACGATCACCGGGCCGGGTCAGGCGCCGTGGACGCTGGCCTATTTCGCGTCGGGGTTGCCCGACGCCGGCAAGCTGCTGTCGGCCTCACGGACCGCTGACGGCTCGGGCCTGGAGAAGTGGCAGATGAGGTGGGGCGTCCACCTCTACGGCTCGGCAGCCCCGCATCAGATGTCCGCGAGCGACCTCGACGGTTGGGGGCAGACCGACCGCCCGACCGACGCGACCGCGATCCTGCCGCCAGACCAGACGACGTCCGGGTATGAGCGGGCGACGGTCTACTACCTCAACCAGGATGCCGCCATCGTGAACACAGCCAATCCCGGAGGGCGGGTTGGGACGGCGGAGTACGACTCCAAGGGCAACGTGATCCGCGAGCTCTCAGCGGGCAATCGCGCGAAGGCGCTTGCGGTCGGCGGCGGTTCGGCCACGCTCGCCGGTCTGCTGTCGACCTACAGCACCTATTCGGCGGACGGTCTCGAGCTCGTGGAGCAGCTGGGTCCTCAACACGAGGTCAAGCTCGACTCGGGCCAGGTCGTCGACGCGCGTGCGCATACCGTCACGAGCTATGACGAGCAGAGCACGCTGCCGACCGATAAGGCTGCGCATCTGCCGACGACCGTCCGGACAGGCGCTCAGGTCGATCCCTCCGATCCCGATGTCGACGTTCGTGTGACTGAGACCGAGTACGACTGGGCTCTGCGCCGGTCGACCGCGACGATCGTCGATGGCGACGCGGGCGGGATGAACATCGCCAGCCGCACGGTTTATGACGACGTCGGGCTCGAGCTCGAGTCGCGCCAGCCGAAGTCCAACGGGACGGATGCCGGCACCACCCAGACGATCTACTACAGCCACAACACCTCCTCACCCGACACCGCATGTCAGAACAAGCCGGAGTGGTTCAACCTGCCGTGCAAGACCAAGCCGGCCGCCCAACCGGGCGGAGTGCAGATTCCGATTACGGCCTACACCTACGACCGCTTTGGGCAGGTGTTGACGGCCAAGGAGACGATCGCGGGCATCCCGATGCGCACCACCTCCACGACCTATGACGCCGCTGGGCGACCGGTGACGTCAAATGTCACGGGGGCGGGGACGGCCGTGAACGAGACCACCACCACCTATGACGCCGATACCGGCCGTCCCACGTCGGTGAGCACAGCGAGCGGCACGATCACGACCGCCTACGACAACGTCGGAAGGCCCACGAGTTACACCGACGCTGACGGCAACACTTCGACCACCAGCTACGACAACCTCAATCGGCCGGTCGCTACCAGCGACGGCAAGGGCTCCCAGACCCGCACCTACGACCCGCAGACCGGTCTGCTCACACAGCTGGTGGACTCTCAGGCCGGGACGTTCACTGCCTCTTATGACCAGGACGGCCGGACGGTCTCCAAGACCTACCCGAACGGGATGGCCGCGCAGACGACCTATGACGAGGCCGGCTCGCCGACCCGGCTCACCTACACCAAGACGACCAACTGCTCAACTAACTGCACCTGGATCGATGAGCAGGTCAGCGAGTCGGTCCACGGCCAGTGGCGCACCCACGACTGGGAGCTCTCCTCCCAGGAGTACAGCTACGACGATGCGGGCCGCCTGACACGGGTCGAGGACGACGTCCACGCCCCGGCGGCCGTCGATGGCTGCACGATCCGCGAGTACTCCTTCGACGCCAACTCCAACCGCACCGCGATGGCGACCAAGGCACCCGATCCCAACGGCGACTGCGCTCCGGCAAGTCAGGGCACCCAGACCAACTACACCTATGACAGCGCCGATCGCCTAACCGGCACCGGGATCACCCACGACGTGCTCGGCCGTGCTACTCAGATCCCGGCCCAGTATGCCGGTGGCGGCGCGTTGGCCTACACCTACTACGTCAACGACCAGGTCCGCAGGATCTCCCAGGACGGGGTGTCGAAGACCTATTCGCTTGACCCCTCGGGCCGTCAGCGCCAGACGGTAACCAGCGGCGGCACCACCCACACAGAGACGCTGCACTACCAAGACGGCTCAGACTCGCCAGCCTGGACGAGAGTCACCGACGGCCAAGGCCAAGAGGTCTCCTGGGAGCGCAACATCGAGGGCATCGACGGCGATCTTGCAGCCATCCGAACCCACACCAGCCAAGGCGATGAGACCGTCTTGCAGATCCAGAACCTCCACGGCGACACCATCGCCACCGCCTCAACCGACTCGCAAGCAACCGCGCTGCTTGAGCGCTTTGAGACCGACGAGTACGGCAACCCACGCCAAACCACAACCAGCCCACGCCGACACGGCTGGCTCGGCGCCAAACAACGCCGCACAGAGCTCGCATCCGGCGTCATCCAAATGGGCGTACGCAGCTACGTACCTGCGTTGGGCCGCTTCACTAGCATCGACCCCGTCAAAGGCGGATCAGCTACCGCTTACGACTACGGATCCGCTGATCCAGTCAACCAACTCGACCTAGACGGGCTGAAGTCTAAGCGCAGAAAAGATCCTTGCACCATGTCTGTTACGGCGCCGGCGGTCGTTGCGCGTCGGAGTGACGATGACGGTACAACCTTTAGAATTACCGGAAGTATCACCTGCACAAGAAAGCAAAAGAAATTGACTGTCAAGGTCCAGGTTCACGGGCGGGGTTTTCCCAAACTGCCTCGGAACGGGCCTTCGGCGGATTGTTACGGCATGCGGGCGTGTGAGGTAAGTTGGGATGTCTATTTAGTTAACCAGTGCGGTGTAAACGAGGTAAGCATATATAGTGTGAGTCACGGGACATATCGGAGTGCCAAGGGCAAGACTAGGTATCCGTCGGCAGCCACGAGCGACCGAACAACAGGAAGGTATAGCGAGAGATGTAGGAGGGGTATTCTATAGGTGTATAGTATGATGAATCCGGCCGCCCTTTATATCCGGCAGTCTGATGTCTGTGCTGCGGCACCCGTGCCGGATACGCTAGCCCCCTCGCTCAATGAAGGCGGTACGATTTCAACAACGATATACGGTATAACCGCACACGCGAGCGTGTTCGCGTCGACTACAGGGATGTCTTACACCGGCCCGTTCGTGACCACCCACCG
>Ga0190265_10000655_pt1 | contig 23664 bp, 18 predicted proteins | sample Popmic124T_FD_133135 | JGI IMG/M metagenome (GOLD analysis project Ga0190265, IMG submission 133135) | Populus adjacent soil microbial communities from riparian zone of Indian Creek, Utah, USA - 124 T | ecosystem: Environmental > Terrestrial > Soil > Riparian zone | place: USA: Utah | collected...
CACCGCCTCCATGCGGTCCTGGTCGGTGACCATGTACGGGGAGATGTAGCCCTTGTCGAACTGCATCCCCTCGGTGAACTCCAGCTCCATGCCGAAGGTCTGGCCCTCCTCGACGTTGACGACACCGTCTTTGCCGACCTTCTCGATCGCGTCGGCGATCACGTTGCCGATCTCGTCGTCGGCGGCGGAGATCGCCGCGACGCGGGCGATCTGCTCCTTGCCGGCGACCTCCTTCGACTGCTTCTCGCGCAGGTTCTCGACCACCTCTTCGACGGCCTTCTCGATCCCGCGGCGCAGGGCCAGCGGATTGGCGCCGGCAGCCACGTTCTTGAGGCCCTGGCGGACGATCGTCTGGGCCAGCAGCGTCGCCGTCGTCGTGCCGTCGCCGGCGACGTCGTTGGTCGCCGTGGCGACCTCGCGGACCAGCTGGGCACCCTGGTTCTCGAAGACGTCCTCGACCTCGATCTCACGGGCGATCGTGACGCCGTCGTTGGTGATCGTCGGGGCGCCGAACTTCTTGTCGAGCACGACGTAGCGCCCTTTCGGGCCGAGCGTAACCTTGACCGCGTTGGCTACCGCGTCGACGCCCGCCTGCAACGCCCCGCGCGCCTCCTCCTTGTACTTCAGCTCCTTGTGAGCCATCTGTTTCAGTCCTCCTTGGTTTCTCTAAGTCCTATGGGCGGGCTCTAGCCGAGCTTGGCGAGGACGTCCGACTCGCGCAGCACGAGCAGCTCCTCGTCCTCGACGGTGACCTCGGTGCCGCCGTATTTGGAGTAGAGGACCTCGTCGCCCTCGCTCACGTCGAGCGGCCGGCGGCTGCCGTCCTCGTTTATCGCGCCGTCGCCGACGGCGACGACCTTGCCCTTCTGCGGCTTCTCTTTGGCCGTGTCGGGGAGGACGATGCCGCTCGCGGTCGTCTCCTCCTCCTCGATCGGCTTGACGATCAGCCGGTCCCCGAGGGGCTTCAGCTTCATCCTTGGACCTCCGTAATCGATGAGTGGTTGCTGGAAAAATCAGTGAAATCACACCCGAACGCCGTTTGGGCAGCTCAGGACTGCTGGCACTCTACAGGTGCGAGTGCCAACGTGCCTGAAGATAGGCCTTGCGGCGAGGCTGTCAAGAGCCCGGAGGGACGAATTTCGCTTCAACCGCTGGCCAGCAGCCTGCAACCGAGGAGGCGCGCGATGCCCTCACCGCCCCGCGCCATCACCCAATCGTGGTTCCACTCGAAGACGGGCCGCGCGACCGGTGCCAGCAGGTTCATCCACGGCTTGGTCGTCGAGACGTTCCACTCGTAGAGGACCGCCGTCACGCCCCCGTGCTCGTAGAGTCGCCAGCGGCCGGTCCCCTCGAGCCCCCCGACGGCGCGCCCCTCCATCAGGTGGGGCCGCTCGACCCGCGTCGTCGTCACCTCGAACTCGACCCGGTAGGGCAGCAGGCTGCGCCAGACCATCCGCGAGACAGCCCCGACCCGGTTGCCGTCGCCGTGGTGGATCTCGTCGGCGGCCTCCACCCCGCGCCACCACTCCGGCCAGCGCTCCTGGGCGTAGATCGCCTCCCAGACCGGCTCGCGGGGCGACTGCAGCAGCCACGTGGTGAGGAAGGCGTAGTCGGCCATCCGGGCGATGGTCTGGCCACACCTAATTGTGGTGCGGCGTCTCCCCGTTGCCGAAGTGCGCCCCCGGCGGCTCGACGATCTGCGAGAAGCGGATCACCGTAACGATGTCGGAGGTCGAGACCGGGCGGCCGTAGATCTGCTCGAGGAACTTGACCTCCTCCTCGAGGCGGCGGAACTCGGGGTTGTCGTGCTCGATGTCGCGTGGCGAGAGGTCGGCGACCTTCTTCACCTCGACGTCGTCGATCACTGCCGCAAAGATTTTCTCGCGCGGGCTGTGGCGGAAGCCGACCGTGATCCAGACGACCTGGCCGCGCTCGTACTTGCCGCTCTTGTCGCCGAGTCGGATCGTCGCCGTCTTGCGACCGCGCTTCAGCTGGTCGACGAAGACGGTCGAATAGAAGTTGAGTACGTAGATGCCGCCGCGCATGCGGTGCGAGCGTATCTGACGCCGCCTTGAGGATCCGCCCCGCCTGACGACTTGTTTGGTCGTCCGGTTGGTCGAACGGCGAAGCCAACCTCCAGCCATCGCTGGACGCATGTTCGACGCCCCGAGTGTAGGAGAGTGGAAATCGGGTCGATGGGGGAAGCAATGTCCTTCACCGGTACCCCCATCCGGCCCCTGACGGGTGTGGCCCTCTTCGTCTGCGCCGTGCTGCTCTTGCTCGTCCCGCTCGCCGGCGAGGCGGCGGCAGCGAGCTGCGCCGGCAAGAAGGCGACGATCGTCGGCACCCCCGGCAACGACAGGATCGTCGGCAAGAAGGCCAGCGACGTGATCTACGGAGGCGGCGGCAACGATCGCATCAGCGGCGGGGCGAACGGCAACGACACGATCTGCGGCGGGCCCGGTGACGACCACCTCGTCGGGGGACGCGGTTACGACTCCCTGTTCGGAGAAGGCGGCAACGATCAGCTCGCCGGCGAGACCGGTGCCGACCAGCTCGACGGGGGCGGCGGCAACGACAGCCTCGCCGGAGCCGAGGGCGACGACGGCCTCGACGGCGGCGACGGCAACGACGAGTTGCTCGGCGCCAAAGGCCCGGATCGCCTCTTCGGCGGCTCCGGCGACGACGCCCTCGTCGGTGACAAAGGAAGCGACGAGGCCGACGGTGGTGGTGGCGACGACCGCGTCCTCGGCGACAAGGGGAACGACCGGCTCGACGGCGGCGAGGGCAACGACCTGGTCGACGGGGGAGCGGGAGACGACCCCCGCATCTCCGGCGGCGCCGGCAGGGACCTGGTCTTCGGCGGGACCGGCATCGACGTGGCGGACGGTGGTGGTGGCGACGGCGACATCGTGCGCGGCGACAGCGGCATCGACACGCTCGACGGTGGCCCGGGCAGCCAGGACATCGTCTCCTACGCAAGCGCGACCAGAGGCGGGGTGATCGTCAGCCTCGGATCCGGCAAGGCGAAGGGGGACGGACATGACACCCTGCGCGGCTTCGAGGACGTGGTCGGCTCGCCGGAGGGTGATGAGATCGTCGGCGATGGTGGTGTCAACCGCCTCGATGGCGGCGTCGGCAACGACAACCTGAACGGTGGGGGAGGTGGCGACGAAGCGTTCGGCGGCGCCGGCAGCGACAGCTGCGCCGGCTTCGCTGCCGAGCACTCCTGCGGCCCCGAGCCGAACCCCCCCGGCGGCGGCACGCTCGTGATCCTCAACCAAGGACTTGACGGCGCCAGCCTGATCGTGCAGGGAGACGGCAGCGGCGACGACATTCGCATCGCGTACGGGGGCGGCAACTGGAGCGTCTCCGATGGCGGCGGGATCTTTCCCGGCGACGGCTGCAGCCCCTCCGGCGCCACCTCCGTCGGCTGCCCGGCAGCGGTCGCCACCAGTCTGCTCGTCGTCACCGGCGGGGCCGGCGACGATCGGATCGACATCGACTCCAGCGTCCCCAGCGGGGTCAGGGTGCGCGCCAACGGCAACTCGGGTTCCGACTCGCTGAGCGGCGGGCCCGGCGACGACGTGCTCGAGGCGGGCGAGAACTACAACGGCCCCGACAACGGCAACGACGTCCTCTCCGGCAACGCGGGCAGCGACGTCCTCTACGCCGATCCGGGGGCCGATCAGCTCACCGGTGGGCCCGGCAACGACCTGCTCGTCTCCTCGGCCGCCACCTGCCAGGGCCACTCCTACGACGGGGGGGCCGGCGACGACACCGTCTCCTATGGGCGCTCCGACGCCGACCTGCGGGTCGAGCTGGGCGGCACCGGCGCGCCGGGAGGCTGCGGAAGGCCGGATCAGGTCCTTGCCGACAACGAGAGCCTCGAGGGATCCGACGGCCCAGACGTACTGATCGGCGACAACGGGGAGAACAGCTTTCTCGGCCATCTCGGTGCCGACGTCTTCCTGGGCAAGGGCGGCGACGACTTCATCGACGCGGCGGACGGCAGGCAGGACAAGCAGATCGACTGCGGCGGGGGAAACGACGACGGCCTGCTCATGGACCGCGCCGACCCGACCCCGACCGGCTGCTGAATCGACTTCTGTACCCTCATCTGAGGGATCCGGGCGAGCCATTAGGGACCACGGGCTCGCCGGTTCACGTTCCAGTGCCAGTCGTTGCTGCGATAGGGGAGGAATGCTGCGCCTCACCAACCCAACGCGTCGGCGAGCAGCCGGCGGCCTGCTCGGCGCGGTTTGCGCGTTGCTGATCCCCGCCTGGAGCCAGGCGGGGGCGGTCACCTGCGGCGGCAAGAAGGCGACGATCGTCGGCACCCCCGGCAACGACAGGATCGTCGGCAAGAAGGCGAGCGACGTGATCTACGGCGGCGGCGGGAACGACCGCGTCTCCGGCGGGCCGAACGGAAACGACCGCATCTGCGGTGGGCCCGGCAACGACAGGATCGTCGGCGGCAGTGGCGGCGATCGCCTCTACGGCCAGATCGGCGACGACCGGCTGGCCGGCTCCACGGGCCCCGACCGCCTCCACGGCAGCTACGGCGACGACCGGCTCTTCTCGGGACGTGCCTCGGACAAGGTGCTCGAGGGCAGCTACGGCGACGACCGGATCTTCAGCGGGCGCGGCAATGATTCCGCATCGGGTGGGCCCGGCGTCGACCACCTCGACGGCGGTCTCGGCGACGACCGCCTCAAGGGCGGCAAAGGCGACGATGACGTCGTCGTCGGCAACCACGGCAGCGACACGGCTACGGGTGGACGCGGCAACCGCGACGTCGTCCGGGGCGAACTCGGGCACGACAGGCTCGACGGCGGCCCAGGTGGTGGGGACATTGTCTCCTTCGCCGGCGCCTCGGAGAGCGTCACCGTCGACCTGCTCAGCGGTGTTGCCGAGGGCGACGGCAAGGACCGCCTCAGTGGCTTCGAGAGTGTGATCGACTCCTCGTTTCCCGACGAGGGCGTAGGCGAGGCTGCGGTGGTCCGCACGGCGAACATCGACGGCACTGCCACGCTCAGCGTCCGTGGTGGAGATGACGGCGACGAGATCGCCGTCGATTTCGACGGCTCCGGGTACGCGATCTCGAACGCGATGGGCTTCCCTGTGGGCAGCGTCCAGGGTTGCGATTCGAGCGGCGACTTGCGAACGGTTAGCTGCACCGGCGGCGTCAGCATCGTCACGATTTCGGCGGAAGGCGGCGACGACCTCGTCCGCGTCGCCGGCAACATCCCCCGCGACGTCCAGGTCCGGATCGACGGCGGCCAGGGGGCCGATGCGCTCCACGGAGGCCCGGGCAACGACGTGGTCGAGGCCGGCGACGACGGCGACCCCGACCTGCTCGCGGGCGGCCCCGGCGACGACGCATTGATCGGCGCCCGTACCGACCAGCACGTCCCGATCGGCAGCGGTCGCAGCACGATGATCGGCGGCGAGGGCTCGGACGTCCTGGTCGGCGGCGACCCCTGCGACGGCGATCTCTACGACGGCGGTTCCGGCGACGACAACGCCAGCTTCTTCCGCTTCACGCCGGGGGTGACGGCGACGATCGGCGGCCCCGCCAGCCGGGCCGGCGAGGCCTGCATCCCGGGCCGCGTGCTCGGCACGGTCGAGGCGATCGAGGGCAGCCCGGGACCGGACCGGCTGAGTGGCAACGACGACGGCAACACGCTCAGCGGCGGGGCCGGCGACGACGCCCTGCTCGGCCGCGGCGGCGACGACCGCCTCGTCGGCGGGAGTGGCGACGACCGCCTCCTGCCCGGCGCCGGCACCGACGCTACTCACCGGTGAGTCTATGTCCATCCCGGTAGGGGTGGAACGTCTTGTACTTTTTTTGCGGCGAGACCGGCGGACAGCCGCAAACTGTCTTCAAAAAAAGTTAAGTGGAACCCCTACCAGGATGGACTACGCCCGGAACCCCTCCTCGCCAACCAGCGGAACGAAGCGGCAGGGACCGATCGTCCTGCTGCTCAGCTCCGAGCCGCGGCGCCGGTAGACGGTGAGCATGTCGGCTCCCTCGACGGCGATCGGCACGACGAGGCGACCCCCCTCTCCCAGTTGCCCGAGCAGGGTGCGCGGCGGCGCTGGGGCGGTTGCGTGGACCGCGATCGCGTCGAACGGCGATCGCTCCGGAACGCCGCGGCTGCCGTCGCCGACGACCACCTCGACGTCGGCAACTCCGAAGGAGTCGAGCGTGCGCCGTGCCTCGGCGGCCAGCGCCTCGTGTCGCTCGATGCTCATGACCTCAGCTGCGAGGCGAGCCAACACGGCTGCCGAGTAGCCGCTGCCCGTACCGACCTCGAGCACCCGCTCCCCTCCCTGCAGCTCCAATGCCTGTGCGATCGCGGCGACGATCCAGGGCTGGGAGATCGTCTGGTTCTCACCGATCGGCAGGGCCGAGTCCGCGTAGGCGCGCGAGCGGTAGCGCTCCGGCACGAAGGCGTGCCGCGGCACCTCCCCCATCGCCCACAGAACTCGCTCGTCCGAGATCCCGCGGCGGCGCAGCTGGCGCTCGACCATCGACGCGCGCAGGGCCGAGAAGTCGATCATGACGGCCCCAGGGGTCGCGTCATTCAAAAAATGTAGTTGCGGAGCTTCGCCGGCGCCAGGACCGTGACACGTCCGCGGCCAGGGCGGACCACCCCCGCCCGCTCCAGGTCGGCGAGAAAGCGGCTGACGCTCTCGCGTGAGGTGCCGGCCAGCTGCGCGAGGTCCGACTGGTTCATCCGGATCGTCACCTCGCCTACCTCGCCCCGCGGCGACTCTTCGGCGACCAGCTGCAGGAGGACGCCGGCCACGCGGCTGGGCACGGTCTGGAACGACTGGCGCGAGATCCGCTCGTTGGCGGCGCGCAGTCGCCGCACCAGGGCGCCGATCAGCTTCACCGTGATCTCGGGGTGGCGGGCGAGCAGCGCCCGCACCTCGCCGGCTGGCAGCGCCAGCAGCTCACCGTCGCCAAGCGCTTCGACGCTGGCCGAGCGCACCTCGCCGTCGAGCATCGCCAGCTCGCCGAAGATGTCGCCCGGTCCGAGCGTGGCGAGCGTGATCGCCCGCCCATCGGAATGCTCGCGGGTTACCCGGAAGCTACCGGCGCGGACGATGTAGCAGGCGTCGGAGTGGTCGCCCTCGTGGAAGACCCGGGTCGCAGCAGGAAAGGAGCGCGGCACCGCGACCCGCGAGAAGCTCTCCAGCTCTCCCTGCTCGAGGTCGGCGAAGAGCGGCACGCTGCGCAGCAGCTCGACCGGCGTGATCTCGTCCCCTCGGTCCGCCATAGGGGGATTATCGCCGCAGCCGACATCGACCACACTGGAGTGGGGTAAAAGTCGGCTGCGGTCGGCTCAGCGCGCCGACGCGGTCAGCTTTCGGGGGCCGCGGCTGAAGCCGGCCGCGAGGAGGCTCTCCTCGTGGCCGGAGCCGATCACCGGCTCGCCGTCGAGCTTCTCGATCCCCAGCTTGGGAAGGCGACCGGCCGAGACGGCCTCGGCGAGGGCGCCCATCGCGGCGCCCAGCTCGGCGGCGTCGAGGTCGGCGAGCTGGAGGATGCTGCGACCGCCGCGCTCCAAGTAGACGAGCGGCTCGCCGTCGCGCAGGAGCAGGTGGGCGCCGGGGGCGCGGGCGGGGCGGCGGCCCGAGGCGGGCTTCGGCCAGGGCAGCGAGGCACCGTAGGGGTTGGCCGGGTCGGTGGCGGCGAGGATCAGGAAGGAGCCGCTCGGCTCGGGCAGGGAGCGCAGGCGCTCCACGGCTCCCGGCAGGGCGAACTGGGCGCCGCCCAGACCCTCGACGAAGTAGCCGCGGCGGGCGGTGCCGAGCAGCTCCAAGTTGCCGAGCTCGGCGTAGAGGGTGGAGAAGCCGCCGGGGACGCCCTCGGCGAGGACCGTCTCGCGGGTGACGATCCCGTAGCGCTCCAGCATCAGCTCGGCCTGGGCGCGCAGGCGGGCTCCGGGCCCCGGCGCGGCGGCGAACAGGGGCACGGTCAGTGACCAGCGTCCCTGCACCGCCGCGCCGGCGGCGGAGCGGCGGCGGGCGAAGCGGCGGCCCTGGCGCTCGCGGGCGGGGACGGCGCGCAGCCGCGGCGCGCGCAGCGGCGCGAAGGCGTCGTTGGTGACCTCGCCGCTCCAGGCGAGGTCCCAGAGTGCGTTGTGCAGCTCCTCCGCCGGCAGGTCGATGTCCGCGAGCAGGTCGAGCCAGAAGGCGGGGCCGGCGGCGAGCCGCTCGCGGATCGCGTCGTGGGGAGCCCCCTCGGCCCGCTCCAGCTTGGCGTTCGCGGGCGGCGGGCCGGCGAGGTGGACGTCCTCGCGGAAGTAGAGGGCGATGCGGCCGTCGCTGCGGCCCCGCGCGCCGGCGCCTACCCAGACCACCTCACCGCTCGTGCAGAGCTCGTCGAGCCAGGCCGGCGAGTAGGTGCCGAGGCGGCGGGGCAGCACGTCGCCCTCCCAGACCTTGGCGGTGAGCGCGACGCCCTGCAGGGGGACGAGCGCGTCGCGGAGGCGGTCGATGCCGGCCCCGGCGGCGCGATGGGCATCGACGTTCTGCCAGCTCGGCAGGAAGCGGGCGAAGCGGTCGCGGGCGGCGGGCTCGACCTCGCGGCGCAGGTGGGCGAGGCTGGCTCGCCGCACCCGGCGCAGCACGTCGGAATCGCACCACTCGCGTTCTGAGCCGCCCGGCATCAGCTCGCCGCGCACCATCGCCCCTTCGCGCTCCAGCTCGCGCAACGCCGGCATCGGGTCGACGCCGTATCGCGATGCCAGCTGCACGGTCGGGAAGGGGCCGTGGGTGCGGGAGTAGCGGCGGACCAGCGCCCGCATCGCGTCCGGGTGGTCCTCGAGAAAGGTCTCCGGCAGGCCGGGCGGTGGCGGCACCCCGAGCGCGTCGCGGTAGAGGCCGGCGTCCTCGCCGGCGATGTAGCGCTCCTCGCCGTTGATCCGGACGAGGGCGGCGCGGCGCTCGGCGAGGAGCTTCTCCAGCATCGAGGCGGCCGAGTAGCCCTCGACGACACGCTCCTCGCACTCCGCGGCGGTCAGGTCGCCGAGGTTGCGCAGGACCTGCTGCAGCGCGTCGCGATCGCCGGCCCGGCCCGCCTCGGTGCGGTGCTGGAGCTGTTCCTCGACCTCGTCCAGCGCCTCCGGGTCGATCAGGTCGCGCAGCTCGTCCTGGCCGAGCAGCTCGCGCAGCAGGTCGCGGTCGAGGGAGAGGGCGGCAGCGCGGCGCTCCGCGTTCGGCGTGTCCCCCTCGTACATATAGGTGGCGACGTAGTCGAACAGCAGCGAGGAGGCGAAGGGGGAAGCGGTCGGCGTCTCTACCTCGACCAGGTTGAGCTTGCGCGAATGGAGGTCGCGGAGCAGCTCGCGCAGCGCCGGCAGGTCGAGGACGTCACGCAGGCACTCGCGGTAGGTCTCGAGGATGACCGGGAAGCGGGGGAAGTCGCGTGCCACCTCGAGCAGGCTCTGAGACTTCAGCCGCTGCTGCCAGAGCGGCGTCCGCTTGCCCGGGTAGGCGCGGGGGATGAGCAGCGAGCGAGCGGCGTTCTCGCGGAAGCGGGCGCCGAACAAGGCTGACCCCGACAGCTCACGAACGACCAGGTCCTCCAGCTCGTCGGGCTCGATCAGGACCAGGTCGGCGGGAGGCGGCTCGTCGGCGTCGGGCAGGTGGACGACGATGCCCTCGTCGGACCAGATCGCGTCGGCCTCGAGCTCGCGCTCGGTGCGGATCTTCTGAGCGAGGGCGAGGCCCCAGGCGGCGTGGACGCGGCCGCCGTAGGGCGAGAGCACGCAGAGCCGCCAGTCGCCGATCTCGTCGCGGAAGCGCTCGACGACGATCGTCTCGTCGGATGGGACGACGCGGGTTGCCTGCTGCTGCTCGCGCAGGTAGGCGACCAGGTTCTGGGCGGCGCGGCGGTCGAGGTCGTACTCGGCCGCCAGCTCCTCCGGCTCGCGCGAGACCGCCTCGCGGGCAAAGGCGCCGATCGCCTTGCCCAGCTCGGCCGGGCGGCCGATCCCGTCCCCCTTCCAGAACGGGACGGCGCCGGGCAGGCCGGGCGCGGGCGTGACGATCACCCGGTCGCGGGTGATCTCCTCGATCCGCCAGGTGGTCGCGCCGAGCAGAAAGGTCTGCCCGGGGCGGGCCTCGTAGACCATCTCCTCGTCCAGCTCGCCGACCCGGCGGCCGTCGGGGAGGTGGACGCCGTAGAGGCCGCGATCGGGGATCGTGCCGGCGCTGGTGACGACCAGCTGCCGCGCCCCTTTGCGGCCGTGGATCGTCCCCCTGGTGCGGTCCCAGACGATCCGCGGCCGCAGCTCGGCGAAGCGGTCTGATGGGTAGCGCCCGTCGAGCATGTCGAGGACGTTCTCGAGCTGTTCGCGCGAGAGGTCGCTGAAGGGCTCGGTCGCGGTGACGAGCCGCTCCACCTCGTCCACGTCCCACTCGTCGAGAGCGGCCATCGAGACCAGGTGCTGGGCGAGCACGTCGAGCGGGTTCTGCGGGATCACCGTCTCCTCGATCGCCCCTTCGCGCATCCGCCGCGCGACGACCGCGCACTCGAGCAGGTCGGCGCGGAACTTGGGGAAGATGCGACCGCGCGAGACCTCGCCCAGCGAGTGGCCGGCACGGCCGACCCGCTGCAGCCCGCGGCTGACCGACTTCGGCGACTCGACCTGGATCACCAGGTCGACGGCGCCCATGTCGATTCCCAGCTCCAGTGACGACGTCGCGACCAGGCACGGGAGCTGTCCGGACTTCAACATCTCCTCCACCACCGTGCGCTCCTCGTGCGACAACGACCCGTGGTGCGCTCGTGCGATTTCCACGGGCGTATCTGGGCCGGCGGGTCCTGTCACCGATTTGGCACCACCACCCCTGCGGTGCGGTAGCTCCTCGGGGTGGTCCCCCAAATCGGCGCCACCCCCCGGCACATCGTCCGCGGCAGACGCGTCTCCCGCGGGTGGCGCGGTGGCGGGGGTCCCCCGCGGCGCGGAGGCGCGTCCAGCGCCGAGCACCGTGGGGGATGCCGCCGCGACAGGACCCGCGGGCCCGGCGCCCCCGTGCTCGGTTGCTGGGAGTTCGTGCCAGCCGTCTTCAGAGGCAAGCTCGTTCAAGCGCTTGGCGATGCGCTCTGCTGCCCGCCTGTTGTTGACGAAGACGATCGTCGAGGTGTGCTTTTGGACGAGCTTGAGTAATTCGGGGTAGATCGCGGGCCAGATCGAGCGGACGTGGGCATTGGGCTCGCCATCGGCAGGGACGCCATCCTCGGTGGGGTAGTTGGGCGCGCCGGGCTCGGACATATCCTCGACCGGAACGACGATCTCCAAATCGAGCTCCTTCGTCCTCCCTGCATCGACGATCTCACACTTCCGCTTCGGACCCACCAGGAACTGAGCGATCCGCTCCAGCGGCCGCTGCGTGGCTGAGAGACCTATCCGCTGAAGGCCAGATCCGCTTCCTGCGGCGGGTGGTGCGGGGGAGGGGGTGTCCGGTCCGGCGCGGCGTCCTGTTTTTCGCCCCCCCGACTCAGCGTGAGAAGCCTCCTCACCTGGCGAAAAACCCAGCGCCGGACCGGACACCCCCTCCCCCGCGACAGGACCCGCCGCAGCAGCCGCATGGTCCCTAACCAGATCCTCCAACCGCTCCAAGGTCAGCGCCAGATGCGACCCCCGCTTGCTCTGCGCCACAGCATGAATCTCGTCGACGATCACAGCCTCGACGCCGGTGAGGATCTCGCGAGCACCCGAGGAGAGCATCAGGTAGAGCGACTCGGGGGTGGTGATGAGGATGTCGGGCGGCGACTTGCGCATCGCCCGCCGTTCCGCCTGGCTGGTGTCGCCGGTCCGCAGGCCGACCGCGATCTCGGCACCGATGCCGCGCAGCGGGGCGCGCAGGTTGCGCTCGATGTCGTAGGAGAGCGCCTTCAGGGGCGAGACGTAGACGACCTTCACTCCCGTGCCGAGCTCCGGCATCCGCGACAGCCGATCAATCCCCCAGAGAAAGGCGGCCAGCGTCTTGCCGGAGCCGGTCGGGGCGCAGATCAGCGCGTTGGAGCCGCCGGAGATCGCCTCCCAGCCGCCCGCCTGGGCGGGCGTCGGCCCCTCGAAGGACGCCTCGAACCAGCGCCTGACCGGCGCGCTGAACGGCGCCAGCGGATCGCTTCCCACGGTTGCTTTCGGCTCGGTGCTCAACCCACCGATCTTACGCCTCGCTCAACCGACGCACCCCTTTGCATTCGGGATGAAGACGGAAGGTGGGCGTTCGTCAGCCGCGGGCGAAGCCCACGTAGGCGCGCCACGAGGGCTTCGGCGCGAAGGCTTCCGTAAAGAGGCCCGAGCCATCGCAGAAATTGCAGAAGTTTCGCGCGTCTTCGACCGAGAACCAGTAGACGCGCTGCACCCGCCACTCGCGCTGGTTGCTGCGCAGCAGGCGGAAGGCCCCCTTCAGCTGCGCCACCTGGCCCCGTGGCCCTTTCGCGAAGGAGTTGCCGGCGCTGGGCCGCTTCGAGCTCCAGCCCAGCTCGGTCAGCCACATCCCCTTGGCGCCGTCGCGATTCGCCTCCAGCACATGGCGCATTTCTTCGACGTAGATGCCCACGCGCTGGTAACGGCCGGTGTAGGGATGCAGTGCCACGCCGTGGAACCTGCCCTTGAGCCCCGGCGTCCGCCTGTACATCTCCTCGAGGAAGTCAGCGGCGAAGTAGGCCTGCGGAGGGCCCCGTTTGATCAGCGCCTCGATCGGCCGGGCGAACATGCCGCCGAGCACGATCTGGGCTCCCCGGTCCACCGCTCTGATCGGGCCGTAGGAGAGCTTCACCAGCTTGCCGTACTCGCCCGGGTTCGGCCTCGCCACGAAGTACTTGAAGTTCTGCTCGTTCCAGAGCTGCCAGACACGGATCGGCCGTTTCGGCAAGGCGGGGTTCTGGGCCCAGAAGCTGCCGGTTGGCCCGTAGCGCAGCACCACTTCGCGCAGGAAGGTCTGCCAACCGGATCGCTGCGCGGCGGTCCGCACCGGCAGGTACCGCGGCGCGTTCAGCGTTCGGTCAACGGGGACCAACCCGCTCGGCGCACCGTAGAGGAACGGCAGCACCTCGATGCCGGTGGTCGCAGCCGCGGCGACGGTCGCATCGACGCTCGACCAATCGAAAGGTCCGCCCGGCGCCTGCTGCACGACGCCCCAGAAGATCGGGACGCGGATGCTGTCTACGCCGCCGCGCTCGAGGACCTGGAAGCGTTCGACGCTGGGGGCGGACTGCGGGACGACTCCCCAGAACCTGCTGGGGAGGGCGCCTGCGCTCGGCGCGGCGGCGAGCGCTACGACCGCGACGACGAGCGCCGCGGACAATGCGCGCATCGCAAAGCGCGAATGGACAGCGTTCTGCCGCACGCCGTCAGCTAGCCTCGGGCGAGACGGATGCGCCGGGATCGGAGTCCCGCCCTCTCCGCCTCATCGCCACGGCGCCGATCGAGATCGCGGCGAGGACGGCGATCGCGATCAGGATCGCGATCAGCGGGGAGCTCCCGCCGTCGTCGGAGGTCGGCGTCGCATCGATCGCTTTCAGCGGCTGCCCCCCCGTGTCGCCACGCTGCTCGCCCGAGTTCGAGCCCGAACCGCCCTTACCCCCGCCGGCCGCCGCGCCACCCGACTCGTCGCCCGAAGACCGACCGCCGGACTTGCCGCCCTTGGTCGAGCCGGAGCGCGTGGAAGACTGCCCGGACCCGTCCGTCTCGCGGCCGGAGCTCGACGAGTTCCCCAACGAATCGCGGGTCTCCTTCCCGGGGACGGTGGGCGGGGCGTCGGAATACTGGATCCCACTCGAATCTTCAGCGTTGGAGACAGCCGGAAAGAAAGCGAATGCCAACAGCGCAGACATTGAGAGCAGCACGAAGGCGCGGTCGGCCCGCTGCCGGATTCGGTGGCGCGTCCCAAGCATGGCGCGCAAGGTTAGAGCAATCGGCGGCGTTACTTGCTCCAGCAGCCCTGATCGTCGGGCTCGCCCTCGCGGGAGGGGGTTTCGACGTGACTGGGCGCCACGTCGCGGGCCTTCTCGTCTGGCTCGTCGTAGTCGCACTGCTCGTGCTTGGGGCTGCGTCCAGGGCGGCCCTGGCCCGCCCGTTCCACTGGTCAGTCGCATCGATCTCGAGCCTCGCTCTCTTGTCCGCGCTTTCGTCCTACTGGTCCGGTTCGGCCGAGCTGAGCGTGATCGAGGCCGACCGTGCGCTCGTCTACCTCGGCGTCTTCCTGGCCGCGTTCCTGATCGCTCAAACCGACGACAGGGGCCAACGTTTCGCCGAAGGGATCGCAATCGGAGTTGCAATCGTCGCCCTGCTCGGCCTGGCCAGCCGTCTCCTACCCGAGATCCTGGAGGTCTCGAGTTCCCTCGGCAGCGGCGCCCAGCTGCGCTACCCGCTCGGCTACTGGAACGCCAACGGCGTCGTCTTCGGCATTGCCGTGGCGCTCCTGCTCTGGATGAGCCGGCGGGCGACCTCGACGGTAATGCAATGGCTGGCCGTGGCGGTGACGCCCGTGGCCCTGCTCGCCCTCTACTTCACGTTCTCGCGAGGAGGACTGCTTGCGCTCGCGGTGGCCGTCGGGTGCCTGATCGCCCTCTCCCGAGACCGACTCTGGCTGCTCGCGACGTTCTCGATCGCCGCGCTGGGGGCGGTGCCGGCTCTGCTCGCCGCGCAAGCGCGCGACGCCCTCAGCGACAACAGCATCGGCCAGGCAGCGGTGGACCAGGGCCAGGAGGTGTTGTGGTTCCTGCTTGCCGGCGCCGCAGTGGCGTTGCTGCTGTTCGCGGGCCTGCGCCGCCTCGAGGCCCGGCAGGGGGCTGCAACTGGACGGCTGTTGGAACTGTCGCGCCACCCAGCGGTCCTGAAGGGCATCGCCGCGGGCTTCGCGGTGCTGGCGGTGGCTGCGATCGTCGCGATCGGCGGCCGCGCTTGGGATCGGTTCTCCAGCCCGGACATCCAAGCCCCCAGCGAGCCGGTGCAGCACATCACCGATCTCTCGGGCGCCGGCCGCTCCGACTTCTGGCGGGTCTCCCTCGACTCACTCGAGGACGAGCCGCTGCTCGGCATCGGCGCCGGCAGCTACGAGTTCGCCTGGGAGCGCCACCGGACCATCGAACAGCCGATCCACGACGCCCACTCTCTCTACCTGGAGGCGTTCGCCGAGCTCGGCCTGGTCGGCGGGCTGCTCGTCCTGGCGCTGGTCGGGATCCTGCTCTGGACGGGCTATGCCGCCTGGCGCACGGCCACCGGGGCGCAGCGGGAGCGCTATGCAGCTCTGCTGGCGGCGATGCTCGCCTTCGCGGTCGGTGCGGCGTTCGACTGGTTCTGGGAGGTCGCCGCCCTCGGGGCGGTCTTCTTCCTCGCCGCCGGGGTGCTGGTCGCCGGCCGCTGCCGCCAGCTCGCCCGCGCGACTCCGCCCGGCGCAATCGAGCTCGCGAACCGAGGCTTCCGGTTCGCGGTCGCGGGACTCGTCACCGCCTGGATCGCGGTGATCGCCCTGGTCGGTCCGCTACTGGTCGAGCGGGAGCTGAACGCCAGCAGCGACGCAGCCGCAGCGGGGAACGTCGCCAGCGCCGTCGACCACGCCGACACGGCGCGGGCGATCGAGCCGTGGGCGGCGTCTCCCTACGTCCAGCTTGCCCTGCTGGCCGAGCTCCAGAACGACTATCCGACGGCTGTGAATCGCCTGACGCAAGCGATCGACCGAGAAGACCGCAACTGGCAGCTTTACTACCTACGGTCTAGAGTCAAGCGAAAGGCCGGCGAAGCGGCTGCGGCCCAGGCCGACCTGGACCGCGCTCGCAGCCTCAACCCGCTGGAGGAATGCCTCGATGGGACCCCGAGCTGTGGGTGAGCGCAAGTTGACCCGAGACGCCGAGCGAAGCGAGGCGCAGGGCTCCTCGACGCGCGGTGCGTCGCCGCCCCCCCGGCCGGGCAGGAGTGCCGTCGCGACGCGGCTCGGCCTCGCCGGTCCGGCCGGAGCCCGGCTGCAGGGCGCCCTGCTGCGGCGGCTGCTGGCCAGCGGCGACTGGGCCGCGCTGATCGCGACGCTCTGCGCGGTCACCGCGATGAGCCGCCAGACCGACGTCGGCATCTTGTTCTGGGCCGCGATGCTGAGTCCGGTCTGGCTGGTCGTGCTGAAGCTGCACGGTCTCTACGACAACGATCACCGGCGGATCCGCCACAGCACCCTCGACGAGCTTTCGAGGCTGGTCTCGGCCGCCGCCCTCGGAACGCTCGCCTTGGACGGACTGCTGGCGCTCAGCCCGGCCGGATCGCTTCCCACCAGCGACGCGATCGCGGTCGGGGCCGGGGCGCTGATCGGCAGCTTCACGGCCCGCGGCGTCGTGCGCTTCCTCTGGCATCGGCTGGCAGGGCCAGCCGTCGGCGTCGTCGTCGGATCCGCGGCGGCGGTGGGCGTAGTGGCAAGGCGGATCGCAACCCACCCTGAGGCACGTCTGCACCTGGTCGGCTACCTCTCCCTGCGGCCGGACGAGAGAGGCGATGCCGACACCGGCGGTCTACCGCGGCTCGGCTCGGTCGCCGACATCGCCCGGGTCGCGCACGGGATGGCGGTCGAGCGGCTGATCGTCACCGAGGACGAGATGAGCGAGCCGGCCGCCGAGCGGCTGATCGAGGAGTGCAAGGCCGCAGGTCTGGGGCTGACCTTCCTGCCACGGCACTTCGGCCTGCTCGGGCCCGGCATCGAGCTCAACCGCCTTGCGGAGCTGCCGGTCCTCGACTTCCGCTTCTCCGACCCGCCGCGATCGACGCTGGCGATGAAGCGGGGAGTGGACCTGATCGTCTCAGGAGTCCTGCTGGCGCTGGTATGCCCGCTGCTGCTGGCCGTCGCGCTGCTGATCCTCGCCGACAGCGGCCGGCCCGTCTTCTTCCGCCAGCGGCGGGCCGGCAAGGACGGCGTCCCGTTCACGATGGTGAAGTTCCGCACGATGATCCAGGGCGCGGCAGAGCGCCTCGGCGACTTCGTCGATCTGAACGAGCTCGACGAGCCTGCCTTCAAGATCCCTAACGATCCGCGGGTGACGCGGATGGGCCGTTTCCTGCGCCGCTTCAGCCTCGACGAGCTGCCGCAGCTGATCAACGTGCTGAGGGGCGACATGTCGCTGGTCGGCCCGCGTCCCGAGGAGGAAAGCGTGGCTGCCCTATACGACAAGCGACAGCGCCTGCGACTCGGTGTGAAGCCTGGAATGACGGGACCGATGCAGGTCTACGGCCGTGCCGACCTCACCTTCGAGGAGCGGCTGGCGATCGAGCGCGATTATCTAGACAACATCTCCCTGGCCGGGGACCTGGCGATCCTGCTGAGGACGCCGCGCGCGATCATCCGTGGCGACGGCGCCTACTAGGAGCGCCATGCCAGGTCCGCCCGACCTCGACGTCGTCGTCGTCAGCCACGGCACCGAAGAGCTGCTGCGACGCTGCCTGCGCTCTCTGGAGGAGCACCCGGCGGCGGGCGATATGCGCGTCACGGCAGTCGACAGCGGCAGCCCCGACGGGACGCCCGACATGGTCGAGCGCGAATTCCCGGGGGTCCGGTTGATCCGCCGCGGCAACATCGGCTTCTCCGCCGCCAACAATCTCGTGCTGCGCGAGAGTGACGCGGCAGCGGTGCTGCTGCTCAATCCCGACACCGAGGTCTACGAGGGCACGCTGGACGCCGCCCTGGCCCGGTTGCGCGCCGACGATCGGATCGGGATGGTCGGGGTGAAGCTGGTGACCGAGTCGGGCGAGCTGGACCACGCCTGCAAGCGCTCCTTCCCCACGCCCATCTCGGCGCTTGCCCACTTCACCGGGATCGGCCGCCACGGCAATGCCTCGGGTGCGCTCAGCCAGTACCGGGCGACGCACCTCAACGACGACGAGCCGGGCGAGGTAGACGCCGTCAACGGTGCCTTCATGCTCTGCCGTGGCGACGCGGTGCGGCAGGTCGGTCTGCTCGACGAGGGCTACTGGCTCTACATGGAGGATCTCGACTGGTGCCGGCGCTTCTGGCAAGCCGGCTGGAAGGTCTTCTACGAGCCCGCCGGGGTAGCGCTACACGTCAAGGGCGGCTCCAGCGCCGGTCGCCGGGCTCCGCGCCAGGAGATCGCCTTCCACCGCGGCATGGCCCGCTTCTACCGTCGTTTCGACGCGCCTGAGCACAATCCGCTGGTCAACGCAGCCGTCTACGCCGGAGTAGGGGCCAAACTGGCGGTTAGCCTGTGTATCACCGCTGTGCGGCGAGGGGGAGAGGGTGGATGAGAAATAACGTTAACGTTGCTCTGCCCCTCGTTTCGTGTGTGGCGGTTGCGCTTACCGTTGAAGCGCGTGCCACGGAGCCCTACGCCTTTTGTCCCCTCCAATCGAACCCGTTGACGAGCAGTTGCTCCCCGAGCTTCCACAATCCCCTGCGTTCGATCTAGACGGTGCGGTAATGCCGAAGCAGTTGCCAACACGTGAGATGGCGCCGGTCGCCCTCGATTTCCGGGGGAGGATCTCGAAGGAGGACGGCTCGCACCCACCCGCTCTGAGGGAAGTGCTTCTCGATCTCGACAAGCACGTATCGATCGATGCGACGGGCCTGCCCGTCTGCGCGCGGCGTCAGCTCGAGACGCGAGGCGCGGGTTCGGCCCGACGGCTATGCGGCGAAGCGATCGTCGGCATCGGAGTGGCGCATATCGGCGTCGAGCCCCCGAACAGGAACCGATCCGCACTGCACTGACTCTGTTCAACGGCGGCGTCAAGGAAGGTGTGACCAGGCTTTTCATCCACGGGACGATCGCGCTGCCAGAGCCAGTGCCCGTGGTCGCCACCGTGAAGATCAAGAAGACCCAAAGAGGGCGCTACGGCCTGACTTCGATCGCGCGGATCCCACAGCTCCTGGAAGGGAGCGGCTCCCTGCTCGCCTTCAGGGTGAGGATCGAGCGGCGCTTCGAACACCGAGGCGAGAAGCACGGCTACCTGACGGCGAGGTGCTTCGACGGCAAGCTCTCCGCCAAAATGATCAAAGCCGTCTTTAGACATGAAGGGGACGGGCATCGCACGATCACGGTCCTGTCTGGCACCGTGATCCGTCCCTGCACCCCGTCCGGCTGAGTCGGTCCGCCTCAGAGCCAGGCTCCTGAAACGACAAGACCCGCCGAAGCGGGTCGAGTCTGGTGAAGCGGGGAACCACCCCGCAGGCGACTGACACTCTGCCCAAGGGTACCACGGCAGATCGCCCCCAGCTCGACCCCCTCCAGCGAATCTATGCGGAGAGCGCCGGAGTCGAACCGGATCCGGCGGGTGGGGCCGGACAGAGTGTGTGTCAGTCACCTGGAGACACCCGTCTCCTTCACCCTCCTGCCGCCAACGCTACCAGTGAAAACCCGCGTCAAAGCGCACCTAGCCCAAATTGTTACACACTTTTTTCACTCTGTTCACACTTATGTGTGAAAGTGCTAGAACGGAAGCGAGCCAGAGACCTCGGCGAGGCGGGGGGCTGCCCTGTCGCGCTCGCTGAGCAGAGGGTCGCCGACCGGCCACTCGACGCCGACATCGGGGTCGTCCCAGGCGATGCCGGACTCGGTTGCCGGGTCGTAGATGCTGGAGAGCAGGTAGGTGACGTCGGCGACGTCGCTGAGGACGGCGAACCCGTGGCCGAAGCCGGCCGGGACGAAGAGCTGGCGGTGGGTCTCGTCGTCTAGGACATGGCCCTCCCACTGGCGGTAGGTGGGGGAGCCGCGGCGCAGATCGACAGCCACGTCGAAGATGCGGCCGCGCGGGCAGCGGACGAGCTTCGCCTGGCCGGGCTCGGTCTGGAAGTGGAGGCCGCGCAGGGTGTCCTTCGCCGAGCGCGAGTGGTTGTGCTGGACGAACTCGACCTCAACCCCGGCCTCGGCCCAGGCGTCGCGCCGGTAGGTCTCGACCATGAAGCCGCGCTCGTCGCCGTGAACCTGAGGCCCGAGCAGGACCACCCCGGCGAGCTTGGTCGGCAAATGCTCCGGCATCAGCCGAGCGCCCTGCCGTACTGCTTTTCGTAGTACTCGCGGTACTCCCCCGAGCGGACCGGTCCCCACCAGTCCTCGTTATCGCGGTACCACTGCACCGTGCGCTCCAGGCCCTCGGCGAAGTGGACCTGCGCCTCCCAGCCGAGCTCGTCGCGGAGCTTGTCGGAGGCGAGCGAGTAACGCCGGTCATGCCCGGGGCGGTCCGTGACGTACTCGATCAGCGACTCGTCGGCGCCGGTCAGCTCGATTACCCGCTTGACGACCTCGATGTTCTCGCACTCATCGGGGCCGCCGACGTTGTAGGCCTCGCCCGGGCGGCCCTTCATCAGCACCGTATGGATTCCGCGGCAGAAGTCCTCGACGAAGAGCCAGTTGCGGACCTGGCGGCCGTCGCCGTAGACGGGCAGCGGGTCGCCGTGCAGCGCGTTCAGCACCATCAGCGGGATCAGCTTCTCCGGGTACTGGCGTGGGCCGTAGTTGTTGGAGCCACGCACGATCGAGGCCTCGATCCCGTAGGTGTGGACGTGGGCCGAGACGAGCAGGTCGCCCGCCGCCTTGGTCGCCGAGTAGGGCGAGGAGGGGTCGAGCGGCGAGGTCTCGGTGAAGGAGCCGGACTCGATCGAGCCGTAGACCTCGTCGGTGGAGACCTGCAGGTAGCGGCTCACCCCGAGCGCGCGGGCGGAGTCGAGGAGGACGCCGGTGCCGATCACATGGGTGCGGGCGAAGGCGTCCTGGTCGTCGATCGAGCGGTCGACGTGGGACTCGGCGGCGAAGTTGACGACCGCGTCGCAGCCCTGCATCGCCTCGCGGACGACGGCCGGGTCCTCGATCGCGCCGACCACCAGATCGACGTCCTCGGGCAGGTTCTCGCGGCGTCCCGCGTAGGTGAGCTTGTCCAGCACGACGACGTCGTGCTCGGAGCCGACCAGCCGCACGTAGGTCGAGCCGATGAAGCCGGCGGCGCCGGTGACGAGCAGCCTCATGCCGCGGCCTCGATTTCGGCGCGACGCTGGGACAGGTAGGCGGCCAGCCCGTCCTGCCAGGAGGGCAGCTCGATCGCGTGCTCGCGCTGGCTGGCCAGCGCCGAATAGGGTGGCCGCGCGGCGGGGCGGCCGAGCATGTCCGTCGTCGCCGAGAGCACTTTGCACTCGACCTTGGCCTGCTCGAAGATCTCGCGCGCGAACTCATACCAGGAGCAGGCGCCGGCGGCGGCCATGTGGTGGATGCCGAACTCGACCCCCTCGATCAGCCGGACGATCCCGTAGGCGAGGTGCCAGGTGTAGGTCGGCGAGCCGACCTGGTCGCGGACGACCAAGACCTCGCCGTGATCGGAGGCCAGCCGCAGCATCGTCTCGACGAAGTTGCGGCCGCCGATCCCGAACAGGCCGGCCGAGCGGACGACGAAGTGGCGCTTGTTGGAGGCCGCGGTCGCCTCCGCGCCGGCCAGCTTGCTGCGGCCGTAGGCGGAGAGCGGCGCCGTCTGGTCGGTCTCGACGTAGGGCGAGCCCTTGGCGCCGTCGAAGACGTAATCGGTGGAGACGTAGACGACGCTGGCGCCAAGCGCCACCGCGGCAGCGGCGACATTGCCGGCGCCGGCGCCATTGACCCCGGTCGCCGCCTCCTCGGCCTCCTCGGCACCGTCGACGTCGGTCCAGGCGGCGCAGTTGACGACGACGCCGGGGCGCTCTTGCTCGAGCTTCTTCTCGACCGCGGCCGCGTCCGTAACGTCCAGCTCGGTGCGCCCGAAGCCGACCACCTCGTGGCCGGCGTTGCCGGCGGCCAGCACGACGTCGCGGCCCAGCATCCCGCCCGCACCCGTAACCAGGACCTTCATCGCGCTCGTCTCGTCATTTCATGCGCCGCCGCGTCCATCAGACCGGAGGCTATTCACTTCAGGGAATAGGAAGGAGTACAGCCACGGCTGAGGATCGGCTTCCGCCGCCGGCGCATTGCGCTAGTACATGCATAATCGCGCTAATAAAGGCCCCAATTAGCGCAATTATGATTGCCCGTATGCGCAGCTTCGTCGACCTCGATAAGACTTTCAGCGACCAACCCCGGGAGCTCGGCGCCGTCCTGGCTGAAATCGATACCGGGAAAGGCCGAGAGCGGCTTTTCGAGGACCAGCTTCCTCAGCTTCTGGGACAGCCGCCGGACACGCGCGCATCGCTTCGATCACGGCCTCTAACGCGATCGAGGGCGTCGTCGTGGACAGCGAGCGTGCCGAGCGCATCGCCGAGGGCGCACACCGCTATCGCAACCGCAACGAGCGCGAGTTCGCCGGCTACAGGGACGCGGCTGACACGCTCATGCGGCTCGACTCTCACGAGCCACTGGGCATTCCCTTCGTACTTCATCTGCACCGGCTGCTTTTCGCCCATACCGACGGCAACGGCGGCCATCTAAAGACCGACCAAAATCTGATCGTCTCCTATGAGAGCGGGCGCGAGACCGTGTTCGTCCCTCCCCCTCCGGCGGAGACCGAATTTCTGCTGGATGAGCTTCTGACTCGCTACGAAGCCGCCAAGCAGGAAGGCCGAACGCATCCCATCCTGCTGATCGGCACGCTGATCCTCGATTTCCTCGCGATTCATCCGGTCGCCGACGGCAACGGCCGTCTTGCCCGCCTGCTGACGATGTACGAGCTGGTCGCTCAGGGATACGGCGTGGCGCGATACGTGAGCATCGAGCAGCGCATCTTCGAATCGAAGAGCAGCTACTACGCGAGCCTCTACGAGTCGCAGCGACAATGGCATGAGGGCGAGCACCGCGTATGGCCGTGGCTTTCCTATCTCGCCCGCATCCTTGCCGGCTCCTACGAGGATTTCGAACAGCGGATCGCCGCCGCGGACGAGATGGACGGCAGCAAGCAGGACAGGGTTCGCAACTACATCCTCGGGCAAGCACCTCCGGTGTTCCGGCGGCGCGACATCGAGCGAGCCGTCCCCGGAATCAGCGTCGCGACGATACGGCTCGTCCTCAACGAGCTGCGCGACCGAGGGAAGATCAAGCCTGAAGGTTCAGGGCCGGGTGCCCGCTGGCGCAAGCTCTGATTGCCGACAAGTCTCGCCGGCCCCGGGCGATCAGATGATCTTGATCTCCGACTTGTCGCCGACCAGCATCCGCAGCGTCTTCGGCATCCCGTCGCTGCGGGTCAGCTTCACTTCGCGGCCGAGCAGGCTGGCCTCCATCCGCGTGCCGAGATCCTCGACCACGGATCCGGCGAGGACGATCGAGTGCTCGATTTCGGAGCGGCAGATCTTCACGTTCTCCCCAATCGAGGTGTAGGGGCCGACATATGCATCCTCGATCCGGGCGCCGGCGCCGATCACGGCCGGACCACGGACGACCGATCCGGTGACGTGGGCACCGGCCTCGACGACGACGCGGCCCTCGACCCGGGAGGCCACGTCGACCTCCCCGTCGAGCCGCGTCTCGACCTCCTCCAGCACCAGCCGGTTGGCCTCCAGCATGTCGGCGAGCTGGCCGGTGTCCTTCCACCAGCCGCTCACCACCTCCGACTGGACCCGGTGCCCGTCCTCGATCAGCGACTGGATCGCCTCGGTGATCTCCAGCTCCCCGCGCCAGGATGGCTCCAGGGCGCGGGCGGCGTCGAAGATCGAGGGGCCGAACAGGTAGACGCCGACCAGCGCCAGATTCGATGGCGG
>Ga0190265_10000656_pt1 | contig 23659 bp, 24 predicted proteins | sample Popmic124T_FD_133135 | JGI IMG/M metagenome (GOLD analysis project Ga0190265, IMG submission 133135) | Populus adjacent soil microbial communities from riparian zone of Indian Creek, Utah, USA - 124 T | ecosystem: Environmental > Terrestrial > Soil > Riparian zone | place: USA: Utah | collected...
CGGTGAAGTAGACGAGGCCGTAGGAGGCGGCCTCCTCCCAGGTGAGGTGCTTGGGCTTCGGAAGGAGCTGCTGCGCCTGGACCTTGGTGAACTGGGCGAAGGAGCCCCAAGTGGTCTCGTAGCCCCAGATCATCTGGCTGGGGGCCGCCATCGGGTCGAGGCCGTGGACCTCGGGATCCTCGTAGGAGGCCATGTTGCAGTGGATGACGACCTCGTCGCCCGGCTTCCAACGCGTAACGCCCTCGCCGACCTTCCAGACGATGCCCGAGGCATCGGAGCCACCGATGTGGTGCCCGAACTCGGGGTGGTCGCCGTAGCGCATGACCGACACCGGCTGGCCGAGCGCGGCCCAGACGTTGTTGTAGTTCACGCCGGCCGCCATTACGCGAACGATGACCTCGAAGGCACCGGGCTGTGGAACTTCGATCTCCTCGAGCTGGAAGGCGTCCCGCGGCTCGCCGAAGCGCTCCTCTCGGATGACCCAGGCGGCCATCGTCTCCGGCAGATCGCCGGGCTCGACGCTGAGTTTCGTCGGGTCGGTCAGGTCGAGAGAAGACATCGGTTCGGTGGATCCTCCAGGTGGTTCTTGGTATCGGCGGCAGGGAGGGTACAGGGAGCCCATGGCCGCGAACGCTCCGCCGCGCCGTGCACGGGTGTCCGTCACGGCCGTGTTCTTCGTCAACGGCGCGGTGTTCAGCTCGCTCTTCGCGCGGCTGCCGGCGGTCAAGGCGGACTTGGGATTGAGCGACGGGGAGCTGGGGCTAGCGCTGTTGTTCGCGACGGTCGGCCTGCTGGTCTCCCAGCTGATCGCGGGCGCCCTGGCCGTACGGTGGGGCAGTGGCGCGGTAGTCCGGGTGGCAGCGCCGTTGTACTGCGCGGTGGCGGCGCTGCCGGCGCTGGCGCCGTCGGGCGCGATGTTCGCGCTGGCGTTGTTCGCCTTGGGCGCGGCCAACGGGGCGCTCGATGTGGCGATGAACGTGCAGGGCGCGGCTGTCGAGCAGCGCTACGGGCGTTCGCTGATGTCCGCGTTCCATGCGGCGTTCTCGTTTGGCGCCCTCGCCGGCGCTGGCAGCGGCGCGCTGGTGGCGGCGGCCGACGTGGCACCCGAGCGGCACCTTGCTGTCGTTGCGGTGATTGCCTTGCTGGCGGCGTTGGCCGCGACTCGCGGACTGCTCCCATCCGAGCAGCCGGCCGAGCAGGGTACGCCGCGTCTGGCCCGGCCGTCGAAACCGCTCGCGGTCCTCGGCGCGCTGGCCTTCTGCGTGCTGCTGGCGGAGGGGTCTGTCGCCGACTGGAGCGCCGTCTACCTGCGCGAGTCCGTTGGCGCTTCGCAGGCCGTGGCCGCCGTCGGATTGGCCGCCTTCTCGCTGACGATGGGTATCGGCCGGCTCTTCGGTGACCGGCTGGCCGCGCTGCTCGGGGCGGTCGTCCTGGCGCGCGCGGGCGCATTGCTCGCCGCTCTCGGCCTCGGTTCGGCAATCGCGGTTCACCAGCCCGCTGGCGCGATCGCCGGCTTCGCGGCGATGGGCGCCGGTCTGGCCGCCGCCTTTCCGCTGGTGGTCAGCGCTGCGGCAAATCGTCCCGACGTCCCGCCCGGGGCGGCGATCGCGGCTGTGTCGACGGCCGGCTATGCCGGCTTCATGGCCGGTCCACCGTTGATCGGCTTCCTTGCCGAGGCGGGCAGCCTGCGCACCGCGCTGCTGCTTCCGGCCGCCCTGTCTCTTTTGGCGGCGGTGTTGGCCACGGCGCTCAGCAGATCGGATCGGCGGTAGCGACGCCCGGGCATCTCTCCGGACCGTGTTTGGCTCGGCTGTCCCGTCCCTGGTCGGCCAGCCAGTTAGGATCGCCCGATGCGCGCCACTGTCTACGCGGTCCCCGGATCGCATCCCGTCAGGACCGCACTGCTGATGCTTGACCGCAAGGGCATCGAGTGGCGCCGTCGCGATCTCCCGAACGTGGTCGACCGCCCGCTGTTGCGGGCGATGGGCTTCCCAGGGCCGACGGTCCCGGCGGTGAAGATCGACGGGCGCAAGGTCCAGACCACGCGCGCGCTTGCGCGTGTGCTCGACGATCTGGTGCCCGAGCCACCGCTCTTCCCGTCCGACCCGGATCGTCGCGAGGCCGTCGAGGCGGCCGAGCAGTGGGGCGACGAAGTACTCCAGCCGGTGCCGCGCAGGCTTTCGTGGGCGGCGCTCAAGCGCGACCGCTCGGGCCTGAGGAGCTTCATCGAGGGTCCGATCGCGGGCATCCCGCCGGGTATCGCGGTGCTCACCGCGGGCCCGCTGGTCAAGGCGAGCGCAAAGGTCAACAACGCGACCGACGATGCTGTGCGCGCCGACCTGCTGGCACTGCCGGTGCTACTCGATCAGGTCGACGACCTGATCGCCAACGGCGTGATCGGCGGAGCCGAGCCCAACGCCGCCGACTTCCAAATCCTCACGAGCGTCCGGCTGCTGATGTGCTTCGACGACGTGCGCCCGCAGGTAGAAAGCCGCCCGGCCGGTGAGCAGGCGATGCGACTGGTCCCCGACTATCCAGGCCACATTCCGCCGGTGTTCCCGGCGGAATGGTTGCGCTCCAGAGTGGCGTAGCTACGGAAGCAGCAACTCGGTGTCGGAGCTGCTGCGATCCGGACCGATCGTCAGCGTGGCAGGCGGAATCTGGTCCTCGATGTCGACCGCCCTACTTGACCCCGCGCGTACCTCGTAGGTGCCGCTCGGGAGCGTCTTCTGGATCGTCGCCGTGTCCTGCGGCTGTACTGGTCCCACGCGCTCGACCACGTCGTCGCCCTCGAGGGTGATCGTGTGGGCGCGATCGGTGAGGTTGGCGATCGTGAGGCTGATCGGGCCCGCGCCTTCGCGGCGCGGGGAGATTGTGACGCCGTCATCCTTGATCACTCCGGTCAGCTCGACGGCGGAGGGTGGGCGAGGGTCGTTGGCAAAGTCGTCGCCGCCGCAGCCCGCGGCGATGAGCGCGAGCAACATGCCGCTTGCGACAAGCATGGTCCTGCGGTTACGCATCTTCTCCGTGCCCCTCATCCTCTCTACTCGAACCCTAGACAACACGTACGGACGACTGCGATGCGGTCTAAAGGCATGGATCTAAGCCACGCGCGTCTTTGGGGAGTAAGCATATGTGCTTAGTCGCCGAAAGGAGGATCGACAACGACGGCTGAGTTGGCCTGCTCGCCAACCAGTACTTCGTCGCCGGGGGAGGCCTCGCGGCGGATCAACGCGAGCGCAATCGGGCCGTGGATCGGGGACACGCACGCCGATCCCACCGTCCCGACCTGACGGTCGCCGAGCACGATCGTGTCGCCGTGCTCAGCCGGGGTGGAGAGGCGCAATCCGCGCAGGTGGCGGTTGGGCTTGCCCTTGTAGTGGAGCCGAGCGACGGTCTCCTGGCCGACGTAGCAACCCTTCGTGAAGTTGACGGCGCGCTCGTTGAGCCCCGCCTCTTGAGGGATCGTGGTGGCATCCATATCGAGGCCGAGGCGCGGCCGCCCGGATTCGATCCGCACGCACTCGGCTGCGTTCTCGGAGACCTCCGGCAGGTCGAGCTCGGACCGCGCCGCGGCCGCTTGGCGCTCGCCGCAGATCAGGTCGACGCCGACGTCGGTGGTGACGGCGACGCCGTAGGGAGTCAAGACGTGTGCGTGCTCCTGCTCGGCTGGCGCGGGCTCGAGCCGCTGGCGAGCGGTCGGCCCGATCAGCGAGAGGACGGTGTGGTCGTCGGAGAGGTCCAGATGAGACACCTGGCGACCGAGGCTGTAGGTCTCGAAGACGTGGCGCAGCACAGGTAGGCCGATGCTCTCGGCATCGACGAGCAGGCGATCGGGGGCGAGCCGCAACACGCGCAGGTCGGTCCGGATCTTGCCCTTGTGATCGAGCAGTGTGGCGTAGCAGCCGGCGCCGGGATCGAGCGTCTCGACCGCATTCGACACCTGCCCCTCCAGGAACTCCGCCGCCTCGGCACCGGTGAGCTCGAGCACGGCCCGGCCGGGACGCTCGACCATCCCGGCGGTCTCGCGCAGCAGTTCGTACTCGTCGGTTGCGATCACTGCACGCCAGTCTACGGCCGGGCATATTTGAGTCTTGCCTAACTTTTGATTCAATACAGCCGAATGACAGAGTTGTCCAAGCTCAAGCTCTCGAGGCGCAAGCTGCTCGGTGGCGCGGCCGGAACCGCTGCCGCGCTCCCCGTGCTGCACGAGTTGGTCCCACATCAGGTGGTCCACGACCAGCTCGCGCGGGCCGCCGGCGGTGGGCGCGGCCATGGCCATGGCTCGGGCTCGACCGCCGCACACGCCGCTCATCGCGGAGCCGCGCATAGCGGCGCCATCGGCAGCGTCGATCCGGCGGTCAACGGGTTCGACCCACACGAGATTTTGCGCGATTTCGACACCGGCAGGGTCAAGCGCCAGCGCGGCCGCACCGTGCGCGAGTTCGAGGTCGTTGCCGAGGACATCGAGATTGAGGTGGCCCCGGGCGTGAAGTTCGCCGCCTGGGCCTACAACGGCCGCATCCCCGGGCCGACGTTGCGGGCGCGGGAGGGCGACCTCGTGCGTGTCAACTTCGTCAACGCGTCGAGCCACCCGCACACGATGCACTTCCACGGCGTCCATCCGGCGCGCCAGGACGGAGTGCCGCAGACGCCGGTGGGCAACATCGAGCCGGGGGGCTTCTTCACGTACGAGTTCGAGGCTGAGCCGTTCGGGCTCCACCTTTACCACTGCCACTCGACACCGCTCGCCGACCACATTGCGAAGGGGCTCTACGGAGCGTTCGTGATCGACCCGAAGCAGGGCCGGCCAGACGCCGACGAGCTGGTGATGGTGATGAATGGCTTCGACACCAACTTCGATCGGGAGAACGAGATCTACGCGGTCAACACGGTCGCGTTCGCCTATCACGACAAGCCGGTGCGGGTGAAGCGCGGCGAGCTGGTGCGGATCTACCTCGTGAACATCCTCGAGTTCGACCTCATGAACTCGTTCCACGTCCACGCGAACTTCTTCGACTGGTATCCGACGGGGACGAGGCTCGAGGCGCGTGACTTCCCCGACACCGTGATCCTCGGCCAGGGCGAGCGCGGCGTCCTAGAGCTGCGCTTCCCCTACACCGGCAAGTACATGTTCCACGCCCACGTGAGCGAGTTCGCGGACCTAGGCTGGATGGGCTTCTTCGAGGTCGTCGACTGATGGAGGCCGGGCAGGCGACAGCTGGGCGGCTTGCGCGGCGGAAGCCTGCGTGGCTGGTCGGCCTGCTACCGCTGGCGCTGCTGGCGGTGGCGATCGGGCTGTTCGTCGCCCTCGGCGCACCGGGCCTGGAGCGCAACGGAATCCCGCTCGAGGAGGTGACTGTCGAGCGAACGGTGCTGCGCCCGGGTGAGATCGAGCTGGTCGTCCGCAACGACGGACCCGATCCGGTCGCGATCCGCCAAGCGCTGGTCAACGACGCCTTCGTCGCCTTCGAGCAGACGGCGGACGAGATGGGCCGGCTGGAGGGCGACACGATCACGATCCAGTACCCGTGGATAGAGGGCGAGGCATATGGAGTGGCGTTGATGACCGCCACCGGCGGCACCGTCGACCACGCGATCGACGTGGCGGCCGAGACGCCGGAGGCCGACGTCGGCTTCTACGGCCTGATGGCGCTTGTCGGTCTCTACGTCGGGCTGATACCCGTTGCGATCGGGATGCTCTGGCTGCCGTGGGTGCGGCGCATCGATCGGCGCTGGGTCCAGTTCCTACTCGCGCTGACAGTTGGACTGCTCGCCTTCCTCGGCGTCGACGCGCTGCTCGAGGGAACCGAGATCGCGGCGGGCGGAACGCAGGCGCTCGGTGGAGCGTCGCTGGTGTTCCTTGGTGCTGGGCTCGCCTACCTGGGGCTCGCCGGGGTGGATGGCTGGCTGCGTGGCCGCCAGTCGGAGGCGAGGCATGGCGGGGCGAGCCCGTGGCGCCTGTCGCTGCTGGTGGCGCTCGGCATCGGCCTGCACAATCTTGGCGAGGGTCTCGCGATCGGATCGGCATATGCGATCGGTTCGCTGGCGCTCGGCGCGGCGCTGATCGTCGGCTTCGCGCTGCACAACACGACCGAGGGGCTTGCGATCGTGGCGCCCGTGGCCGACGGCGGCGAGACGGGCGGCAGGACGCTACCCCGCCTCGCGGGACTCGGAGTGATCGCGGGCGCCCCTGCGATCCTGGGGACCTGGATCGGCGCCTCGGCGTTCAATCCGAGCGTCGCCGCGCTGCTGTTCGGCCTCGGCGCCGGGGCGATCGCTCAGGTCATCGTCCAGATCGCCCCGACGGTGCGCGACTCGAGCGGGCGTCTGCTGCACCCACTGGCTGCCACGGGGGTGGTTGCCGGTCTGCTGTTGATGTACGCGACCGGGCTGCTGATCTCGCTCTAGGGCTCCCATGGCGACCATCCCAGAGACAACCGGCATCTCGGACGCGGTCCAGGACTACGCCAAGGCGATCTACTCGCTCCAGGAGCGCCTCGACGAGCCGGTCTCGACCTCGGCGCTGGCAGAGCGGCTGGCGGTCTCACCTGCTTCCGCGTCGGCGATGGTCAAGCGACTCGAGGCGCTCGGCCTGGTCACTCGTCGTCCCTACCACGGCGTTGAGCTGACGCCCTCCGGCCGCCGGGTGGCGCTCGAGGTGATCCGCCACCACCGGCTGCTCGAGCTCTACCTCGCCGAAGCGCTCGGGATGCCCTGGGACAGGGTGCACGAGGAGGCCGAGGTGCTCGAGCACGCGATCTCGCCAGAGCTGTCGGAGCTGATCGCGGAGAAGCTGGGCAATCCGACCCATGACCCGCATGGCGATCCGATCCCGACGGCCGACGGTGAGATCGAGCACGGCAGCTCGCTCTCGCTCGGCGAGCTCGAGCCGGGTGAGACCGGCGTCTTCGTGCGAATCTCCGACTCCGACCCGGAGATGCTGCGCTGGCTATCCGAGCGTGGCATCGCACCGGGTGACAGGCTCGAGGTGTTGGAGCGCCAACCATTCGATGGCCCACTGCTCGTGCGCTTTGGGTCTGGCGATCATGCGCTCGGCGGTGCGCTGGTGCGGATGATGCGCGTCGAGACCGGCTGAGCGTCCAAGGTAAGGTTTCGCCTGTGCCGCTCGCCGATGACTTTCAGCGCGTGGTCGACTCCCTGCCGCCGGACTGGACGTCGATGGAGCTCGACCTCAGGATCGAGGACGAGGCCCGCTACATCGAGACGGCGACGCTGCTCACTCAGATCAACGCGATGCCGTACTCGCGGAGCGAGTGGCACTGGCTGCTGCGCGTGGCGAACGGCTTTGGTCACGCCGCGGCGACGCCGACGGTGCGTGGCACGCTCGCGCTGCTCGACGAGGAGGGGATCGCGGGCAAGCTAGCCGCACGCGAGGCCCGTTCGGGGCGTGTCGAGGTGACGCAGATGTGGGGCCGCCCCGAGTCGGTGCGCGAGGAGCACCGACTCCGTCGCAACCAGTAGACGCGTGGCCCGTGTAGCCCTGCTGTCGCCCGACCTGCTCTTCGGCTCCAAGGTCCAGGGCGGGCTCGAGCTGGCGGGTCACACCGTTAACCGCTTTGCCACTGCCGAACGGCTACGCGTTGCGGCGCAGTTCCACGACCTCGTGATCTTCGACCTGACCGCGGAGGAGATCGACGGGCCGGCGCTATTGCACACCCTGCGCGAGCACGGTGAGCTTGGAGCGGTGCCGACACTCGGCTACTACTCGCACGTCGACGCGGAGATGCGCGCTCGAGCGCTCGACGCCGGGTTTACGCGGGTGGTCCCGCGCTCACGCATGGCGCGCGAGGGTGTGGCACTGGTCGAGGGACTGCTTACGTCGGAGGAGCCGTCGTCCTGAGTGGCTCCCAGGAGAGCAGCGGCGGCCATGAGACGCCGATCGCCTGTACCGCGGTCGCCGGCAGCAGGCCCGCGCTCGCGCGGGTCCTAGCGGAGGGGCTGAGGCGCGTCCATCCGGAGTGGCGGCTCTCCGTCCTGCTGCTCGACGGAGACTCGGACGCGGCGAAGGACGAGCCGTTCGACGTGATCGAGGTGGACTCCCTCGCCTTGGGGGAGCGCGGTCTGCTCGCGTTGTCGGCGCGCGGCCCGCGGGCATTCGGAGCAGCGCTGAGGCCGGGGCTCATGGCTTCGCTTGCGGAACGGACTGGTCGGACGGTGGTCTGGCTCGATCCAACCCTGCGTGTGCTCGGTTCGCTTGACCGTCTTGCCGCGGCGGCCCGCGGCGGTCTCGCGCTCGTTCCGCTGCACAACCGGCCCGAGCCGCTCGCCGGACTGGCCACCCGCGGGCCGTTCGAGAGCGGGTTGGTCGCGTCCGACAACTGTTCACTGCTGCGCTGGTGGGCAGAGCTCACGGTTGAGGATGCCCTACGTGTGGGGGCCGCCTTTGACCCTCTTGCGGGCCATGCGCTCAGCACTGTGGCCGGTGCCTCGGAGCGGGTACGGATCTTGCGTGATCGGGGCTTGTGCGCGGGATGGTGGACGCTCGCGGCGGGCGGGCGGCTCGCGGGCGAGCCGCTACAGCTCGACGACGAGCCCCTGACGGCATTCAACCTCGCCGGCTTTGACCCGGCTCGACCGCACTGGCTGTCGGGTGAGGACACGGAAGGGCGGGTTCGCGTGAGCGATAACCCGGCGCTCGCTCAGCTACTTGACGCCCACGCAAACGAGCTGATCGAGGCGGGCTGGCAGACAAACCAAGGGCCATGGCGCTACCGCGAGCTGTCAGGCGGGGTGGCGATCGACGACGACCTGCGCGATCTCTACGCCGTCGCAAGGCGCATGGGCGTCGACCTAGGCGATCCGTTCACGGAGGCCGGACTGAGCGATCTATTGGCCTGGGCAGACTCCGAGTCGCCGATCGGCGGCGGTGTCACCTGGTACCTGGAGCGGGTTCATCGGCGCCGACCGGACCTCCAGCTCGCCTATCCCGACCTCGTCGGCGGAGATGCGCGTCGGCTCGTGGACTGGATGGAGGAGCACGGTGCGCAAGAGGAGCCGATGCTGGCGGTGCTGCTCGGGCGGCGATCGGCCAGGACGAGCGTGTCCGCCGGGCCGGCGACCGCAACGCCCGGTAAGTCGGGGGACGTTCGCCTCGTCGGCTATCTGGAGGACGGACTCGGTCTCGGCGAGGCCGCACGCTCTTATGTGAGGGCGCTCACGACGGCGGGGGTGGACGTCGAGAGCGTGAGCGTCCCGGTGCCGATGCCGCCTGGCAACCGAGATCGCGTCATCCGGCGACGGAGAGTCGTTTGGGAGGCCACCGACGATCGACGGGCCGGCGAGCCGGCGATCGAGATCGTCTGCATGAACCCACCGGAGTTGCTGCGCGCGCACCAGGCCGGCATGACTCGTTCCCGGCGGACGCATAGAGTCGGCGTCTGGGCTTGGGAGCTCGACACGATGCCGCGCGACTGGGCCGAGGCAGTCCCGCTCGTCGACGAGATCTGGGTCTATAGCGACTATGTCGCCTCGGCCGTGCGTCGGGTCACGGACCTGCCGGTGAACGTCGCGCCGCTGGCGATCGACATGCCTCCCGTCGAAGCTCGAGGCGGCGCTGACAGGCCGTTCACCTTCCTCTTCGTCTTCGACCTGCTCAGCTCGGTCGAGCGCAAGAACCCGCTCGGGCTGATCGAGGCGTTCACCCTCGCATTCGAGGCCGGGGAGGGGCCGCGCCTAGTGGTCAAGACGAGCAACGGCGACAACGAGCCCGAGCAGCTCGAGCGGATTCGGGTCGCGGCCGCTGGGCGGCCGGACATCGACGTCGTTGACGAATTCATCCCCAAGGAGGAGCGCGACGCGTTGATCGCGGGTTGTGACTGCTACGTGTCGCTTCACCGTGCCGAGGGATTCGGCCTGACGCTCGCCGAGGCGATGGCGGCCGCACGTCCGGTCATCGCGACGGACTACTCGGGCAACCTCGACTTCATGAGCGAGGAGACGGCCTACCTCGTCGGTTGGAGTCCGGCGCGAGTGGGGGAGGGCTCGGTCCTCTACCCGGCCGACGCCCGCTGGGCAGAGCCGGACCTGGCGCAGGCGGCGGCGCTGATGCGGAGCGTCTACGGTGATCCCGCGTCGGCACGCGCACGCGGACAGGCGGCACGCGAGCACGTCGCGCGTACGCTGTCGGCGGCAGTCGTGGGCGCGGCACTACGGGAACGGATCGATCACATCCCGCGACGCGGTTCACATCGACCCAGGATCTTCAGGAGCCGACGACTTAGGCGCGACCCGTGAATACCCAAGTGCCAGAGCTGTCGATCGTGCTCGCCACGACCCACGACTGGCCAGCCGTGCGGCCGACGCTCGATGCGATCTTCGCTGCCGAAGCCCCGGCCGCGATGGAGGTGATCCTCTGCGAGGGAAGTGGGAGCGGCGGACCTCCCGCCGATGGCTACGACAGCCGTCTGAGGGTGGTGTCGATGCCTGGTGAGCCGGTCTTCGACCTGCGCGCCCGCGGCGTCGGGCTCGCCGGAGGCGAGATCGTCGCGATCACCGAGGATCACTGCCTGCCCGCGCCGGACTGGCCGGTCGAGCTGTCGGCCGCTCACCGCCGCCATCCCACCGCGGTGGCGATCTCCGGGGCCGTCACGAACGGGTCGACCGAAGACGCTTGGGATTGGGCGAACTTTTTGATGACCTTCGCCGAGCACATGCCGCCGATGTCGTCGTCGAATGGCGGCGCGCGAGCGCCTTCGGTGGCGAACGGATCGGTCAAACGTGTGGCCGCGCACATCCCGCGGTCCCCGGCGCCGGGGTGGTTCGAGCTGGAGCTGATGCCCTCCCTGTTGAGCGCAGGGAAGGTCGCTCGCGACGACGGGCCGCGAGTGGCTCACATCCAAAGTCACGGCGGCCGTCTCGCCACGCTCGCCGCTCATTTCCACAACGGCGGGGCGAGCTCCGGCCTGCGTGTCGCTTCGCCCGGGCCGCGGGCGGTGTTCGCGGAGGGGCAGCGGCTCATGCGGCTCCCAGGTCGTCTGACGCGCGAGCTGCGTGGCGCGCTCAGCCCGCGTCCCGCACTCACTGGGTCGGCGGCGGCTGGGGCTCGAGTCGTCCCGATCGTTGCGACCGCGCACACCGCTGGCGAGCTCGTGGGTCTGCTGGCAGGACCGGGCCGCAGCCCGGATCTGCTCGACTAGCGCGCTCGCTACTGCGTGAGATCGGTGCGGAACGCCTTCGCGACGTTTGGTGCCCGCTCGAGGATCCCGAACCGGGCGTCGAAACGGGCCCACTCCTCGAGCACGTCTCGTCGCAGCTCGAGCGGCGGGCGCAACGCGGGTGCGATCGCGGCGAGCTGAGCGGACACGAGCTCGCGCGCCGAATCGGACGCGGCGGCTATCTCGGTGACCGTCCGCGGCCGATCGTCAAGCGCGGCGTTGGTGCCATCAGCCAGGGCTGCCAGTAGGTCCCGCAAGAGAGCGGGCTCGCGCTCGATCTGCTCGCTCGTGGTCGCAACGACGAGCTCCGGGTACCGCGGCGCTCCGTAGCGGTCGACGCGGAACTCGCGAGTCGGCACGCCCTGTTGCTTCAGCGCCACACCCTCGGCGTTCCAGAAGGTCACGACCGCATCGACACGGCCGGCGGCAAGACTCGGTACCGCGGAGAAGCCGATCGTCGTGCGTCGCACGTTGGAGAAGTCCCCTCTATCAGCCTCAACCGCGGCGCGCAGAACCGCGTCGTCCGAAGGCAACCCTGTCACCCCGACGCGCTTGCCTTCGAGGTCACGCGGCTGGGCAATCTCAGGCCGAGCGATGATCGCCGCCAGCGGTCGCTGCACGAGCGCGCCGATGCCGACGACGTCGGCGCCACGCTCGCGGGCGAGGCCGAGATCGTGGATGTCGACAATCGAGACATCGGCCCGCCCGCCGGCGAGCAGCTTCAGGGAATCGGTCGACGACGAAGGTACGCGGACCTGTAGATCGACGTCGTGCCGGCGGTCCAGATCGCGCTCCGCGGCGGCGTAGATGCCTGCGTGCACGGCATTCGGCTGGAAGTCGAGCGCGAGGGTCAGCGGCCGGCCGGCGCCCTCCTGCTCGTCCTCGCCACAGCCGCCGGCAAGGCCGATGAGCAGCAGAACGCATATGAGCAAAGAAGGGACCCGCACGGCGGCGGCAAATCTAGGTGATTGAAGGCCAAAAAGCCGACCGGCGCCGGCCATACACTCGCGCCGTCAATGGATCTACAGGGAGGTAGTGGTGCAGGAGCGAGGCCCGTCGGCCTACATAGCGGAGTTTCTCGGCACGCTGGTGCTGGTTCTGTTCGTCACGCTCGCCGTCTCGCTGTACGTGACGCCCGCATCGGCCACCAACCCGAGCCCCTACATCGACTTTGGTGTCATCGGGCTCGTCCACGTCTTCGTCCTGTTCGTGCTGATCCAGGGGCTCGCGATCGTCTCGGGCGCCCACTTCAACCCCGCCGTGACGACGGCTCTGGTCGTGTTGCGTCAGATCCGTCCTGGCGACGCCGGGATCTACATCGTGACCCAGCTCGCCGGTGGCGTCGTGGGTGCACTGCTCACGAAGCTGCTGCTCACGAACTTCGACAACGCCGAGGCGGTGAACTACGGCGCGACGGGGATCTCCGACAGACTCGATGGAAGCAACCTGCTGGGCATGCTCGCCGAGGGCATCGGGACCTTCATCCTGGTGTTCGCGATCATCGGCGTCGCGATCAACCCCCGCGGCCTCAAGGATTGGGCCGGCTTCGCGATTGGGTCGGCGCTCGGGCTGGCGGTGATGGTCCTCGCCCCGTTGACGGGAGCCGGCCTCAACCCGGCGCGCGCCTTTGGTCCGGCGCTCGTTGCCAGCGAGTTTGGCGGAGCCGACACGTTCCTGCTCGTCTACGTGCTGGCCCCGGTCGTCGGGGCGCTGCTCGCCGTAGCCGCCTACGTGGGGATCTATCGAGAGCCCGGGAAGAAGGGCGTCGAGGGGATGGCGCCCGTCGGCTGACGTCTTGTGGTCGCTCGGGTCCGGGTAACCGGGCCCGAGCTTCCTAGCCCACCTGGAAGAGGCTCCACTCCCCGGGGATGCCTCTCAGCTCGTGGGATCCGCGTTCGTTGAAGCGGATGCCCGAGCCGACGACGAGGTCCTTGACGGTGCTCGACACCAGCACCTCTCCGGGACCGGCCTTGTCAAGGACTCGCGCGCCGATGTGCACCGCGAGCCCTCCGACGTCGTCGCCGATCACCTCGCACTCGCCGGTGTGGAGTCCGGCGCGGATCTGGATGCCGAGCTCGCGGACGCTCTCCTCGATCGAGCGGGCGGCACCGATGGCACGGGCCGGACCGTCGAAGGTGGCGAGGATGCCGTCGCCCGTGGACTTGACCGCCTTGCCGCGGTGACGTGTCACCTCGGCGCGGACGAGATCGTCGTGGCGCCCGAGCAGTGAGCGCCAGGCGGAGTCGCCGAGCTCGGCGGCGCGCTTGGTCGAATCGCAGATGTCGGTGAAGAGGACCGTCGCGAGAACGCGGTCGGGCTCGGGCGCGTGGCGGGTTCCGGTGAGGAACTCCTCGATCTCGCCGAGGATCGCCTCGGAGTCGCCCACGGAGAAGAGGCTGTCGGAGCCCTCGAGCTCCACGTAGCGCGCATCGGCGATGTGCTCGCCCAGGTAGCGCGAGTGCTCGACCATCAGAAACTGGTCCTCGCGGCGGTGCATCACCAGGGTGGGCACACGGATCGTCGGCAGGATGTGTCGAACGTCGGTGTCCCCGAGCGCTCGGAGCACCGCCTCGGCGGTGCCGGGACTCGCCGAGTAGCGCTCCATCCGGCCAGCCCAGCGCTGGTAGTCGGGATCGCCTGCGAGGCTGGGGGCAAGCGAGGAGACAACCGCTCCTTCGCCCCAGTGGGGAAGCATCTCGTCGATCCGCGCATCCCGCTCGTCGTCGGTGGGGGGCCAGCCGTAGTCCGGCGCCCAGCGGGTCCGGGCATAGGTCGCGTAGAGGATCAGCGACTCGACCCGCTGTGGATGGGTCGCGGCGAACAGCATCGCGAGCGGACCGCCCTCCAGCGATCCCATCAGCGAGGCGCGCTCGGTGCCAGTGGCGTCCATCACCGCGAGCACGTCGTCCATCTGGTCCTCGAGCGTCGGCAAGCCCACCCAGGGGTCCGAGAGGCCGGCGCCACGGCGGTCGAACGAGACGACCCGCGCGAACGAGCACAGTCGCTCGACGAAGGCCGCGATCGACCGCTCCTCCATGAAGACCTCGATCTGGCCGATCCAGGTCGGGACGTAGAAGAGGTCGACGGGTCCGTCCCCGGCCTCTTGGTAGGCGATGTGGAGATCGCCGCTGCGCGCATAGCGTGTCGGCTTATCCATCGAAGTGAGCGTACAGCGGTCGCTTCGGGAGCCAGGCGGCTGGCGGCGATGCGACTAGGCTCCAGCGAATGCGGCGCGTCACCTTCTCGCGCAACTTCACGATCTCGCTGTCGCGGACGTGCCGCTGCTACTGCAAGTACTGCGCCTTCGCGACGCATCAGGCCCACCTCTACTCGCCCGACGAGGTCGAGGGCCTGATCGAGGAGGCGGTCAAGCGACGGGCGAAGGAGCTGCTCGTGCTGACGGGCGAGAAGCCGGAGGTCAACACCGAGGTGAGGGACCGGCTGAATGCCTATGGGCATGCCGACTTCGTCTCATACGTCGCATGGACCTGCGAGCGGGCGCTCGAGCGGGGGCTGCTGCCGCACACCAACCTCGGTGTGCTGTCGAGGGAGGATCTCGCGCGGCTGCGCGAGGTCACGGCCTCGCAGGGGCTGATGCTCGAGTCGATCAATCCCGACCTCGTGGTTCACCAGGGATCGCCGACCAAGCATCCGGAGCGACGGCTGGAGACGATCCGCGCGGCCGGTGAGCTGAGGATCCCTTTCACCAGCGGAATACTGGTTGGGATCGGCGAGACGCCGGAGGAGCGGATCGAGGCGCTCGAGGCACTGGCGGCCCTACACGCCGAGCACGGCCACCTCCAGGAGGTGATCCTCCAGAACTTCGTGCCGCACCCGCGCTACTACGGCGCCGAGCCCGCGGCGATCGCCGACGAGGCACAGCGGGCGGGGGAGGCGGGCGAGCCGGCGGCGATGCCGGCCTGGGCGAGCGAGATCGCCCTCGACGACATGCGCATGCTCGTACGCGCGGCGCGGGAGCTGATGCCGGACGTCGGCGTCCAGATCCCACCGAACCTGTCCGACTGGTGGCTGCCCCTGGTCGAGGAGGGCGCGACCGATCTCGGCGGTCTGTCGGCGAATGGCGACCACATCTCCCCAGAGCATCCCTTCCCGTCGCCGCACCGCATGCGCAAGGAGCTCGAGCCGCGTGGCTACGCGCTCGCCGAGCGGCTCTGCGTCTATCCGCAGTACATGGACGTGGAGTGGATGGAGCAGGGGGTGCTCGACACGATCAAGACGGCCTACTGGAGCTTCATCCCGCGCCATGGCTCCGGTCGGCGCGAGGAGCGCGCGATCCGCCGCGATCTCGTGCCGGCGGCGATCGAGCGGGCGCGTGACGGCGGTCGGCTGAGCGAGGACGAGCTGACCGCGCTGTTCGCGGAGACGCGGCCGGAGGCGATCGAGGACATCCGCCAGGCGGCTGACGAGCTGCGCACGGAGCTCGCGGGGGAGACGGTGACGTTCGTCGTCAACCGCAACATCAACGTCTCCAACATCTGCACCGTCGGCTGCGCGTTCTGCGGCTTCGGACAGGGCCGCCGCTCGCCCGACGCCTACGAGCACGATCGCGACGAGTTCGTCCGTCGCGTCGAGGAGGCGATCGAGTTCGGCGCCACCGAGATCTGCATGCAGTCGGGCATCCACCCCGACTGGGAGCTCGATGACTACGAGGGTTGGCTGCGACTCGCCAAGGAGACCGCCCCAGACATCCACCTGCACGCCTACTCCGCGATGGAGGTCGACGCCATGTGCACGACGTCGGGCCTGCCGCCGGGCGAGGTCTTCGGGCGCCTGCGTGAGGCTGGCCTCGATTCGACGCCGGGGACCGCCGCCGAGGTTCTCCACGATGGCGTGCGCGAGCGGATCTCGCCGAACAAGCTGCCGGTGGCCCGCTGGGTCGAGATCATCGAGGCAAGCCATGCCGCCGGCTTGCGCTCGACGGTGACGGTGATGTTCGGTCACATCGAGGAGCCGTGGGAGCTCGCCGAGCACATGCGCGTCGTCCGCGAGCTCCAGGAGCGAACGGGCGGCTTCACGGAGTTCGTGCCGCTGTCGTTCATCCCGTACCACACGCTCCTTGGCCGCACGCATGGGATCGAGGAGCTGTCACGGGAGGAGAACCTCAAGCACACCGCCGTCTTCCGACTTGCGCTCGGCCGGACGATCCCGAGCCTCCAGGCGAGCTGGGTGAAGATGGGACTCGACGCGGCCACGGAGGCGCTGAGCTGGGGCGTGAACGACCTCGGGGGGACGCTGATGGAGGAGAGCATCAGCCGCCTCGCCGGCAGCCAGCACGGCGTGATGCTCACGCCGGAGCAGCTGATCGAGGCGGCTCACCGCGCTGGAAGGCCGGCCGCGGAGCGGACGACGCTCTACGAGATCCAGCGTCGCTACGACTTGCCGCTGGCGGTCTAGGCGCCGGTCCAGCGCACACGCGCGCCCGCGAGGCTGGACGAAGAGCCGCGGGAGGGCTCGCGAGGGGACTGTGTCTGGGAGCGCTGCGACGACCCCGGCGCGCGGACTTGCTCGAGCTGTCCAAACCGATCGACGATTGCGGCACGGGCAGCGTGCAGCTCGTCGACACGAGCGGCGAGCATGTCACGAACGACGGCGAGCTCGTCGACGGAGAGCAGTCGTGCACGCGCACGGGCGTGGGTTGCGTTTGGATCGTCGTCCGAGGGCAGCAGCGGCAGGCTGACCAGCTCCGCCTCGAGTCGTGCGATGTCCTCACGCAGGTTGCGGCGTAGGGCCGACTCGTCCTCGGCCGCCCGAGCGGCGACGAACGTGCCCCGGCCCTGCTCCGTGGTCACGACGCCAGCTGACTCGAGCTTCGCGTAGGCCGCACGCACCGTGTTGACATTGACTCCCGCCGCCGTGGCGGCGTCGCGCAGGCTGGGCAGCTGATCGCCCGGGCGCAGCTCGCCGCTGTTTATCGCGGAGCGCAGCCGCAGCGCAAGTTGGACGCCAACGGGCACGCCGCTGACGCGGGTGACGTGCAGGTCCATCGCTGAGATTCTAGCGCGCCCCCGTCGGCGTGTGAACACAGTCTTACCGCTCTACTCAGACAAATGAGCTGACGCTGTGCTAGAACAGCACACACCATGCCGGAGGTTGCCGACCGAGCTTTCCTGCCCGTGAAGAACGCGCTCGAGCAGATCGGCGACGTGGTCGTGCTCACCGGCAAGACGCTGTGGTCGGCGATTCGGCCGCCCTATCCGTACGGGCTCGAGTTCGTCCAGCAGTTCCTCTTCCTGTTGAAGCTCTGCTGGTTTCCGTTGACGATATCGATGGTCACGCTGTCGTACGGGGCGCCAGGCCTGCAAGCCGGCAACTTCCTCGAGATATTCGGGTCGCTCGACCGCCTCGGCAGCTTCTTCGTGCTCGCGGTCATCCGCAACTTCGCGCCATTCGTGACCGCCGTGATCCTCGCGGGCGTCGGCGGCACGGCGATCACCGCCGACCTCGGCGCGCGCAAGATCCGCGAGGAGCTCGACGCGCTCCAGGTGCTCGGCGTCGACCCGATCAAGAACCTCGTCGTGCCGCGCTTCCTCGCGCTGATGATCGTCACCGCTCTGTTCAACGGCTTCGCGATCATCGCCGGCTTGTTCGGGGGTGTGCTGGCGACGCTGACCTTCGACGCGCCGCTCGGGCCGTTCTTCTCAACACTGCTCAACAACGCCACGACCACTGAGCTATGGGGCTCGCTGCTCAAGACGGCGATGTTCGGCGCGATCATCGCGATCGTCTCTTGTTACAAGGGGATGACTGCGTCCGGAGGGGCGGAGGGAGTGGGGCGCGCGGTCAACCAGGCGGTCGTGATCTCGATGCTCGCCGTGTTCGCGTTCGACTACATCTTTACCCAGACGCTGCTCGCCACCCATCCCGACATCTCGGTGATCAAGTGACCTGGCTCGCCGTCCCGCGCGACATGCTCGCGTCGCTCGGCGACATCGCGAAATTCTGCTGGCGGGTGGTCATCGAGGTCTTCGAGGGCAAGGCCCTGGGCTACTTCGGCGAGACGCTTCGCCAGGCCGGGATCCTGATCGTCGGCTCGGCGCTCGTGATCTGGGGGATGGCGTTCATTCTCGGGCTGACGTGCGGCGTCAACGGCGCCTACTTCGCGCGCTCGATCGGGTCGCCGCAGATCGGGGGCTCGTTCTCGGCGCTCTGCGACCTGCGCGAGATCATGCCGCTGGCCTTCGGCTACATGATGTCGGCCAAGGTCGGGACCGGCATCGTCGCGGAGATCGGCGCCATGCGAATATCCGACGAGATCGACGCGCTGGAGGTGATGGGCGTCAGCTCGATCGCGTTCCTCTGCGCCACGCGCCTGCTCGCCGCGTGGATCGTGCTGCCGTTCATGTACGTGGTGGCTGTGGGTGCAGGCTTCATCGGCAGCTACTTAGCCGTCGTCCAACAGGTCGGTGAGGTGTCGCAGGGCGGCTACTTCCTGATCTTCTGGGCGTACCAGAACCCGCCCGACCTGTTCTTCAGCTCGATGAAGGGCATGGCGATGGCGACGATCATCGTGCTCGTCGGGCTCTACTACGGCTACACGGCGTCCGGTGGCCCGGTCGGGGTCGGGACCGCCACCGCCAAGTCGATGGTGCTCAACACCGTGATGGTGCACATCATCAGCATGTTCGGCACGATGCTGTTCTGGGGGTTCAATCCGCGCGCGCCGATCGGCGGGTGACGGCAACGGAGATGGGGGTAACGATGGCTGACGGCTACACGGTGGCGAAGATCGACGACATCGAGGCGATCTACCGCGGTTCGTTTCGGCGTGCCCGGGCGGCGCTTCGGAGCGAGGGCGTTCGGCCTGCAGGTAATCGACATGCCGCCGAACATCACCGCCTATCCGGAGCACGACCACGCCCACGACGGTCAGGAGGAGGTCTTCGCCGTCCTGCGTGGGGGTGGCGAGATCGAGATCGACGGGGAGCGCCACCCGATCGATCCTGACCATCTGGTGCGCGTCGGGCCCGCGGCGAAGCGCAAGCTGCTCCCCGGCGTGGAGGGAATGAGGGTGCTCGTGATCGGGGGCGTTCCGGGAGCGGTGTTCGAGCCGAAGGACTTCACCGAGCTCGGCGCTCCGGATCCATTCGCGGCCTAACGGAAGAGATCGTCGGCGGCGGGCCGGCGCAGCGCACCGGCTCCGGGCCCATCATCGAAAGTGACGAAGCGGGCGAGTCCACGGACGAGGACGACCGGCTCGGCGGCGTCCTTGGAGCGGGCGAGGTCGGCGGCGGCGGCGATCGAGTCTGCGACGGCGATGGCGGTGGCGTGGAGCTCTCGGCCGGTGGTGTCGTGACGGCCGCGCCAGTCGTCGAGGGGTATAAGGCCCGCAGCCCCGATCGCGACGTCGGTCTGACCCAACCGCCACGCGCGACCGAAGGAGTCGGTGATGAGGACGGCGGGCTGGGTACCGCGGCGGTCCGCGATACCGGCGCGCAGGGCGCGCGCCGATGCATCGGGGTCCTTGGGCAGGAGAACGAGCTCGTCGCGGTTGGCGGCGTTCGACTGGTCGACCCCGGCGTTGGCGCAGACGAAGCCGTGGTGGGTCTCACAGATCAGGACGCCGTGACCGGTCCGCAGCACCGTGGCCGACTCGTCGAGTACTGCCTGAACGACGCGCGGGTCCTTGTGGTGCTCCGCGGCCAGCGCGAGCGCACGCTCGCCAGGCTCGACGTCGGCCAGCCGCCGGACGCGGCCCTCGCCCTTCGAGACAACCTTATGCGCCACCGCCACGATGTCCCCGTCCGCGAGGTCGTCTGGCAGCGCGGCGGCGATCGTCGCGGCGAGGTCGTCGCCCGGGCGCAGCTCGGGCAGGCCCTCGATCGCGAGGGCGGAGACGGGCGGGGCGCTGCTCAGGAGACCGCCGCCGGCGAGTGCGCGTGTGAGCGGTCGAGCTGTCTCAGCGCGCCGCGAGTCATGTTCGCGTTGGTCCGGCTCTCATCGAGCAGCCCGGCTAGCTCGGCGAGATCCTCTGGAGTGTCGACGTCCATCGCGAGTGACGGCACGGCCTCCACTCGGCAGGTGACTCCGGCCGCGTCCGCCAACTGCCGGTGGCGCTCGCAGCTTCCGGGCCCGAACGCCGGCGCTATGGCGGTCGGCGGATTGAGCAGCAGGGCGTTGGTGCCCGTCCCGTGGCGGTCTGGAACGACGAGCAACCCCGTGCCGTCGCCTTCTGCACTGCGCAGCATCCCGCTCAGCTCTTCGGAATCGAGCAGCGGGGTGTCTCCGGGTACCAGCAAGGCCCGATCGAAACCGGCCTCGACGGCATGGTCAATGCCGATCAGCGCAGCCTCGCAGTGCCCGGCCTCTGCCTCGTCGCGCAGCAGCAGGACGCCTTCGCCGCGTGCGGCGCGCTCGGCCACCGGGTTGGCGGTTACGACGACGATCGCGTCGAGCTCCGGCACGTGGCGCAGCGACGCGAGCACGTCCTGGAACATCGCTTGGACGAGGGCCTGGCGGGCGCCGCTGCCGAGCATGCCGGCCAGGCGCTGCTTGGCGGCGCCGAAGCTCTTGATTGGGAGGATCGCGATCGTTCGCATCGGGCGATCAGGCGGCGGGCACCGACTCTAACGGCAGATACGCGCGAGTCCAGTCAGGCGGCGGCTAGGGAGGCCGCAAACTCCAGGGTCGACGCGGCGAGGGCGCGGCGGGTCTCGGGTGTGTCCATCAGGGTTGCCACCTCGAGCGCAGGGATTCCGTCGACGGGCTCGTCGGCGACGACTCCGTCGAGCACGTCGCCGTAGGCGTCGCCGATACCGGGGGCTGTTGGCGAGATCCCGGCGTAGTCGCAGAACAGGCGCGTCGGGCCCTTCAGCACCTCGCCACCGACGAACGGGCTCACGGCGACGACCGGCGCCGCCGCCGCGGCGACTGCGTCGCGCAGTCCCGGGACGGCGAGGATCGGCTCGATCGAGGCGACCGGGTTCGACGGGCCGATGACGATTGCGTCGGCCTCCCGCAGGGCGCCGAGGACCTCCGGCGTGGGCGCCGCGTCATCGACGCCTGCGTACTGCACGGCCTCCAATGGCCCCTGCGCTCGCTCGACGATCATGAACTCCTGGAACGGCAGTGTGCGTCCGCGTGCGGTGATGTGTGTGCGCACCGACTCGTCTGCCATCGGCAGCACTCGGGCATCAACACCCATTCCCCTGACCACCTCGGCGTGCGCCTCGGTCAGGCGCCGTCCGTCGGCGAGCATCTCGGTCCGAATCAGGCACATCGCCAGGTCGCGGTCCCCGAGCCTGAACCACGTCCGCCGTCCGGCCGCCTCGAGCGCCGCCATCACCTCCCATGTATCGTCGCGAATGCCGTAGCCGCGCTCGTCGATGGCGTCGGCGAGCCAGTAGGTGACGAGGTCGGGGTCGGGTGAGACGTGGACCCCGTAGACCTCGGCGTCGTCGCCCGTGTTGGCGATCACCGTCAGGTTCTCGCCGCCAACCTCGTCAAGCAGCCCTCGCGCGAGCTTCGCGCCGCCGGTGCCGCCGGAGAGCAGCGCTACCCGCACCGCACCCAGACTCTCACCAGAGCTGGTCGGGCAGGCCGGTGAGCTTGATGCCCGCGTGCGACTTGTTGCGGATGTTGACCGCGATCAGCAATGGCGTCAGCCCCTCGACGAAGCGCGCCTGCTCCAACGCCCCGGCGTTGACGGGTCTCAAGCCGGGGATCGAAGCGAGAATGTCGGCGACCTGGCGCTTGGGCACCTTGCGGTCGCCGCAGATCAGGACGTCCTGGTCGAGCGGCTTGTCGAGCTCCGCGAGCACGGCGGCGTCGACGGTGTGCAGCGCGCTGACGACCTCGACGCCGTCGGGAACCATCTCCCGGGCCTGCTCGGCCGCCGAGCCCTGAGGCACGCCGAGCATCCGCGTCGCCTTCCCTGACACCGCGGCCGCCAGCGGCACCGTCGCGTCGCAGAGGACCTGGCCGGGGCTGAGGACCTGCTTCAGATTGGTCAGGTTCTCCGACTGAGCGCGGAACGGGACGGTTAGGAAGACGACCTCGCCGAGCCTGGCCGCCTCGCCGTTCTCCATGCCGGCCACGCGGGCGTTCGACACCCGCTCGCGGATCCGCGCGGCCGCCTCCTCGGCGCGTCCCGCGTCTCGCGAGCCGATGACCACCTCCTGCTCCGCGACCGCCAGCCGCAGCGCCAGGCCGAAGCCGAGGGCGCCGGTTCCGCCGACGATCGGGATGGGGGAGCCGGTCACGCGGCGCGGAACGCTAACAGCCGGCCGGGTAGGGTCCCGCGCGATGCGATTCGAGGGCAGGACGGCGCTGGTGACCGGTGGAGCGGGCGGGATCGGCGCCGCGACGTGTTCGCGGCTCGCGGCCGAGGGCGCCCGGGTGGCGGTTTGCGACCTGAACGCCGATGGCGCACGGGAGCTGGCGTCCGACCTCGGTGGCCTCGGGTTGGAGCTGGACGTCACCTCTGGCGACTCGATCGCCGCCGCGGTCGCCGCCACTGAGGAGCGGCTCGGCACGATCGACGTCCTGGTCAACAACGCTGGCATCGCCGGCGAGCTCTTCTTCACACAGACGCCGCCCGAGGTCTGGGACAACCTGATCGCGGTGAACCTGCGCGGCGTCCTCGCGATGACCCACGCGGTGCTGCCCGGCATGCAGGAGCGCGGCGGAGGGGCGATCGTCAACGTGGCGTCCGAGGCCGGCCGGGTCGGCTCCCAGCTGTCGGTGGTCTACTCGGCGACGAAGGCCGGGGTGATCGGCTTCACCAAGGCGCTCGCGAAGGAGTCGGCGCGCTACGGCGTGCGTGTCAACGCCGTCGCGCCCGGCCCGATCGACACTCAGATGGTGCGCGCCGCCGAGGTGCTCGGCGAGATCGGCGAGCGCATGGTGCAGGGAATGATCAGTTCGACCGTGATGCGCCGGCTCGGCACGCCTGACGAGGTTGCAGCCGGGATCGCCTATCTCGCCAGCGACGAGGCGTCGTACGTGACCGGCGAGACCGTCGGCGTCAGCGGCGGCCTCGGCATGATGTAGCAGTGGCAATCGATCCAGTCAGCATCCGCGAGGTGGGCCCGCGCGACGGGTTCCAGAACGAGCCCGAGACGATCGCGACCGACGACAAGGTGAGGCTTGTCGAGTTGCTGGCTCGCACGGGGCTGCGCCGGCTCGAGGTGACGAGCTTCGTCCGCGCGGACGTGATCCCGCAGCTCGCCGACGGCCCGGAGGTGCTGCGTCGCGCCGACATTCCCGACGACGTCGCGGTCACCGTGCTGATCCCCAACGAGCGCGGGCTCGACAACGCCCTCGAGCTGCGCGATCGCTTCCAGGAGGTCAACCTCTTCCTCTCGGCCTCGGAGAGCCACAACCAGGCGAACGTCAACCGGTCGATAGAGCAGTCGCTGGAAGGGCTGGAGAAGGTCGTCGCCCGCGCACTCACCGAGGATCTGCGCTGCGAGGCCGTGATCTCGGTCGCCTTCGGCTGCCCCTACGAGGGCGAGGTCCCGCCC
>Ga0190265_10000657_pt1 | contig 23655 bp, 23 predicted proteins | sample Popmic124T_FD_133135 | JGI IMG/M metagenome (GOLD analysis project Ga0190265, IMG submission 133135) | Populus adjacent soil microbial communities from riparian zone of Indian Creek, Utah, USA - 124 T | ecosystem: Environmental > Terrestrial > Soil > Riparian zone | place: USA: Utah | collected...
GACCGCGGCTTCTACGACTACCACTAGCCCGCCTCCCCGGAATTAGAACGTTTGGTCGCCTCGCGTTTGGTGCCCTCGGTTTGGTGCGTACTTGTGGCTGGGTTGCGTCCCGGTCCCCTTAGGTGCGGTTTTTTTTGTCGTTCGTTGATACAATGAGGCAGGAATGTGTCATCGGTTCACCGGGAGGCTCTCGTGACCGTGTCCGCGCGTGCCGAACCTGAGGTTCAGGTACCCGGTCCCGGGTCGCTGCACTGGCGGTGGGCCGGGGAGACACGCGGTTACCTGCTGCTGGTCAAGGCCGGTCTGTTGCAGCTCATGCACCCCGGGCTCGGCGCGGGGGTGGAGCAGCACTCGGACTTCTTCAACGAGCCGTGGGAGCGGGTGCTGCGGTCCGTGCCGGAGATCCAAGGCGTCACGTTCGACTGGCCGCACGGTGGGCGTACCGCCCGACGTATCCGCGAGTACCACACCCACATCAAGGGGACGGACGGTCGAGGCAACCGGTACCACGCGCTGGACCCGGACGTGTACTTCTGGGCCCACGCGACGATCTTCGATGCGCTCTTCCAGATGATCGACCTGTTCGACCATCCGATGAGCGAGGCGGAGAAGGAGTTGCTCTACGCCGAGTCACGTCAGGTGTACCGGGCCTACGGGGTGAGCGACCGGGTGGTGCCGCCGGACTGGGCGAGCTTCCAGGCCTACTTCGACCGGATGTGCCGGGAGGAGCTGGTGATCACGCCGGCCGCACGCGGGCTGATCGAGTTCGCGAAGGAGCCGCCGGCGACGTTCCCGTTGGTTCCGGCCCCGCTGTACCGGTTGTTGCGCAGGCCGAGCGCGAAGCCGCTGTGGTGGCTCTCGGTCGGCACGCTGCCCGATCCGGTCCGCCGGCAGATCGGTGAACGGTGGACCGTCCGCGACCAGCGCCGGCACGAGCGGTTCCGCCGCGCCGTCAGCACCGCCTGGCGCGTCGTCCCGGCGCGACTGCGCTACACCGAACGCGCGCGGCGGGGCTACGCCAGGGCCGGCATCGGACCACTCGGATGAGCGAGCTGCTGGACCGGGTCCTCGCCGAGCCCGAAACCGAGCCGGACGCCGTCGCCGAGTCCATAGTGGACGCGGCGCTCGCCGAGTTCCTGGCCTACGGCCTGCGCCGCACCAACGTCGACGTGGTGGCCAAGCGCGCGGGGGTGTCCAGGGCGACGCTGTACCGGCGGTTCGACGGCAAGGACGCGCTGGTGGCCGCGGTGCTGGTCCGCGAGTCGCGCCGGTTCTTCGCGAGCATCGCGGCCGCCGTCGCCGATCTGGAGACGCCCGCGGACCGTCTGGTCGAGGGCTTCGTGGTGGGCGTGCGCTTTGCCCGCGACGACCGGCTGCTCAACCGCCTGCTGGCCTCGGACCCGGAGGCCTTGCTACCGCACCTGACCACGAACGGCGGCCTGGTGGTCGCCGCGGCGCGGGACTTCCTGGTTCGCCAGGGCGGTGGGGTTCTCGGCGGTGAACGCACTCCCGCCGGCGTGGCCGAGGTCTTCGTCCGGCTCGCGATCTCGTTCACCCTGATGCCCGAGAGCGCGATCCCCCTCCAGACCGACGACGCGGTCCGCGCGTTCGCCCGCGGCTACCTGGCCCCGTTGATGCGCCCGGACGTCTGAGTCAGTACCGCCTCGACAAGGACGCGGAGGTCTGCCTTGGCGCGCTTCCAACGGTTCTCCAGATCGCTGTTGTCCGGATTGGACAGTCCAAGTAGGAGGATGCCGCGCACGGTGTCCATCGCCGTGTAGAGGACATGGCGGAACCGGGGGTTGTCCGCGCGCTCCCCGAACGCCGCCGTCGCGAAGTCCAGCAACGACGTGCGGGCGGCCGGCTCGACCGCGGTCAGCTGCTCGCGCAGCTCCGGGTCGGTGCGGGCGGCGACCCACATCTCGATGGTCGCGTAGAGGACCGGACCCTGGTGGATCTCCCACATCAGGTCGAGCGCGGCGTCCAGCGGGTCGGGCGCCCGGCGGACGGCGTCGATCTTCTCGAAGGCGAGCTCGGCGCGCTTGGCCGCGAGGTGGCGCACCGCGGCCGCGACGAGGTCGGCGCGGGTGGGGAAGTGGTGCACCTGCGCGCCTCGGGTCACCCCGGCCAGCTCGGTGACCTTCGTCGTCGTGGTTCCCGCGTAGCCGTACTGGACCAGGCAGTCGACCGTCGCGTCGAGCAGACGCTTGCGCATCGCGGCGCTGCGCTCCTGCTGGGTCCGGCCGGTCTTCGACTTTCTCGCGGGCATCCCCTCAGGTTACTGATTCATGCACGGATGTCGGTAAATGACTCGGCGGCGCGCTTGGCCCGATGTCGGCGGACGGCGTCGCGGTTGGCGCAGGTGGGGGAGCAGTAGCGCTGCCGGCCACCACGCGTGAAGTCGCCGAACGGTGCGGCGCACTCGGCGAGCGCGCAGCGGCGCAGCCGGTCCATGCCCCGGCCGGTCAGGTGCAGCGCCGTACCGACGCTGATCAGCGCCCGGAGGACGCCGGCGAGGCTCAGGCCGGCGTCGCGGTAGTGGATGTGCCAGCCGTCGCCCGCGTGGTCGGTGAGCCGGGGGTAGGCCGAGGACGCGGCGAGCAGCCGGTTGAGCCGTTCGGCGCGCACCGCCGGCGTGTCGGCGTCGACGACCGTCAGCCATTCCGCGAGGAACGCGGTGACCTCGTCGAGGTCCACCTGCCGGGCCGGCCGCTCGATGACGACCCCGACGTCCGCGCAGCGCCGGACCAGCTCGGCGACCGTCCCGGGCGACTCGACGACCAGTCCGACAGCCAGTCGGACAGGTTCTTCGCCGTAAGGGTTCAAATGCACAAGCCCATTACAGCACACTGGAGGCATGAGCGCCGCACATCACTGGGTGACCACGTCGAGCCACGTCACGAGCGATGGCTGGGTTCGCTACCAACGCTGCCTGTGCGGCGCGACTCGGGTCCTGCTCAACGCGGAGCCCGTCGGGGCGCCGGTGCGGAATGATCCGGAGTGGACCGGGGTTGTCGATGAGCGATGACCATCACGTGCCCGAATGTCGGCGTCGGCGGTTAGCGTGGGGGCCCACCGGGAGTGCGCGTCAGGAGGGGTGACCGTGACCGAGGGTTTCGTGCCCAGCGAGTCAGCCGTCCGGCGCGCGTTGCGCCGTGCTCGGGACGGCGTGGCACTGGACCGGACCGAGGCCGAGACGTTGCTGCATGCCCGGGGCGAACAGCTGGACCAGCTGCTCGCGGCCGCCGCCCGGGTGCGCGACGCCGGACTCGACGGCGCCGGCCGGCCCGGGGTGGTCACGTACTCGCGCAGCGTGTTCGTCCCGCTGACCCGGCTGTGCCGGGACCGTTGCCACTACTGCACGTTCGCGACCGTGCCGCACCGGCTGCCGGCCGCCTTCGTGAGCCCGGATGAGGTGCTCGACATCGTCCGCCGCGGCGCCGAGCTTGGCTGCAAGGAGGTCCTGTTCACCCTCGGCGACCGTCCGGAGGACCGGTGGCCCGCCGCGCGCGAGTGGCTCGAGGAGGCCGGCTACCCCGACACGCTGTCGTATGTCCGCGCGATGTCGATCAAGGTGCTGGAGGAGACCGGCGTCCTGCCGCACCTCAACCCGGGCGTGCTGAGCTGGACGGACTTCCAGCGGCTCAAGCCGGTGTCGGCGTCGATGGGCATGATGCTGGAGACGACCGCCACCCGGCTGTGGTCGGAGAAGAGTGGTGCGCACTACGGCTCGCCGGACAAGGAGCCGGCCGTGCGGCTGCGGGTGCTCGAGGACGCGGGCCGCAGCTCCGTCCCGTTCACGACGGGCATTTTGATCGGTATCGGCGAAACCCTGGCCGAGCGGGTCGACTCGCTGTTCGCGATCCGCAAGGTGGCCAGGCAGTACGGCGGCATCCAGGAAACAATCGTGCAGAACTTCCGCGCGAAGCCCGACACCGCGATGGCCGGCATGCCCGACGCGACGCTCGCCGACCTCGCCGCCACGGTCGCCGTCACCCGGCTCGTACTTGGCCCGAGGATGCGCATCCAGGCACCGCCGAACCTGATCGGCGGCGAGTTCACCCTGCTGCTGCGGGCGGGTATCGACGACTGGGGCGGGGTCTCCCCGCTGACGCCGGACCACGTGAACCCGGAGCGCCCGTGGCCGCAGGAGGAGGTGCTGGCGGAGCACACCGAGGCCGCGGGCTTCCGACTGGCCGAGCGCCTACCGATCTACCCCGAGTACGTCCAGCGCGGCGAGCCCTGGCTGGACCCCCGGGTGTCCGGTCACGTCGCGGCCCTGGCGGACCCCGACACCGGTTTGGCAGCACTTGACCGCCCGCTGGTCGGCCGCCCGTGGCAGGAACCGGAGGTCGCGCTGACCGACTCGGGCCGCACCGACCTGAACACGAGTATCGACACGAAAGGCCGCACCACGGATCGCCGAGACGACTTCGACTCGGTGTACGGCGACTGGGAGTCACTACGCGCCCAGGTGGCGGAGATGCCGTCGGTGACGACGAGCACCGGCCGCCGAGAGTTCACCGCAGCCCTGCTCCGCGCCGAGGCTGACCCAGGTGGACTGTCCGATGAGGACGCACTGGTCCTGTTGTCCGCCAAGGCGGGCCAGGAGATCGAAGCCCTGGCAGCGCTAGCCGACGCCGTCCGAGCGGACACCGTCGGCGACGACGTGACGTATGTGGTCACCAGGAACATCAACTTCACCAATGTCTGCTACACCGGTTGTCGGTTCTGCGCCTTCGCCCAACGACGAACTGACAGCGACGCGTACACGTTGTCGCTGGAGCAGGTGGGTCAACGGGCCGAGCAGGCGTGGAACGTGGGTGCAACCGAGGTTTGCATGCAGGGCGGCATCCACCCCGACCTGCCCGGCACCGCGTACTTCGACCTCGCACGGGAGGTCAAGAGGCGTCGACCAGACATCCACCTGCACGCCTTCAGCCCGATGGAGATCGTCAACGGTGCAGCCCGGACCGGACTGTCCTTCAAGGAGTTCCTGTCGGAGGCCAAGGACGCCGGTCTGGACACCATCCCGGGCACGGCCGCGGAGATCCTCGACGACGACGTCCGGTGGCTCCTGACCAAGGGCAAGCTGCCGGCGTCGGCCTGGATCGACATCGTCACGACCGCCCACCAGCTGGGAATCCGCTCGAGCGCCACCATGATGTACGGACATGTGGACAACCCCTCCCACTGGGTTGGCCACCTGCGGACGCTCTCCCGGATCCAGGACGAGACGGGGGGCTTCACGGAGTTCGTCCTGCTGCCCTTCATCCATACGAACGCGCCGGTCTACCTGGCGGGGGTCGCCCGCCCCGGGCCGACCATGCAGGAGAACCGGGCGATCCACGCTGTCTCCCGGCTGATGCTGCACGGACGGATCGACCACGTCCAGACGTCCTGGGTGAAGCTCGGCACCGAGGGCACGCGCCTGATGCTGGAGGGTGGTGCCGACGACCTCGGCGGGACCCTCATGGAGGAGACCATCAGCCGCATGGCCGGTGCGGACAACGGGTCAGAGAAGACGGTCACCGAGCTCGAGACCATGATCCGGGAGGCCGGCCGCACGCCCTGGCAACGAACGACGACCTACGGCATCCCCTCCCCGGAACGGCTCGCAACCGCTGCACTGCATGCGGACACGGGGTTCGCGGCCACGGGCAAGTCGCTCTCGGTGTCCCCGGAGGAGGCCGACGGCGGTCGAGTCCCCTCCACCAAGGTCCCGGTCTCCATCGGGGTGAGGCCCGCATAGCGCGGGCCGGGTCCTGGAAAGGAACAGGTCATGCTGGGTCAAACGTCCGGTCACGTCAGCGCCTCATGGACGGTTGTGGTGCCCTTCAAGGGCGGCTCCATGGCCAAGAGCCGGCTCGGCCACGCGAGCGAGGGGAGACCGGGACTACACCCTGAGCAGCGCAGTCGGCTGGCCCTGGCATTCCTCCGGGACACCGTCGTGGCGGCCAGGGCCACTGAAGAAGTAGGTCGGGTGGTCGTGGTCTCCGCAGATCCAGCCGTACGGACCATGCTGCCCGGGGTCACCGTGGTGCCAGACCCCCGGCGCGGGCTGAATGCCGCCGTCGAGGCCGGCCTCGCCTGGGCCAGGGACCATCATCCCGGTCCGGTCGCTGCCCTCACGGGCGACCTGCCCTGCCTGTCGCCCCGTGACCTCTCGGCGGCCCTGGACCTGGCCCGCAGAGTCTCGCTGGGACTGGTACCCGACAAAGAGGGCAGTGGCTCGACGCTGATCACGGCGACGACGCCCGGAGTCGGGGTCACCCCCCGTTTCGGCCCCGGGTCGTGCCAGGCGCACCGCCGCGCAGGGCACGCGGTGCTGCCCGTGCGCGCAGACTCCTCGCTGCGGCAGGACGTCGACACCGTCTCCGACCTCCGCCGGGCGCTGGAGCGCGGTGCCGGCATGACCACTGAGTTCGCGGCGCTGCAGTGGCGCACCGACCGGACTCCCCGGACCCATCCCTTCCCCGGCACGAGGAGGACAGCATGACCGCCCTGTCGATCACCGCCCTCGGCGGCATCCCCGAGGTCGGGCCCGGCGACGACCTGGCCACGCTCATCGGGGACGCCGCCTCCGCATCACCCGAAGGCCTCCGCACCGGGGACATCCTGGTCGTGACCAGCAAGATCGTCTCCAAGGCGGAGGGACGGCAGGTCCGCGCCGCTGACCGCGAAGAGGCCATCACCGCGGAGACCGTCCGGCTCGTGGCCAGCCGGCCCCACCCGGGGGGCCGCACCCGGATCGTGGAGAACCGCCTCGGATTGGTGCTCGCCGCCGCGGGGGTGGACAACAGCAACACCCCAGACGGCACGGTCATCCTACTGCCCGAGGACCCGGACGGTTCAGCCCGGCGTCTCTGCGAGTCGCTCCGCACCCGCTTTGGGATCGCCGTCGGCGTCATCCTCTCCGACACCCTCGGCCGGCCCTGGCGAGACGGCCAGACGGACGCAGCGATCGGGGCAGCTGGATTGAAGGTCCTCGAGGACTACCGTGGCACACAGGACACCCACGGCAACCTGCTGTCGGCCTCGGCCGCCGCGGTCGCCGATGAGATCGCCGGCGCAGCAGACCTGGTCAAGGGCAAGGCCACGGGCCAGCCGGTAGCACTGGTCCGCGGCCTCGGGCACCTGGTCCTGCCCGACGTCGATCCGTCCCGCCCCATGGCGACGGCCCGCGCCCTCGTACGCCCCGCCGAGAACGACATGTTCCGGCTCGGCAGTGCGGAGGCCTACGACCTGGGATTCGCCGCCGGCCTAGCGGCGGCCGCGCCCCGGCAGGCCGACGCACAGGAGAACACTCACGAGACGCTCAGTGCCGCTGATCCGTTCCAGGGCATGAGGTCGAAAGGAATAACGCCATGACAGTCCTGTCCGGCCCCGAGGCCCTCGCGCTCCCCGCCCAGACCGAATCGAAGAAGGAAATCCGGCGCATCGTCAGCGGCGGCGTGGCGGGCCAGGTCGTCGAGTTCTACGACTACGCCCTCTACGGACTCCTGGCCGCGACGATCGCCCGCCTCTTCTTCCCCTCGGACGACCCGGCGATGGGCATCCTGTCCGCCTTCGCCGTCTTCGGCGTCGCCAACCTGATGCGCCCCCTGGGAGGCCTCGTCCTCGGGCCGCTCGGCGACCGGGCCGGACGACGGACGGTCCTGGTCATCTCGGTGACGGCCATCTCCCTGGCCACGTTTTTCGTGGGTGTCCTGCCGACCGAGGCCGCGATCGGCGTGGCCGCCCCCGTCATGCTGGTGCTTCTGCGCCTGGTCCAGGGCTTCTCCGCCGGCGGGGAGGTGATCTCCGTGGTCACCTACATCGCCGAGCACTCCCCCGCACACCGTCGGGGGTTCTACACCGCGTTCCTCCAGAGTGGCGCGACCTTCTCCTTCCTGCTGGCCTCCGCCGTCGTCCTCGGGGTCACCGCCCTCGCACCGGGAGAGGCCTTCGATGCCTGGGGCTGGCGCATCCCCTTCCTCCTGGCCCTGCCTCTTGGCGGCGTGGCCATCTACCTCCGGCTGAAGCTGGAGGAGAGCCCGGTCTTCATCAAGCTCCGGCGCGAAGGCGAGTTGTCGCAGCGACCGCTGCGCGAGGCCATCAGGGAAACACCGTGGGTCATCGTCCAGGGGACGGCCGTGGTGGCCCTGACGTTCTCCGCGAACTTCGTCTTCCTCTCCTACTTCCCGACGTACCTGGGAGCTCAGGGGTTCTCCGGCCAGGAGTCGTTCCTGGCCACCACCATCGGCCTCGGGTTGAGCGTCGTCCTGCACCCCGTGGTCGGCTGGCTCTCTGACCGCCTGGGCCGGAAGCAGGTGGCCGTCAGCTCAGCCGTGTTCTTCCTGGTCCTGAGCTATCCGCTGTTCGTCCTGCTGTCATCCGGTTCGCTCGCCCTGGTCATCCTGGCTCTGGGGCTCATGGCGATCGGCCTCGGCGGCGCGGTGGCGGTCGTCATCTGCTTCTTCACCGAGTTCACCTCATCGCGGACCAGGATGGCGACGTTCGCCGTCGGCTACAACATCGGCGGAGCCGTCTTCGGCGGGACCGCGCTGTTCCTCGTCCAGTTGCTGACGATGAGCACCGGTGACCCGAGGTCTCCCGCATACTTCCTCATGGGTGCCGCCCTCGTCACCCTCATCGCCCTGCTGAGCATCCGGCGGTATGCCAGGCAGGGCGAACCCCTGGACTGACCTGCTGGGCCGGGCGGACACGGGTCCGGGTCCCGGGCGTGATCGCCCGGTCAGGCGGACGGACGGGTCCGAAGAGAAGGGCCTTGTTCCGGACGTGAAGTCCGGAACAAGGCCCTTCGACTTGGGGCAGTCTGCAGCCTAGGGCTGGCCGCCGTCCACGGAGATGATCGCCCCCGTCGTGTAGCTGGATGCGTCGCTGGCCAGGTAGAGCGCGGTCCCGACGATCTCCTCGGGCTCGCCACCTCGACGCAGTGCGAACGTCTCCGCGCGGCGGCCGAAGGCCTCCTCGTCCCAGGACTTGCTCACGTCGGTCCGGAACGTGCCCGCCATGATGGCGTTGCAGCGGACCGAGGGCCCGAAGGTGTGGGCCAGCCCGATGGTCAGCGCATTGAGTCCGGCCTTGGCAGCAGCATAGGGCAGCACATGCGGCTTGGGGTGCACCGCCGCCGCACTGGAGATATTGATGATGGATCCCCCGTCGCCCTCGGCCATCCGGGTGCCGAGCAGCGCAGCCAGCCGGAACGGACCCTTGAGGTTCACGTCGAAGACCTTGTCGAAGAGTTGCTCGCTGACGGTGTCCACCGAGTCGTAGAGCGGTGACATCCCGGCGTTGTTGACCAGGATGTCGACCTTCCCGAACCTCTCGTAGCAGGCGTCCACCAGCGGCTCCAGGTCATCCCACCGGCCGACGTGTACGCCGAGGCCGACGGCACGGCGCCCCGTCTCCGCCTCGATCTCCCGGGCGAATTCCTCACAGGCCTCGGCATTGCGGCTCGCAATGATGACGTCGGCCCCGGCCCGGGCCAGGCCCAGGGCCATGGCCCGCCCGAGGCCGCGACTGCCGCCCGTCACGAGCGCCACCCGTCCGGTGAGGTCGAAGTTCTTGGCGATGTCGGTCTGCACAGTCTCCCCTTGCTCCAGTGGATCATTGCTGGGGGCCGTATGCACGGTGCTTCCGGCCCCGACGTCCACGGCGCCGTCCATGGCCCCCCATGAGGCGGTCTCCGGACCCGGCGCCGTGGCCGTACTGCTGATCGTGAACGTCGACCGCTCGCCACCCGGCGGGCGCCCTTTCCAGGACCCCTGCCCTACCGCGAGCCAGTCTGATAATCTCTTATCATTATTACTACCTATAGCGTAGCACCGAAGAAAGAAGGTGAGGCTGCCATGGTTCAGCCCGAGACGGAATCCGTTCAGCTGCTCGACGGCGTGCGCGTCGTGGAGCTGGGGTCGATGTATGCAGCTCCCACCGCTGGCCGCATGCTGCGCGACTTCGGCGCGGAGGTCATCAAGGTCGAAGATCCGGTCAACGGCGACTTCGCCCGGCAATGGCAGCCGCAGAAGGACGGGCTCGCCCTGGGATTCGCCCGCCTGAACTCCGGCAAGCGCTCGGTGGGCATCGACTTGCGCCGCCCGGGAGGGCGCGACATGGCCCTCGAACTCATCCGCGGCGCGGACGTCGTGATCGAGTCCTTCCGCCCCGGTCGCCTGGAGGCGTGGGGCATGGGGTACGACGTCCTGTCCGGGATCAACCCCGGCCTGGTCCTGACCCGAGTCAGCGGCTTCGGCCAGAGCGGGCCCTACAGCGGCCGTCCCGGATTCGGCACCGTGGCGGAGACGGCCAGCGGATACGCCTTCTTGAACGGCTGGCCCGACACCCCTCCGACCTCACCCCCGTTCGGCTTCGCCGACTCCATCGCCGGCATCTCGGCCGCCTTCGGGACCGCCATGGCCCTCTACCGACGGGAGATCAGCGGCGTCGGGTCTGAGGTCGACGTGGCACTGTACGAACCCCTGATGTTCATCCTCGGGGATGCCCTGCTCAACTACACCTCCAACGGCACCATCATGACTCGCGTGGGCAACACCTCCGGTTCCGCATCTCCCCGGGGGATCTACCAGGCCGGTGACGGCGCTTGGCTGTCCATCGCCGCATCCGCCCAGACCATCGCGATGCGTCTCTTCGACGCGATGGGCAGACCTGACCTGAAGACGGACGAGCGCTTCTCCACCAATCCCGCCCGCATGGAGAACAATGACGAGCTCCAGGAGATCGTCAAGGTCTGGGTGCGTTCCATGCCCCGCCAGGAGGTGCTCAGCACACTGGAGGAGCACGAGGTCGTCGCCGCCGCCGTGAATGACTCCAGCGACATCGTCCAGGACCCGCACTTCCTGGAGCGCACCCTGGTCAATCTGTCCGGGACGGTGCTGGGCAACGCCATGATGACCGGACCGATCCTCCACGTCGGGGGTACGCCGCGGCCGTCCTACCACGGCGTGCCGCAGGTCGGTGAGCACACGGCCGCTGTGCTGGGCCATGAGCTCGGGGTGGACGCGGACGTCCTGCGCCGGCTGGCAGATGACGGTGTCATCGCCGACGTTGTCGTCGCCGGGATCTCCTGATGCCGGCGTTGTCGATGCGCCCCCCGAAGACCGCGATGCTGGTCGCCCAGCGGATCGTCGCCGACATCCAGCGTGACGGGCATACGGTGGGTGACCGCCTCCCGCCCGAAAGGGTCATGCTGGAGCATTACCAGATCGGCCGGGGCACCTTGCGCGAGTCCCTCCGTTTCCTGGAACTACAGGGAGTCATCGCCCTCAAGCCGGGCCCCGGAGGGGGGCCGGTGGTCCAACAGCCGGACGCGACCGGACTCGCCACGGCCCTGGCGCTGCTGCTGCAGTTCGAGAACGTCCCGTTCCGCACTATCGCGGAGTCACGTGCGGGGCTGGAGCCGATGATGGCACAGCTCGCTGCCACCAGGATCAGCGACAAGCAGCTCGCCGATCTCGCCTACAGCGTGGAGCACATGGGTGAGAACATCGGCGACGAGTCCACGTTCCTGGAGATGAACCGGAGATTCCACGACACGATCGCGCATGGCTCCGGCAATGCGATGTTCGGTTACCTGGTGGAATCACTGCTCGGCATGCTCGATGGAAGCGCCATCGGCTTCGACTACCCGGAGCACCGGCGTGCGGCCGTATACGAAGCACACTCCAGCATCTATCAGGCCATCGCCGCGGGGGATGCCCTGGCCTCCGCCGCGGCCATGCACGACCACATCGCGGCCTACACCCGATACGCCGAGCGGAAGTTCCCGCAGCTGCTCGACACCCCGGTCTCCTGGACGCCTCACTCCTAGGAGCCCGGGGCAACGAGGCCCCGGACACCTGCCGCAGTACTGCACGGCAGGCGCCCGGGCCGGTTCACCGCCTCCCGTCGGCCCATGGCCGGCGGGAGCCGCCGACCGTCACAGGTACTTCTTGAGCCAGGCGCTCCCCTGCTCCGAGTACAACGACTCCGGCCAGTCGGACGGTCGCTGGTCACCGTAGGCCCGGACGCTGTTGCGGTCCCCGAGCCCCTCGGCGTACTCGGTGACGGGCAGGTAGTACATGTAGGACATCAGCCGGTCGGCGATGCGCCACTTGCCCTCCACCCGGCGATAGGTGTCCTTATAGCGGAGCGCGACCTGCATGGCCACTCCGTTGCGCGAGACCTCGGCATGGGAAGCGAGCAGGCCGAAGGCGGCATCAGGATCGGCGTCGTCGAAACGCACCACGTGCCCGTGGCTGTAATGGTTCGTCGGGCCCAGCGCCTTGAACCGGCCCAGGTAGGTCATCACGATCTCCTCGATACCGGAGGCGGCGAACACACCGTCCTGGGAACGGAGGGTGCCGTCCTCGGTGAAGACCTGGCGGATCCCCTCCTCGTCACGCTCGTCCATGATGAATCCGTACAGGACCGCGAGCTCCTGGATCTCAGCCCGGTCCTCGAGCCGCCGGACACGGTCCTCCACCGACATCCGGACCCGATCATCTACTGACATGCTGCCTGACATCTTTCACTCCTCCTTGAGACCAACCACGGGCTTACCGGCACCCGCTCGCATGATGAATATAACAATCATCATGAATCTGCGATACGCCTCGCCACCAGAAAGACGCGTCACGAACGGCAGCAGTCGTGGCTTCCATTGCGTCACCATGACAATCATGATAAGCAATAGCCAGGAGGTTCCACTCATGACAACAGCCGCTCTCATCGCAGACGCATTGCGCACTCCCACTGGGCGGGGTCGCAGCACTGGCGCCCTTGCCGACATCCATCCGGTGGACCTGCTGGCACAGGCGCTCACCGCGCTGGTCGAGCGCACCGGCATCGACCCCGGACAGGTCGATGACGTGCTCGTCGGCTGTGTCTCCCAGACGGGTGAACAGTCCGCGACCCCGGGACGGATGGCCTGGCTCGCCGCCGGGTTCCCGGCCCATGTCCCGGCAACCACTATCGATCGCAAGTGCGGTTCATCCCAGCAGGCGGTGCACTTCGCGGCACAGGGCATCATGTCCGGCGAGTACGACGTCGTCATCGCGGGCGGCATCGAGTCCATGAGCCGCGTCCCCATGGGATCCGCGCGCGCCGGGGCAGACCCCTTCGGACCGTCCGTCACGGCCCGCTACTCCCCGGGACTGGTCTCCCAGGGCGTCGCCGCCGAGCTGGTCGCCGCAAAGTACGGCATCAGCCGTGCCGCCCAGGACGAATACGCCGCCCGGTCCCACCGACTCGCCATCGCGGCCGCGCCGTGCTTCGAGCGCGAGATCGTGCAGGTCAGGGCCCCGGACGGCACCATCGTCACCGGGGACGAGACGCCCCGCCCCGGCACCACGATGGACCGCCTGTCCTCCCTGGACCCGGTCTTCGAGACGCCCGAGCTCAGCGCACGGTTCCCCGAGGTCACGTGGTCGGTGACCGCCGGCAACGCGTCCCAGATCTCTGACGCCGCCAGCCTCGTCCTCATGGTCAGCGAGCGCAAGGCCCGAGAACTCGGGCTGACTCCTCGGGCGCGGGTCCACGCCATGACGGCAGTCGGCGACGATCCGGTGCTGATGCTCACCGCGCCCATTCCGGCCACCGAGAAGATCCTTGCGCGGTCCTCGATGCGGCTGGACGAGATGGACCACGTCGAGGTCAACGAGGCCTTCGCCCCCGTCCCCCTGGCGTGGCTGCAGCACTTCGATGCCGATCCGGAGAAGCTCAATCCCCGCGGCGGGGCGATCGCCCTCGGTCATCCACTCGGGGCATCGGGCACCCGGCTGCTCACCACGATGCTGCACGCGCTGGAGGACAACGACCAGCGCTTCGGCCTCCAGCTCATGTGCGAGGCCGGCGGCATGGCCAACGCCACCATCATCGAACGACTCTGAACGACCCGGCAGGAGAACAACAATGAACATCAACGGAGCATCCGTCGTCGTCACGGGAGGCGCGTCCGGCCTCGGCGCCGCAACGGTCCGCCGGCTGGCCGGGGAGGGAGCGAAGGTCGTCGTCTTAGACCTCCCCTCGTCCGCCGGCAAGGAGGTCGCCGCCGAGCTCGGCGCCACGTTCGTGGCTGCGGACGTCACCGATCCGGAGGGAGTGAACGCGGCCCTCGACGCCGCGGAGTCCCTGGCCCCGCTCCGCGCGTTGGTCCACTGCGCCGGCCGCGGCGGTGCGGTGCGGCTCGTGGACCGGGAGGGCAATCCGGGCTCGCTTGAGGACTACGAGGGAGTCGTCCGGACGAACCTCATCGGCACGTTCAACGTCCTTCGCCTGGCCGCTGCCCGCATGGCCCGCAACGAAGAGGTCGACGGCGAGCGCGGCGTCTGTGTCCTGACGGCGTCCGTGGCTGCCTACGAGGGCCAGATCGGCCAGATTCCGTATGCCTCTGCGAAGGCCGGCATCGTCGGCATGACGCTGGTCGCCGCCCGCGACCTCGCGAGCAAGCACATCCGGGTGATGACCATCGCGCCCGGTCTCTTCGACACGCCGATCCTGGCCCGCCTCCCGGAGACCGTGCGTGGCTCCCTGGCCCAGAGCATCCCGCACCCGAGCCGCCTGGGCGTCCCGGAGGAGTATGCCGACCTGGCCCAGCACATCATTTCCAATCCCATGCTCAACGGCGAGACCATCCGGCTCGACGGTGCAATCCGGATGGCCCCGCGCTGAGCGCGGAACAGAACCCAGCTCGAGAGAAGAGGACATCATGTACAGAATCGCAGTCATCGGCGGAACGGGGCCCCAGGGCCGGGGCCTGGCCTACCGCATGGCCCTGGCCGGCCACACGGTCACCATCGGCTCGCGGGACGCCGGGCGGGCCACAGAGAAGGCTGAGGAGATCGCCGCGAAGATCGGTACCGACACCGACATCAGCGGTGCCGAGAACGCCTCGGCGGTTGCCGACGCCGACGTCGTGATCCTGGCCGTCCCGTGGGATGGCCACGCAGAGCTAGTGTCCTCCCTCGCGCCTGACCTCGGGGGCAAGACTGTCATCAGCTGCGTGAACCCGCTCGCTTTCGATGACCACGGTCCCTACGGGCTGACCCTTGAGGAGAGTGCGGCCGAAGAAGCCCAGCGGCTCGCGCCGGAGGCCGCGGTGGTCGGTTCCTTCCACCACGTGGCCGCTCTCACCCTGTGGAAGACGGACGGTCCGATCAGCCATGAGGACATCCTGGTCTGCGGTGATGATCAGGAGGCTAAGGGCGTGGTCATGGACCTTGCAGCGACTGTGACCGGCAAGCGCGGCATCGATGCCGGTGCCCTGCGCCTGGCGCGCCAGCTGGAGCCGCTCACCGCGGTGCTGATCAACGTCAACAAGAAGTACAAGACCCGGTCCGGAGTGGCCATCACCGGCGTGGAAGGGAAGTCATGAGCCGCGAGGAACAGCCCCTGATCGTCGAGGAACGCGGGCGGGTCCTCATCCTGACGCTGAACCGTCCCCATGCCCGCAATGCCATGTCCTTGCAGCTCTCGGAAGAACTCGCCGAGGCATTCGACCGGTTGGACAGCCGTCCGGACCTGAGCCTCGGCGTCATCACCGGAAGCGGTGGCACCTTCTGCGCGGGCATGGATCTGAAGGGTTTCGCGCGTGGTGAGATCCCCATCGTGCCCGACCGCGGCTTCGCCGGCCTCGTCCAGCGACCGCCACGTAAACCCCTCATCGCCGCCGTCGAGGGATATGCGCTGGGTGGGGGATTCGAGATCGCCTTGGCCTGCGACCTGATCGTCGCTGCTTCCGATGCGACCTTCGGCCTGCCGGAGGTGAAGCGGGGACTGACCGCGAACGCCGGCGGGCTCCTCCGCCTTCCCTACCGCATCCCGTACCACATCGCCATGGAGCTGGTCCTCACCGGACGCATGCTTCCGGCCAAGGAGGCGGGGGAACTGCGCCTCGTCAACCGGGTGTCCGAGCCCGGAGCAGCCCTGGACGTGGCGCTGGAGCTCGCTGCGGAAGTCGCCAGCAATGCGCCACTGGCCCTGGCCACGTCTAAGCGGGTCATGGTCGAGTCCGTCGACTGGCCGATGGCCGAGAAATTCGCCCGCCAGCACGATTATGTCGATCCGGTCCGCAAGTCCAGCGATGCGAAGGAAGGGGCCCGCGCCTTCACCGAGAAGCGCGCTCCAGTCTGGACGGGTAGCTGAGGCGAGTCACGGGAGGCCTGACGCTTCCCACAGATCCCGACCGGTCAGCCTGACGGGCGGACGACGAGGCGTGAGGTCAGGGAGGCAAGATTGAGTGGTCATGCGGTCGCGGAGCCCGGCAGCGGCCGGCCACGCTCGCTGTGGGCCGGCAGGAGCCTTGCCCTCGTGGGCATCGTCTTGGTGGCCATCAACCTGCGGACCGCCGTCACCGCGATGTCGGCGATCGTCACGCGGATCGATGCCGAAGTTCCCCTGAGTGACGTCGCCTTGGGCACCATCGGCATGCTTCCTCCGCTGATGCTGGCCGCCGGCGGCCTGCTCGGCCCGGTCCTCACGCGGTGGATCAGCCTCGAGGCAAACCTCGTGATGGCACTCGGGGTCATGGTGGCCGGCCATCTCCTGCGCTCGATGGCCGGCACCTTCCCGGAGCTGCTGGTAGGCAGCATCGTGGCGATGCTCGGCATGGGCGTGGCCAATGTCCTACTGCCAGCCCTGGTGAAAAAGTACTTCGCCGACCGGATCGCAGTGGTGACCAGCATCTACGCGATGCTGTTCTCCGTCAGCACCGCCATCCCGGGCACGGTCTCCCCCATGGTCGCCGACGGCGCCGGCTGGCGTATCGCCCTGCTGCTCTGGGGCATCGTCGCCGTCGTGTCCGTCCCGCCATGGGTCGTCCTGCTGGTCCGCGGCAGGAAGTCGTCAGGATCCGACGCGGCCGATGGCGAGGGGCTCACCGTGGGCAGGCCAGGCGGGGCGGGGCTGTGGCGCTCCAGGATCGCCTGGGGCCTGCTGCTGATGTACGGACTGAGTTCACTCAATGGATACGCGATGCTCGCCTGGCTTCCGGAGATCCTGCTGGACGCGGCCGGAGTCTCGCCCGTCACCGCCGGTGTCCTGCTGTCCGCCTACGCGGTGACCGCCGGTCCACTGGCGCTCATCGTCCCTGCGCTGGCCATCCGCATGCGCAATCCGGGCGTACTGAGCTACGTCGGTGCCGTCACGTTCGTCGTGGGCTACCTCGGCCTCATGTTATCCCCGGCATTCCTGACGCCGCTGTGGGTGTTGACGGCGGCCTTGGGCACCGGGTTGTTCCCAGTGATGCTCGCACTGATCAATGCGCGGACCCGGACCCCTGCCATGACCACGGCCCTCAGCGGCTTCGTCCAGGGCCAGGGCGCCCTGGTCTCCGTGGCGGGCCCGCTGGTGGTCGGCATCCTGCGCGACTGGTCGGGCGGTTGGACGGCCCCCTTCCTCTTCCTGATCGCCACCGCCGTGGGCATCGCCGCCTCGGGGATCCTCCTGCGCAGCCCCCGCATCGTCGACGACGAGCTCATCGAGCATGCCGATCGTCGCCGCGCTCTGGTGCCCACCCGCTGACCGGCACCGGAGGGCCTCGGCGACTGTCGCGACCCACCCGGGTGCCGGGACAACCCTCTGTCCAGCCCAAGCTGGCGAGATGACACAGGGCCACACGCCATCCGGGACCGGCCGACATCGATCGACAGGTCCCGGACGTGCGTTCCCTGAACCAGACTCAAGGCGCGGCGGTCTGCCCGACAGTCTCCCTGGCCGCGGAAGGCGACCTCTGGGCAGCCGTCCCTCCAGCCAGGTACCCGAAGACCAGGGCTGGGCCCAACGTTCCACCGGCGCCGCCGTACACCATTCCCGTCGGCCCGGCCATCACGTTCCCGGCGGCATAGAGCCCGGGGATGACCGCACCGTCGACGTCCAGCACCTCGGAGCGGGCGGTCGTCCGGGGGCCGCCCTTGGTCCCCAGCGTGCTGCTGTGGAGTTCCACTGCATAGAAGGGACCGCGGTCGAGGGGCCCGAACGTCGAGTCCGGGCCCGGATAACCGCCCCTGTTCCCCACGAAGCCGTCGAACGCGCTCTGCCCGCGACGGAAATCGGGGTCCACGCCCTTCGCGGCATGCGTGTTCCAACGGTCTACCGTGGTCTCCAGCGCCCCGGTGGGAAGACCGAGTTTCTCCGCCAAACCAGTCAGCGACCCGTCACGGAGGACCCACTCCGGCATCGGGCTCCCGGGAGCCGACCCGAATCCACCGAAGCGCTCAACCATGTTCTGGTCGAAGACCACCCAACAGGGCAGGTTGCGGTAATCGAACGACGTGGGATCGAGCTCATGCAGGGCCCCGCCCATGGCATTGTAGTTCGTCGCCTCGTTCGTGAATCGCCGGCCCTCCCGGTTGACCATGATCGAATGCGGGACGGTGCGTTCGCGCTGAACCAGGTACACCGCTCGAGAGCCGTCCGGGCGTTCACCCGGAAGGGTGCATACGGGCGCCCACCACGCCTCGCGCATGTTTCCCAGGCCGGCCCCCGCACGCATGGCCATCCGCAGTCCGTCCCCCGTGTTGGTCGGCACGCTGGCCGGATGGTCCAGGGGTCCACGGAGGAAGTCACGGACAAGGCCGGAATCCCATTCGAAACCTCCCGTGGCAAGGATGACCCCGCGCCCGGCGCTGACGCGGTGCGGTCCGTCCGGCCCTTCGAGGTCGACGCCCCGGACCTCCCCATCCTCAAGATGGAGTCCGGTCGCGCGTTCGCCGACGTGGACCTCGACGCCCTTCTCAAGACAGCCCTGCAGCAGTGCCGCGACCATGGCGCGCCCCAGACCCTCGACCTGCCGCTCCTCCCGCTCCGCTGCGACGTCCGGCGGCAAGAAGCCCGTGCCGCCACCGATCGGGGTCTCCCCCACGACCATCCGCCGCGGGGTTCCCCCCAAGCGGTCCGCCCAGTCCCCCAGCCCATTCAACGAGAACAACCGGGGTTCCAGCGACCTGCCCCCACCGGGCTTACCGCCCGGCTGTTCCGGGTGGTAGTCCGGGTAGTGCTTCACGAGGGAGAGTTTCAGTGGCGTGGTGTCCAGCCAGTCCAGGAGCTCGGGGATGGTGTCCACGAAGGCCTCGGCGAGGTTCGGGAGGATCATGCCGTTCGAGAGGGACTCAAGGTAGGACAGGGCTTCCTTTCGGGAATCCTGGATTCCGGCCTCGCGCGCGTAGCGGTTGTCCGGCAGCCAGGCCACCGCGCTGGACAGGCACGTGGTCCCGCCCAGCAGTGGAGCCTTCTCGAATACCCCCACGCGGGCGCCCCAGTCGGCCGCTGCCAACGCAGCGACAAGTCCTGATGCTCCGCTGCCGAGGACGACGACATCGTAGGCTTGATCGGTTGTCTTACTGGTCACGCGCCCACTCCTGTGTTCCGGCTGCTATGGACCGACGCCTTGGCCTCGTGGCCGCCATCTCCCGCAGGGCGCGTCCCGGCAGGGTTGGAGAGGGCGCCCCACCGCCACCAGAGCCGCGGATCGTGAAGCACTGTGCTCCGCTGCGTCGACGCAGGCTCACTCGACCGACGACGTCCGGCCACTTGGGTCGTTCCCATCCCCGCAGGCGAGCGCGTTCAGCGGATCTTGGTGTACGTCATCTTCGAGGCTAGGCATATGTGGCGATGAACACAATGGTTATACGAGATTAAGTTCAAGGAGTCCAGGGAGGGCAGCCAGCCGAGGCAACCCCGGACAGGTCCGGCGTCACAGGGTCCAGGAAACGGGGGTGTCCAGGATCTGCGGGAACTTTCTCTCCACGTAATTCGCGTACTCCAGGATGTGCTCCTGCATGGTTGCGGCGGCAGCATCCGGGTCGCGCGACGCCAGCGCCTCGTAGATCGCAGCATGCGCCTTGTAGACCGCCTTCCGGCGATGCTCGGGATAGTCCACCCCGATCGCCGAACCGTCCATCATGTGGAGCAGCGTCTCAATGAGGTGCCCGAAAAGCGCGTTGCCGGAGTTCCGCGCGATGATGTCGTGGAACCGCTGGTTCATCTCGAGGAACACGTCCTCGTCACCGAGGCGCTCCCCCATCCGATCCACGCTGTACTTGAGCTCATCCATCTGCTCATCACCCATGCGGCTCGCGGCGAGTCGCGCGATCATCGGCTCCAGGGCCGTCCGCGCCTCGGTGATGGTCCTGAACGGTGCATTCTCGAACTGCAGCAACAGGGTCAGGGCCGTGGCGAGCCCGCTGCCATCGGGCTGCTGGACGATCGGCCCTCCCCCGGGTCCGGGCTTGAGCACGATGATTCCCTGCAGTTCGAGGAAACGCAACGACTCACGCAGGGTCCCCCGCCCGATGTTGTATTCCTCCAGCATCACGCGCTCCGGGGGCAGTCGATCCCCCACCTTGTTCCCTCTGCGCTGAATATCGGCGACGATGCGCTGCGCCACCAGGACCGCAGTCTTCTGCGGCCGAAGCGAAGTCTCCATGTGGTCCCTCCGGCTACGGATTGCGACGGCACGTCCGCCCAATTAATCGAATCATAAGTATAGTCCGACATGCCGTGGGCAGAGCAGCCGTCGTACCCGCATCAGGAGGTGGAGAGCAATTCCGCCATCATCTTCTTGAGCGGGGTACCCGCATCTCCGACCCTGTCCACCGGCACATTGAGGCCTTGGGCCAACAGTGCCTTGATCGCCAGGAAGTCCACCGGGCTGTTGATGCAGTCCGCAGCGATGACCTGCTCGTCCCGGTAGTAGACGAAGGAGAATTTCTCATCCTCCACCGATCCTCGCGTCACGATCTGGTCGTATCCAGCGGACAGGCCGGCCATCTGGAGCTTGATGTCCCCCTGGTTGGACCAGAACCACGGCACCATGCGATACGGAACCCGCCCACCAGTGACGGTGGTCGCGGCATTGCGCGCCTGCTCAACGGCATTGTTGACGCTTTCCAGGCGCAACCGTTGCGGAGCCCCCTCACGGGGCATCGGGTTCGGCAGCTCGGCGCAGTCACCGGCCACGACCGTGGTCCCGTCCGAGGCCAGGGAGAACTCGTCGACCATGATCCCGTTGCCGCATGCCAGCCCCAGCGCCTCGGCCAGCTCGGTACGGGGGACTACCCCGATGCCAACCAGCACGATGTCAGCGGGAACAACCCGGCCGTCAGCGAGCTCCACGCCGGAGACATGGCCGCCGCCATCACCGACGAAGCGGAGGATCTTGGCGTTCAGACTCACGTCCAGTCCACGAGCACGATGGGCCTTGAGGAAGAACTCGGAGGTCTCCTCGCCCACCGCCCGGCCGACCAGGCGCGGCGCCGCCTCGAGCACCGCCACCGACTTGCCGAGCTTCTGGGCACTCGCCGCCGCCTCCAGGCCGATGAATCCGCCACCCACCACCACGACGCTGCCAGCGTCGGCCATCCGGGCCTTCATCTCCTCGGCGTCGTCCGCGTTCCGCAGGTACAGCACGCCGTCCAGATCGGCTCCCTCGATCTCGAGCCGGCGCGGTCGCGCACCGGTGGTCAGCGCCAGGCGATCGAAGACGAACTTCCGCCCCGACGTGGCCGTGGCCGTTCCCGACCCATCAGGTGCCTTGTCGATGTCCGAGATCCGCTCGTTCAGGACCATATCGATGGCGTGTTTGTCGTAGTAGTCCTGAGTGCGGAAGGCCAGCGCCTCCGCCGTGACGAGGCCCTGAAGGTACGCTTTGGACAGCGGAGGACGCTGGTAGGGGGCATGGGTCTCGGCACCGACGATCGTGATCGGGTCGGCATACCCGAGCTCCCGAAGCGAACTGGCCAGCTGGACACCGGCTTGCGAGGCCCCGACGATGAGGATTCCGTGGTTCTCTGGCATGGTGATCAGACCTGGCTTTCTGGCGTTTCGACGTGGGGATGGTCATTCGCGGAGAGGACGAGCTGGCAGGATAGCCGCGAGTTGGATCGACGTTCCGCAACCGTGCCGTCAAGCATCTCGTCCTCCATTTCCCCTAGGGGCGGGAGCGAATCGTGACCGTCGTCACGGACATATACGTGGCACGTCGAGCAGGCCAGGGAACCACCACACTCGGCCACGATTCCCGGAAGCCCGTTGCGGACCGCGATCTCCATCACGGAGTCACCGGCGTTGCCCTCCAGCACGCTGACGTCCCCTCCGGCCGAGGTATAGGTCACCTTTGGCATGGTCTTCTCCTCTCAGTTCGCACGATCAAAGATTTATGATCATCATTGTAACCATAATAGTCGTGATGCAACAGGGATGGCCAGAACCCGCCAAAGACCTCCGAGGCGTTCACACTGCGGGGCAGTACCTGACCGGCTCCAGCAACTCACCGACGGAGTAGACGTCGTTGAACACCTCTACGCCCTGGGGCGACAACCGTGCCTCGAGACTCTCCCAGCCGCTCGGAAGACGCTCGGAGCCCTGCTCGTCGGGGAGCAGCGTGGCCAGCGTGATCCTCTGGTCACGCTCTGGCCAGCGCTCCGCGTCGATCACGGTCAGGGACGCCGAGTCGCCCTGGAATTCGAGCCAGGGGTCCACGACCATGACGAACAACATCCCCCCATGGGCCTTGTAGCGAACGTCACCGCGGTACTTGACAACGCCCTGGCCCGTGTCCCCGTCATATCCCGAGGCATCGTCCAGTTCGAAGAAGAAGATGCCGCCATCCGTCTCGGTGGCCCCGTAGCCGGCTCCGCGCCGACCGTCCGGCATGGAGTCGACATAACGGGTGAAGCTGGCCTTCACGCCCCAGGACAGTCCCGCCCTAACATCAACCTCCTGGCTGGCCGGCGTCGCGGCCGAGGCACTCATGCTCATCACTGTCATCCTTAGTCATTCTTGACCGGGCCCGGACGGCCGGTCAGGCAGTCCGAGCCCGGGGGGAAAACCGCCCAGCGGCCCAACGGTGCGATCAGAGCCGCTCGTCAAGCAGCCGCTTGCCGGGGGTGAAGGTCGCTGGCAACGTGTCGAATCCGGTGTTGACCCCCTGCCGCGGGTAGCGAACCACCCTCTCCGGGTCGATCCTGTAGTCAGGCATCCGTTCCAGAACCTGCGTCAGGATGGTCCGCGCCATCAGACGGCCCAGGTGAGACCCGGCGCAGCGATGGCTTCCCACGCCGAACGCCAGGTGACGGTTCGGCATGCGTTCGATGTCGACCTCGTCCGGGTTCTCGAAGCCACCGGCCGCGTCACGGCTCCCCGACGCCCAGGCCAGCAGTGCCCGGTCCCCCTTCTTGATCTTCACCCCGTGGAAGTCCGCGTCCTTGCCGACCGTGCGCGCCAAGGCCTGCGCCGGAGAGAAGTACCGCAGGAACTCCTCGACTGCGTTCATCATGAGGTCCGGGTTGTCGATCAGGCGCTGCCGGACATCCGGGTTCGCCGACAGCCATTCGAGGGCCTGGCCGCTGAGAGAGGCAACAGTGCCCACACCACCGGAGATGATGAGGTCCACCATGTTGAGCACCTCCTCCTCCGAGATTGGCTGACCGTTGATCTCGTGGCCCAAGATGAAGCTGATGGGATCATCCGGGATTCTTCCGGCGCTCGGCGATGACCTCCCGCACGTTGTCCGTCAGCGCGGGGATCTCCACCTCGGTCGCCTTGATGTACTCAGGGCTTCCCAGGGGGGCAGACAGGATCTTGCGGTGAGCGAACGAGTAGCGGCGCCAGTCCTCGAGCGGCAGGCCCAGCCAGTCGATCGTGATGATGGACGGGATC
>Ga0190265_10000658_pt1 | contig 23649 bp, 18 predicted proteins | sample Popmic124T_FD_133135 | JGI IMG/M metagenome (GOLD analysis project Ga0190265, IMG submission 133135) | Populus adjacent soil microbial communities from riparian zone of Indian Creek, Utah, USA - 124 T | ecosystem: Environmental > Terrestrial > Soil > Riparian zone | place: USA: Utah | collected...
GACGCCGGCGAACCGCGGGTGGTGGGCGTAGACGGCGGCGGTGATCGTGCTCTCGCGGTGCCGCGCGGGCATGGCCAGCGACGTCACGGCCACCTCGTCGCCCACCCAGACCGAGGAGTCCCGGGTGAACAGCAGGTTGGGCAGCGGCGGGACGACGAAGTCGCCGCGGTCCATGACCTCGTAGGCCAGCCCCTTCCCGCCGTGCAGCTCGTCGTGGGCGAGGCCGGCGATGAGCGCGCTGGCGAGGTCCTCGGGGTCCAGGCCGGACAGGTGCGTCGTGGTCGCCCGCTGCAGGGTGGCGCCCAGGCGCGGATCGTCCACCGCCGCGGCGATGAGCTCGGCGCGGGCCGAGGGGAACGACAGCACCTCCGCCAGCAGCCGGTCCAGGTGCAGCACCTCGACGCCGCGGTCGCGCAGCGCCTGCGCGAACGCGTCGTGCTCCTCCTGCGCGCGGTCCACCCACGGGACGCCGTCGAAGAGCAGCTCGTCGTTGTTGCGGGGGGTGAGCCGCCGCAGCTCGGCGCCCGGACGGTGCAGCAGGACCGTGCCCAGCCGGCCGACCTCGCTGGTGGCCCCCATGAGCGGGGCGGCGGAGGCGTTCCCGTCGTCGATCATGGGCAGAGGCTCGCACAGGGCGGCGGGGAGCGGCGCGCCACCTCGCCGGACGGCGACGCGGAGCGGCGGTCGGCGGGCCGTCGTCAGCGGCGGTGCTTCATCTCCCCGCCGTGGGCGGTCAGCCCGTAGATGACGAGGACGTAGAAGACGATGGCCAGCACGGACCACCACGGGTGGGCGGGCAGGAAGACGAGGTTGAGGATGGCGCTCACCATCGCGAGCCCGACTCCCACCACGCGCGCCAGGGTGTTGCCGGAGAGCAGGCCGGCCGCCACGAGGATCGCCAGTGCCCCGAGGAGCATGTGCGTCCAGCCCCACACGGTGTAGTCGACGTCGAGCACCAGCCCGCTCTCGCCCACCACGTAGACGCCCTCGTCGAGCAGCGCGGTCAGCCCCTGCATGATCTGCAGCACCCCGACGACGGCCAGGAGCACCGCGGCGAACGAGATCCAGGCGGCCCAGCCGGTCGCCCGCTCACCCCGCTGCCCGGGGCCGATGCCTGCCTGTGCCTGCCAGTTCGACTGCTGGGTCATCGGCCTCTCCCTCCGGTGGAAACGTCCCCTGATGCTGTCGCCGGGGCCGTGCGACCGCCTCATCCGGAACAGGTGAAGCCCGAGCGGCTGGCTAGGGTGCCGGAGAGGCCGGCAGCGAGGCGGGCCCACCCGATCCGGAGGCAGTCCGTGGACCTGTTCGACCTGACCGGCAAGGTGGCCGTCGTCACCGGTGGCACCCGCGGCATCGGCCTGATGATGGCCCGCGGCCTCCTGCAGGCCGGGGCCCGCGTCTACATCAGCTCCCGCAAGGCCGAGGCCGGCGACGCCGCCGTCGCGGAGCTCTCCCCCTTCGGCCAGGTCCGCTCGATCCCCGCCGACCTGTCCCAGGAGGAGGAGTGCGCCCGGCTGGCCGCGGCCGTCGGCGAGCGCGAGGACGAGGTGCACGTCCTGGTCAACAACGCCGGAGCGACCTGGGGCGCGCCGTCGCTGGAGGAGTTCCCGTCGGCGGCCTGGGACAAGGTCGTCGACCTCAACCTGAAGTCCCCCTTCTTCCTCACCCGCGCGTTCCTGCCGCTGCTCGAGTCCGCCGGCTCCGAGGGCGACCCCGCCCGGGTGGTCAACGTCGGCAGCATCGACGGGCTGCACGTCCCGCCCATGCACACCTACTCGTACTCGTCGAGCAAGGCGGCGCTGCACCACCTCACGCGCGTGCTCGCCAAGGAGCTCGGCCCGCGGGGGATCACCGTCAACGCCGTCGCGCCGGGGCCGTTCGAGTCGAAGATGATGGCCGCGACGCTGGACGCGTTCGGCGCCGAGATCGCCGCCAAGTCACCGCTGGGACGCATCGGCCGGCCCGACGACATGGCCGGCGTCGTCGTGTACCTGTCCAGCCGGGCGGGCTCGTACGTGACCGGCGCCGTCATCCCCGTCGACGGCGGCATCGCGACGACCGCGTGAGTCCCGGGATGATCAGTGGAAGGAAGCCGAAGTGAGCTAGGACGGCGCCCGCAGCATCGTCGGCGCCGTGCGCCCGCGCGGGGCGGGGACGCCGTCCACCCGCGCCAGGTGCGCGTCGGCCAGCGCCACCTGGTGCGGTGAGCCGACGAGCACGCCCTGCTCGCGGGCCGACTGCCACCATGCGCGGGCGGCCGGCAGGTCGCCGCGGCGTTCGGCGATCCGGCCGAGGAGCTCGTCGTAGGCGCCCAGCGAGAGGGCCGGCGTCCCGAGCACCGCCTGCCGCCCGCGGTAGGGGAGCAGGACCTCCACCGCCGAGGCCCAGTCCGGCTCGTCGCCCAGTTGGAGCGCCGACTCGGCCTGCAGGAGGACGGCGACGTCGCTGGCCCAGTCGCGGATCAGGGTGCGCCCCCACCGCGCCCGCAGCCGCCGGGCCTCGCCGAGGTCCCCGGACTCGGCCGCCGCCAGCACGGCCATCTCCTGCAGCAGCGGGCTGCCCTCGTCCCCGGTCGCGACCAGCAGCGGGATCGTCTCGCCCAGCCGGCCGTCGGCGCGGCGCAGGGTGAACTGGTGCGCGGCGTAGGCGTGCCGCGCATGAGGGGTCACCCGGCGGTAGAGCTCGTAGGCCTCGGTGGTCAGCTCCTCCGCGCGCTCGGCGTTCCCGCGGAGCCAGGCGAGACCGCCGGCCTGCCAGAGCACGTGCGGGCGCACCTCCGGTCCGCTCAGCGAGACCGCCAGCCGCCGGGCCTCGGCGTGGTCGGCCTCGAAGCCGGCGAGGTCGGTCAGGTGCAGCCGGATGGCGGCGCGGTGCAGCCGCGCCACGAACTCCGTCCACCGCGGCAGCCCGGAGCCCACCATGGCGAGCGACTCGTCGGCCGCGGCCAGCCGCAGCTCGGCGGCTCCGGGGCGGCCCCAGACGGCGAGGCAGAAGTTGTTGAGCGTGCGCCCGAGCAGCTCCGGGTCGGCGGTCCGGCGCGCGATCTCGATGGCCTGCCGCGCCGCCCGCACGCCGCGGTCGTCGGGGCTGAACGCCAGCTCGACGCCGAGCGTGCCCAGCAGCTGAGCGGTGGTGCGGTCGTCGGCGCCGTCGACGAGCAGGCCCTCGAGCAGGGCGACCATGTCGTCGTCGACGACGCCGTGGGGCCGCCAGTTCCAGACGGTGACGCTGCCCCACACCGCGGCCGCCTGCGCGAGGCAGGCCCGGTCGTCCAGCTGCCGGGCGACGGTGATCGCCTGCCCGATCACCTCGCGGGCCTCGGTGCGCGAGCCCGAGCGGAGCAGGTCGTTGCCGAGCGCGGTCAGCAGGTCGTGCCGGGCGCGGGCGGCGTCGGGCTCGGCCGGGTCGACCAGCTCCAGGGCCCGCCGGGTGTGCACCGCCGCGTCGCCGTGCGCCAGCCGGGCCCGGGCGGCGCGGGCCGCGGCGGTCGAGTACATCCGCGCCGGGGCCGGACCGCTGACCGGCAGCGCCTCGACGAAGTGGTGCGCCAGGCGCTCCACCAGGACGTCGTCCGTCGTCGTCGCGACCCGGCGCTCCAGCGCCTCACCCAGCCGGGCGTGCAGCCGCGCCCGGCGCAGCGCGGACAGGTCGCCGACCAGCACCTCCTGGACCAGCGCGTGCGCGAACCGCCAGCTCCACGGCCGCGTGCCCTCCACGACCAGCCCCACGGCGACGGCGGAGTCGAGCGCGCTCAGCGCCTCCTCCGCGGGGAGGCGGGCCGCCTCGAGCAGGTCCAGCGTCACCTCGCGGCCGGCCACGGCGCAGAGCTCCAGCACCTCGCGGGTCGCCGTCGGCAGGCGACCGACCCGGGTGCGGAGCACCTCGCCCACGGACGGCGGGACCGGCGCGCGGTCCAGGTGCAGGTCGTGGGCGCCGACCATCCACCGCGACAGCTCGACCACGAAGAACGGGTTGCCGCCGGTGCGGTCGTGCACCGCCGAGGCCAGCGACCGGTCGCCGGGGGAGCCCAGCTGGGCGTCGAGCAGGGCGGCGACGTCGTCGGCGTCCAGGCCGGACAGCTGAAGGCAGGTGGCCGACGGTTCCCGGGCCAGCCGAGCCAGGCAGTCGGTGACCGGCTCGGGCAGCTGCTCGCCGACGGTCCGGGCCGTCACGACCAGCAGGACCGGCGCCCGTGGCAGGTGCCGCGCCAGGAGCCCGAGCAGCTGCACCGACGTGGTGTCGGCGCCCTGCAGGTCGTCGAGCACCACGAGCACCGGCGCCGCGGTGGCCGCCGTCCCCAGCCGGGTGCGCAGGTCCTGGAACAGCCGGAAGCGGGCGGCGTCGGGGTCGTCGTCGGCCGCCTGCGGGACGAGGGTGAGCTCGTCCTGGCCGAGCTGCTCGAGGACCTGCGTCCACGGCCAGAGCGCGGGTGCGCCGGCGTCGTCGGCACAGCGGCTCCAGGCCACCGCCCAGCCGGCCGCGCGCCCGGCCTCGGCGGCGGCCTCGGCCAGCCGGGTCTTGCCGATCCCGGCCTCGCCCTCCAGGACGACGACGGCGGCGCGTCCGGAGCCGACCTGCTCGGCGACGGCCTGCAGCTGCGCCAGCTCGGCCTGCCGGCCGACCAGCCGCTCGGCGCCGGGGGCGAACGCGGGGGCCGGGGACGGCGGCTTGCTCGCCGGGAGGACCGGGCGCGGCAGCCGTTCGAGCAGCCGGGGGTCCTGGCGGAGCACGGCCTGCTCGAGGTCGCGCAGCTCCGGGCCGGGGTCGATGCCCAGCTCGTCGCGCAGCAGCTCGGCGCAGCGGCGGAGGGCGTCCAGGGCGTCGGCCTGCCGGTCGGCGGCGTAGAGCGCGGTGACGAGCCGGGCCCAGAGCCGCTCGCGCAGCGGGTGCTCCGCGACGAGGTGCTGCAGGTCGCCGACCGCGGCCGCGGCGCGGCCGGCGGCGAGCAGGGCGTCGCACCGCCGCTCGCGGGCGCGCACGTGCAGCTCGGTGAGGCCCAGCCGGTCGGTGGCCACGGCGGGCATGTCACCGAGGTCCGCGAGCGGCTCGCCCCGCCACAGGCCGAGCGCCTCGTCGAGGAGCGCGATGCCGCGCTCGGGATCACCGGCACCCACGGCGCGGTCGCCCGCCTCGACCAGCTCCGGGAACCGCAGCAGGTCGAGGTCGGCCGCGTCGGCCCGCAGCAGGTACCCGGGCGGGCGGGTCAGCAGCACGGTGGGCGCCTCGCGCGGTCCGCGGCCGGGCTCGAGGACCCGGCGCAGGTGGGAGACGTAGGCCTGCAGCGTCCCGGTGACCGTCGGGGGCGGGTCGTCGCCCCACAGCGTGGCGACGATGCGGTCGATGCCGACGACGCGACCGGGCTCGGCGAGCAGGAGCGTCAGCAGCGCTCGGGGTTTGGCCCCGCCGACGTCCAGCGGGCTGCCGTCAGGACCCGTGACCTCGAGCGGGCCGAGGACTCGGAATCGCACGGGGCGGCATGATTCCAGGGCCGGGGCCGGGACGGCACCCCTTTCGGCGCGGTCGGGCACTGCAAGTGGCGGTCCAAGTGGGCCGCAAGTATCCGCCAAGGGGTCGCGGCGACTCTTCCGACGTCCGAACGAGCTGCGCGGTCACCGCCGCGAGCCACCCCGATCCGCGGCCACCGCCGCGGCCGCGAAGAGGAAATCCCCCCGATGAGTCTCACCGAGAAGCCCGGCCCTCTGCCGTCCGCCGTCCTGGGCGACGCGGTCCTCGACACCCTCGTGCCGTCGTTCCCCGCCGGCGCCGTCGACGAGCTGCGCAGCCAGGTCCACGGCCCGGTCTACGCGGCCGGCGACGACGGCATGGCCGCCGAGGTCGCCACCTGGAACGTCGCGATCCAGCACACCCCCGCCGTCGCCGTCGGTGCCACCTGCGCCGAGGACGTCTCCGCCGCCGTCTCCTGGGCAGTCGCGCACGACCTGCGCGTGGCCGTCCAGGCCACCGGGCACGGTCCGGTCCGCAACGCCGCCGGCTCGCTGATGATCACCACCCGGCGGATGCAGGGGCTGTCCCTCGACCCGGAGCGGCGGGTGGCCCGCGTCGAGGCCGGCGTGAAGTGGAAGCGGGTCCTCGAGGCCGCCGCCGACCACGGGCTCACGGGGCTGTGCGGCTCGTCGTCCGACGTCGGCGTCGTCGGCTACACCCTCGGCGGTGGGATGGGCTCGCTCGGCCGTCGCTTCGGCTTCGCGGCCGACCACGTGCAGGCCGTGGAGATCGTCACCGCCGACGGCCGGCTGCGCCGGGTGTGCGCCGACAGCGAGCCCGAGCTCTTCTGGGCGGCGCGCGGCGGCAAGGGCAACTTCGGGATCGTGACCGCCCTGGAGATCGAGCTCGTGCCGGTCGGCTCCCTCTACGCCGGCGGCATCTTCTTCACCGCCGACGACGCCCCCGCGCTGCTGCACCGGTTCCGTCAGTGGGCGCCGACGCTGCCCGACGAGGTCAGCACGTCGATCGCCGTCATGCGGATGCCGCCGATGGAGGAGCTGCCCCCGCCGCTGCGCGGGCAGACCGTCGTCCACCTGCGCTACGCCTACTCCGGCACCGACCACGCCGAGGCCGAACTGCTGCTGTCGCCGATGAAGATCCTGGGCACCATCGTGCTGGGCTACGTCGGGCCGATCCGCACCGACGAGATGGACTCCATCCACATGGACCCGGTCGACCCGATGCCCGCGTGGGAGAAGGGCATGCTGCTCAGCGACCTCCCCGAGGAGGCGGTCGACGCCCTGCTCGCCGCGGCCGGACCGCAGGTCGACATCCCCATCTTCATGACCGAGATCCGGCTCATGGGCGGGGCGCTCGGCCGGCAGCCCGCCGTGCCGAACGCCGTCGCGGGCAGGAGCGGCGCCTTCGCCGTGGAGCTGGTCGGGCCCGGGATCCCCGAGCTCGCGCAGGTCGTCCCCATGATCGGCAAGGGCGTCCTCGGGACGCTCGCGCCGTGGAAGGCGCCGGAGACGATGATCAACTTCCTGGGCGAGGTGTCGGGCCCGGAAGAGGTCGCGGCGGCATACCTGCCGGAGACGTACCAGCGGCTGCGGGCGGTCAAGGACCAGGTCGACCCGGCCGGGATCTTCACCCACGGCCACGCCTTCTGATCGCCGCCGCCCTCTGCACGTGCCGGCACCGCCGGACCCCTGACCCCGGTCCGCGGTGCCGGAACGATCAGCTGACCTGATCGTTCTGGGTCCTGGCTCACGGTGGACAGTGAGCCAGGACCCGCCGTGATCAGGTCACCTGATCATCCGGGAGGTCACTCGGGGAGCAGGACGCCGGGGTTGCAGATGCCGCGAGGGTCCAGCCGGTCCTTGACCGCGCGCAGCACCTCGACGCCGAGCGGGCCGATCTCGCGCTCCATCCACGGGCGGTGGTCGGCGCCGACGGCGTGGTGGTGGGTGAGCGTCCCGCCCGCACCCAGCAGTGCGTCGGTCGCCGCCCGCTTCGCCGTCAGCCACTGCTGGATCGGCAGCGCTTCGTCCCGGTCGGCCAGCACGGTCACGTACAGCGAGGCGCCGGTCGGGTAGCCGTGCGAGACGTGGCTCATGATCAGCGGACGTCGCCCGTCGCGGCTGAGCGAGTCGCGCAGCGCCCGGCGGACGGCGTCGTAGACGGTGGGCAGCGCCGTCCAGGTGGCCGCGGTCTCCAGCGTCTCGACCAGCAGGCCGCCGTCCAGGAGCTTGTCGCGGAGGTACGGCCCGTGGAACCGGTTCTTCTTCCAGGACTCGCCGACGGCGCGGCCCAGCCGGATCGCCCCGCCGTCCCGGAGCATCGAGGTGGCCGCCTTCGTCCGCGCCCGGACCATCGCCGGCAGCCCCTCCCAGCCGAGGACGAGCAGGCAGCCGTCGGCGTGCCCGCGGGCCTTCAGGCTGCCGCGCAGGAACCGCGCTCCCGTGCCGCCGGCCATGAGCAGGTTGGCCCGGGTCTCGTCGGAGTCGGAGAGCCGGACGACGTCGGGGAGCAGGTCGTGCCGCGCGAGCTGCTGGAGCGCGGCGAGCCCGTCCGCCCAGGAGCGGAACGACCAGCCCTCGTAGGAGCGGGCCGCCGGCTTGGGCCGCACCCGCAGGGTCAGCTCGGTGATGATGCCCAGCGTCCCCTCGGAGCCCAGGGCCAGGCCCAGCAGGTCGGGGCCGGCCGCCGTCGCCGGGGGATGGCCGAGCTCCAGGACGCCGGACGGCGTGGCCAGCGTGAGGCCCGCGACCAGCTCGTCGAAGCGGCCCACGCCGGTGCTGCTCTGCCCGGCCGACCGGGTGGCCGCGTACCCGCCGAGGGTGGCGAACTCCCAGCTCTGCGGCAGGTGACCGAAGGTGAGCCCCTGCGCGTCCAGGGCCTGCTCGAGCGCCGGGCCGCGCATGCCCGGGCCGACGGTCACCAGGGACGACGGGACGTCGAGCTCCTGCACCGACGCCATGCGGGACAGGTCCACCGAGATCGAGGGCCGGTCGTCGGGGTCCACGCCCGCCAGCCCGCCGACGACGCTCGTGCCACCGCCGAACGGGACGACGACGACGCCGAGCTCGCTGCACGTGCGGAGCAGCGCCGTCGTCTCCTCGGTCGAACCTGGCAGCACGACGGCGCACGGCGCGTCGGAGGCGTCACCCTCGCGGCGGCGGAGGAGGTCCAGGTAGCTCTTGCCGCCCGCGCGGCGCAGACGGGACTCCCGGTCGGTGCGGACGTTGTCCTCGCCGAGCAGCTCGACCAGCCGGATGCGCGCCTCCTCGGACAGCCGGCAGGGGGCGAGCTGGATGTCGTCGACGGCCACCGGGGGGGTGGGTCGCGGGGACCAGCCGAGCTCCCGGGTCAGGTAGCGCCGGGCGGCCTTGGGCAGCGTGCCGCCGAGGTCGCTGTCGGGCGCGCTGGGCGGCTCGGGGTCGGCCGGACCCCAGCCCTGGATCGTCAGTTCCGGCTGCGTTGCCACAGCTACAGTCTGCCGGTGCTGCTGCCGGAGCGATCATGGTGACCGCCTCGCTGCCCGGGACGCTGTCCCCGGCCCGTCGCGCGGAGGAGCTGGCCGGCCTCGCGGGCGCCGAGGTCGACGTCGTCGTCGTGGGGGGCGGCGTGACCGGCGCGGGCGTCGCGCTGGACGCCGCGAGCCGCGGGCTGTCCGTCGTCCTCCTGGAGCGCACCGACCTCGCCGCGGGCACCAGCCGGTGGTCGTCGAAGCTCGTGCACGGAGGGCTGCGCTACCTCGCCCACGGTGAGATCGGCCTGGCGCGGGAGAGCGCCCGCGAGCGCGCCGTCCTCATGGGGACGACGGCGCCGCACCTGGTGCGCCGGCTGCCGTTCCTCGTCCCCGACGTCGCCGGGCGGGACGTGACCGCGCTGGCCGCGGCCGGCGGCCGGCTGGGCGACGCCGTGCGGCTGTCGGTCCCGGGCGGCCGGGGGTCGCTGCCCTCGACGGGCCGGGTGTCCGCCGACGAGGTGTCCCGGCTGGTGCCCGGCGTGCGGGCCGGTCGGGGCGGCGTCGTCTTCTGGGACGGGCAGCTCGTGGACGACGCCCGGCTGGTGGTGGCGCTGGCGCGGACTGCGGCCGCGTACGGGGCCCGGGTCCTGACCGGCGCGGCCGTGACGGCGGTCGACGGCGCCGAGGTGCACGTGGCGGTCGACGGCGCGCAGCTGTCCCTCCGGGCGGGGGTGGTGGTGAACGCCGCCGGTGTCTGGGCGCAGCGGCTGGCGCCGTCCATCCGGCTGGTCCCCTCGCGCGGGTCGCACCTGGTCGTGCCCGGCTCGGCGCTCGGGTCGCCGTCGGCCGCGCTGACCGTGCCCCTGCCCGGTTCCCGGTCGCGCTACGTCTTCGCGCTGCCGCAGGCCGACGGGCTGGTCTACCTCGGGCTCACCGACGAGCCGGTCGAGGGGCCCGTGCCCGACGACGATCCCGTGCCCAGCGACGCCGAGGTCGCGCAGCTGCTGGAGACGGTGAACCAGGTGCTCGCCGTGCCGCTGACGCGGGAGGACCTGGTCGGCGCCTACGCGGGGCTCCGGCCGCTGGTCCTGCCTGCGTCGGCGGGGACGGGCTATGGGCCCGGGGGGCCGGCTGGAGTGACTGCCGACCTCTCCCGCACGCACCTGCTGCAGTGGGACGGACCGGTCCTGTCGGTGGTCGGCGGCAAGCTGACCACCTACCGGGCGATGGCGGAGGAGACGGTCGACGCGGGCGTGGGCCGGCTCGGCCGGGGCGCGGCGCGCTCGCAGACCGCGCGGATCCCCCTGGTGGGTGCGGCGCCGCGGCGGGCGCTGGAGCGGGTGGCGGCACCGGGGCGCCTGGTCGCGCGATACGGGACGGAGGCGCCGGTGGTCGACGCGCTCGGCCCGGCCGCCGTGGTGGCCGGCCGGCCGGAGACGGTGGGGGAGCTGCGGTTCGCCGTCCGCCACGAGGGCGCCCGGACCGTGGCGGATCTGCTGGACCGGCGGACCCGGATCGGCCTCGTGCCGGCCGACCGCGAGCGGGCGGCGCCGATGGCGGAGCAGGTGCTGGCGCAGGAACGGTAAGTCTCACGATGTGAGAAGCCCGTTCCACTCTGCGGGAGGGGGGGTCCAGACTGCCCCCGTGGACACCTACACACACGGGCACGCCGACCCGGTGCTGCAGTCACACCGCTGGCGGACCGTCGAGAACTCCGCCGCCTACCTCGTCCCGTCGCTGCGGCCGGGGCTCGACCTCCTCGACGTGGGCTGCGGCCCCGGCACGATCACGGTCGACCTGGCCGCCCGGGTGGCGCCCGGCCGCGTGCTCGGGATCGACGTCTCGGCCGAGCCGCTGGCGGAGGCGCGCGAGGCCGCCGCGCGGGCCGGGGTGCAGGTGACCTTCGAGGTGGGGGACGTCTACGCGCTGGCGGCGCCGGACGACAGCTTCGACGTCGTCCACGCCCACCAGGTGCTCCAGCACCTCACCGATCCGGTCGCCGCGCTGCGCGAGATGGCCCGGGTCTGCCGGCCCGGCGGGGTGATCGCCGTGCGGGACGTCGACTACGCGGCCACCACCTGGTTCCCGGCCGACAGCGGGCTCGACTTCTGGCTGGCGCTGTACGAGCGGGTCGCCCGGGCGAACGACGCGGAGCCGGACGCCGGGCGGCGGCTGCTGTCGTGGGCGCACGCCGCCGGGCTGCGCGACGTCACGGCGACGGCGAGCACCTACTGCTACGCCTCGCCCGAGGAGCGGCGGTGGTGGGGCCGGTCGTGGGCCGGCCGCGCGACGTCGTCCGCCTTCGCCGAGCAGGCGCAGCGCTATGGGCTCGCGACGTCGGCGCACCTCGAGGAGATCGCCGCCGCCTGGCTGCGCTGGGCCGACGCCGACGACGCCTGGCTCGGCATGCTGCACGGCGAACTGCTCATCCGCATCTGCTGAAGGGCCCCGTCCTCCCCACCCCTCGCACGCTCGGGACGGGCCCCTGGACGGGGCCAGCGGCCCTACGCTCGCCCGCCATGGAAGGTGATGCACCGAGTCGCGACGTGACCCGCCTCGTGAATCTCAGCGACGCCGTCGTGGCGATCGCGGCCACCCTGCTCGTCCTGCCGCTGGTCGACCAGGTGGACTCGATGCCGGACGCGCCGGTGACGGACCTGCTGGGCGACGCCGGCCGGCAGTTCGGCGCGTTCGTCCTAAGCTTCGTGGTGATCGGCCGCTTCTGGTTGGTGCACCACGACGTGTTCAGCGGCGTGCGGGAGATGACCGCCCCGTTGTTCTGGCTGAACCTCGTGTGGCTCATCGGCATCGTGTTCCTGCCGTACCCCACCGAGCTCATCGGCGTCGTCGGTTCCGACGACCGGTGGGACCCGGTCGTCTACATCGGGACCCTGGCGGTCACCAGCCTCGCCGGCCTGGCGATGCAGGTGGTGATCCGCCGGACACCCGGGCTGCGCGCACCCGGCGTCGCCGAGCACGACCTCGCCCCCGGGCTCGTGACGGCACTGGTCCTCGTCCTGGCGTTCGTGCTGGCGCTGGCCTTCCCGGCGGTGGGGATGTGGTCGCTCTTCCTCCTGTTCGCCACCGCTCCCCTGGTCCGGGTCCTCCCGCGGGGCCGGACGGCGACCTGAGAGGTGGGCGCCGATGCGCAGTTCCGGGCCCTGGAACTGCGCATCAGCGCACGATGATCGGTCGCATCAACCCTGGCGGGCCGCGTTGGCCTGGACGGCGGTGCTCACGTACTGCGCCAGACCGGGTGCCATCGCCTCGTACGTGGCGGTGAAGCGCTCGTCCTCGACGTACATGCGCCCGAGACCGGCGTGCATCTCCGGCGGGCAGTCGTAGAAGTTGAGCGTGATCGACTGCCGGTGCTCCTCGGCCACGTCCATGGCCTCGTCGGAGTCCGCCGCCGCGCCGGACCGCATGGCCCGGACGAAGCGGGCGCCGATCTCCTCCTGCTCGGCCTTGATGCGCACCCAGTCGTCCTTCGAGTACGCCGCCGTCCTGCGCTTGGACTGCGCGTAGGCGTCGGTGTCGCCCCACCGCTCCTCGACCTCGGTGTCGTACTGCGCCGGGTCGTGCTCGCCGAACACCTCGAACCGTTCCCCCGGGGTCAGTGAGATCCCCATCGATCGTGCCTCCATCTCCTTCTCGACGGCCGCGACCATCGCCGACGTCCGGTCCAGCCGGTCCCGCAACAGCCGGTGCTGCCGGCGCAGGTGCGCCTCGGGATCGGCGGACGGGTCGTCGAGCAGGGTCCCGACCTCCTCGAGGGGGAACCCGAGCTCGCGGTAGAGCAGCACCTGGTGCAGCCGGTCCAGATCGGCCGGCGCGTACTGCCGGTAGCCGGCCGATGTCCGCCCGGACGGCGACAGCAGCCCGATCCGGTCGTAGTGGTGCAGCGTGCGCACCGTGACACCGGCGAGCTCGGCGACCTGGCCCACGTTCATCGGTTCCTCCCTCCGTTGACGAGGAGAAGGGAACAGCCTGACGCAACGTCAGGGTCAAGCGCCTTTCCCGAGCGCCCGTCACCGGGTCCATTCCGCGAGGAGCGCCAGGCCCAGCTGCCGGATCGCCGACTGCTGCCCGCGGTCGCCGTTGCACGCGACCGCGATCGCCGTGCCGCGATCCGGCGTGACGAAGAAGACCGCGAGATGCCCGGGCGCCTCGCTGTCGTGCACCAGCGAGCCGTCGCGGTCGTGGTAGATGCCCGCGCCGTAGGGGACCGCGTCGTCCTCGGGCACCGCGTCGGCCAGCAGCCGCTCACCACCGACGCGGCCGGTCCGGTAGTTGTCGGCCCAGCGCACCAGTTCCGACGGCGTGGTCTGGATCCCGGCGTCGCCGCTCACCTCCCAGCGGACGCCGCCCGGCTCCCACTCGCCGGTCGACGGGTTGCGCAGGTAGCCGCGGGCGGACGACGGATCGGTGGTGTCGGGCTGCCAGCCCGACGGGTCGAACTCCATGGCGAGCCCGAGCGGCTCGAAGATGCGCTCCTCGACGACGTCCTGGACGCGGCCGGCCACCGCCCGCACCACCTCGCCCAGCAGGACGTAGTTCGAGTTGGAGTACTGGAACCGGTCCCCGGGTGGGAACTCCAGGTCCGGGAGGGCGGCGATCTCGGCTCGGGTGTCGCCTTCGGTCCGGGGCACGGTCTCGGCGATCCCGGCCTCGAGGCGGCGGTCGGCGTAGTCGGGGATCCCGCTGGTGTGGTGCATCGCCTGGCCGACCGTGACCGATCCCGACCACGGAGGGAGACCCGGCACCCACGTCGAGAGCGGGTCGTCCAGGGACAGGTCGCCGTCGTGCACGAGCAGCAGGACGGCCGTCGCGGTGAACTGCTTGGTGACCGAGCCGATCGCGAAGGTCGTGGACGTCTCGATCGGCCGGCCGGTGGCGAGGTCGGCGATGCCGCGGGCGCCGGTCCAGACGACGTCGCCCTCTTTGCCGACCGCGGCGGAGCACCCCGGCTCGTCGGCCGGGAGCACGCGGACCATCAGGTCGTCGCTGCGCTCGGCGGAGACGTCCGTGCCGTCCGTGGCGGGGGAGGCAGCCGGTGGTGCGGAGGTGCAGCCGACGACGAGCGCGACGACGGCGAGGGCCGCCACGACGGGACCACCCGCGTGTCGACGTCGCGCAGCGCCCACGGTCGTCACCGTCCTCGGCGGGCTGTCCGGCCGGTCCCCGTGCGGGGGAGCGTGGCACGGTCCGCCGCGGTCGGGGAGAGGCGAAGGGCCGGGCGCGCAAGGGGGTGGACGCCCGACCGGACCGGCGTTCAATGGACGGCGCGAGGAGGAGGGGCGCCATGCGGACCGAGCGGGTCACCGTCGACGCCGACGGGGTGCGGCTGGTGGGCGAGCTCCACCTGCCCGACGGGGACGGCGGCGCGCCCGGCCTGGTGCTCACCGGGCCGTTCACCGGCGTCAAGGAGCAGGTGGTGGGCACCTACGCCCGCCGGATGGCCGAGGCCGGGTACGCCGCGCTGGCCTTCGACCACCGCGGTTTCGGCGAGAGCGGGGGACGGCGGCAGCACGAGGACCCCGAGGGCAAGCTCGCCGACCTCCGCGCGGCGGTGGGCTTCCTCGCGGCCCGGCCGGACGTGGACGCCGACCGGATCGGCCTGCTGGGGGTGTGCCTCGGCGGCGGCTACGCCGTGCGCGCGGCCGCGTTCGACCCGCGGGTGCGCGCGGTCGCGGGTGTGGCCGGCGGCTACAACAGCCCGGCCGCGTTCGCGCGGGCGATGGGCACGGAGGCCTACCGCGGCGTGCTGGCCCGGTTCGTCGACAGCGGCGACGCCCGGATGCCCGCCGTCGCGGAGGACGGCCCGGCGGCGATGGGTGGGCGCGAGCCGTGGGAGTACTATGGCACCGCGCGCTCGGCCAGCCCGCACTGGGTCAACGAGGTCACGGCGTCGTCCCTGTACTCGCTGATGACGCTCGACGTGCTGTCGTCGGCCGACCTGCTGGAGCGGACGCCGTTGCTCGTCGTCCACGGCACGCACGACGACTACTGCAGCCCGGACGGGGCGCGCGCGCTGGTCGACCGGGCGACCGGGCCGAAGCAGCTGCAGTGGATCGACACCACCAACCACATCGAGCTCTACGACTCGGCGCCGCACGTCGAACGGGCGATCGCGCTGCTGCGCGACTTCTTCGACCGCGAACTCGCGCCCGGGGGCGTGGCAGCCGGGGTCAGGTGAGGGCGCGGACCGTCTCGACGATCGCGAACACCGCGAAGACGACGAAGAGGCCGGCGGCCACCCGGCGGATGAGCGCGATCGGCAGCCGGTCGGCCAGCTTCTTGCCCAGGAAGACGGCGAGGCCGGAGACGACGAGCAGCGCCGCCCAGGCGCCGATGAACACCGACAGCGGCTCGTCGTAGCGGGCGGCGAGGCCGGCGGTGGCCAGCTGCGAGAGGTCGCCCCATTCGGCGGCGAACAGGACGCCGAACGAGATGGCGGCGACGCGGAAGAAGGACGTCGCCTGCTTGGTCTCGTCGAGCTCCTCCTCCTCGGGCCCGCTGGTGGCGCTGCGCCAGAGGATGACCGCGCCCACGAGGAACAGCACCGCGACGACGGCACTCACCAGCGCCTCGGGGAGCAGCGAGAGCAGGGACCCGGCGGTGACCGCGATCGCGACCTGCACGCCGAACGCCGCCCCGACGCCGACGAAGACCGGGAGCGGCGGGAAGCGCGTGGCGAGCACGAGGCTGGCGAACAGCGTCTTGTCCGGCAGCTCCACGGGGAGCACCAGGATGAACGCGGTCGCGATGACCGACAGGACCACGAGACTTCTCCTCCGCTGGGCGCTGCCGGGCGGAGTGCGGGCAGCCTCCGACCGGGCAGCGCGGGCTGCTGGTCGAAGGTCTCGCCCATCCACGCGGGGCGTGGACCCGCTGACCGGGCGCCTCGCGAGGCGCCAGCATGTCGACCAGCGGACGGGGGGCTACTCCCCTTCGCCGACGAGACTAGCTGGCGACGGCGGAAATCCGGCTGCGGGACCGGCGCGGGCGGCGTTAGCCTGCGCACATGCCGTTCCGTTGACGCCCTTCTCCGAACGCCCTTCCGCCCGCCGCGCGGCCGCTCGCCCGCCTCGCCGTGGGGTGGGCGGCGCTGTCCGAGCTGGTGCCGCTGTACCCGCTCTACGCGCTGCTGTTCCTGGACACCGGCCTGTCCGGTGCCCAGATCTCGATGCTGTTCGCCGTCTGGTCGATCACGTCGTTCGTCACCGAGGTGCCTGCCGGGGTGCTCGCCGACCGGTGGTCACGCCGCGGCGTGGTGGTCCTGGCCGGTGTCCTGCAGGCGGCCGGGTTCGCCGTGTGGACGGCGGCGCCCGAGACCTGGGCGTTCGCCGTCGGCTTCGTCATCTGGGGTCTGTCGGGCGCGCTCGTGTCCGGGGCCAGCGAGGCGCTGGTCTACGACGGTCTGGCCGCCGTCGGGGCCGGGGACGGCTACGTACGGGTCAACGGGTGGATGACCTCTGCCGAGCTGCTCGTGCAGGTCCCCACCGCGTTCGCCGCCAGCGCCCTGTTCGCCGTCGGCGGGTACCCGCTGGTCGGCTGGGCGAGCGTCGTCGTGTGCCTGGCCGCCGCCGCGCTCGCGCTGCGCTTCCCCGAGCCGCCGCGGACGGCGGAGGGCGACGACGACGAGGACGAGCCGCTCCGCGAGGGCGCTGTCGAGGCGCTGCGCTCGCCGGCCCTGCGCGTGCTGGTCCTCGCGGTGGCGCTGATCGGCGGCCTGGACGCGATCGAGGAGTACTTCCCCGTCCTCGCCGGCGACTGGGGCGTGCCCACGGAGGCCGTGCCGTTCGCGGTCCTGGTCATCGCGCTCGCCGGCGCCGCCGGTGCCGCCCTCGGCGGTCGGGCCGACCGGTTGCGCGTTGGCACGCTGCTGGCGCTCCTGGTCGTCGCGGCCGGCTGCCTGGCGCTGGCCGCGGTGTGGGCCCGGCCGGCGGCGCTCGTGGCCGTCGCGGTGTTCTACGCCCTGTACCTCGCGGTGCTCGTCGTCGCCGAGGCGCGGCTGCAGGACGGGATCGCGAGCACGCACCGGGCGACGATCACCTCGGTCGCGGGCCTCGGCATCGAGATCGCCTCGCTGCTGGTCTTCGCCGCATGGGCGCTGGGCGGGCCGATGGCGGTGGCACTCCTGGTGCTCGCCGTGGTGCCCGTCGTCCGGGCGGGGCTGCGGACTAGGGAGCCGAGCGCGCCCGCTGCAGGTACCTGGACGGAGGAACGCCGACGACGGCGCGGAAGTCGCGGCTGAAGTGCGCCTGGTCGAACCAGCCCAGCGACGCCGCGAGGCCGGCCAGGTCGTCGACCTCGCCCGCGTCGATCGCGGCGGCGGCTTCCTGCAGCCGGTAGCGGGCCAGCACCGCCTTCGGGCTGACACCGACGTACCCGGCGAACAGCCGCTGCAGGGAGCGCACGCCCAGCCCGCCGAGCGCGGCGACCTGGTCGACGCGGACGAGGTCGCGGTCGGAGATCATCGCGCCGATCAGGCCCAGCAGGTCGAGGTAGGCGTCCGGCGGGTCGCCGGCCAGCGGCGCCAGGGCCGAGTCCAGGGCGGCGGCGCGGTCGTCGTCGTCCTCCGGTGCCAGCACGTCGGCGAGGAGCCGGGCCCCGGGGACGCCGAGCCGGTCGCCGAGCGGCTCGACGGTGTTGCGCCCGGGGAGGGAGCCGGTGAGCGCGGTGTACCCGCCGGGGCGGAACTTCGCCGCGGTCACCCGGCCGGCGCCGGTCAGGTCGACGCTGAAGCGGCGGGTGACGACGCCGTGCAGCAGCACCGCGGGCATCGCGAAGCCGAAGCGCGGCTCGGTGCCGGACTCCACCGACACGTTCACGCTGGGGTGGCTGAGCACCTCCGACCGGAACGGCGGCTCGCCGGTGAGGTCCCAGCGCACCGACCAGTACCGCTCGACGAACGGGCGCAGCGCCTCGCTGATCGCGGCGTCGCGGCGCAGGTCGGCCCGCTCGGCGGTCTCGGCCGGCCGGAGGACCCCGCGCAGGGTCGCGGCCCGGTCGAGGGTTGTCGCGTTCTTCCAAGACGCCACGGCAGCAGCCTAGGCAGCATGGGGGACATGACGATCACGAATGGCAAGCCCGAGGGCTACACGACCCTGACCCCGTTCCTGGTCTGCTCCCCGGCGTCGGAGGCGATCCGCTTCTACGAGGAGGTCTTCGGGGCCACGCTGGTCAGCCGGATGGACGGCCCGGGCGACACCGTCATGCACGCCGAGCTGGACCTCGGCGACGGGCGGCTGCAGCTCAGCGACCCGAACGAGCAGTACGGCCTCGTCGTCCCCGACCGGTCCGGCGACTCCGTGAGCGGCTCGACCTGCATCTACGTGCCCGACGTGGACGCCGTCTTCGCGAAGGCCGTCGAGCACGGGGCGACCGTCCGGGAGAAGCCCGACACGTTCGTCACCGGCGACCGCTTCGCCTCGATCTACGACCCGTTCGGCCACCGCTGGGCGGTCATGACGAAGGTCGAGGACGTCAGCCCCGAGGAAGCGGAGCGGCGGCTGGCGGAGTGGGGTGCGCAGCAGGGGTGACGCCGACCGACAGCCGGGGCAGCAGCACCTGCACCAGCGGACCGATCGCGACCGCGTAGAGCACGGTGCCCACGCCGAGCGTGCCGCCGAGCAGCCAGCCGACGGCCACGACGGCGACCTCGATGGACGTGCGGACCAGCCGCACGGACCGGCCGGTTCGCCGGACGAGGCCGGTCATCAGCCCGTCGCGCGGCCCCGGCCCCAGGTGCACGCCGATGTAGGCGGCCGTGGCGACCGCGTTGAGCAGGATGCCGCCGGCCAGGAACGCGATGCGCGTCGGGAGGGACGACGGGGCGGCGACGGCGGCGAGCGTCGCGTCGAGCGCCAGCCCGAGGACGACGACGTTGCTGACCGTGCCCAGCCCCGGGCGCTGGCGGAGCGGGATCCAGGCCAGCAGCACGAGCACCCCGACGACGATGGCTGCGGTGCCGATCGACCAGCCCAGGCGGTCGGCCAGGCCCTGGTGCAGCACGTCCCACGGCATGTTGCCCAGGGCCGAGCGGACGATGAGCGCCATCGAGACGCCGTAGAGCACGAGGCCCGCGTAGAGCTGGACGAGCCGGCGGGGCAGCCGCCGGCGAGAGGACTGGAACACGTCCCGAGCCTCGCCCACGACCGGCCCGCGATCCACGTACCAATCGGCGAAGTGGCCTGGGCCGGCGGTCAGCCCACGGGGTAGGCGGCCTCGGCGGCCGCGGTGGCGGCCCGCAGGACCTCCTTCACCGGCAGGTCCACCGTCCGGGCCAGCGCGGCGACGTCCTCGTACTCGACGCTCACGTTGACCACCCGGCCGTCGAGGAGGGCGACCTTCGCGCCGACCGTGCCCCCGAGGACCTCCACCGAGGTGTGCACCCGCTCGAGGGCCACCTTCCCGACCGGGACGACCCGCAGGCCGATGCTGGTCGTCGTCGCGAAGACCGCCGCCTGGACGGCTGCCGTCGCGTCGGGCCGGCAGAGCGCCGACAGCGTGTGGGCGGCGCGACCCTTCTTCATCAGGATCGGCGTGAGCCAGGCGTCGGAGGCCCCCGCCGCGAACAGCGCGTCGAGCACGCCCGGCCACAGCCGGGGGTCGAGGTCGTCGACGTTGGTCTCCAGCACCACGATGCCCGCCGGCTCCGGCTCCGCGGGCTCGCCGAGGACCAGCCGGACGACGTTCGGCAGCTCGGCCGGGTCGCGGCCCCCGGCGCCCGTCCCCACCCGCTCGACCCGCATCGCCGGCAGCGTCGTCCACCCCTCGACGCGGGCGGCAACCAGGGCGGCCCCGGTCGGCGTGCACATCTCGGCCGGCACCGGCCCGGCGACGACCGGCACCCCGGCGAGCAGCTCCAGCACGGCCGGGCCCGGGATCGGGACGACGCCGTGCGCGCCGCGGGCCGAGCCGCTGCCCAGCGCGACCGGGGAGGCGGTCAGCCGGGTCAGCCCGAGGTACTCGAACCCGGCCACCACGCCGACGACGTCCGCCAGCGCGTCCAGCGCCCCGACCTCGTGGAAGTGCACGTCGTCGGGCGACACCCGGTGGACGCGTCCCTCGGCGACCGCCAGCCGCTCGAAGACCGCGAGGGCGCCGTCCCGGACCGGCTCGGGGAGATCCGCCCCGGCCAGCAGGGTCCGGACGTCGGCCCAGGTGCGGTGCTCGTCCGACGGCGGCGCGTGGACGTGCACGCGGGTCGCGCCCAGGCCGTGCCGGCTGGTCTGCTCCGACACCAGCCGGACCTGCTCGACCGGCAGGGCGGCGACGGCCCGTGCGGGGACCTCCAGCGGGACGCCGGCGTCGACGAGGGCGCCCAGGAGCATGTCCCCGGACGCGCCCGCCGAGAGGTCCAGCCAGGCAATCATCCTGTCGTCCTACCGGACGACACCGCGGCCAACGGCCGTCCCCCTATCGAGCGGAGCCGCTGCGTCGCCCCTGCGCGGAACCCTCCGGGCCCCACTCGGTGCGACCCTGGCCTCACCTTGGCGCACTCCTCCGCGCCACGCGGGCGGCGAAGACGCCCGCGGAGTAGCCGTTGTCGATGTTGCTCACGGCGACGCCGGGCGCGGTCGAGTTCAGCATGGTCATCAGCGCACCCAGGCCGGCGAGGGCGTTCGGGGCGCCGGTCGACGTCGGCACCGCCACGACGGGGACGTCGGCCATCGAGCCGACCGTCGCGGCCAGCGAGGCGTCCATCCCGGCCACGACGACCAGGCAGTCGGCCTCGGCGAACAGGGACCCGTCGGCGAGCAGCGACCGGTTGTGGCCCGCGACGTCGTCCACGCGGACGACCTCCGTGCCGGTGATCCGGGCGACGAACGCGGCCTCGGCGGCGACCGCGGTGTCGGCGCCACCGGCGCACAGCACGTGCACCCGGCCGCGCGGCTCCGGCACCGGGCCGACGGCGGCGGCCATCGCCGCGGCGTCCATGGTCGTGTACGCGTCGTGCTCGGAGGCGAGCGCGACGAGGGTCTCGGCCGGAGCGCGCAGCACCAGCGCCGGGCGGTCGGGGTGCTCGCTGCGCGCCTCGCGGACCAGCGCGAGCACCTGCTCGGTGGTGCGCCCGGTGGCCCAGACGACCTCCGGCTCGACGGCCGGAGCCGGCCGCGGCGCGACAGCGGGCTCGGGCGCGACGACGGGGGCAGGGACGGGCGCAGCGGCGAGGGGCTCGACGGCCGGCCCGAGCAGCGGCTCGTCCGGACGACCGGTGCCCAGCGGCGGGTCCACCAGCAGCGGGGCGAACGCGGCGGTCTCGGCGGCGACGGGACGGGGATCCGGCGGGGAGGGCTGCACGTCGGCGACGCTATCCGCCGGGACGTCGTCCTCCGGGGTGTCCTCGACGGTCGTGTCGTCGGCCGCCACGTCGTCCGCCGGGGCCGACGGCGGGGGGCCGAACAGCGCGTCGAGCGGGCTCGCGCCGGGTGCCCGCGTCTGGGTGACGCCGGACAGCCGGACGACGCGGTCGCGGCCGCTGCGCTTGGCGTCGTAGAGGACGCCGTCGGCGGCGGCGAACAGCGTCCGCCGGTCGTCGCCACGGGCCGCGGACGCGATGCCGACGCTGATGGTCACCGGGATGTCGATGCCGAGCGAACCCCAGTCGTAGGTCGCGACGGCCCGCCGGATCCGCTCCAGCGCCCGCTCGCCCTGCTCCGCCGTCGTGTCGGGCAGCAGGATGACGAACTCGTCGCCGGCCCAGCGGCAGACCTCGTCGGTGTCGCGGACGCCGTCGACGAGCAGTTCGGCGACGGTGCGCAACGCCGCGTCGCCGGCCGGGTGGCCGAACGCGTCGTTGATCCCCTTGAACCGGTCCACGTCGACGACGGCCAGCGCGGGCGCGCCGCCGGTCGACAGCAGCCCGTCCAGCCGCGCCTCGGCGTAGCGGCGGTTCGGCAGGTGGGTGAGCGGGTCCTCGTACGCCTGGCGCCGGAGCTGACCGGCGGCCCGCTCGGTCTCCAGCAGGCTCTTGCGGCGGCCGAACAGCTCCACCCAGCGGGTCCGGCGCTCGTCGACCCGGTCCAGCTCGTCGGAGAGGTAGGCCTGCAGGTAGGGCAGCGCGCGGCCGGCGTCGTCCAGCTCGGCGTGCAGCGTGCACAGCTCGCGGAGCGCGGCGCGGCGCAACCGGGGCAGCCCGTGCTCGGTGGCCAGGTTGAGCGCCGAGACCAGGTGCTCGTCGGCCTCGCCGACGTCGCCCTGGCGGCGCAGCGCCCGGCCCAGCGCGAGCTGCGCGGAGGCCAGTTGGGCGCGGTCGGCGGTGGCGGAGGTGATCCGGACGGCGGCACGGAGCGGGCCGACGGCTGCGGCGTGCTCGGCGAGCCCGACCAGCGCCCAGCCGTGCACCACCTGGGCGGTCACGATCCCGGGGTGTTCCGGGGGCAGCAGCTCGAGCGCCTTCTCGGCCAGCTGCCGCGCCTCGGCGAAGTGCGGGGTGGCGGACTCGGGGACGCCGTCGTCCAGCAGGCCCTCGCCCAGCTCGGCGCAGAGCTCGCCGAGGCAGGTCGCCGTGGTGGCGACCAGGACGTCGGGGTCGCCGTCCTCCGGACCCAGCGTGCCCGGGTCGGCGGCGGCGGTCATCGCGGCCTCGTGCGCGCGCCGCTGGTAGTCCAGGGCGAGCGGCATGAGCTCCAGGTCGGCGAGGACGCCGGCGAGGGTGCCGAGCGTGTCCACCAGCAGGGCGCTGGGCGGCAGCACCGGGTCGAGCAGGCTGGCGGCCTCGACCGCCTCGTCCATGGCGGCGTCGATCCGCCGGGAGAGCAGCTCGATGCGCGCGTGCCGGGCCAGCCCGGCGGCGCGCTGCAGGTCGTCGTCGGTGGCGTCGAACGCGGCCTTGGCCGAGCGGACCAGCGCGATCGCCAGCGCCGCCCGGGAGGCCGACTCGGCGCGGGGGTCGTCGTCGTCGTCGCCGTCGATCAGCTTCTCGACGCCGGCGTGCAGGTCGAGGGACTCCTCCTCGGAGGAGTCGCCGGTGACCGGGTCGCCGACCAGCGTGAACCCGGCGACGCGGAGCCGGCGCACGAGCAGCTCGGCCCGCAGGGTGTCGGCCCAGGCCTTGCCCAGCGAGACGGGGGCGCCGTCGGACCCGTCGGCAGCCGGGTCCGCCACGTAGGGCGAGGGCTGCTGGTCGACGTCGGCGAGGAGTTCCTCGGCGTCGTCGAGCTGCCAGTTGGCCAACGCGACGGTCACCCGATGATGCAGAGCTCCGGGCGGCACCAGCGCACTGTGCACGGCGCCCGTGCCGCTGTCGAGCACGTGTTCGGGAACGCGCCGTCCCCAGTCCGACGCGTCCCACGCGTCCCAGGCGGAGCGCGTCATGCCCTGGCCTCGTCGTCCCCGGTGGGCATGACCCCCGGTGCGCGCACGCGGTTGCGGCCGCTGCGCTTGGCCGAGAAGAGGTTCAGGTCGGCCGAGTCGAACAGCGCCCGCCAGCCCACGACCGTGGCCGGCTCGCCGTCGTCCGCGACCGCCGGTGCGGTGGCGACGCCGATGCTCACGGTGACCGGTCCGGGGATGAGGTCGCTCCAGTCGGCGGCCGCGACCGCCGCCCGGAGGCGCTCCATGACGACGACGGCCTGCGCCTCGGTCGCCGTCGGCAGGACGACGAGGAACTCGTCACCGGCCCAGCGGTAGACCTCGTCACCGGTGCGGCTGTGCTCCCGCAGCAGGTCGGCCACCCGGCGCAGGACGGCGTCCCCGTGGGTGTGCGACGCCTCGTCGTTGAC
>Ga0190265_10000659_pt1 | contig 23626 bp, 21 predicted proteins | sample Popmic124T_FD_133135 | JGI IMG/M metagenome (GOLD analysis project Ga0190265, IMG submission 133135) | Populus adjacent soil microbial communities from riparian zone of Indian Creek, Utah, USA - 124 T | ecosystem: Environmental > Terrestrial > Soil > Riparian zone | place: USA: Utah | collected...
GACGAGCAGGATGAAGGCGGAGAGGATCTCGCTGCCGGTGGTGCTCGGGACGATGGTCGAGTTGAGCGTCGTCATCGTCGTCACCGCCCAGTAGATGCCTTCCCAGGTGGTGAGGTGCTGGTTCTCGCTCTCTAGCGCGACGAAGAGGGCGCCGCCGCCGATCGCGGTCAGCACCGAGAGCATCGCCGCGTAGTGCAGTCCCTGCAGCGAGAAGAGCCTGCGGGTGAGTCGGGTGAGGGGCCGCAGTCCCAGCAGCCGCAGTAGGCGCAGGACGCGCAGGCCCTGCAGGCCGGGGGGCAGGACCGGTGGGGTGACGACGACGAGGATCAGGTCGAGCGGGTTGCGGCGCAGCCAGGCGCGCCGGTCCGGCACGACCGACAGCATCACGGCCAGCTCGATCACGAAGGCGCTCCAGGTGACCCAGTTGAGGACCCCGGCGACGTCCTCGAGCAGGCCGCCCGGGTGCGCCTCGGTGATCGCCACCATCGGCAGGGTCAGCGCCGCCGCGATCATCACCGGCACGTTGAGCGCTTCCTCGACCCGTGTGCTGCGCGCGTCCATTCCCGGCGCGTAGGCGACCGGCATCTCCGACTGCTCAGTGCTCACCCCGGTCTGATTCGACGCCGCAAGCCGGTTGCCTACCGCGCTCCATCGCTTCCGGTGCGCCTTATCCGTCCCCTGTACGGATAAGGCGCACCGGAAAGTAGTTTGCTAAACTAATTACCGAGGCTAATCAAATGACCGGAGCAGATCGAGATATGAACACGACCACGGCTGAGTCGCTCACCGACTCGGCCGCTCGGCTGCGGCTGGCGATCGTGCGGACGGCGCGTCGCATGCGCCAGGAGGCAGCCGGGGCTGGTGGCACCGAGCTTTCCCCGACCGCGGCCGCGGCGCTGGCGACGGTGGAGCGGCACGGGCCGCTGACGCCGAGCGAGCTGGCCGAGATCGAGCGGGTGAAGCGGCCGACCGCGACGCGCACGCTGCGTGTGCTCAGCGAGGCGGGCCTGGTCGATCGCGCGCCCGATCCCGACGACGGTCGCAGCGCCCTGGTCAGCGTCAGCGCTGCCGGGCGCGAGCGACTGCGCCGCCTGCGCGGCCGCAAGAACGCCTACCTGGCGCGGCGCATGCGGGATCTGCCGGTAGAGGACGTCGAAGCGCTTGAGCGAGCCGCCGCGATCCTCGAGGAGATCCTGGAGGCACCGTTCGGAGGCGGGCGGCGGGTGCGCCCGTGAGCGCCGCGATCAGGCGCAGCTTCGACTCGCTTTCGGTCCCCAACTACCGCCGCTACTTCGCGGGGCAGATCGTCTCGGTCTCCGGCAACTGGATGCAGATGGTCGCCGAGGTCTGGTTGATCCTCGAGCTGACCGGCAGCGGCGTCGCGGTCGGGATGACCACGGCGCTGCAGTTCCTGCCGATCCTCCTCTTCGGCGCCTGGGGCGGGGTGCTCGCCGATAGGTTTCCAAAGCGGCGCCTGCTGATGGTGACCCAGGCGCTGATGGCGCTGCCGGCGATCGCGCTCTTCACGGTCACGGCCAGCGGCGCGGTCACTCCCGCGATCGTCTTCGCGCTGGTCTTCGTCCGCGGCATGGTCAACGCGGTCGACAACCCGACCAGGCAGAGCTTCGCGATCGAGATGGTCGGCCCGGAGCGAGTCGTCAACGCGGTCAGTCTCAACACGGTCCTGATCCACGCCTCGCGGCTGATCGGGCCGGCGATCGCGGCCGTCCTGATCGCGCTCGTCGGCGTCGCGACCTGCTTCGCCCTCAACGTCCTCACCTTCGCGGCGATGGTCTTCGCCCTCTGGCGGATGGAGCCGGCGCAGCTGCAGACGCCGCCGCGAGCCGCCCGCGAGCGGGGAGCGATCCGCGCCGCCCTGCGCTACGTCCGGCGCACGCCGGAGCTGGCGGTGCCGCTGGCGCTGATGGCACTGGTCGGCACCTTCGGCTTCAACTTCCAGGTGATCCTGCCGCTGCTGGCGCGCTTCAGCTTCGACGGGGGTGCGTCTACCTATGCGGTCCTGGTCGGCGCGATGGGTGCGGGCTCGGTGGTCGGCGCTCTCGCCACCGGCGCTCACGGCCGCACCGACGCTCGCCTGATCACCGGCGCCGCCCTCGCCTTCGGCGTCCTCGGTGCGCTGGCGGCCCTGATGCCGAGCCTCGTCCTCGAGGTGCCGGTCGTCGCCCTCCTCGGAGCCTCCGCCGTCACCTTCGGGGCGGCGATCAACTCCTCGTTGCAGCTCTCGGTCGAGCCCGAGATGCGGGGCCGGGTGATGGCCCTCTACTCGGTCGTCTTCCTCGGTTCGACCCCGATCGGTGCCCCGCTCACCGGCTGGCTCGCCGAGGCATACGACCCCCGCGTCGCGCTGCTTCTCGCCGCCTCCGCTGGCCTCGCCGCAGCCGCGGCGGCCCAACTCACTCTCGTCAGGCGTGCCGGCGCTCAGTCGATCCCGAGTCGCCGCGCCCGCGCGGCGGCCTGAGCGATTACCTCCTCGGCGCCGTCGACGGCGCCGCCCCGCATCAGCACCCGGCCGGCGACGACGGTGGTGTCGACGACCGAGCCGCTGGCGGCGTAGACGAGATCGGAGACGAGGTCGCCGAGCCCGATCTCATAGGCGTCGCGGCGAAGGAGGAGGAAGTCGGCCGGTGCGCCGGCCGCCAGTGGCGTACCGACCCCGAGCAGCGGGGCGCGGCCGCCGGTCGCGATCTCCAGCGCCTCGGCGACGGGCAGCACGGTCGGGTCGCCGGTGGCGTGACGCTGGATCAGCGCGAACGCCTTCAGGTCGGCGAGGAGGTCGAGCGAGTCGTTGGAGCCGGCGCCGTCGGTGCCGAGCCCGACCGCGACGCCTGCCTCACGGGCCTGCGGGTAGGGGAAGACGCCGCCGACGGCCAGCTTCATGTTGGCGACCGGGTTGGTGACGACGGCGCAGCCGCGCGCCGCGATCAGCTCCAGCTCCTCGCGGTCGAGCCAGACGCCGTGGGCGAGCAGCGTCCGCTCGCCGAGCAGGCCGAGCCGGTCGAGGTAGGCAGCCGGTCGCACACCATGCGCCTCGACGCAGTCAGCCACCTCGCCCTCGGTCTCGGAGAGGTGGATGTGGACAGGCAGGCCCCGCTCCGCCGCCTGCTCGGCGGTCCAGCGCAGCAACTCTTCGCTGACCGCGTAGATCGAGTGGGGTGCCAGCGCCCGCTCGATTGCCGGATCGAACTGCTCCAGCTCGTCTAGGCTTCGCAGCGCCCCCGCCTGCATCTCGGCGGTCCCGCCTCGAAGGTCGAAGAGTGGCCCCCCAATCGTCGCCCGCAGGCCGGCGTCCACCACGGCCTGGGCGGTCGCCGCCGGCTGCCAGTACATGTCCCAGAAGCGGGCGGTGCCGGTGCGGATCATCTCCAAGCAGGCCAGCCGCGTCCCCCAGTAGACGTCCTCGGCCTCGAGCTTCTCCTCGACCGGCCAGACGATCTCGCGCAGCCACCGCAGCAGCGGCAGGTCACCGCCGTAGCCGCGGAAGAGGGTCATCGCAGCGTGGGTGTGGCCGTTGAGGAGTGCGGGGACCAGCGGCGCGCCGGCCGCGTCGATCGTCTCGTCGCCAGGCTCGGCCACCACGTCGGCGCCGATTGCCGCGATGATGCCGTTCTCACAGCGCACGCCGACCGTCTCACCGTCGAGCACGGCGCCGACGACCGCCAGGTCACTCACCCGATCAGCTCCGGCAGGGCGGCGTCGAGCGCGTCGCGAAGCCGGCCGGCGTTCGCCGCACGGTCGCGCTCCAGCTCCTCGGGCCTGAGTGGCTGCGTCTCGATTCCGTTCGCCAGGTTGTCGACCATGCAGACCGCCGCGTAGGGCAGCCCCAGCTCGCCGGCGACGACGCACTCCGTCGCCAGCGTCATCCCGACCAGGTCGGCGTGGGCGGCGATCAGGCGGACCTCGGCAGGGGTCTCGAAACGAGGGCCGTTCGCTTGCCAGTAGACGCCGCCGTCGCGGAGCGCCCCGGCGCCGCTCGCCTCCCAGGCGGCGAGGACCTCGCATCGCCAGCCATGGTCGAAGCCGGGCGTCGTGTGGGCGCGGGCGTCGTCGAAGGCGGTGACCAGCGTCTGCAGGGCGATGAAGTCGTCGGGGCAGATCAGGCTGCCGACTCCCAGCTCGGGTTTCAGCGAGCCGACAGAGCCGATCGCGAGCGCGCGATCGCAGCCCGCCTCCAGCAGCGAGCGGAGGTTGGCCTCGTGGTCGATCAGGTGGGGGAGGCGGTAGGCGTCGGCACCGTGGCGCTGCAGGACGACGGCGCCGTGGCGCCCGCAGGCCGCGGCGATCTCCTCGCCGCCGAGGGCTACGACGCTGCTGCCGAGAACCACCGCCACGCGACCCATCGCTCGATCCTATGTCGAGCCCTTGCCCTATCGTGCTGCCATGGCAGACCGCTCGTCGGGGAGGGAAGAGAGCGAGGGGGAACGACTCGACCGCAACCTGAACGAGCTGCTGCAGGAGCTGCGGGTCGCCCTGCCCGGCGTCCAGGTTCTCTTCGCCTTCCTGCTCGCGGTCCCGTTCCAGAACGGCTTCAAAGAAATAACGGCCTTCCAGGAGAAGGTCTATTTCCTCACCCTGCTCTTCACGGCGATCTCGGCGGCGCTGCTGATCTCCCCGACCGCCTACCACCGGATGACCTTTCGCCGCCAGCAGAAGCGGCACCTCGTCTTCGTCGCCAACCGCCTGGCGATCGCCGGCATGGGAATGCTCGCGCTGGCGATGACCGGCGCGATCATGCTTATCACCGACGTTCTTTTCGACACCACCGCGACGATCGTCTTCAGTGCCGCGGCCCTGGCGATGTTCGCCCTGTTCTGGGGTGTGCTGCCGTTGCGGCTCCGGATCCAGTCGGACGAGGAGCCTGAGGACTCAGGGTGAAGAGGCACGCGCCGCCGCGGCGCGCTGCCCCCAGAGGCCGGTCATCTCGTCGGCGAAGCGGTCGACCAGGGGCACGCCGGGGGATTCGTTGAAGAGCATTTCCAGGTCGAGCTCCCAGACGTAGATCTTCATGTCCAGCGAGACCGGCAGCTCCGCGTCGACCTCCTCGCCCTCCAGGGCGTAGGCCTTACGCAGCACTTCGACGTTGGCGATCTTGTCCGCCGTGAAGACCGCGCGGGCGTCGGCGCCCTCCACCGCGACGCGGTTGCGGTGCTCTTCCTTGCGCATTTCGTAGGGCTCGATCGTCGGGTCTTCCGTCAGGGCCTCGACCAGGTCGGCGACCGGGTCGCCGAAGCGCTCGCGCACCGTGGAGGGCTCCACGTCGCCGTGCTCGACCACGTCGTGCAGGAGCCCCGCGGCGAGCACCTCGTCGCCGAAGTCGCGCTCGGCGAGCCGCTCGGCGACGGCCAGCGGATGATCGAGGAAGGGGATCTCGCCGCTTCCGGTGTGGCGGGCCTGGCCGGCGTGGGTCTCGCGGGCCATGGCGAGCGCACCGCGGACCAGGTCCGAACGCTCAGCCGCCGCGTCGATCCCCGGAGCGGTAGACATCTTTGCGGAGACTATCGAGATCGGACGAGAAAAGTAACCTAATCGTACCGATTGAGGACAAAAGTAGTACCTCAGACTATTCGGGCCGGACTGCGCGGCTCCGCTCGCGGTTCGTACTCGCCCCCCTCGACCCCAAGCTCGATCGCCCCCGCGTCTCCACCGAAGGCCGTCCAGCGCTCGCGCGCTTCGGTTCCGAGCTGGTCGAGCCGCTCGTCGGAGTGCATCGGATCGTGGTGGAAGAGGACGGTCCGCTTGGCTCCCGTGCGGCGGGCGAAGGAGAGGGCGTGGGAGAGGGAGGAGTGTCCCCAGCCGACGTGGTCGGGGTACTCGGCGTCGGCGTACTGGCCGTCGTGGATCAGCATCGAGGCGTCGCGGGCGAGCGCGAAGCCGGAGATCCAGTCCTCCTCGAGCGCCTCGAGGTCGGCGCCGAGCGCCGGCTCGTGGTCGGGGATGTAGGCGAGGGAGGTGTCGCCGTCGTCGATCCGGTAGCCGAGGGTCGGGCCGCGGTGGGCGACCGAGGCGGCGCGGATCCGCGCCGAGCCGATCTCCCACTCGGTCTCCGGCGTGTGTTTGAAGGAGACGTCGCAGGGCAGCTCCCGCACCTCGACCGGGGAGAGCGGCGCCGAGATGTAGCGGGCGATGCGGTCGCGCAGCGAGGCCTCCGGCGAGGCAGGGCCCCAGATCACGATCTCGGTCTGCGGCCGGAAGGCGGGCGCGAAGAAGACGAGCCCCTGGATGTGGTCGAGGTGCAGGTGGGTGAGGAGGATGTGGAGGCGGGTCGGCTCCTCGGGCAGGGAGAGGCCGAGGTTGCGGATGCCGGTGCCGGCGTCGAGCGCCAGCAGCGAGCCGTCGGAGAGGGTGACGCCGACGCAGGAGGTGTTGCCGCCGTAGCGGATCGTCTCCGGGCCGGGGGAGGGGACCGACCCCCGCGTGCCCCAGAGCTTGACCTTCACCTCAGGCTCCCGCTCCGTTGGACGCCGCCGGCCAGCAGACCGCGATCGCGCCCTGGGAGCCGTGAGCGGTGAGGATCGGGAAGGCCGAGACCTCGACTTCGTGCGCCGCGCCGTCGGTGGAGCGGATCGAGAAGCTGGCGTGGGCGGGGCGGCCGTTGCGCACGGCGACGACGAGCGGCAGCTCGTCGTAGGGGATCGGCTCGCCCGCCCCGTCGAAGGGACCGAACATCGCCCCCCACTCCTGCGGGCCGACCGTGCCCAGTTCCTCGAACCGTTTGCCGAGCAGCACCCCCGCCGCCTCGTTGTAGAAGACGAGCAGGCCGCCCTCGTCGACCAGGAAAGCCGGCGTCGAGAGGGCCGACATCAGGTTGCGGGCGAGGATCAGCTCGAGGGGTCTCTGGCTCTGGGTCACGGATGACACTTTAGTTCGTTGGAATCGGCACTTGACTATCCGGATCTGGCAACGCCAGTCGGTCCGAGGTCTACCCCCGCGAGCCCCGCCGAGAAACCATCCCAGGCGGAGCCGCAGCAACTGCGTGACTTTCATCACTTAGATGCTTCAGACAAATTGCATTCATCGCACCATTCGCGTGAGGCGGGCGGGTCGAGTAGAACTCACGCTTCCCTTGAAGGAGCCCAGCCCCATGTACAGAACCGCGATGGCCATATGCAGGCCGGTGGTTGCGGCGTGGGGGCGGCTCGAGGTGGAAGGGCTGGAGGCGCTGCCGGCGGACGGGCCGGTGCTCGTGGTCGCCAACCACGACAGCCACTGGGACCCGGTGACCGTGGGGGTGGCGGCGATCCGGCGCCGCCAGATCAGGGCGCTCGCCAAATCGTCGCTGTGGGACGTGCGGGGCCTGAGTCCGATCCTGGACGGGATGGGTCAGATACCGATCGAGCGGGGGGCGGGCGACGTCGGAGCGCTGTCGCGGGCGATCGAGGAGCTGCGGCGCGGCGCCTGCATCGGCGTCTTCCCCGAAGGCACCCGCTCGCGCGCCGAGGTGCGGCGCGCGCGCAGCGGAGTCGGCCGGCTCGCGCTCGAGGTCCCGGAGGCGAAGCTGGTCTGCGTGGCGATCGAGGGGACGAGCGACCTCACCGGCTTTCCCCGTCGCCCACGGCTGCGGACCCGCTTCTTCGAGCCCGCAGGGGGACAGGCGCGGCCCAGCGAAGAGCCAACGGAGATCTCCGCGCGCCTCCTGGCGGAGATCCGCGAGCAGGTCCCTCCGTCGATCTCGTTTCGCAAGCGTCGCCAGTAGACGATCTAGAGCACGGGAAGCAGGAGCTCGCTGAGCTCCGGCTCCAGGTCGCGCAGGCGGCGCGGGTCGCCGTCGCCGGAGCGGGTTGCGACGAGAGCCAGGGCGGCACCGATCAGGCGCCGCTCGAGGCCGGGCAGAGGGATGGTGCCGCCCTGCTCGATGGCGCCGCGCAGCATCGTGCCGAGCTGCTCGGCGAGGTCACGCCGCGCTGCGGCGAGGGCGACGACCTGCGGCGGCGGCTCGGCACTCAGCAGGCGGGCGACGGCCGGTTCGGAGGCGAGGAAGTCGAGCGCCGCGGCGATCCCCGCTCGCGCCCGGTCGGCCCCGTCGGCCTCGGCCGCCGCGCAGGCTCCTTCGATCGCGCCGCGGAGGCCGGCTGCCTCCGTCTCGTAGGCCGCGAGCAGGCAGGCCCAGAGGTCCTCGAAGTGCTGGTAGAAGGTGCGGCTCGAGACCCCGGCCAGCTCGGTGACCCGGGCCGCGGTGATGCGGCCGTAGCCGTGCTCGGCGAGCGCCTCGGTGGCGGCTTCGAGCATCCGCTGCCGCTGGTTCGCCCGCACCAGGTCGGCCGGCAGGCCGTGCCGGCCGGGGGGCAGCCGCACCGCGGCCATCGTGTCCAGCTCGGCCGTGCCCGCCCCGGGCGCGCTCGCGACGAGTCGCAGCCTGGTCATCCGGCCTCCCCGCCCTGCTTGGCGCGGTCGCGCTCCAGCATGATGCTGGCCTCCTCGAACGCCGCCTCCGCCGCCTCCCTGTCGAAGTAGGAGCCGACCGCGAGGTGCATCAGCTCCGGCAGCGTGTCCCATATCCGCGCCGGGTCGCCGGCGGTCAGCACCTCGCAGACACAGGACTCGATGCCGCCGACGACGAAGACGCCGGTCGCCTCGGGCGGCGCCCGCTCGGGCTCGATCTCGGCCCGGGCGCCGTCCAGCGCCGCCGCGGCCCGCTCGACCGCGGCCTCGTGGCGGGACAGCGCCGGCTCGCCGGCGATCTGGACCTCGACGAAGAGCGCCCGCGCGATCGCCGGCCGGCCGCTGACGAAGCGGAACAGCTCGACCAGCGCCGCCCGCACCCCCGCCTCCCAGCCGGACGCGCTCGCCGCGGCCTCCAGCAGGTCGACGCAGAGCCGGTCGACCCAGGTCGCGTAGGCCTGCGCGAAGCAGTCCTCCCTGCTCTCGAAGTGCTTGTAGAACTGCGCCCGGTGGCCGCCGCTGTGCTCGAGGATGGCGCGGACCGAGGCCTCGCGGTAACCGACTTCCCCGGCGGCGATCAGGGCTCCTTCCATCGCCCCCTCGCGCACCTGCTCGTCGGAGAGTCCGCCGTTGCCCGAGGCGACTGCCTCTCGTGCTGGTAGGGCATCCGATGGCATATGCCCTATAAAAACTACTCCTTTTTTGCCAGATATGAAATCTTTTTAATCTCGGCTACTCTCGATCCATGCAGTACCTCTCGCAGAGACTCGCCTCGAAGCCGGCGAGGGAGCGGGAAGGAGCCCCGCCCGCCGGCACGCTCGCCGCGCAGCAGCGCGAGCGTCTGCTCGACGCGGCCGAGGATCTGATCGGCGAGCGCGGTTGCGCGGGGACCTCGATCGAAGCGATCGTCAAGGTGGCCCACGTCTCCTCGGTCACCTTCTACGAGCACTTCGCCGACAAAGAAGCGTGCTTCGTCGCTGCCTTCGACCGGGCGGTGGTGGAGACGGGGGTGGAGCTGCGGGAGCCTGGAGAGGAGGGGGGAGAGGCGGACTGGCCCGGGCGGGTGCGCACGGCGCTCGCCGCCCTGGTGGCGACGGTCGCCGCGCGGCCCGCCCGGGCGCGCCTCTGCCTGGTCGAGGCGCCGGGCGGCGGGCCGGCGCTGCGGGTTCGCTACGAAGCGACACTCGACGTCGCGGCGGCGGCGCTGCGCCAGGGACGCCTGCTCGACTCGGCGCCGCGCGGGCTGCCCGATACGGTTGAGGAGGCAGCGGCCGGCGGTATCGCCTGGCTGCTGCGCCAGCAGCTCGAGCTGGATCGCGCCAACGAGGTGGGAGAGCTGCTGCCGGAGCTGACCGAGATCGCGCTCGGTCCCTATCTGGACGAGGCGGAGCCGGGCGCCAGGGCCCGAGCCGACGATGTCTGAGACGCCCCAGATCGCCGGCGCCCCTGCCTCCGGCGAGGTTCGCCTGCCGCCGGGTCGCCACGGCCTGCCGCGCACCTACGTCGCCGAGAACCAGCGCGAACGCCTGCTCAACGGGGTGGTCGAGGCGGTCGCCGAGCACGGCTACGAGGCGACCACGATCGCCCGCATCGTCGCGGCGGCGAAGATCTCGCGCCGCACCTTCTACGAGCACTTCGAGGGCAAGGAGGACAGCTTCCTCGCCGCCTACGAGATGATCGACGCGCACGTCCGGGAGTCGATGCTGGCGGCGCCGGGAGCGAGCGAGCCCTGGCCCGACCGGGTCAGGGCGAGGCTCGATGCTCTGCTCGACGTCCTCGCCCGCGACCCCGCCGTCGCCCGCTGCTACCTGGTCGAGCCGCCGGCCGCCGGGGGCGAGGTAGCGGCCCGCTACCGCGACGCGATGCAGCTGCTGGCCGAGACCCTGCGGCCCGAGCCCGATCCCCCCGACCGCAACGTCGAAGTCCGCGACCAGGCCCTGATCGGCGGCGTCGCGACCCTGATCGTCCGCCGCCTCAACGCCGGCGCCGCCGACCGCCTCCGCGAGCTCCTCCCCGACCTCACCGAGCTCGTCCTCGCGCCCTACCTGGGCCGCAAAGAGGCCCAGCGCCTCGCCCATCCAGAGCCATAAACCTTCGAATCAAAAACTTCTCCTTGCATTTGTAAACCAGATCTTTTATTCTCTCCGCGTCGCCTTCCAGAAAGGGCGGCAGGGACAAGTACCCCACAGGGAAACCGAGCCCAGGGAGGGCCGCCAGGGAAGCGGCCGGCAGAGGGGCTCAGGGACAAGGAGAGAATCCGTGAAGGCAAAGGCACGTGGCGTGGCCACCTCGACGAGCACCCGGCGCCCGTTGGTCGCTCTCGGCCTGTCCGCCTTGCTTTGTTGCCTCGCGCTGGTCCTGACGGGAGGCGCCCAGGCGACCAAGGGCGTCTACTTCTCCTTTGGCTCGGGCGGCACCCTGGGCGGTCAGTTCAACACCAGCGTCCTCGGCGGCCCCGCCGGCGTGGCGGTGAACCAGAGCGGCGCCGGCGGTGCGGGCGTCGGCGACATCTACGTCGCCGACCGCGGCAACAACCGCATTGAGCGCTTCGCCGCCGACGGGACCTTCATCAGCGCCTGGGGGTTCGATGTGATCCAGGCCGGCAAGCCTGGGGACCTGGGGACGAACGTCTTCGAGATCTGCGCCGTCGCGGCGGACTGCAAGGCGGGCATCGCCTCGATCACTCCCGCCCTGGGAGGCGAGCTCTCATCGCCCTACGGGATCGCGATCGACCAAGCCAGCGGCAATCTCTACGTCACCAATCAGCTCTTCCGGCGGGTCGAGGTCTTCTCCGCCACCGGATCCTTTGTCCGCGCGTTCGGCAAGGACGTGATCCAGAGCGGCAAGCCCGGTGACGTGGGAGTCAACGTCTTCGAGGTTTGTACCGTCGCGGCCGACTGCCAGATCGGCTCGGCGACCGCGCCGACCTCGGGCGGGGAGTTCTCGTCCACCGTCGCCGGGCCTCAGCCGGCCGTAGCGCCTGCCGGTGCCCCCAACGCCGGCAACGTGATCGTCCCCGACCCCGGCAACCGCCGTATTCAGGAATTCACCACGAGCGGCGCATTCGTCCGCCTGTGGGGCTGGGACGTGATCCCGACCGGCAAACCGGGCGACCTGGGCGCGAATGTCTTCGAGGTCTGCACCTCGACCGCCACCGGTAATTGTCAGGCGGGGCAAACCACCGCTCCCGGCAACAATCCGGGCCAGTTCGCCACCAATACGCCGACCAGGGTGGCCGAGGACTCAAGCGGCGCGATCTACGCGGTCGAGCCGACGACCAACTTCAGGGTGCAGCGCTTCACCCTGCCCGGCAACGTCGTGACTCCCCAGGGCGCCTTTGCGCCGGCGACCGTGAGTGGCACCACCTCGACCGGGGCCGCCGCCAACAATCCCACCGACGTCGCGGTCGGCGCCGCCGACCACGTCTTCGTCGTCAAGGTCTTCCCTGCTGGAGCCGGCACGCCACCCGCCCCGGCCCAAGAGCGCCGTGTCCTCGAGCTCGACCCCAGCGGAGCCTTGCTCGACACCCACATGGCAGCCGCGGGAATCAACTCGGTCAACGACCTCGCCGCCAATCCGGCCAACGGGCGCCTCTTTGTGCCTTCGGGGACCACGAGCGAACAGCGCGTCTACGTCCTCGCCGATCCCCCCGATCGACCGCCGCTCGTCGTCACCGGCGCTGCCGGTGCCGGGGCCGACTTCTCGCTGCGCATGCTGGAAGGAACGGTCAACCCCGAAGGGTTCAAAGTCAGCGACTGCCATTTCGAGTACGGGACGACGACGGCATACGGGACGAGCACCCCATGCGAGCCGAGCGTCAACGCGCTCGGCGAAGGCACCTCCGACGTCGCGGTGTCTGCGTCGACCGAACCGCTGGAGCCCAACACCACCTACCACTATCGCCTCCTTGCCTCAAACTCGGCTCTCGCCGCCGAGGGCGAGGACCGCACCTTCACCACCGGAGATGCGCCAGCGGACAGCTGCCCCAACGCCGCGCGGCGGGCCGAACAGGGGATCGAGGCGATTCTCCTGCCCGACTGCATGGCACTGGAGATGGTCAGCCCACCGCAGAAGGGCGGCCAGCCGGCGAAGTCGCCAACCGTCTCGACTGACGGCGAGCGGATTCTGTTCAGATCTGCGGCAGGGTTGGCCGGCAACCCGACCAACCTGCCGATCGAAGGCGAACCCTATGTTGCATCGCGCACCGGGTCAGACTGGCAGACCGTCTTCACCGGGCAAGCTGGTATCTACAAGGGCTGGAGCTCCTTCGGGGAAGCACAGAGCTTCACGCCTGATCTGAGCCGCTGGTTCCGCGTGGGGGCCACCCCTGAGCAGTGGCATGTGGGGAAAGGCCAGGCTTTCAGCGGCGCCATCGGCGTTCCTCCCATCTCTTTTTCACCATTGCTTGAGCCGGTCGGGGGGGGAGAACCTGGAGACATAGACAAATCGCGGCTGCAGGGTGCATCCGCTGATCACAGCCATCTCTACTTTGTCCCCGGACGGACCTCCACCGCTTATCGACCGGGCGACCCCGCGCCGAGCGGCGCAGCGGCCGACGGCAACACCTATGTAGCCACGCTGGACGCGAATGGCAACCCGAAGCTGGACCTCCTCGCCTTCGACCGCCTTGGCAAATTCTGGGGCAACGGCTGCGGTACGCGCATAGGTGGCATCGGTGGCGAAGGCGTGGGCGCCCGCAACCAGGGGGCCATATCTCCGGACGGATCACGCGTGTACTTCTCGAGCCGGCCGAGCCAGCCTGTCGGCTCGGAGTGCAGCGCGTCGAGCAAGCTACGCATCCTCGAACGGCTCGAGAGCCAACAGGGCCCCTGGATCGGCGAGCTGATCGCCTCGGAGTGCAACCGGGTCGAACCGGAACCGTGCAGCTCGGTGGACGGCGATGATTTCTACCAAGGGGCTTCGGCAGACGGAACCAAGGTCTACTTCACGACCAACCGCCAGCTCGCCAATTCGGATCGGGATGCGAACGGGACATCTTGTACCGCCAGCCTCGCGACCACGACCAGCTGCGACCTGTACCTCTACGACGCGGCCTTGCCTTCCGGCCAGCGATTGATCCAGGTCTCGGCCGGCGAAGTCGCTACGGGCCATCCGATCGCCGGTGCCGGCGCCGAAGTCCTCAACGGGATCACGGGTATCTCGGGCAATGGCTCGCACGTGTACTTCGTCGCCAATGGCGTTCTCACGACCGACACCAGCCCGAAAGGCCTCAGCGCCGCCCTGGGCCAGCCCAATCTCTACTCCTGGGATCGTGCCAGCGAAGCAATCGCTTTTATCGGCACCCTTGCACCGGGTGACGCTGCCAACGGTACGGCGAATGATGAGCAGGGACTTTGGGGCGGAGCCGGCAGCTTTCGCAACCTGGCCTACCCGGTGCCCGTCCTCCGTGAGGACGGCAACGGGAACGAGGTCGGCGGGGATGGCCATGTCCTGGTTTTCGAGTCGAAGGCGCCGCTCAGTTCTGACGATGGGGATGGCAGCTTTCGTGATGTCTTCCGGTATCACACCGGCAGCCAGTTGATCGAGCGTCTCAGCAAGCCGGTGCCGCCGATCGCCGACAACGGGGCCTTCGACGTCGGCGGGCGCGGTCCGGTCGCTCCTCCCGGAACCGACTTCGCCGAGCAAAGTCGCTGGGTGAGCGAAGATGGGAACGCGATCGTCTTCCGGACGGCCGAGAAGCTGATCCCGGGAGACGTCAATCGGGCTGTCGATTCATATCTCTGGGCCGATGGCCAGCTCACTCGACTGCCCGGGACCGTGGATACCTCGGGCACGCTGCGGGACAGGGCAGTGCTCTCCCACGACGGGAGCCTGGTTGCCTTCCAGACCTACCAGCAGCTCCTGCCCCAGGACGGAGATTCGGCCATCGACGTCTACGTTGCCCGAGTTGGCGGTGGCTTCGCGCCCGCGCCTCCGGGACCGCCGAACTGCGATCCGCCCTGCACGCCTGCTCCCCCGACGTCCCCCGCGGCGCCGAGCAGCGATGCGAGCGAAGCGGTTGTCCCTGTCGTCCCACCGCCTCCGTCCAAGCCGAAACCCTGTCCTCGGGGCAAGCGCAAGGTGAATCGCGACGACAAGGTGCGCTGCGTTCGGCGTAAGTCCCATCGCAAGCACCAGAGGCATGCACGAAGTCGAAACGCCAATGCACAACGGAGGGCAGGAAAGTGATTCTTCGTCACCGCAGCAACAGCTTTGGAAAGGCGCTGGCTATCGTCATCGCCGCCTTGTGCCTGAGCGCGACCTCTGCTGCCGCTGCGCCTGTCCTGAGCGTCGGTCTCAGTCGTGACACGGTAAGCATCAGCCACAGTGATGAACGAGTCGACTACGTGGTCAACGTGGCCAATATTGCGCCGTTGCTGTCGGGTGCCCCTGGCGTTGGCGACAAGCTCCTCTGCGTGAACCCAAAAAACGCATGGTTTCGCGAAGCGACCACCAACTACAGCTTTCAGTTCCGCTGGATTCGTGATGGAGCGCCCATCACTGCATGGGAATCCGGCAAACCTGCCGGAAATGGCGACATCACTGTAACGCACGTCGTCCAAGCTGCCGATGCCGAATCGGCGATTCAATGTCTCGTAAAAGGCACCAACGGGACGGGATCTGGAAGTTTCATCACCTCTTCGCAGCCCATGCTGGCCACCAGCCCGCTTCCGAGTGTCGTTCCGCCAGTCCCGAACAGCACCACCGGTGGTACCCCCCGTTTTACCCAAATCTCCGGTACTGCCAAAAACGCGGGGGAAGAACTGACCTGCACGGCGCCGGAGGATGGGTGGAGCGACTCGGACGCTGATTCGCCAATCACTTGGTCGTTTCAGTGGGTGCGCAATAGCGAGGATCGGCCCGGTACCCCTGGAAGCTTTCCCGCAAGCGGAGAAGTGACCGAGACGACGAACACGACCAGCAAATTCAAAATTGCGACGCCCGAACTGACTTCCAAAGCCGTCTTCCAGTGCCTCGCGACGGCGACCAACGACGGGGGGGCAACGGTTATCGAGTCGCCGTTGGTGAAAACCAGCAGCCCGGCCCCTGCATTCGTCGAACAAACTGTGGATGGTGCGCCTTCCGGCACTGGCACGCCAGTGCCCATCGTCGAAGGGGCGGACAACACGATCATAGATCCGGTGACGCTGGAGCTCGAACTTCCGGGCGGCATCCAGACTTACGTTTACCGGGTGAAAGCGAGCAACTGGACCTGTGACGAGATCCCGGCGTCCGCAGCCAATCACGCCATGGCGCGCTGTGTCTCCCAGGGCATCATCGGGCCGGAAACGTCGTTGTCGCCACTCACCATCTCGGCGGCACTGGGGGCGGATGCGCCCGATCTCGCGGTTGCGAGGGCGACCGCCTTTGGAGGAGGCGCGGCTCAGCCTGCCATCGACGAAGATGTCTTCGCATTTGACCCCATCGTCTCCTTCGGCTTAACGAAATTCGAGACCGGGGTCTTCGACTGCAGCGGTGCTGACTATAGACAGGCCGGAGGCCACCCCTGCTATGGGGAAGCGAACTTCGAGTTTGAGAAAAAACGACGAGTTTTCCCTGATGGGACCAGTGAATTCAACGAATACGCGCCGATCGGAAAGGTGAAGGAAAACGTAACCGATCTGCCGCGAGGCTTTGTCGGCAATCCGCTGGCAGTGCCGGAGCTATGCGAGACCGCTGAAGAAGTCGTGCTCGGGACCTGTCCCATCGGAAGCAGGGTGGGCGGGATCGAAATACGGCTCAGCAACGGAGTCGGGCGGCTTCCGATCTACGCGATCAAGCCCGAATTCGGGACGCCAGCGCAGTTTGCCTTCATCGACCCGAGCCGGAACTTCTACACGTTGACGGCGAGACTTCGGCCCGACGATGGCTATGCCGCGAGCCTTGAGCTGGCGCCTGCCCTTGAGACCAACCTGCTGCTGGCTGACGTCACTCTGTGCAACTTCGGCGCCGAGAGCACGGGGGCCCAGTTCGAAGGCTGTAAGGAAAGCACCGATCCGAGCGCCAACCCGAAGCCGCTCTTTGCCAATCCGACGCGCTGTGGTAGTCCGCCGCCGACGGTACGAACGCGCTTCAATAGCTGGGAGGATCCCGAGAACTGGGTCGAATACGCGTTCTCTACGCCCGAAATCGAAGGTTGCGAGCAGGTCGATTTCGAACCGACGATGAGCCTCGAGCCGACGTCGAGCGAGGCGGACTCGGCCACCGGGCTGGATATCGACCTGACGATGCCCACCGAAGGCTTGGAGAAGGCAATCGGATGCCATGAGAAACAGGGCGATGAAAGCAGCCCGCCGGCTCCGGAGTGCGTCTCGCAGGCCAACATGAAGAAAGCGCGGATCACCTTCCCCGAGGGGATGGCGATCAACGCTTCGGCCGGCCACGGACTCGGTTCCTGCAGCGCCGATCAAGTTAAGCTCGGCACCAACGACCCGATTTCCTGTCCGGACTCCTCGAAGGTCGGCACGATTGAAATCGATACGCCGCTGCTGCGTGAAACGCTCACCGGCGCCGCCTACATCGCCAAGCAGGGTGACGTGGGCGGGGCGCTGATCGGCCTCTACCTCGTCTTCGAGTCCAAGAAAGACGGGATCATCGTCAAGGTGCCTGGCAGGGTCGATCCAGACCCGAAGACCGGCCGGCTCGTCGCCACCGTCGACGAAAGCCCCGAGGCGCCCTTCTCCGCGGTGCGGATGCACTTCCCGGGCGGGCCGAAGGCGACGTTGCTGACCCCGCCCAGCTGCGGGACCAAGACGATCAAGGCCGAGCTGTTCCCCTGGACCGGGGGGGCGCCGGTGATCCAGGAATCGAGCTTCGAGGTCGCGTCGGGGCCCGACGGCGGCCCCTGCCCGACCAACATGCTCGATCCAAAGCTCACCGCCGGCACCGAGAACCCGACTGCGGGTCAGACCAGCCCATTCGTAATGCGGCTGACGCGCGACGATGGCACCCAGCGCTTCAGCGCGCTGAATGTTCACACTCCGGCGGGCCTGACCGCCTATCTGCGGGGCATTCCGTACTGCTCGGATGCGGCCCTGGCCTCGATTTCCCCAGCGCCGGAAACCGGCCAATCGCAGATCGACGATCCCACCTGCCCGGCGGCCAGTCAGATCGGCACCGCGATCGCCGGAGCAGGCGCCGGCGCCAATCCGTTCTACGTCGAGACCGGCAGGATCTACCTCGCCGGCCCCTACAAAGGCGCCCCGCTGAGCATCGCGGCGGTCATCCCCGCGGTGGCCGGGCCCCTGGACCTGGGCAGCGTCGTCGTCCGCAACGCCGTTTACGTCGATCCGGAAACGGCACGGATCAGCGTCGTCTCGGATCCGATTCCGACGATCCTGCATGGCATCAAGCCGGACGTACGCGACATCCGCGTTGCGATCGACAGGCCTGGCTTCATTCTCAACCCGACCAGCTGCGAGGCCAAGTCAGTCGACGTCGGCGTCACCGGCGAGGACGGCGGCAACGCGGTCGTGTCGAGGCCCTTCCAGGCAAAGGGCTGCGAGAACCTCAGCTTCGGCCCCAAGTTCTCCCTGCGCCTCTTTGGCGGGACCAAGCGCGGTGACCACCCGAAGCTGCAGGCGACCCTCACCGCGGGCCCCGGCGAAGCCAATATCGCCAAGGCCGCGGTGACGATCCCGAGATCGGAGTTCCTCGACCAAGCCCACATAAGGACGATCTGCACCAGGGTGCAGTTCGCCGCCAAGGCCTGCCCCGAGGGCTCGATCTACGGCCACGCAGAAGCGATCACGCCGCTGCTCGACTATCCGGTCAGCGGCCCGGTCTACCTGCGCTCCTCGAACAACAAGCTGCCCGACCTGGTGGTCGACCTACACGGGCCCGCCTACCAGCCGCTCGAGGCGATCGTGGTCGGGCGCGTGGACTCGATCAAAGGCCAGATCAGGGCGACGATCGAAGGGGCGCCGGACGTCCCGGTGACCAAGTTCGTCCTCACCCAGCAGGGCGGCAAGAAGGGACTGCTCGTAAACAGTCGCGACATATGCGCCTCCACGAACCGCGCCACGATCAGGTTCACCGCCCAGAACGGGATGACTCGCAACTTCCGTCCGGTGGTGCGCAACGGGAGGTGCGGGAAGGGTCGCCGGGGGAAGTCCAAACGTTCCCTGCACCGGCGAGTTGAAAGAGGAAGACAGGGACTTCGAGGCCCGCTCCGCTAGGCCGAGTTCGCGATGCCGGGCTCACTGGCAGTCAGCGCGCGGGATCTCACGCTCGTTGAGCGCCTGCGCGAACGCCGACCGGAGATCGAGCGGGCGATCAGTGCTCGCGTCCAATCGGTAGGCGAGCCCGCCGAGCTAGAGGATCCGACCTACGTCGAGGGGCTCAGGGCCGCGATCGTGGCGGCGGTCGACTACGCCTTTGCCGGTGTCGAGAAAGCCGATCCTGAGCCGGGGCCGGTCCCCCTCGAGCTCTTGGCCCAGGCTCGTGCCGCGGCGCAGGTGGGGGTTCCCCTCGAAACGGTCCTGCGACGCTACCTCGCCGGTCACTCGGTCCTCGATGACTTCCTGATCCGCGAATCCGAGGCCCATGGCTCCATGCGGCGCAACGAGTTGCAGGGCCTGCTGCGAGTCCAGGCGGCCCTGGTCGACAGCGTCATTGCGGCGATTTGTGAGGAGTACCGCGATGAGATCGATCGCAGATCGCGCACACTCGATCGACGGCGGGCCACCTGTGTCGAGAGGCTTCTGGCCGGTGAGCTGCTCGACGCCTCCGAGCTGTCCTATGACTTGGACGCTCATCACCTCGGTGCGATCGCGGTGGGGCCGCAGGCTTCCCCGGCGCTTCGCGGGCTAGCCGGGGCGCTCGACCGCAGGTTGCTGCTCATCCACCGGGACGCGGGCCTTACCTGGGCCTGGCTGGGGGGCGGGCAGCCGCTGGCAGGGGAACTGCTCGAGCGGGTGGTGGCTTCCCGATGGCCGGCCAAACACGTCCTGGCGCTGGGCGAGCCGGCTCGAGGCCTCGACGGCTGGCGGCTCACCCACCATCAGGCCGCTGTAGTCGTCCCGGTCGCACGACGCGAAGGGAAGGCAGGCGTCCGCTACGCCCACGTCGCTCTTCTCGCCGCTGCGCTTCAGGACGAGGTTCTGCGGACATCGCTTCGCTCTATCTACCTGACTCCTCTGGCCGTGGATCGCGATGGTGGGAAGATCCTGCGAGAGACACTCAACGCCTACTTTGCCGCAGCCCGAAACGTCAGCTCGGCCGCGGCTGCCCTCAGTGTCACCCGCAAGACCGTCAACGCCCGCCTGCGGGTGGTCGAGCAGCGCTTGGGGCGACCCATCCACGCTTGCGCGGCCGACCTCGAGATTGCCCTGCGGATGCAGGCGTTGCTTGACAGTGCAGCGACGCAAACTGCGTAATCGCCCATTGCCGTGGTCCCCACATCGATTAGCCCTCGTCGGTCACGCACTGACAGGGTGGATGCCACTAGTACCTGACAATGGGAGGGCAGCAATGTCATTGAGTAGCAGTCAGTTGAACGAAAGGCGGGGGACATCGGTGCTGGCGCGACGGGGAGCGCTTGCCTGTGCCCTGTTGGTCGTCGCAGCATGGACGGTGATGAGCGCCTCGACGGCCTCAGCGCTGCCCGCAGCCACCGCACAGTGGGGAGACGGGCAGACCGGCCAACCAATGGAGCCGAGAAACGTGGGGATCCAGGGATCCGTCACGGCGTTGGACCTCCCCCTAGGCGAAGCGGTTTGCGATGCCAGCGGGAATCTGGCTTTGCTCCCAGAGGGGCGCGGGGCCATTACGAGCCTCGAGCTCGATCCCAAAAGCTGTCTGTTGAGCGGCGTTCTCGAAGGCTGTGTGGTTACGAGCGGCGGTGCCGTCGACAACTGGCCGATCGTCGCCAGTAAAGAAAGCATCGTCGTGGGCGATTTCAACCTGAGTGTCGTTTTCGCCGGGGGATGCAATTGGACCGGCAGCTACAAGACCGAAGCGCTCGACGACTGGGAATCGGCCGTCGGTTCGTACGGAATCTCCGAAGTGCCCTCGTTGGAAGGCGAAGTCAAGGTGACTGCGCCCAACAGCCAGGAGATCTTTATGCCATACCAAAGTGGAGATCTCGAAATCACGGGCGAAGATTCGGGGCTCATAAGCCTCGTCTCACCGCCGTTCGCCACCTTCGACCCGTTCTGGACTCGGGATGGCGCGATCCTCGACGAAGCCGCGGGAACCGAATTTGTCGGAAGGTTCGAATTTGTCAATGAAGAACTCGGCAGGGCTACCTGTGACGTATCCCTCCACGCCGTTTTCAATCCCGGTGACTCAGGGAGTGTCGATGAAGGCTCGGTTGAATCTTGTACCGGAGTCAGTGGAGTCTTCAAAGAACTTTTTGCGTCTTGTGAAGACCTCTGGTTGGAACCCGAGGCGCTGCCGTGGGGGTTGCAAGCTGAAGCGAGCACAGTGGACCTTGGATACTTCGACATCTATCTCGACAGCAACGAATGTCTAGATATGATCGCCTGGGCTGAGCATCTGAAATTGACGCCGATAGAAGCCGGGTTGATGGTCGCGCTTGAAGCTTCCGGCAACGGCGTGTTTCAGATCTTAGGGTGGGACTTCGAAGTCGAAGTATCCGGGACCCTAGTGGAAACGGGTACTGATGCTTTTGGAATCAGCTGAATCTGAGTAGACCGCTTCGCTGAGTTAGGAGTGGAAACGGTTGACCTGAGCAGAACAAATGCCGCCGGGGTCCTGGGGGATCCCGGCGGCATTGCTTTTGGTGGATGCCCCGCTCAAGGCCGAGCCCTATTCCAGCTTGCCTATCTTGAAGATTTTGGTGCCGCAGTCGGGGCAGACGCCTTGAATCGCCGGGCGACCGTTTTTCATCGTCACCTGCTTGGCGTCTTTGATCTCGACCTTCTTGCGCTCTTTCACGCAGTAACCCTCGGGCATCGGGTCTCCTTTCGCTGCCGGTATCGGCGGGCTCTCGCGCTTGAGCACGAGCTGGATCCCGTCAAACCTAGCCGAGAGGGGGGACGACAGCGGGCAAGAACGTGCGATTCAGCACAAGCCCCTATTTGCCCTGCTGTTCTTCTTCGGCCCGTTTGTTCGCTTCCTCGGTCTGTTCGAACAGTTCCTGGAGTTTCGCTTTCGAACCTTTTGGCGTGGCCTTCGCTCCGCCTGCGGCGCCGCCGGGTCGAGCGCTTTCGCTCGGGCTTTCGCTGCTGGGCTGCTCCTGCACGGCGCTTTCGTCTATCCGCGTTTCGAGCTGTTCCTGCAGCTCCCGCACGTCGCTCTCGCTGACCGCGTCGTCGCGGGTGTCGATCGCCAGGTAGATCGCCGCGCCGGCGCCGCCGATCGCGATCGTCGCCAGCACCAGGAAGACGCGGGTGCGCATGCCGAGCTTGCGCTCGACCTCCCCGATCCAGGCCCGCAGTCCATCCAGCGGCATCGCGTAAAACTAAACCCTCTCGCCATCAAATACGCTCCCGGGAGCACTTTCGCCCCCAAGCCTCCAAGGAGATGCCCCGCATGCCCGATGCAGTGATCGTCGACACCATCCGCACGCCGATCGGCCGTGCCTTCAAGGGCTCGCTGGCCCAGCTGCGCCCCGAGGAGACGGGCGCCTTCGTCGTCGACCAGCTGCTCGAGCGCAATCCGGGCGTCGATCCGGCCCTCGTCGAGGACGTCTTCTGCGGCGTCGGCATGCCGCAGGGCTTGGAGGCCTTCAACATCGGTCGCATCATCTCGTTGCTTTCCGAGAAGCTGCCACAGGAGGTCAACGGCGTCACGGTCTCCCGTTACTGTTCCTCCAGCCTCGACGCGATCCGACATGCCGGCAACGCGATCAAGGCCGGCGAGGGCGACGTCTACGTCGCCGCCGGGGTCGAGTGGGTGAGCCGCTTCAACGAGCGCACCGAGCCCGCCGGCGCCGATGACCGCAACCCGAACCTGATCGGCGAGAACGGCCAGCCCAACGCCTACATCGACATGGGCCTGACCGCGGTCAACGTCGCCGAAAAGTACGAGGTCAGCCGCGCCGACATGGACAAGTACGCGCAGCGCTCCCAGGAACTGGCGGTGCAGTCGCAGGAGGATGGCTTCTTCGCCCGCGAGATCGTCCCGGTGACCCTGCCCGACGGCACCGAGGTCGCCAAGGACGACGGCCCGCGGGCCTCCTCGACTCTGGAGAAGCTCTCCGAACTGCCCGAGGCATTCGGCGGCGGCGGGGTCACCGCCGGCAACTCCTGCCCGCTCAACGACGGTGCCGCCGCGGTGCTGCTGATGAGCGACACCAAGGCCAAGGAGCTGGGCCTGACCCCGCGCGCCCGCATCGTCACCGCCGCCACCTACGGGAACGAGCCCGAGCTGATGGGCGTCGCCCCGATCGGCGCGATCAAGAAGGTGCTCGACCGGGCCGGGATGACGATCGACGACGTCGACGTGGTCGAGCTGAACGAGGCCTTCGCCGCCCAGGTGATCCCGATCATGGACGAGTGCGACATCCCGCTGGAGAAGATGAACACGCACGGCGGCGCGATCGCCCTCGGCCACCCCTTCGGGATGACCGGCGCCCGCATCATGGGCACCCTGCTCAACGTGATGGAGACCGACGACCACCAGGTCGGCATCGAGACCATGTGCGTCGCCGGGGGGCAGGGCAAGGCGATGATCGTCGAGCGGGTCTGAGGCCGGCTGGCCGGCGCATATCTGCGTCCTCGGTCGCTCGCGTGCAGAGCACGCCACGCTCCCTGCGTCCTTGATCTGCTTGGCCAGACGGCCTCAGACGGCATAGTGTCGTCCCATGGAGACCATCGCCTACGAGGTTGAGGATCGGGTCGCCCGCATCACCCTGAACCGGCCGGAGCGGGGCAACGGGATCGTGCCCCGCATGCCGGCCGAGATCGCCGCCTGTGTCGAGCGGGCCAACCTCGACCCTGCGGTTCATGCGATCGCCCTGGCGGGAGCCGGCAGCGGCTTCTGCGGCGGCTACGACCTGGTCGCCTCGGCCGAGGGCGACATGAGCGGGCTGGGGGAGGACGGGCCGGGAGGGACGGGCGCCGAGCCGCCGCCCGGCTCGCCGCTCGACCCGGCGACGATCGGCGCCAACCACGCGCCGGAGTCCAACTGGGACCCGGTGACCGACTTCCAGTTCATGTGGCGCAACGTGCGCGGCTTCATGAGCCTCTTCCACTCCGAGAAGCCGGTGCTCTGCAAGGTCCACGGCTACTGCGTCGCCGGCGGCACCGACATGGCGCTCTGC
>Ga0190265_10000660_pt1 | contig 23621 bp, 19 predicted proteins | sample Popmic124T_FD_133135 | JGI IMG/M metagenome (GOLD analysis project Ga0190265, IMG submission 133135) | Populus adjacent soil microbial communities from riparian zone of Indian Creek, Utah, USA - 124 T | ecosystem: Environmental > Terrestrial > Soil > Riparian zone | place: USA: Utah | collected...
ATCGACCGCGAGATGGAGGAGCCCACCAATGATTGAGCTCATCGCTCTGCTAGTCGCTCTTGCAACGCCTGACGATCGACTCAACTACCTAGCGGTCGGACATATGTCTGGATCTGCGGGGCTTGGGTTGTTTTGGGGTCCGATGACCCGGGGTCGTCGCGCCTGCGGCGCTCTGCCCCCGGGCTACATGCCGTCGCCCCTATCGGGGCTGATCTGTTGACGTTTAAGTAAGCGGACTACAGACGCACTTCGCTAGCTATAAGCACCTTGTCGGACAAACTCCCGGAAATTAATATCGCGCCCGCGCCGTGTAGACTCCCGCGCCATGAAAGTCGAGCCGGTCATCCTGGAGGGCCCAACCATCCACCTGGAGCCGCTGTCGGTGGACCACGCTCCCGGCCTGTGGCCCCACGCGGGTCTCGAGGTCTTCCACTGGCTTCTGGACTTGCCGCGGGACGGGAGCTACGAGGCCTTCCGGGACTGGATCGGCGAGATCGCGCGCAAGCCCGCCTCGCTTACCTTTGCCATGGTCCTCGCGGCCACCGGCGAGCCCGTGGGGGTGTCGGGCTACCTGGACATCCGCCCCGACCACCGCGGGATTGAGATCGGCCGCACCTGGATCGGCAAGGCCCACCAGGGGAGCCGGGTCAATCCAGAGAGCAAGTACCTCCTCTTCCGGCATGCCTTCGAGACGCTCGGCGCTGTCCGGGTGCAGCTCAAAACCGACCTCCGCAACGTCCACAGCCAGCGGGCGATCGAGAAGCTCGGAGCGGTCCGCGAAGGGGTGCTCCGCCACTACCAGATCCGCAGCAACGGCGAGGTGCGGAACACGGTCATGTACAGCGTGGTCCCCGAGGAGTGGCCGGACGTGAAGGCCCGGCTCGAAGCGCGCCTGGCGGATCTTTAGGGATTCTTTCTCTCCCGTTCCGGACTTCTTTAGGGCCGGGCCTCTAGGCTCCGGCCATGGATGTTGGTGCAGCAGCGCTCGACTTGAACGGACGCGCGGGCGAAGGCCGTTCGAAGCGCCTCGCGGTCCTCTGCCTGACCGCGATGGGCATCGTCTACGGCGACATCGGGACGAGCCCGCTCTATGCCCTCCGCGAATGCTTCTTCGGCCCGCACGCGGTGCCGGTCACCCGTGACAACGTGCTCGGCGTCCTGTCGCTCATCGTCTGGACGCTGGTGATCGTGGTGACGCTCAAGTACCAGGTGTACGTCCTGCGCGCGGACAACGACGGCGAAGGGGGGATCCTGGCCCTCATGGCGCTCGCCACGCGCAAGATGCGCCGCCGGTCCCTGCTCCTCGTCGGCCTCGGCCTCTTCGGCGCCGCGCTTCTCTACGGGGACGGCATGATCACGCCGGCGATCTCGGTGCTGAGCGCCATGGAGGGGCTCAGGATCGTGGCCCCTCAGCTCGAGCATTACGTCGTGCCGGCGACGATCGCGGTCCTCGTGCTCCTCTTCCTCATCCAGCGCCGGGGGACGGCGGGGGTGGGCCTGGTGTTCGGCCCCGTCATCCTGCTCTGGTTCCTGACGCTCGCCGTCCTCGGCGTGCTCAGCATTGCGCGCGAGCCGGCCGTGCTGGCCGCGTTCAACCCCCTGTACGCGTTCCGCTTCTTCGCCCACAACGGCGTAGCCGGCTACCTGGTCCTGGGTGCCGTCTTCCTCGTCGCGACCGGTGGCGAGGCGCTCTATGCCGACCTGGGACACTTCGGCGTGCTGCCGATCCAGATCGGCTGGTTCTCCGTGGTCGCGCCTTCGCTGCTCCTCAACTATTTCGGACAGGGGGCGCTGCTGCTGCGCAATCCGGGCGCGGCGGACAACCCGTTCTACCGGCTCGCCCCGGAGCAGGTGCTCTACCCGCTGCTGATCCTCGCGACGATGGCGACCGTCATCGCCTCCCAGGCGGTCATCTCCGGCGTCTTCTCGCTGACCCGGCAGGCGGTCCAGCTCGGTTACGCGCCGCGCATGGAGATCGTCCACACCTCGGAGCGGCAGATCGGCCAGATCTACGTCCCGCTGGCGAACTGGGGCCTGATGCTCGCGACGATCGCGCTGGTGGTGGGGTTCCGCACCTCGAGCAACCTCGCCGCAGCCTACGGCGTGGCGGTGACGACCACCATGATCATCACCTCGCTCCTCGCCTTCGTGGTGGCGCGGCGCATCTGGGGCTGGAAGCTCTGGGCCGCGGCGGGCGTCACGGCAATGTTCCTCGTCGTTGACGTCGCGTTCTTCGGCGCCAACATCGTCAAGGTGGCGCAGGGCGGATGGTTCCCGCTCGTCATCGCCGCGGGCACCTTGTTGATCTTCGCGAGCTGGCGGCGAGGGCGCTCCGCCCTGGCGGCCCGGCAGGCCGAGGTCTCTCTCCCGCCGCAGCTCGTCATCGACGACGTGGCGCTCCGGGGCATCCCCCGTACCCCCGGGACCGCGGTCTTCCTGACCGGGCAGGAGACCGGCACCCCGCCGGCCCTGCTCCACAACCTCAAGCACAACCGGGTGGTGCACGAACGGAACCTCTTCCTGACCGTGCGCACCGAAGAGGTCCCGCACGTCCCCGAAGCGGAGCGGTCCACGGTCGAAGAGCTCGGCCAGGGCTTCCATCGCGTGATCGCCCGCTACGGCTTCCTGGAGGATCCCGACGTGCCCGCCGTGCTCCGTTCCCTGGCGTCGCGCGGTATCGAGGTGGAGCCCGCCCGCACGACGTACTTTCTCAGCCGGAGCACGGTGCTCTCGCGGCGCAAGGGCTTTGCCGCGGGCATCCTCGACAGGCTCTTCATCTTCATGGGGCGCAACGCCCAGGTGCCTTCGCAATTCTTCCGCCTGCCGCCGAACCGCGTCATCGAGATCGGCATGCAGGTCGAGATCTGAGTAGACTGGGATTATGGACAGACACCCGGCACGGTGGTGGCAGCTCCTGGCGAAGTGGGCCGCGGTGCCGCTCGCCCTGGGCGGCGTGACCCTGGCCAGCCGCGCCGCGGGCGCCAACGAGATCACCGCCGGCCTCCTGCTCCTGGTCGCGGTGCTCGGCCTCGCCACCTGGGGCGGCTGGACGGTCGGAGCCGTGGCGTCCGTGGCCGCCACGCTCTGCCTGAACTTTTTCTTCCTCCATCCCACGGGCACGTTCACCATCGAGGCCCCCTCGAACTGGGTGGCGCTGGGTTGCTTCCTGGCGGCTTCCACCCTGGTCAGCCGGCTGGTGGCCCGCGCCCGCCAGCAGGCCGCGGAAGCCCTGGCACGGCAGCGGGAGCTGGAGGTGCTCTACGAGCTCTCCTTCGACCTGTTCACCTCCCCCCTCGGGAAAGCAACGGCCCGGACGCTGCGCGCCCTCGGCACCGAATCGGGGGCGCTGTTCCTCGCCGGAAGCGAGCCGGTGATCCTGGTCGGGGCGCCGGAGGTGGACGGCACGTTCGTCGATGCCGCCCGGAATGGCTCCCGCATCCTGGAGGACGGGGACACCAGCTATATCCCGCTCCGGATCGGAGGCGGTATTGGAGACGAGACGGGGGGAGTCCTGCTGGCCGCGGAGCCTACCGCCCCGTCGGCGGTCCTGGAGCCGGCCGTTCGCCTGCTGGCCCTCGCCGTCGAGCGCGAGCGGCTGCTCCGGGAGGCGGCGCACCTGGAAGGCGTGCGTGAGAGCGATGCCTTGAAGACCGCGCTGCTGCGGGCGGTCTCGCACGACCTGCGCACGCCCCTCACCTCCATGCGCTTGGAGATCGAGAGCCTGGAGCGGAGGCTCGCGGGCCGCTCCGAGGAGCTCGCCAGCCTGCGCGGGCTCTCCCGCCAGCAGGAGCGGCTGACCCGCCGCATCGACAACCTCCTCGCCCTGGCGCGCCTGGAGGCGGGCGTCGCGCGCCCCCATCCGGAGCCGACGCCGGCCGGCAGCCTCTTCCGCGCGGCCCGGGAGAGCCTGGCGCTGGTCCTCGAAGGGAGAGACGTCCAGGTCCGCATCCAGCCGGGCTGCCCCGATCTCTGGGCCGATCCCTCCGTCAGCCTGGAGGTGCTGGTGAACCTGCTGGAGAACGCGGCGCGGGCGGCGCCTCCCGGGCAGCCGCTGGAGCTGGCTGCCGAATCCGTGGCCGGCCACGTCCGCATCGAGGTGCGCGACCGGGGTCCGGGACTGCCTGCTGGGGGGGAGGGCCTGTCCGAGGGGCTCGGGCTCCGGATCGCCCGCAGCCTGGCTGAAGCGGACGGCGGATCGATCGAGTTGTTGGACCGTCCCGGCGGCGGCACGATCGCCCGCCTGGACCTTCCCGCGGCCCCGGAGCTGGAGGAGATCCTGGCGGGATGACCCGCCCGAAGCCCCTGATCCTGGTGATCGACGACGACGCCGACATCCGCCGGAGCCTGTCGCGGGAGCTGGCGCTGGCCGGCTACGACACTCTTACCGCGGCTGACGGAGTGGAGGGGCGGGAGCTGTTCGAGCATCACCGTCCCGACCTGGTCGTCACCGACGTGGCCATGCCCCGGGCCGATGGCTTCGCGGTCATCTCGGCGGTCCGGCGGACCGACCGCACACCGGTCCTGGTGCTGTCGGTGCGCGGCGAGGAGGAGGACAAGGTGCGCGCCCTCGACCTGGGGGCGGACGACTACGTGACCAAGCCCTTCTCCCTGCGCGAGCTGCTCGCCCGCGTGCGTACCCAGCTCCGTCGGACCTTGACGGCAGCCCCGGAGATCCTCCGCTTTCCGGACCTGGTGATCGACCGCGGCCGGCGCTCCGTGATGCAAGGGGAAAGCGAAGTGCGGCTCACCCCCACGGAGCTGGCCATCCTGGAGCTGCTGGCCAGCCACGCCGGCCGGCCCGTGACCCTGCGCCAGATCATCGGAACGGTCTGGAAGGGCGCTCCCGCCACCACGGCCGACACGGTCCGGGTCCACGTCGGCTCGCTGCGCCGCAAGCTGGAGCCCGACCCGGCCAATCCCCGCTACATCGGGACCGAGCCCTGGGTGGGATACCGGTTCCTTGCGGAGACGGTCGAGTAGGACCCCTCATGGGCTGCGACTCGTTGGAGCGGCTCCGCTATATGAACCTGGCCTCTATCTATATGACGGCGAGCGTATCTATATAGACTTCCTCTCCATCTATATGGATCGATGGAGAATTATATAGACAGCCTCTCTGTCCATATAAACGGACGAAAATCGATACAGACAACCTCTCTGTCTATATAGATTCGCCTTCAAAGCGGCTGGTGAGAGGCTTTTTATATAATTTTCCGCTCGGGGTATATAGATTGAGCTCCCGTCATATAAATAGGGCCGCGGATTATATTGACAGGCTTGAGATTCTCCCCGCAGCCGTGGCCAGCGCCGAATAGCGTCGGCAACCAGCCTGGCCGGCACGCCGTCAGCGTAGCAGCGCTGTTCCATTCCGAAATCCCGCCTGTCTACTCCTTTGACAGCAGCTGCGGGGCTCCCAAGGGCGCCGCTTCGAGTGAAAGGAGTACCCCATGATCCGAATCAAGCTTTCGACCCTGGCCCTCGCCGCGGTCCTGGTCTTTCCCGTTGCGGCGACCGCCTGCTCCAAGGGCTCTGCCAGCCCCACCGAGCCCGCTTTCGATGACGAGATGCTTTCGGCGTCCGGCAGCTCCCTCTCGACCGTGGCCGAGGAGAGCAGGGGGCGCGGGCGGGGCGGCAATGACGACCGGAATGACGACAACGACAACAACCGCCGGCGGGGCCGGGGAGGACGGGGCGACCGCGACGACGACAACCGTCCGGGCAACAACCAGCCGCGGAACGGCCGGGAGTTCGAGGGCGCGGTCGCGTCGGTCGGCTCCAACTCCGTGACGCTCGCGAGCGGTCTCCGGGTCGTGGTCGACGGCGGCACCCAGTGGGTCGGCCGTGGCGACCTCTTCTCCCTCTCGCAGGTCTCGAACTCTCTCTCGGCCGGGCGCAACCCCCGCGTCGAAGGCCGCGGCACCCGTCAGTCCGACGGCTCGGTCCTCGCCAACACGATCAAGGCCGAGCACGTGGGCGACTAGCCGAAACGGCTCCCCTGGTGCGTCTCTGCGGGGCGGCCTACACGGCCGCCCCGTTCCGTCTTCCTTGCCGCCCTTCCGCCAATTTGTTATAGATCCAATCACAAGGAGGACGCGACCATGGCACTGTGGCGGCCCGACCCGACCTTCTATCCCTCGCCCCGGATGGCAATGCAGGCGCCGCCGGAGACCCTGGCCTATGTCGCGGCCCTGAACCCCACCCGCGACGGGCGGCCGGACGCCATGGCGGTGGTGGACGTCGCCCCCGGCTCGGCGAGCTACGGCCAGGTCGTGGGCTGGACCGAGATGACGCACGCCGACGACGAGCTGCATCACTTCGGCTGGAACGCCTGCAGCGCTGCCCTCTGCCCGTACGCCCCCCATCCCCACGTCGAGCGGCGCTACCTCGTGGTTCCCGGCCTGCGCTCCTCGCGCATCTACATCCTCGACACCAAGCCCGACCCGCGCTCTCCGCAGATCGTCAAGGTCATCGAGCCCGAGGAGGTCTTCGCGCGCACCCGCTACTCCCGGCCCCACACCATCCACTGCGGGCCGGACGGGATCTACGTCAGCGCCCTGGGCTCGCCCGAGGGGGATGGCCCGGGCGGCATCTTCATCCTCGACCATAACTCCTTCGAAGTGCTCGGCCAGTGGGAGGTCGACCGCGGGCCCCAGCAACTGGCCTACGACTTCGCCTGGCACCTGAACCACGACACGATGATCACCAGCGAGTGGGCGACCCCGAACATGATCGAGGACGGCATCGTGCCGGAGCTCCTCCTGGGCGGGAAATACGGGCGCAAGCTCCACGTCTGGGACCTCCGCCGGCGGCGGCACCAGCAGGAGATCGACCTCGGGGCTGAGCAGCAGATGGTCCTGGAGCTCCGCCCGGCGCACGACCCCACCCGCACCTACGGCTTCGTCGGCGTGGTCGTCTCGCTCGCCGACCTGTCGAGCTCGATCTGGCTCTGGCGGCGGGAGGGGGAGAGCTGGACGGTCAAGAAGGTGATTGAGATCCCGGCCGAGCCGGCCGAGCCGGAGGACCTGCCGCCCCTCCTCCAGGGCTTCAAGGCCGTGCCGCCCCTGGTCACCGACATCAACCTGTCGCTCGACGATCGCTTCCTCTACGTCTCCTGCTGGGGGACGGGCGAGTTCCGGCAGTACGACGTGTCGGACCCCGACAACCCGCGCCTGACCGGCTCGGTCCACCTGGGAGGCATCACGCGCCGCGCCGCGCACCCCAAGGCCCTGGACCGGCCACTCCGCGGCGGGCCGCAGATGGTCGAGGTGAGCCGCGACGGACGGCGGATCTACTTCACGAACTCCCTCTACCAGGCCTGGGACGAGCAGTTCTATCCCGAGGGTGTGGACGGCTGGATGGTCAAGCTCGAGTCCGGCCCTGACGGCGGGCTCACGCTCGATCCCGGCTTCCTCCTGGAGCTCGACGGCCACCGGCCCCACCAGATCCGCCTGGAGGGGGGCGACTGCTCGTCCGACTCCTACTGCTTCCCGTGACGGAAGCCTGGCCGTGGCTCGCCCTCTTCGGCCTGGGGGCGTTCCACGGCATCAACCCGGCGATGGGGTGGCTCTTCGCCGTGGCCCTGGGTCTCCAGGAGCGGCGGCGCGGGGCGGTGCTTGCCGCCCTGCCGCCCATCGCCCTGGGTCACGCCCTGTCCATCGCCGCCGTCCTCGCCCTTCTCTACGCCGCCCGGGAGAGCCTGCCGGCCTGGGCTCTCAAGGCGATGGCGGCGGCGGTCCTCCTCGGGTTCGGCCTCTACCGGCTGGTGCGCTCGCGCCATCCCGGCTGGGTGGGGATGCGGGTCGGCTTCCGCGACCTCACAGCCTGGTCGTTCCTCATGGCTTCCGCGCACGGCGCGGGATTGATGCTGGTGCCCATTCTGCTGGCCGGTGAGCACGCCGGGCACACGGGGGGGCATGCCGGGCATTCGCTGCCCCCGGACCAGGCCACGGCCTTTGCCACTCCGCTGGCCTGGCTCGGAGCCGTGGCGGTCCACACCCTCGGACACCTGCTCGTGGCCGCGGCGCTCGCCCTCCTGGTCTACGAGAAGCTGGGCCTCTCCCTGCTGCGCAGCGCCTGGTTCAACCTCGATCTTGTCTGGGGGATCGCGCTGGTGCTGTGCGGGGTGCTGATCCTGGTGGTTTGACCGGCCGCGCTGGCATGCATGTTGCCCTCTGCCAGAGCGAGGGAGGAGGCCTTTGAACCTCGACCAGACCTGGGGACTTCTCGCGCGGAAGATGGCTGTGTGGGGGAGGGCCTTCATCCTGGCTCTTCCCAACTTCCTGCTCGCCATCCTGACGGTGGTCGTCTTCTGGCTCCTCGCCAGGGGGGCGCGCAACGTGGTGAGGCGGCTGCTGCACCGCGTCTCCCACAGCGAGCAGGTCACCTACCTCCTGGCCCAGGTGGTCTACATCGCCGTGCTGACGGCGGGGACGTTCATCGCCCTGGGCATCCTGGGGCTTCAGAAGACCGTGGCCTCGCTGCTGGCCGGCGCAGGCATCGTCGGCCTCGCCCTCGGCTTCGCCTTCCAGGACATCGCGGCCAACCTGATGGCCGGCGTCTATCTCTCGGTCCGGCGGCCGTTCCGCCGCGGCCACCTGATCAAGACGCAGGACTTCTTTGGGATCGTCATGGAGGTCAACCTGCGCTGGACCGAGATCCTCACCCAGCAGGGGCAACTCGTCCTCATCCCCAACAAGCAGGTCTTCGAGAACCCGATCATGAACTACACCATCCGCGGCAGCCGGCGGGTGGACATCAGTCTCGGCGTCTCCTATGGGGACGACCCGGAGAAGGCAAAGCAGGTGGCGATGGAGGCGGTCGCGGCGGTCCCGAGCCGCCTGCCCGATCGCGAGGTGGAGCTGTTCTACGAGGAGTTCGGGGAGAGCTCGATCGACTTCGTCGTCCGCTTCTGGATCAATTTCGAGAAGCAGAAGGACTACCTGGAGGCCCGCAGCGACGCGATCCTCCGCATCAAGACGGCCTTCGACGCGGCCGGCATCACGATCCCGTACCCCATCCGCACGCTCGACTTCGCGGCCAAGGGGGGCGAGACGCTGAGCGAGGTTCTGGAGGAGGCCGGTATCGCCAGGGTGTCCCCCCGCCGCTGAAATCCCGTAACATCCCAGCCTTGGCCGCTCCTCTCGCCCTTCCTCCTCCTGGCCCTCCCCATCCGGAGCTCGACTATCTCGGGGCGACGGGCAGGGGAGGCCGCTGGCTTGGCTGATGGGCGCGGCCCTGCTCGGCGCGGCAGCCGTGGCCGGAAGGAGCTGGCAGCTTCGGCGCGACTGATAAGATAAAATGCCGCCTCCCATGGCCCTCCCCCTCGAGACGCCCCGCCTGATCCTTCGCCGTTTCCGGGACGAGGACCTCGATCCTTTCCTGGAGTACCGCAACCATCCCGAGGTGGCGCGCTATCAGAGCTGGATCGAGTGGACCCGGGAGCAGGGGCTCGACTTCCTTCGCGACCAGCAGCGGGTGGAGCCCGGGGACCTCGGACGCTGGTTCCAGTACGCCATGGAGCTGAAGGCCGGAGGCGCGCTGATCGGCGACTGCGGGATCTGCCTGAAGATCGAGAAGACGCGCACGGCCGAGATCGGCTTCTCCCTCGCCCCCGGGCATCAGCGCCAGGGATTGGCCTTCGAGGGGGTGTCGCGGATGGTCGACCACGCCTTCCGGGAGATGGGAGTGGCGCGCATCGTGGCTACCGTGATCCACGGGAACGACCGCTCGGCGGCCCTGCTCAACCGGCTCGGCCTCAGCCACGGCGCGCCGGAAAGGGTCTGGTTCAAAGGCCAGTGGGCCGAGGAGCTGCGCTTCGCCCTCGACCGCGCCGACTGGCTGGTCCGGTCCGGGGAAAGCCTTTAGGGACCGCCGCTCTCCAGGGCAGCTTCCAGGAGCTGGCTCAGACGCCCTGAACGCGCATAGGTTCCGCTATCCTCCGCGGCCTTGATCCCGCTTCGGGCCGCGGCTTCGGCCTCCGTCAGATCACCGCTTTCCAGGGCAGCCTGGGCCAGGGCTTCTGCCGCCTGGAGCTGGAGAGCACGGTGCCCCAAGCGGTCCGCCTCGGCGCTCAGATCGCGCAGCTCGGCCAAACGGCTGGACAACCGGCCGGCCAGCCGGGCCTGGATCAGCCGGGTCTGGAGATGAACCACCACGGCGCCGCTCGCTTCCGCTTCCTGGAGAGCTTCGGCCGCAGCCTTTCGGGCCGCCGCGGGGTTGCCGCTCCGGTGGTGATGCTCGGCGCGGAGCCGGAGAAGCTCGGCCTTCTGCTCGCGGTTCCCCTCTTCCGACAGGAGCCGCTCGGCCACATCCAGCCGTCTCTTTGCAGCGTTCAGATCTCCCAGCTCCAGCCAGGTCTCGGCTTCTGCGAGCGTGAACTCGGTCTGGCCGCGCACGTCCCCGAGATCCTTCAGGACCGTGATGGCTTCCCCGAAGGACGAGAGGGCGGGGCGGAAGCGGCCCTGGAGGTGCGCGATGCGGCCGATGTGGCCCAGGGAGGCGGCGGTGGCCTCCGGCAGCTCCAGCTCGCGGCTCTCCCGGAGCGCCTCCATGAAGGACTTCAGGGCGGCTTCCCAATCCCCCTGGGCGATCTGGAGCATGCCCACGTCCTGCTTCCCCAGGACGACCCCGGCCCGGTCGCCGCCGCGGCGGGCGAGGTCCAGCCCCTGGCTCCAGTAGACCATGGCGTCGTCGAAGCGGCCCAGGAGGTAGCTCGCCCAGCCCACGTGGCGGAGGCTCTCGGCCATGAGAAGCGGTTGCCCCAGGGGGCGGCGGAGCTGCAGCCCGCGCCGGTACTGCTCCAGCGCCTCGGGGTAGCGGCCCCGCTCCTCTTCCAGGAGGCCGAGGTCGTTGTGGAGCTCGGCCAGGCCAGCGGGGTCGTCGAGCCGCTCCAGGAGCGCGAGCGCCTGGCCGAGCGTCTCCTCGGCCCGGCCGTGCTCGCCACGCACGAGGTGGACCGCGGCGAGGTTGCGCAGGGTGGCCGCGAGACCGCGGCCGTCTCCCAGGCGGCGGCGGATCTCCGCTGCCTCCGCGTAGCTCTCCAGCGCTCCGTCGGGATCGCCGAGGTCCTGCCGGGCGATGCCCAGGGCGTTGAGCACCTCGGCACGTCCGGCCTCGCTCCCGAGACGGTTCTGGACGACCAGGGCGCGGACCAGGTACTCGTCGGCCGCCCGGCGGCTGTCCCCCGCGTAGATGGAGGTCCTCGCGAGGAGGAACCAGGCCCGCGGATGGGCCGGAGTCTCCTCCACGACCCGCCGCAGGGTGGCGGTTGCCGCGTTGAGGTCCCCCTGCTCGCGGCAGGCTTCCGCCAGCTCGATCCAGGCCTCGGTGTCGTAGGGATGCCGGGCGACCAGCTCGCCCAGGATCTCCCGAGCCTTCTCCGGCTCGCCGCGGAGGCGCGCCTCCAGGGCCCGCGTCTCCCAGGAGACGCGTCCGGTCTGCGCCCCCGGCGTGGCCGCGGCCTTGCGGGCAGCCTCCAGGGCCTCTCCCTGCCGGCCCATTTCCGAGAGGGCGCGCGCCAGCCGGACCCACGCCGCGGAATGCCCGGGATCGGCCTGCACGGCCTTGCGCAGCTCGGCGACGGCCCCCTGCAGATCCCGCCGCAGGAGGAGGTCGACTCCGCGGTCATAGGCGCGCAGGGCCTGGGGCGAGGAGGTCCGCTCCGGAGCGGCGGCGGCCGTCTCCACGGCGAGGTGCTCGCGCAGGGTCCGTCCGAGGGTGCCGGCCATGTCGAAGACCTCGGCCTCGCCGCCCCCTTCCGCCTGCACTTTGACCTGCGGACGGTCCGGATCGCCCGCCAGGTTCAGGTCCACCCGCAGCCGTTCGCCCGCGGCCCAGAGGCGGCCCGCGACCAGGCGGTCGGCATCGAGCAGCTCGCGGAGGCGCTTGAGGTCGTCCGGGCCGAGCGGTCCGCCGGAGAGTCCGAGGTCATGGAGGGTCTGGAAGACGCGGGCGCTGTCCACTACCCGCAGGGACGGGCTCTCCGCCAGGTCGGTGGAGAGCATCTCGGCCAGCCCGCGGGAGAGCCAGGAGAGGTCGGGCCGCCCGGTCTCGTCGGCCAGCGGCAGCACGGCCACGGTGTGGCGGGGGACCGCCGAAGCCATCACGGCCGGGACTGCCGCCGTGCCGGAGCCCTGCCGCTGGACGTGGAAGACCCAGATGCCCGCCAGCAGGACCGGCACGGCCAGGCCGGCGGCGAAGCGGCCCAGGGGGAGTCGCAACGGCTTGCTGTGGTTGCCGTCCAGGGCCTCGATCAGCTCGCGGGCGTTCTGAAAGCGGAAGGCCGGATCGCGTTGAAGGAGCCGCCGCACCACGTCGGCCAGCCAGACCGGCACGTCCTCGCGCAGCGTCTGCACGTCGCGGGAGGCGCCCGTGAGGCGCTGCGACAGGGGATCGATCCCGGGGTCCTCGGGGAAAGGGAGCTCCCCGGTGAGCATCTCGAAGAGCAGGATGCCGAGGGCGTAGAGGTCGCTGCGGCCGTCCACCTCGCCGCCCCGCGCCTGCTCGGGCGAGAGGTAGGAGAGGGTGCCGATGACCGCGCCGACGCGGGTGCCGCCGGAAGAGCGCAGCGAGCGGGCCACGCCGAAGTCGGTGATCCAGGCCCGGTCGGAGCCGTCGACCAGCACGTTGGCCGGCTTGAGGTCGCGGTGGACGATGCCCTCCTCGTGCGCGGCTTCGAGGGCCAGCGCGAGCTGCCGGACGAGGGCCGCGGCGCGCTCCGGATCGAGCGGTCCCTCCTCGCGGAGCACCTCGCGCAGCGAGCGCCCCTCCACGAGGTCCATGGTAAGAAAGAGGTGGTCCCCGTCCTGGCCGATGTCATGAATGCGCACTGCGTTGCGATGCGTGACCTGGCGGGCGAGGACCAGCTCCCGCCGGAGGCGCTCCTCCAGGCGGGCGTTGCCGGCGAGCTCGGGCCGCAGGACCTTGACCGCGATGCAGAGGCCGAGCTGCTCGTCGAGAGCCCGGTAGACCACACCCATGCCGCCCGTGCCGAGCCGCTCCTGCAGGCGGTAGCGCCCCGCGAGCAGGTCGCCGGGTTGCAGCCAGCGCTCCGGTTCCTTGGGGACCGAAGAGGGAACCAGCCGCAAGGTGGGCACTTCGTCGGGATAGGGCTGCATGGCTGTGCTCCCCTTCCTGTGGCTCTAGAGCAGCGGGAGCCCCAGGTTGTTCTGCAGGCCGAGGCTGAAGCGCAGGGTCTCGCCGGCGGCGCGCAACTGGCCGGCCACGTTGACGAGGTCCCCGGACGAGCGCCAGACGTCCGGGATGGCGGTGCCGCTGTTGCGCTGGACCATGCCGAGGAGCTGGTTGGTCTTGGAAATGGCCAGGTTTTTGTTGCGCGCTTCGTACGCGGCGCGGATCTGGGCCGCCAGGTCGGTCAGCTCGGAGAGCACTGGCGGAGAGATGCTGGCCGCGTTGTCCGCCAGGATGTTGTCGAGCCGCTCCAGCTTCTCCCGGATCGCCAGCCTGAGGGGCCGCAGGTCGACCAGGATCAGGAACTCGGAGAAGCTCCCCTTGCGTCCGCGGCACCGGTAGCTGCCCCGGCCCACGCTCTCCGTGATGTCCTCGAACCGCCCGCCGAGCGGCGCCGCGAAGATCCGCAGCGGGGTGAGCGGGATGAAATCGAGGTTGTGCGTATGGAGGCTGATCGAGACCGGGCCGCTGAAGGAAAGCCCTCCATCGGCGGGCGGCTCGATCCGGAGGAGCACGGGGAAGCCCAGGGGGATGAGCCCTTGCAGCAGGCGGTCGAGCAGGCCCGGATCGAGAGGATCGACCAGGATGGCGTCGAGGCCGACGCTCTCCGCGGTCAGGCCGGCGGCCTGCTCGAAGGAGATGGTGAGATCCGCGCCGATGCCGCCCGGGAGCGAGATCTCCGCGCGCACCTCGTTGCCTTCGACGACCAGATCGGCGATCCCCTCCGCCGCCGACGGGAGCGGAAGGAGGAGCAGGAGTGCGAGTCCAATCCAAGACGTACGGCTGGTCATGCTGAACCTCCGACGCGGGATTTTGGAGCTGCGACGACGCAGTTGTACGACGCATCGATCGAAAGCAAATTGCGCGCCAGAGCCCTCACCCCCGCGCAGGCGGGGGAGAGGGGGGATGGGATCAGAACCGCTGCCCGGGAGCCGCCACGCGCGGGACGATCTTGACCGACCGCAGGCTGCCGCCGCGGCCGATCTCCAGGGTGATGGCCTGGCCAGGGCGGATCTCGCCCAGGTGCTCGCCCCCGTCCGGGGAGCTCAGCGGGATGCCGTTGACCTTCAGAATGACGTCGTCCGGACGGATGCCGGCGCGGTCCGCGGGGCCGCCGGGCACCACGGTCAGCACGAGGGGGGAGCTCCTCGTGTAGAAGACCAGCTTCCCGGCCTCCCGCCGCCAGCCGCAGCCGCCGCAGTCGATCTCCATCCCGAAGTCCACCGGCGCCGTTCCGGCCGGCAGGAGCCTGGACGAAGGCGGCCCGAGGGGGATCTTCTGGATCGCGGGAGCCGTCGCCGGTCCGCCGCCGAGCACCGCGAGCATCGGCATGTTGCAGCCGGTTCTCGGGATGACGATGACGTCCATCTCCTTGCCCTCGCGGCGGATACGCAGGGTGACCGGCTTGCCCGGCGTCAGGTTGGCCAGCCGCCGGCCGCCCTCGCGGGTGGTGATCAGGATGCCGTCGATGGCGACGAGGATGTCGCCGTCCTGGAGCTTGGCCCAGGCGGGACCGTCCTTCTCCAGGCCCTGGATACGGGGCTCGGTCGAGAAGTCGTGGGCGTAGCCGCGGCCGGTCCGCAGGTTGACCGAGCACGAGCCTCCCACGCAGAGCAGGTTCGAGATGCCGATGTCGCCGGTCTCGGGGTGCCCCTGCGGACACTGTCCGGCAGCACCGGCCACGAAGGCGCAGGCCATGGCGACGGCGAAGAAGAGGATGATGCGTCGTCGGGTCATGTCGTTCCTCCGGTCGAATCGTTCAGAAGCGAATGCTCCGGCCCCGGGCGCGGGAGGCGCTGTTCAGAAGCTGCGAGGCGTCCGCGTCGTTCGGGGACTGCCGGGCCAGCTCGTGAGCAGCCCCGTAAAGAGTTGAGAAGGCCGCCTCGCGTCCCTGCGTCCGGACCTCGGAGCGGGTCTCCTCTCGCAGGGCCGCCACCGCGGCCACGTACTCCGTGCCGGTGCGCTGGACCTCCTCGGCCGCGGCCAGGGGGTGTCTCCGAGCCGCCGAGTCGCTCGTGGCGGCGTTCCGGCCCCAGACATGTCCGACCGCCAGGCCGCTGACGAAGATCAGCAGGGCCGCGGCCAGACGGAGCAGGGCGGAAGCCCTCCGGCGGGCGGGAATCACGGTCCGTCCGTCAAGGATTCTGGCCTCGATACCGGGCCACAGGTCGCGGGCGGGTTCGGCCTCTTTCGGGAGCGAGCCCAGCCGGGTGGAAAGATCGTCGTCGTTCGTGCTCATGCTTCGAGCGCCTCCATGACCAGCCGCCGGGCGCGGTGGAGCTGGGCCTTGACGGTTCCCAGGGCCACACCTAGCAGCCGGGCGATCTCTTCGTATTTGTAGCCTTCGACGTCGTGCAGGACGAGGACGGTGCGGGCGCCGTCGGGCAGCGAGGCGATGGCGCGCTCCAGGGCGAGGCTCGTCTCGGGCATGGCGCGCCGCGCCTCGGAAAGGTAGCCCGCGAGGTCGGCCGCCGCCTCGTTGCGCTCCTCCCACCGCCGGTCGGAGCGCACCTGGCGCAGGATGACCCTCACGGCCAGGCCATGGAGCCAGGTGCCGAACGCGCTCTCGCCGCGGAAGGAAGGGAGCGCCCCCCAAGCCGTGACAAAGGCCTCCTGGGTCATCTCCTCGGCGCGTCCCGGGTCGCGGGTCATGCGCAGGGCGAGCGCGTAGATCCGCCGGTGGTGGAGCCGGTACAGCTCCTCGAAAGCGCGCTGGTCTCCCCGGCGTGCCCGGGCCACGAGCATCTCGCTCGGGTCGGGTTGCGGGAGGGGAGCTGCGGCGGCCACGGTGGTCTTCCTTGTCCTAGCTTAGATGAGTGCCCGCAGAAGGGGAAAAGGTTGGAAGGTGGCCGGTGATAGACTTCCGAGTCGGGTTGACACTCCGGGGCCGGGAGCGACTTGGCTTTCGGGTACCGGAAACATTGACCCTTCGGCGGGATTGCCATAGCATCGAAAGGCGGAAGGAGGACCCGGACATGGCATCCCCAATGCCGTCTGAAGCCGTGGGCTCAGGGCTCGGAATCGGTTCTATGGAGCTTCAGGAACAGATCGACAAGGCACGACAGGAGATCCGGGCCGATGCTTACTCAATGTCCATCGGCGAGTGGATCAACTTGTACAGGGACGAGGAGCTCAACGTTCATCCGGAGTTCCAGCGATTCTTCCGCTGGACTCCGTCCCAGAAGACGCGCCTGATCGAGTCAATTCTTCTCGGCATCCCTGTGCCCCCGATCTTCGTGGCGCAAACTCCTGATGGCATCTGGGAGGTTGTCGATGGACTTCAGCGTCTTTCCACCATCTTCGAGTTCGTCGGTATCTTGAAGGGCGAAGATGGCGATCTGAAACCTGCTTTGAAGCTCGAAGCGACCAAGTATCTGTCTGCGCTTGAAGGGAAGGTCTGGGAGGATTCAGACAACCCTGGCCAGAGCTTCACACAGGCGGAGCGGCTGCAGATCAAGCGGGCGAAGCTCGACGTGAGCATCATTCTACGTGAGAGCGGCGAACGTGCAAAGTTTGAACTGTTTCAACGATTGAATACAGGGGGCTCACCCCTCTCGGATCAGGAGGTTAGGAACTGCATTCTCGTAATGGTCAACCGGGATTTCTTCTTCTGGCTTCGGCGACTCGCCGATCATCCTTCGTTTCAGGAGTCGGTAGCTCTAACGGATCGTGCAGTTTCAGAGCAATACGATATGGAGATGGTCACGAGGTACATGGTCTTCCATGATATGGACCGAGGCAAACTGTTATCCCTGGGAGATGTAGGAGAGTTTCTGACAGACCAGATTGTGAGGTTCGCCGAGTCGGAAGGTCGCGACGAGAGCGAGGCGGACAAGTTCAAGCAGGTCTTCGACTACATATCCAACACCATCGGTTCGAATGCATTCAGACGCTATGATCCAAGTCGAAAGAAGCACGTCGGGGGCTTTCTGGTATCTGCGTTCGAGGTGGTGGCTCTGGGGCTCGCGTTCCAAGATGATTTCCCAAGGCCCGAAGACTTCGAAGAGCGTGTTCGGAATCTCTGGTCCAATCCGACATTCCTGAAATACTCGGGCGCCGGGACGAGAGCTTCGACTCGCATTCCGCAACTCATCCCGCTAGGGCGGGAGCTCTTCCGGTCGTGAAGATCAGGAGTCGCGAGAATCTCGTCGACATTGTCGGCGCAGATCTGGCATGGCGCAAGAAAGAGCTTTCCATCCTGATCGGCACGGTTGGTAGATATCAGCGACAGCCGATTATCGAAGAGACCCTCCTCAGATCCGCCATTCCGATTCTCTACGCGCACTGGGAGGGGTTTGTCAAAGTAACAGCCGGTGCGTACCTGGAGTATGTGGGTCGCAAGGGCGTGCCGTACGCAGAGCTCTCGGCACCTTTTGTGGCTTGGGCTGTACGTTCCGAGCTTCGGCGCGTGGGCGAGACTCAGAAGGTTTCAAGGCTCATTGGGACTGTCAGTCTTCTTGCCGACCGCAGCACCGAGGCGAGCCAACTCCCCTGGCGTGCGGGGGTCGAGACTAAGAGCAACCTCAACTCGGATGTCTTTCGGGATATCGTCATCTCTTTGGGGCTGGATTATTCCCCTTACGAGAGCAAGGAAAAGCTGGTGGATGGCACTCTTTTGCACTACCGCAACCATATAGCCCATGGTCGCGGGTTATATCTCGATTTTTCACGATACTCGGAGCTTCATCGAGAGATTCTCGATCTGATGGAAACGTTCCGAAATCAGGTCGAGAATGCGGCCTTGATGGGCCACTATTCTCGCATCCCTGCCAAATGGGCCGCGCTCTAACGACGGGCGCGGAGAGGTGGCCATGAAAAGCCTCTGGAACGACGACGAAGCCGCCACCTACCGCGGCGACCTGGGCCTGCGAGTCTACACCTCTCGCCTGCTCGGGAGGGACAAGTCCCTGGTCCTCCATGGCGGGGGGAACACCTCGGTCAAGATCCGCGAGCGCGACCTGTTCGGCGAGGAGGAGGACATCCTCTACGTCAAGGGGAGCGGGTGGGACCTGGAGACGATCGAGGAGGCCGGGTTCTCCCCCGTGCGCCTGCGGCCGGCCGTGCGCCTGGCCTCGCTCTCCGCTCTGTCAGACCCCCAGATGGTCAACGAGCTCGTCACTCACATGACGCGGGCTTCGGCGCCGGTGCCGTCCGTCGAGGCCATCCTCCACGCCGCGCTGCCCTTCAAGTACGTGGACCATACCCACTCCGACGCGGTCGTCACCGTGACCAACTCGCCGGGCGGGGAGGAACGGGTGCGGGAGATCTACGGCGCTTCGGTGGTGGTCATCCCCTACGTCATGCCTGGGTTCGACCTGGCCCGCCTCTGCGCCGGGCGCTTCGGGGCGGAGGCCGGACCGGACACCATCGGCATGGTCCTGATGAATCACGGCATCTTCTCCTTCGCCGAGACCGCGAAGGAGTCCTACGAGCGGATGATCCATCTGGTGGACCTCGCCGAGCGCTACCTGGAATCCCAGGGGGCTTCGAACCTGGGGCCGTACCCCGAGGCGCCTGACACTCTTGCCTCGGAAGACATCGCCCGGCTGCGGCGCGACGTCTCGAAGGCGGCAGGGGCGCCCATGGTCCTGGCCTCCCGGCGCAACGCCCGGAGCCTCGCCTTCGCCCGGCGCGAGGACATTGGGACTCTCTCCCAGCAGGGGCCGGCCACGCCCGACCACGTCATCCGCACCAAGGCGGTCCCCATGCTGGGCAGGGACGTGGACGCTTTCACCAGGGCGTACCGCGACTCCTTCGAGCGTCACGCTTCTCAGGTCCCTGGGAAGACCATGGTCGATCCGGCGCCGCGGGTGATCCTCGACCCGGCCCTGGGGCTGGTGACCGCGGGCCGGACCGTGAAGGACGCGGCCATCGCCGCGGAGATCTACGAGCACACCATGGATATCCTGGAGCGGGCCGCGCTCCTGGGCGGCTGGCGGGCCCTGTCGTCCCGGCACCTCTTCGACGTGGAGTACTGGGACCTGGAGCAGGCCAAGCTGAAGAAGGGGGGCAAGCCGCCGGCCCTGGCCGGCGAGGTGGCGCTGGTGACCGGAGCGGCCTCGGGGATCGGCCGGGCCTGCGTGGAGTCGCTCCTCGCCCGGGGCGCCGCCGTGGTCGGGCTTGACATCAACCCCATCCAACTGGACCGGCAGGATTTCAAGGGCGTGATCTGCGACGTCACCCGCGAGGCGGACGTGTGCGGCGCCGTGGCCGCCGCGGTGGAGTCCTTCGGCGGGCTGGACATGCTGATCCTGAACGCCGGCATCTTCCCGCAGTCCCGCAAGATCGCCGAGCTGCCCCTGGACGAGTGGCGGCGGACGATGTCGATCAACCTCGACTCCAACGTGGCGCTCCTGCGCGAGAGCCACCCGCTCCTCGCCCTGGCTCCGAGAGGCGGCCGGGTGGTGGTGATCGGCTCCAAGAACGTGCCCGCGCCCGGTCCGGGAGCCGGCGCCTACTCGGCCTCCAAGGCAGCCCTCAACCAGCTCGCCCGCGTGGCGGCCCTGGAGTGGGGCAGGGACGGCATCCGGGTCAACGTGCTCCACCCGAACGCCGTGTTCGACACCGGCGTCTGGACCGAAGAGGTCCTGACCTCCCGCGCCGCGGCCTACGGCATGGATGTGGAGACCTACCGCAAGAACAACGTCCTGGGGGTGGAGGTATCCAGCCGCGACGTGGCCGAGCTGGCGGCCGAGCTCTGCGGTCCGCTCTTCGCGAAGACCACCGGAGCGCAGATCCCGGTGGACGGGGGCAACGAGCGGGTTATCTAGCTCCGGGGCACGACACCAGCCGCGCGTAGGCTTCATTGAACCCTCCCTGCTGCGAAGCTCAAGCCTACATGTTGCAAGGCACCACGATCGGCGGCAGGTCCTGCTGTGGGAAGTTCGCCTCGACCAGGCCGCCCCAGGTCTGCAGGATCAGCCGCTTGGCCGCCGAGAGGTCCCGCGTTACCGGCATGTAGCCGTTGGTGTCCTCCATGCTTTCCGAGATCCTCTGCAGGATGGGCTGGATCTGGGACTGCACCGCCTGCTGGCTGCCCAGGTCGATGTGCGCATTCATGGCCGGGAAGAGCATGTCGTAGAGATAAAGGATGTTGGTGTAGACGAACTGCCAGGCCGCGTCCGCGCTGTACTTCGGCTGGCCGGAGTACAAGCCGGTGCCGTTCCAGCAATCCACGAACTGCGCGGCGAGGGCATTGTCGAAGGGCAGCGCCCGCACCGCCGTGAAGAAGGCCGTGCAGAGCGAGGTGGTCTGATAGCTGGAGAAGCCGAAGGTGACCATGGGCTGCGGAGCCGGCGGCTGGCTGCCGTCCAGAAATGGATAGAAGGCGATGATCGGGAAGCCGGGAGCCAGCGAGGCGATGGTAAACGTGGCGAGGCCGTTGTCGCTCACGGTCACCGTCGAGCCCTCCAGGAAGCTCAGGTAGCTCGGCGGTGGCATCGCGTTGCAGAACTGGCCCGGAGGAGGCGGAGGGGGCGGTGGGGTGCCGAACAGCACCCACAGACCTGACCCGATCAGCAGCGGCCACGGGAAGTACTGGGCAAGGAGCACCTGCGTGCCCGGCGGGGCCGGCGCGCCCTTGTAGAGCACCTGGAGCGTGATCGTCTCGGAGTTGCACTCGTCCACGTAGACGCCGCGGTCGTCGGTCTGCACGGTCAGCGGCATTTCGAGCGAGGCGATGCTGCCCTGCATCTGCAGCGCGAGGAGCCCTTCGTCAGCCCATTGGATCACGTCCTGCGCGGTCACCCCCGGGTCAAAGGGCACGTCCACGATGCCGCCGTTCGCCTCGTAGGCCGCCTGGTCGTACTGGTCGAAGCCGAAGCTGCCGATCTGCTGGAACGAGCCGTCCGGCATGTTCACGCCGACGTTGATCGGACCGAAATCGAGCTTGGCGCCGTCCACCGTGTACTCCGGAGTCGCGTTCATGAGGTCGAGTGACACGACTCCGGGGGAGGCGGAGGTGTTCAGCTCGGCCATGATCACGCCCAGGTTGACCGGCGGCGGCGGGGGAGTGGTGGACTGCGCCGAGGCGGCCGGGCTTGCCGGCACGGTGATACGGACGCTGGCGTGACCGGTCACCCGGACTCGGGCTGCACTGGCGGGAGCCGCTGCCACCGCAGTCTTTGCGGCATCCGATCCCGGGAGTGGCGGGGGGTAGCTGGCGTTTGGCACCAGCATGCGCCCGCCCGGGGCCGTGGACAGCTCGCCGTTGTTCCACACTCCGATCGCGCCGACGATCGAGCTGTAGGCCGGGTTCGTGAACACCTCGCCGTTCTGATACATCTGCGTCAGCTCGTCACAAGTTTTCGGCTGCTGCGGCGTGTTGTTGAAGACCCCGTTCTGGTAGTAAAGCGTGTTGTAGGCCGAGAAGCGGATCATGAGCCCCGCGGCGCCGTTCGCCTGGATCGCCTGGAGCAACGCCGCGAGGAGCGGCGAGCTCCCGCCGTTGCCGGAGGTGACCGACCCGGCCGGGATCGTGGTCTGGAAGATGACGCCGATGCCGCCCGCGATGATCAGGTCCGGGGAGATGTTGCGCGGCACCATGAACGAGCGCGAGTACATCCGCTGGAATTGGGGCCCGCCGATGAACGTCGACGAGCTGCCGGCGTTCAACGAGCTGAAGTAGATCTGGCTGCAGAACGGAGAGAACGGGTTGATGTCGACCAGCCGGCCGCCGCTGATCGACAGCGGCTGTCCGAGGATCGGATCGCTGGGATCAGCTTGTGTGCCATCGGGCATGACCCCGCCCGTGGTCAACGAGCTGTAGTTCCCGTACTGGACGAAGGAAGTACCCTGGTCGCCGTAATAGTTCCAGCGGCTCGACATGTGGCAGGTCAGGTTGTCGTTGCAGTTGTCCTGGGTGGGTGGTGTTGGCGGCGTCGTCGGGGGAGCAGGGCAGGCGTCGCTGTTCGGGAGGATGACCCAGGGCCGGAACGCGGTCGCGAAGTTCTCCGGCGTGATCGGCGGGTTCTGGGTCGCGAGATAGTCCCAGTCGAGGGCGGCGTTGGTGGCGTCGTAGGTGGGAACGTAGTCGTTGTTGTTGGCGGTATCGACGTTCCACTGCATGTAACCTTTGAAGTAGATGCGGGGAAAGGACAGGACGCTCATTCGGGTCTCCTCCCAGGATTGGGTCCGGCTCCATGCCGATGGTTGAGGACCACCGGACGCGCTTTCACGCTTTCTGAACGAGCAGAATACTACACAGCTCTTTCTTGCGGAGCTACCCTATCTGTTCTTGTACACGTCGGTGTTCAGGTACTTGAGGCCGGAGTCGGCCATCAACGTGACCACCTTGGCACCTGGCCCCAGCCGCTCGGCTACCTGAATCGCGGCGACCACGTTCGCTCCGGAAGAGGTCCCTGAGAAGAGGGCCTCCTCCCGCGCGAGCCGCCTCGCCATCTCCTTCGCGTCCTCCGTCCTGACCGGCAGGATGTCGTCCACAAGACTGGGGTCCCAGAGCGGAGGAGTGTAGCCAATCCCCACACCTTCGATCTTGTGAGGCCCCGCCGGACCTCCCAGCAACACCGAGGATTCGGCGGGCTCGACCGCGATGATCCTGATGCTCGGCTTGTATCGTTTCAGCACGGTGGCAACCCCGCGGGAGGAGGCCCCGGTACCCACGCAGTGAACGAAGGCGTCGACCTCTCCGTTCGTTTGCGTCCAGATCTCCTCCGCCAGCGAGTAGTACCCCGCGATGCTGTCATGGTTGTTGAGCTGGTCGGTCCAGTAAGTGTGAGGTTCCTGGCTCAACCGGCGGGCGGTCTCGACCATGTCCAGGATGAGCTGCTTGGTCGTGAGGCCGCCCTCGCTTGGGACGAGCGTGAGCTGCGCGCCCAGTGCCGCCATTTGATTCAGCTTCTCCGGGCTGAACGCATCGGAGCTGACGATGTGAATCGGGTAACCCTTGGCGGCGCAGACCAGCGCGAGGGATGCCCCCGTGCTGCCTCCCGTGTACTCGACGACGGTATCTCCGGGCTTCAGCCGGCCATCCTCCTCCGCCCGCGAAATCACGGCTTGCGCCATCCGGTCCTTGACGCTGCCGGTGGGGTTCTCCCACTCGAGCTTCACCAGGACGCCCGCGCAGTTGGGTGGAACGACCTTGCGGAGACGAACCATCGATGTGTTGCCGATAGCGCTGAGAATGTCCATGGATTGTGGCCTCCCTGGAAGGGCGCTTCATTGGACAAACCGGATCTGCCCCTTGACTGCGCTGCAGTTGCGCTCAGCAAAGAGGGGTAGCGACCTGAAAAAATCCGGAGTGAAGAACTTGTCCCCGAGGCGACTCTGAAGTTCTGAGATCGTCGAGAGATCTCTAAACCCCAAGGGAGTTCCCCCGGCTCTGCCGGGGTGGCAGTAGAAGTTTGACATTTCAGGGAGTGTCCATCGTGGAGACTTCCCCTCGTGAGCCGCCAAGCACACGAGAGGAGAGGAAA
>Ga0190265_10000661_pt1 | contig 23615 bp, 28 predicted proteins | sample Popmic124T_FD_133135 | JGI IMG/M metagenome (GOLD analysis project Ga0190265, IMG submission 133135) | Populus adjacent soil microbial communities from riparian zone of Indian Creek, Utah, USA - 124 T | ecosystem: Environmental > Terrestrial > Soil > Riparian zone | place: USA: Utah | collected...
CGGGAGCGGTCATCTTACTTCTTCGTCACTTTCTTCTTGCCGGCGATGGCCCGACGCGGCCCCTTCTTGGTGCGCGCGTTGGTGTGGGTGCGCTGGCCGCGGACCGGCAGGCCCCGACGGTGGCGGATGCCCCGGTAGCTGCCGATATCCATCAGCCGCTTGATGTTCATGGCGACTTCGGTGCGAAGGGCGCCCTCGACCTTGACCGAGCGCTCGATCATCTGGCGCAGACGAGCCACTTCCGAGTCCGAGAGATCGCGGACTCGGGTGTCGGGACTGATGCCGGTCTCACCGAGGATTCGGCCGCTGGTGGGCCGGCCGATGCCGAAGATGTAGGTCAGCGCGATTTCGACCCGCTTTTCGCGCGGGAGATCCACGCCTGCGATACGTGCCATGATCAGCCTTGCCGCTGCTTGTGCTTGGGATTGCGCTTGCAGATGATGCGAACCACGCCCTGTCGCTTGACGACTTTGCAGTGCTCGCAGATCGGCTTGACGCTGGAACGAACCTTCACGTGAACTCCCCGGACCGGTTATAGGCTAGCTGTCCAATATACCGGGGGCGTTTGGGGCATGCAAGTGCGGGGGTGTCGGTGGGTTAGAGGGGTTCCGGGCCGACCTCATCCCGAGTGCCGCGAGGGACCTACTCGGCGTCGGTTACCCCCACACCGCCCCCGCCGCGTACCACACCCCGAACGCCAGGCTCGCCAGCCCGACGACCGGCATCAGGGGCGCCACCAGCCGGGCCACCGGACCTCGAGCCAGTACGTAGCCGAACGCGGCCGACACCAACGCCATGGACAGCGCGGTCCCGAGCGCAAACAGGAGCAGGGCGATCACCCCAAGCGTCCGGTTGGCCGCCGCACCGACCACCAGCAATCCGACCATCGCGGAGCCGCCGATCCCGTGCACCAGCCCGATGCCATAGGCCGCCAGCGGCGACCGCCCCAGTCCCTCGGCGTGCGGGTGCGCGTGGGGATGCGCCGCGTGGCCGGCCGCTTCCTCGTGGGCGTGCGGGTGCGCATGGTGCAGCGCCCCATGAACGTGGGAATGGGCGTGGAAGTATCCGCGGCGCCACCGGACCAGGAGCCGGATCGCCAGAGCAACGATCATCACTCCGATGACCGCCTCCGCCCCCCGGCGCACTCCCTCGGGCAGATAGCTGCTGAAGAGCACGATCGGGAGCCCGCAAGCGAAGATCGTCGTGGCGTGGCCCAGGCCCCAGGCGAACCCGAGCACGCCGGCCTTCCGGGCACCGTCGCGGTCTTCCGTCAGCACCAGCGTGGACACCGCGGTGAGGTGATCGGGATCGGTCGCATGGCGAAGACCGAGCAGGAGCGCGATCACGGGCCCCATGGGATCCAGCATCAGCCGACCACCCGCAGCTCGACCAGCCGCCATCCGGACCGGAGCAGTCGGTAGCCCAGCAACAGGCTCTGCGTCCGCACCTCCTGCGTCCCGCCCACCCGATACCGCCGCATGATCTCGACGTAGCCCCGCCCCGGCTCGACCTCCTTCGCGGCGCGCACCACCGTCTCGACTTCCTGGCCCTGGACCATGAAGTCCGCCAGCAGCGCGGCCGCCTGCGCCGGCCCGAGCGCGATGGAGGGATCGGCGCCGGGAAGCTGCACCAGCAGCCGCGGCGCGTCGGCCACCAGCTCGCGGGCGTCGTGCTCGAACCAGGCGAGCCGCGCGTCCTCGGCCGCCTCCTGCAGGCTCTCGCGCTGGGCGGCCGCGGGCGCGGAGCCGAGCAGCAGCAACAGAAGCAGGATCAGCGGCAAGCGGCCTCCTCCAGAAACCCGCGCATCGCCGGCGCAGGATCGGTGGCCTGCAGCACCGGACGTCCCACCACGAGATGGGTGGCCCCGGCGAGGGTCGCCTCGCGCGCCGTCGCGATCCGCACCTGGTCGCCCGGCACGTCGGTTTCGCGGCGGATCCCCGGCACCACGACGAGCGCGGCTTCCGGCAGCACCTGGCGCACGGCCATCACTTCGGCGGGCGAGCAGACCACCCCCGCGACACCGGCGGAGAACGCTTCCTTCGCCTGGCGCGCCACCTCGTCGATGAGGTTGACCTCGCGGCGCCCGACCGCGCGCCCGTAGGAGGCCGGATCGTGCGACGTCAGTACCGTGACCGCGACGAGGGACACGTCTCCCCCGGCGGCCACGGCCGCCGCTTCCATCATCGTTCGTCCTCCCAACGCGTGCACCGTTGCCATGGATACGCCCAGCTCTCGCGCGGCCGTCACCGCGCCGGCGACCGTGTTCGGGATGTCGTGCCACTTGAGGTCGAGGAACACCTGGAGCCCGCGGGCGACGAGCGCGCGCACGAAGGGCGCGCCTTCTCGCGTCATCAGGATGGATCCGACCTTGACCCAGCGGGCGTCCGGCACCCGATCGAGCAGGCGCATCGCTTCGGTGCCGCCGGGCAGGTCGAGCGCAAGGATCACCTCAGCCATGCGCGCGCTCCAGATTACGCACGATCCGTTCCGGCAGCCGAGGGTCCGCCAAGGCCCCCGTACCGATCGCCACCAGCGAAGCACCTACACGCAAATACTGCCGAACGTCCTCTGCGGAGCGCACCCCACCGACCCCGATGACGGGCATGCCGTCCGTTCGCTCGACCACCCGCGCCACGGCGAGCACGCCGATCGGGAGCAGCGCGGGTCCGCTCACACCGCCGTTCCCGTTGCCCAGCCGGGTCGTTCCGGTGTGCCCGTGGAGCAGCCCCGGCATGGTGTTGACGACTGACATGCCGTCGGCGCCGGCATCACGCGCGACGACAGCCATCCCCGCGATGTCGGGCAGCACCGGAGAGAGCTTGGCGAGGAGCGGCAGCCGCGTTCGTGCCCGGCAGAGCGCGACGATTCGCTGCACGCAGTCGGCGCTCGCGCCGAACTCGATGCCGCCGGCCGATGTGTTGGGACAGGAGAGATTGAGCTCGAACCCTGCGAATCCGGGCACGCCGTCGAGTCCGGAGACCACCTCCGCGTACTCCTCGACCGTGAAGCCCACCACGTTCACCAGCACCTGTGCTTTCGAGACGTGACGCGCCAGCCATGGCAGGTCTCGCTCGCGGACGGCCTGCAGTCCCGGATTGGCGAGGCCCACCGAGTTGAGCATCCCGCCGGGGAACTCGGCGACGCGCGGCGGCGAGTTCCCTTTTCTCGGTTGGACCGACACCGCCTTGGTCACCAGTCCGCCGAGACGCTCCAGGTCCATGACGCCGTCCAGCTCGCGGCCGAACCCGGCGGTGCCGGCGGCGAGGAGGACCGGATTCTGAAAGCGGCGGCCGAAGACGGTTCGAGAGAGGCTGGACTCCGTTGCCCTCACGGCTCGAGTCCGCGCCGTGGGCGCGGTGTCGAGCCGGCGGGTGTGCGCAGCGAATCCTGGATCGCGTCGGGCCGGCGCACGGCTGGCACGCCGCCGCCGAACGAGAAGCTCTGGAGGGAGTCCTCCAGCTCGCGGTAGCCGTAGGGTTCCTCACCGCGAAGCATGGAGACGTACGGGCTCGAGGCGTACCGCTGCTCCAGCAGCGGGATGGCGGACGCGCCCCAGACCGGATCGAGCGCCTGTCCCGCGAGGATCGCCTTGGGCGCGTAAGGCGAGTCCGGGATGACCTCGACGATGGTGCGGAACAGCGTCGCGGCGAGCGCGGGCGCGGCCAGGGAATCGCGGGCGGACTCGGCGGCGAGGAACAGGCGCAGATCGGCCTGCACCGCCCCGGCCGAGGCGGAGTCGTTCGCGGTGAGAATGTGGCCGATCGACTCCCGCAGCTGGCCCGCTTCGCCCGCCACCGTGCCCTTGCGGGCCACGCGAGCGTCCAGCTCCTCCGCCAGCGGCGGCAGCTCGGCGACCGATGTCGCCCGCGAGATCTTGAGCCGCGTGAGGTGGAGCCGGGCCCGCTCCCCGGCGTCGCCAACGGAGTCGAGCGACGAGGCCTGACGCATCCTCGCTTCCGACTTGGCCGAGTCCACGCCCGCCAGGCGCATGCCGTCGTCGAAGAGGAGTCGCGCCCGTGCCGGCGGCGAGGTCTCCGGCTTCCGCTCCAGCCGGTCCACCAGCGCGGATGCGGTGAGCGGATCGGTCTTTCCGACCGAGACGAGCAGGGTATCCCAGGTGCCGGTCGAATCCTCCGTCGCGAGCATCGAGTCGGCGAGCGCGAGCGCGGCCCCTCGCTGCTGCGCGCCCGCGAGGCCGAGCAGACGCTCGCTCTGCGCCTTCGGCCCGGTGACGCCCTCCAGCATGGCGAGCCCGTCCTGGGGCCGCCCGGTCTCACGCAGCGCTCGCGCCCGGAGCAGCCTCGCCTCGTTCCGCAGCACCGGATCCTTGCTGTTCGCGACCCGGGCGAACACGACCTCCGCCGCGGCCGGGTAGCCGAGCTGCATCTGGCATCGGCCCAGCGCGAGGGAGGCTTCCTCGGTGACGTCCTCGTGGTCGGGGAGCAGCGACACCCGGCCGAGCGGAGCGACCGCCGCGTCGCATTGGTTGAGGCGGGACAGCGCGACGCCTTTGAGCACCAGCGCCTCGTCCACGTACTTGCTGTCGGGATGCCGGGCCACCAGCGATTCGGCGCGGGTGATCACCTGGCCCCAGAGGTTGTTGGCCTCGAAGGTCCGCCCGTCGCGCTCCGCCTTCCTCGCGGAGCCGGCGAGCCGCTTGGTGTTGTACATCCCGTTGTAGTACACGCACCCGCCGAGGAGTGCCGCCGTGAGCGCGAGGGCCACGCCGCGCGTCATCTTCATCGTCCGCCTCCGACGTCCCCGCCACCGGTCTTCCGCTCGTAATCCCTGAGGTACTCCACGATGGCATCCGCGATCGCGGCTGCCATGGTGCGCTGGCTTCGCCGGGACGTCAGGTAGCGCCCGTCCTGCGGATTCGTGCTGTAGCCCATTTCGACCAGGATCGCGGGACGCCGGGCGGTGGTGAGCACCATGAATCCGGCCTGCTTCACGCCCCGGTCCTCGCCGGTGTGGACGGTGCGGAGCTTCTTCTGTACCAGCTCGGCGGCGCGGGCGGACTCGCGCAGATGCTCGTTCAACTGAAGATCCTTGAGAATGAAATCGAGCCCACCGGTCATGGTGGCCGCCGACTCGCCGGCCTCGAACCGCACCGCTTCGTTCTCCATCTTGGCCACCCGGGCCGCGTCCTCGGTCCTCGCCTCCGCGAGGAAGAAGGTCTCGAAGCCGCGGACTTCGGTGTACCCGCGCCGGCGCGCCAAGGAGTTCACGTGGAGGCTCACGAAGAGATCGCAGGCAGCGGTACAGAAGCCGCCGCGGTCGCTCAGGGCGATCAGGGTATCGGACGTCCGGGTCATCCGGACCCCCACGCCGCGCTGACGCAGCTCTTCCCTGAGGAGTACCCCCACCTGCAGGGTGACATCCTTCTCCCTGACGCCGCGGGGAAAGTACGTCCCGGGATTGCCGGGGTCCACGCCTCCGTGGCCGGGATCGATGGTGACCACGTGACCGGTGCGAAGTCCGTTGGGCAGCCGCTCGACCGGCTTGGCGGCCTTGGCGACGCCCTTTCTGGAGACGTCTTCCAGCCGTGCCGCACGCGCATCGTACCGGTAGCGCTCACCCAGGTAGTACGGCAGGATCTCCGCGACGAATTGAAACGGCAGGTACAAGGTGTCGCGGGTGAGCCAGACGGGATTGGCGAGCGGCTGAAGCTGGCTGCTGAAGACGTAGAGCGGGGCCCCGAGCAGGAAGCGGAACGGCTGCCGGGCTACCGTCACGTCGGCCCAGGCGTCCGCGACCGTGACCGTGCCGCCGAGCGCCGCCAGGAGCTGGGCGGCGGGCACCATGGGGGCGCCGGCCGGATCGACCCGGATCGGGATTTTGGTTTCACCTCCGGCCCCGACGACGATGAGCTGATCCGGCGCCGACGCGAGCGCGGCGAGCAGGGCGACGGTCGCGAGCACGCCTACTCCCTCGCCGCCCGGGAGAGTCCGCGCGACACGTCCCGTGCCGCCTCGCGCTCGGACACCCGGCGCTTGAGCGTCTCCCGCTTGTCGTGGAGCTTCTTGCCCCGCCCGAGCGCGATGACGACCTTGGCGCGCCCGTTCTTGAAGTAGAGCTCGAGCGGCACCAGGGTGAGCCCCTTCTGCTCCACCGCTCCGATGAGCTTCTCGATCTCGCGGCGGTGCAACAGGAGCTTCCGGGAGCGGACGGGGTCATGGTTGTAGCGGTTGCCCTGCTCGTACTGGGTGATGTTCATCCCCTCGAGGAACACCTCGCCGTTGCGTACGCGGGCGTAGGCTTCCTTGATGGACGCCTTGCCGTTGCGCAGCGACTTGACCTCGGTGCCGGTCAGGACGATTCCCGACTCCCAGGTTTCCAGGATGTGATAGTCGTGCGTCGCCTTGGGGTTCCTGGCGACCGACTGTCGGCGCTCGGCCGGGGGGGATGACTCGGGGCTCACGTAGGGATCCTAAGCAAAGGATAGGCCACCACTTCGGACAGGTCAACACAAACCGCTCTCGGTTGACCCACCTGGAGAACCCCACTACCTTGACCGCTTCGCCGAAGTGGTGGAACTGGTAGACGCGCTGCGTTCAGGGCGCAGTGGGCGCAAGCCCGTGCGGGTTCGAGTCCCGCCTTCGGCATGTAGGCGGTCAGGCGGACGGGCGGTCAGGCGGACGGTTCAGAAGATGAGCAACCCTCCGTGTCCATGCGGACATCGGAGGGTCATCATTTTTCGGACTCGACCGCCTGACCGCCCGTCCGCCTAATACCGTGCCATCCCCGGCTCCACCCGACTGGCCCACGCATCCACACCGCCCGCCAGACTCCGCACCCGGCCGAAGCCCGCACCGCGCAGAATCTCCAGCGCCTTCATCGAGCGAACGCCTTTGTGGCAATAGGTGACGATCTCGGCGTGCCCGTCCAGCTCGCCGATCCGGTCGGGGAGCTGGCCCAGCGGGATGAGGCGGGCGCCGCCGATGTGCGCGATCTCCCATTCGTGCGGCTCGCGGACGTCGATGAGGACCAGCTCCTCACCCTTGTCGTCCACTTCCTGCTTGAGCTGCTCCGCGACGACTTCCGGGCCCTGGTACGCGGGCGCCGCCCCGATACCGCAGAAGGCTTCGTAGTCGATCAGCTCCTTGATCGTCGGCTGGTCGCCGCAGATCGGGCAGGTGGGGTCCTTGCGCAGCTTGAGCTCGCGGAAGCGGAGCTTGAGCGCGTCGAAGAGCACCAGCCGGCCGATGAGCGAATCGCCCGCCCCGATGATGAGCTTGATCGTCTCCAGCGCCTGGATGCTGCCGATGATGCCGGGCAGCACGCCGAGGACGCCGCCTTCGGCGCAGCTCGGCACCAGTCCCGGAGGCGGCGGCTCGGAGTAGAGGCAGCGGTAGCAGGGGCCTTCCTTGGCGTAGAAGACCGACGCCTGGCCCTCGAAGCGGAAGATGCTGCCGTACACGTTCGGCTTGTCCAGCAGCACGCAGGCATCGTTCACGAGGTACCGCGTCGGGAAGTTGTCGGTCCCGTCCACCACGATGTCGTACTCGCGGATGATCTCGAGCGCGTTCTCGGCGCTGAGCCGGGTCTCGTGGCTTTCGACGTTGAGATTGGGATTGAGATCCGTGAGCCGCGCCTTGGCGGATTCCAGCTTCGGCTGCCCCAGCGTAGAGGTGCCGTGCACGATCTGCCGCTGCAGGTTCGTGAGATCCACCACGTCGAAGTCCACGATGCCGATGGTGCCGACGCCGGCCGCGGCGAGGTAAAGCGACAGCGGCGAGCCCAGCCCGCCCGCGCCGATGGTGAGCACCCGTGCGGCCTTCAACTTCCGCTGGCCTTCGACGCCCACCTCCGGCAGCAGCAGGTGCCGCGAGTAGCGCAGCACTTCCGCGTGGGACAGCTTGGGCAGCTCGGTTGCAACTGCAGGCCGCCCTCCCGCGATGCTGGGCACGATGGTGAGCACGTCGCCCTCGCGCACCGGCGTATCGGTGGAATCGAGCTGGCGGATATCGGTATCGTTGAGGTACAGGTTCACGAAATTCCGCAGGCGTCCGTCATCCTGCACCAGATGACGCTTGAGACCGGTGTGCGCGGCCAGGAGGCCGTCGATCACCTCACCCACGGTCTCGCCGGCGAGCTCCACGGCGTCGTGGCCTCCGGTGAAGCTGCGGAGCGGCGTGGGGATGGTCACGGTCACGGACATGGTCACACCTCGCTGAGCACTTCGAGGAACTCCGGGCGCATGAGCGGCTGCTCGTCGTCCAGCGTCCAGCTGGCCGCCTCGAGCCCCCGCCCCCGCTCCACCCGCACGATCAGATAGCTGTACCAGGGCCAGGCATGCTCGGTATCGTAGGCCGACGGCACCGCCGGGTGGTCCGGATGCGAATGATAATAGCCGATGATCTCGAGACCTTCGGCGCGCAGATCGGTCTCGAGCCGGCGGAGATCGTCGGGCGCGATGAGGTAGCGGTGGGGATCGTCGGTGCGCCGATTCACCGCGGGCGCCAGCCTGACGACCTCCTTGGCGCCGCCCTCATCCACCCGTCCCGCCAACGCCCCGCAACACTCCGCGGGGTATGCGCCCTCGCCATGGCGCCGGATCTCGCCGAGCAGACCCTCAGACAGGCGGAGTGTCACCGGTCGGCCCAGCGATGCGGCTCACTGATGTAGCGGGTGCCGGTATCGCATCCGATCACCACCACCAGGGCGTCGGGCTCGCGCTTCAGGACATCGAGGGCCGCCGCGGTGGCGGCGCCGGCCGACCAACCCACCAGGAGACCCGATTCGCGCGCCAGCCACCGCGCCGTGCGGTCGGCGGTCTCGGTCGGAATCTCCGCGACCCGGTCGGGCACCGACGGATCGTACAGCGCGGGCGGGTGCGCGGTCGTGGACAGGTGCTTGAGGCCCTCCAGCCCGTGGAACGGCGAATCGGGCTGCACCCCCACCAGCGTCACCGACGGGTTCTTCTCTTTCAAGAAGCTCCCGGTTCCCATCATGGTTCCCGTGGTGCCCATGGCGGCCACGAAGTGAGTGATCCGGCCGCCGGTCTGGGCCCAGATCTCCGGTCCGGTCGTCTCCCGATGCGCCTGCGGATTGGCCCGGTTGGAGTACTGGTCGGCGTAGTGGTACTGGTCGGGTGATTCCGCCGCCAGCTCGCGGGCCCGCTTGGCGGCGCCCTCGGTGCCCTCCATCCGATCGGTGACCACCACTTCCGCGCCGAACACCTTGAGGAGGGCCCAGCGCTCCGGGCTCGCGTTGCCGGGGAGACAGATGGTCACCCGCACGCCGGCCGCCGCGCCCAGCATCGCATAGGCGATACCGGTATTGCCGCTCGACGCGTCGAGCAGGCGCTTGCCCGGCAGAACACCGCGCGCGAGTCCGTCGCGCAGGATGGCCCGAGCCGCGCGGTCCTTCACGCTGCCGCCCGGGTTGAGCCACTCGGCCTTGAGCCACAGGGTCCCCCGTCCGTTGCCGCCGAACTGAACCGGCACCAGCGGGGTGTTGCCCACCAGGGACCACAAGGCCGGCTCACTGCCGACGGGGCGCGACTGGACTGCGGTCATGAACGTCCTCCGAAAAACGAAAAACCCGACCGGCCGGGTCGGGCTGCTGCGCACACGCCGGGGCGCGTGGCTAACTCGCCGATGAGATCCCGACCAACTGGTGGACCTGTTGCTCCTCTTTCATCAGGTCGGCCAGGGAGATCCCCGCCAGCAGATCGTCCACCCGCTGCTGCAGCGCGTGCCAGACCGGCCTGATGCTACAGGTCGCGCCGGGGCTACATCGCTCGGCGTCCACCGGGTGGCTGTCGCAGTTGATCTCGAAGGTCTGATGCTCGGAGGCGGTCATCACGTCCCGCACCGAGATGGCCGAAGGCTGCCGGGCGAGGAAATAGCCGCCCTTGGCGCCCCGCACGCTCTCCACCAGGCCCGCGCGTCTCAGCCGGAGCAGGATCTGCTCGACGTAGTCGGCCGGCAGGCGCTCGATATCGGCCAGCTCGCGCGCGGCGATCGGCCCGCTCCCGGAGCCACCCCGGCGGGCCAGGTGAAGCGAAATGATGAGGCTGTATTCCGTCCAGGTCGTAACCCGCATTCTGGCTGCAATATCTACTTCTTCTCCGCCGACGTCCAGCGGGCCACCTCGTCGGGCGTAAGGTTCCCGTGGGGCCGAATGCGGGCGTCGCGGAACGACCCGCCCAGCACGTCCCCCAGATACTGGGACCAGGACAGCAGGGCGCCGTAGCAGACCGGATCGTCGGCGTCGGGGCCGTTCGTCTCGCGTTCAAGCCGCTGCGTCAGCTCCTTCATCACGGCCGCGGGGACCTTGGACCGGACACTCGGATAGATGAAACCGAAGAGCACCAGATGCGCGAACAGCACCCGCCAGTGGTGGCCAAAGCGGTCGATGAGGCGCCGCCAGTCGAGGGTGTCGCCCAGAGCGAGGATGATGTGCGCCACGTCCGCGCCGTCGAACCGCTCCCGCTCCATCACGAACGCCTTCGACCAGATGCTCTCCTCCGGCGGCGCGACCATGACTTTCACGCCGAGGACTTCGCGCTCGGACGCATGCTCGAACCAGCCGTCGTCCACGACGGCGACGCCGTTGCCCGAGCTGAAGATCACGTCCACGAACCCCGAGGGCGAGCGGATCTTGGCGAGCCAGTGGGAGAACACCAGGTCGGCCTCGTACCCGGCATCGGTGGAGGTCCGGAGCAGCCGGTGCACGTCGGAGGGCAGGACGAAGATGTCCAGGTCCTTGGTGGACCGGTCAATGCCCGACTGGTGGATGAACGCGAAGGCGCCGCCAACCAGGAAGGGGATGTTGGCCCGGGCAAGAAACTCCATCGCCTCGCGGTAAAACTCGCGGGACGGGGTTTCCACTATCGAGTGAGTCGGCGACAGCCCCATCCAGCGCTCCCATGAGGGGATGGAAATCATAGGCACTGCCGTGACAGGCGGTTGTGGCCCGGATCACCGCTCGGCTGGCCAGGCCATGGTTGATTGTCGAACACATGGCCAAGACCCCAGGAGTCGTTCGCATCGCCGCGGTTGGCGATATCCATCTCGGCCGGGCCTCGTACGGCCCGCCCATCCAGACCCTCTTTACCCAAGTAGCGGAGCTGGCCGACGTCCTGGCCCTCTGCGGCGACCTGACCGACCGGGGTGACCCGGACGAGGGACGGCAGCTCGGCCGCGCCCTGGCGACGGTCGGCGTGCCCATCGTCGCCGTGCTGGGGAACCACGATCACGAGGCGGGAAAAGTGCCGGAGCTCACCCGGATTCTCACCGACTCGGGAGTCCAGGTCCTCGACGGGGGAGACGCCTTCGAAGTCCAGGGGGTGGGGTTCGCGGGAGTGAAAGGGTTCGCGGGAGGATTCGGACGCCGGGCCCTGGGGCCCTGGGGCGAGGAAACGATCAAGGTCTTCGTGCGCGAGGCGGTCGAGGAAGCCCTCAAGCTCGAGACCTCGCTCAGCAAGCTCCGGTCAGAACGGAAGGTCGCCTTGCTGCACTACTCCCCGATCGCGGGCACGGTCGACGGGGAGCCCCGTGAGATCTATGCCTTTCTCGGCTCCAGCCGGCTCGAGGAGCCGCTCATCCGCTACCCGGTGGACGTGGTGTTTCACGGACACGCCCATCATGGGACGCTGGAAGGGAAGACGGTGGGAGGGGTGACGGTCTACAACGTTTCGCTGTCGCTGCTGCAGCGGACTTTTCCAGACGCGCCGCCGTTCCGGATCGTCGAGCTCAAGTTGCCGCAGGAACGGGAGGTCGAGCGCAGGGCCGATCGGGGCAGCGATCGGCGGGCAGATCCGCACCCGGGGAGGCGGACGACGGATGTGCAAAGTGTCATCCTGAGCGAAGCGAAGGAGCCATGACCAGGGTGAGGCTCCTTCGCTTCGCTCAGGATGACACCTTCTCGCATCAGCCTCCGGCGGGTATCCCCTTCCCGCCCGGCACGCCGATCTCCGTCATCGCCCGCAGATCCAGCATCTCCTCCAGCTCCTCCTTCGGGAGGAGCTGTTTCTTCTCCAGCAGCTGCTTCACCGTCAGCCCGGTGGCCACGGCCTCCTTGGCGAGCTTGGCCGCCTCGGCGTAGCCGAGCTTGGGCGCCAGGGCGGTGACCAGCGCGGGACTGCGTTCCAGCCAGTAGGCGCACTGGGCCGCGTCGGCCTCGATCCCATCCACGCACCGCTCCGCCAGGACCCTGCTCGCGTTCCCGACGATGATCAGCGCAAAGACGATGTTGTGGGTGATCACCGGCATCATGACGTTGAGCTCGAGCTGGCCCGCCTCCGCCGCCATCGCCACGGTCTGGTCGAGGCCGAGGGCCTGGAAGCACACTTGGTTCACCATCTCGGCGATCGAGGGGTTCACCTTCCCCGGCATGATGCTCGAGCCCGGCTGCACCGCGGGGAGGATGATCTCCGCGAGCCCCGTGCGGGGACCGGACGCGAGCAGGCGGATGTCGTTCGCGATCTTGTTCAGGTCCAGCACGTAGGCGCGCAGCGCGCCGCTGAAGGTCGCGATGTCGCCCATGGACTGCATGAGCTGGATCCGGTCCTGGCCCTCACGCAGCTCCAGCCCGCTCACCGTCTGGAGGTGCCCCACCATGAGCCGGGGGTAGTCGGACTCGGCGTTGATGCCGGTGCCGACGGCGGTCCCGCCGATGTTCATCTCCCGGAGCCAGTCCGCCGCCTGGGCCAGCTTCTCCCGGTGCCGCTGGACCGTGTGGCTGTAGGCTGTGAACTCCTGTCCGAGGCGGATGGGCGTCGCGTCCTGGAGATGCGTGCGGCCCGACTTGATGATATCGTCGAAGGCCACGCCCTTGATGTGCAGCGAGCGGGCCAGCTGCTCCAGCGCCACCAGAGTCGCGGGGAGCGTGGCGAGGGTCGCGAGGCGCATCGCCGTGGGGATCACGTCGTTGGTGCTCTGGGCCATGTTGACGTGATCGTTGGGATGCACCGGCGCGTACGCGCCCCGCTTGGCCCCAAGGAGCTCGTTGGCCCGGTTCGCGAGCACCTCGTTCACGTTCATGTTGTGGCTGGTCCCGGCGCCGGCCTGATACACATCCACGATGAACTGGTCGCGGTGCTGGCCGGTGAGGACCTCGTCGGCGGCCCGCACGATCGCGTCCGCCAGGCGAGCCTCGAGCCGGCCGGTCTCCTTGTGGGTCACGGCGGCCGAGCGCTTGATCCAGACTACCGCATCCACGAAGGCGGGGAGCGGCCTCAGGCCTGAAATGGGGAAATTTTCGGCGGCACGCAGCGTCTGGATGCCGTAGAGGGCGGAGGCGGGAACCGCCTTTTCGCCCAGCGGATCGCGCTCGATTCGGGTATCGGTCATGGGCATATACTTATGGCGATGAGCCAATCATTCAAGAGCGTCGCCAAACTCGCGGCCTTCGACCGCGACAAGGCCGCCAAAGCCGATCTCTTCGCCGGACGCCAGCTCTTCGTCGGCCTGAACTGCTTCGAGCCGGGGCAGTCGCAGCGGGTCCATGCCCACGAGGGCGCGGACAAGTTCTACTACGTGTGCTCGGGACGGGCTCGGATGACGGTCGGCGAGGTGACCCGCGAAGCGGCTGAGGGAGACATCGTCTGGGCTCCAGCCGGTGTCCCGCACGGCGTCGCGGAGGCGCTCGAGCGCACGGTCCTCTTAGTCGGGATCGCTCCACCGCCGCGCTAAACGGCGCAGGGCCGGCCAGCCGTAGGCGTGCGCCGCCAGGGCCACGCCGAGGACCACGCCGATGCCGTTGGTGTAGAAGCGCCAGGCCAGGAGCAGCCACCCCGCGCGCGCGCCGAGATCGCCCGCGGCGCCGCCGAGGAACCCCAGATCCACCGCGCCGGCACCGGACGGCGTCGGCAGGATGAGCTGGCTGTACAGCAGCGCGAACGACCCCAGCAGCATCGGGCCGAGATCGGGCGGGTGGGGCAGCGTCGCGGCGAGCACCGGCAGGATTGCGACGCGGGTCGCCAGGTTCAGGAAGCTGAGCGGCAAGCTCGCCACCAGCGGCCAGCGCGGCATGCGCCGCCAGTAGACCATCGCCCGGCGGATCGGCCGGCGCACGTGCCGAACCGCCGGCGACGCCACCCGCCTCGCATACCACCACACGATCAGACTGACCACCGCCACCAGCGCGACCCAGGGCCACGCCTCCGCCGCCGCGGCGGTGAGCCGGGGACCGGCCATGGTCCACCACGACGGCGCGTACCGCCACGCCAGCCATCCCGCGGCGACCAGGATGACCGGCCAGGCCGCGAGCACCTCGAGGCTGATGGCGACGAAAGCGGCGGTCGCCGGCACCCGGCTCCGGAGCATGCCCGCGAGCCGCGCGGGCTCGCCGCCGATCCGGAGCGGGGTGAGCGCGCAGGCCGCGTCACCGTATGCGTTGAGGACGATCGAGTCCCAGAAGCCGACCGGATATCCCAGCCCGCGGATGATCCACTGGATGCGCCAGGCGCGCGCGAGGAGGTCGATGACGACCAGGCAGAGGCAGATGACCGTCGCGTCGAGAACGGTCATTCCGATAGGCTCACCCGGTCAGCACGCGTCGGTAGGTGTCGAAGAGGCGGTCGAAGACCGTGTCCCACCCGTGGTGCTCCTCGGCGTAGCGCCGCCCGATCCGGCCGAGCGCAGGCAGATCCGTGCCGAGCAGCTCCACGGCGACCTCGGTCAGATGCCCGACGTCCCCCGAGGTATACAGGCGGCCCGCGCCCGAGCGGGAGACCGTCTCGGCCACACCGCCACGGTCCACCGAGAGGAGGGGAACTCCGCTGGCCAGCGCCTCGAGCGCCGAGAGGCCGAACGTCTCCGCCGACCCGGGCGCGACCACGAGATCCATCGAGGCGTAGAGATCGGCGAGCAGGTCCCGATCCCTGAGGTATGGCAGCCAGGTGGCGCGCCTGCCGCCGGGAGTCCGCTGCAGCCATCGGGCGGCAGGTCCCAGCCCGACGAGCGCCAGTCGCGCGCCGGTGCGCCGCTCGACCTCCAACCACGCCGAGAGCAGGATATCGATGTCCTTCTCCGCCGCGAGTCGGCCGGAGTAGAGCGCGAGCGGTCCCTCCGGGAGACCGAACCGGCGTCGGGTCTCGGCGGCGCGGACCTGCCGGTCGGGGTGGAACCGGTCGAGGTCCACGCCGAGGGGCACGTGGACCACGTTCTCGACGCCGGCGCTTTCCAGCTCGCGCGCCACCGCCTGGCAGGGCGCGATGGTGGCCTGCACCATCCGGCCAAGTCGGCGCACGTAGCGCCAGGCGAGTGCGCTGGCGGTGAGCCGCGCCCATCCCGCGGCATGCGGGCGCGGCGCGATGATGCGGGGAAAGTTGCTGTGGTAGAACCACACCGCCGGCACGTCGAGGCCGCGCGTGGCGAGATGCACCAGCCAAGGTGCGCACCACGCGCTGCCCACTTCGATCAGGTCGGGACGCTCGTGCGCTACGATCCGCTTGGTGGACCGCGTCGCCAGCATGAAACGGTACGGCTTCTGAGTCGGTATATGCGGACCGTGCAGCCGGTAACAGCGCACACCGCCCGCCTCGAGGATTTCGTCCCGCGCACCGGGGACGACCAGCACCTGCCGCAGCGCCGAATGCCGCTGGACGTACTTCGCCTTCTCCAGCAGGTAGGTCCGCACGCCGCCGGTCGTGTCGCCGAAGAACTCGGTGATGTCGAGGACGCCGACGGACGCCGTCGGCCGGAGGCGAGGCGGCAGCTCGATCCGGGAGATGTCGAGCGCCGACGGAGCGGTGCCGGCGACGGGCTCGAGATCGAGGATCCCCGTTGCCGCGCGCTCAGTCAGAGCAGTCTCCCAGGGGATAGACGGTGCCGCAGTTGCCACAAGGGTTCTTGCAACCCATGGCGCGGGTGGGGACCGGGAAGTGGCAGCGCTGGCAGGTGGGGGTGGCGGGGTGGGCCGGCAATGTCATCCTGAGCGAAGCGAAGGAGCCATAGCAGTGCTCCGGCTCCTTCGCTTCGCTCAGGATGACATCCCCGTTCGCTCGGGATGACAGCTCCGCGATGCCTGACCGCGTCACGCCCGCACGCTCCCCGTGATGAACGGATTCGTCAGCCGCTCGACACCGATCGTCGTATCTGGACCATGTCCGCTGTGCACCACGGTCGAGTCCGGCAGCGACAGGAACTTCGACTGGATCGTCGACATGAGCGTCGCGTAGTCACCGCCGGGCAGGTCGGTCCGCCCGACCGACCCGCTGAACAACACGTCCCCACCGAACACCATCCCGTGTCCCACGAAGCTCACGCTTCCGGGCGAATGCCCCGGGGTGTGCCGCACCTCGAACTCGAACCCGCCGACCGCGACGCCGCCACCCCCCGTCAGCACTTCGTCGGGCGGCGGGGGGACCTCGAGCTCTTTGCCGAGCCAGGCACCGAACTGCGGCAGAGCATCATAGATGCGGCGATCGAGCGGATGGAGATGGATCGGGGCCGCGGTGGCGCGCTTCACGGCGCCGACCCCGATGATGTGATCCACGTGCGCGTGGGTGAGCCAGATGGCCTTGAGCGACCAGGCGCGGGTATCGAGCTCGGCGAGGAACATGTCGGGCTCCTCGCCGGGATCGATGATCGCCGCTTCGCGGGTCCGCCGGTCGGCGACCAGATAGCAGTTCTGCGACATCTGCCCGTTAGGCAGCGCTACCACCTCGAGATCAGACACCGACCTTCGCCTTGGCCGGAGCGGTGGCGCGGCGCTCCTTCAGATACTTCTCCACCGCGATCGCCGCGGTGGTGGCGTCGCCGACGGCCGTGGTGATCTGGCGGGTGAGCTGCGCCCGCACGTCCCCCGCGGCGAAGAGCCCGGGGATCGAGGTCATCATCCGGTCGTCCGTGATCATGTAGCCGGCCGGATCGTGCTTGAAGTGTTCCTTGACCAGTCCGGTGTTGGGCAGGAATCCGATGAAGATGAACGCGCCGCCCGCCTCCAGCGTGCTCGGCGCGCCGGTCTCGCTGTCCACCATCTCGACCGTCTTGAGTCCCGAGGGTCCGCCCTTGAACTCGGTGACGCGCCGGTTGAAGAGCACCTCGATCTTGGGATTGGCGAACAGCCGCTCCTGCAGGATCCTCGATGCGCGGAACTCCATCCGCCGGTGGATGACGTACACCTTGCTGGCGTACCGCGTGAGGTAGTCGGCCTCCTCCACCGCCGCGTCGCCACCACCGACGACCGCGAGCACCTCACCCTTGAAGAAGGCGCCGTCGCAGACCGCGCAGTAGGAGACGCCCTTGCCGGCGTAGTCCAGCTCCCCCGGAACGCCCAGCTTGGCCGGGGTGCCGCCGGCGGTCAGGATCACCGTCGGCGCCTCGAAGATGACGCCGTTCGACGTCGTCACCTCGAAGACTCCGTCGTCCCGCCGGGAGATGGACTCGACGTTCTCATTCTTGATGTCGGCGCCGAACTTGGCGGCATGGTCGGCCATCTTGACGGCCAGCTCGCGCCCCAGGACGTGCTCGAAGCCAGGATAGTCGTCGATCCATTCGGTGTTGAGCAGCTCGCCGCCCGGAACGCCACGCTCCAGGACGACGGCGTCCAGCATCCCGCGCCCCGCATACATCGCGGCACACATCCCGGCGGGACCCGCGCCGATGATGATCAGGTCGTGTTCTTCCCTGCGGCTCATACTGCTCCCCCGAGAATCCCGTGGTCGTTCCGGCGCTCCGCCACCCGGCGGGGCGAGGGTTCGATATCCTGCCCAAATATAGAACGCGCGGGGGTTCCCCGGGCCCCTAAGTGCAGCAGGCTCACGGCCCCGTGGCAGCCGGACACGGTGCCCACGACCACGTCCACTTCCCCGCCCCGGTTCCCGGCCTCCACCACGACCCGGTCGCCCTCCAGCACGGCCGCCACGTCGAACATGCCGACGCCGTACACCCGGTGCCGGCACACGAAGAGCGCCGGGCCCGCCGTGGGCGCCCCCCGGTCCAGCCGGCCGGTGAGCTGCTCAATGGCGTCGCTCATCTCCCAGGTCCGTGGGGCCCTGGTGATCGGGCAGATGGCTGGCTCGACGCAGTGAGTGGGGCAGAGCCAGTCGGCGAAGGAGACATACCGCGTCCCGTCCGGCGCGGCCGTGTCGTAGGGCGTGCCGATCGGCGCGGTGAGCGGCCGCTGCTCGACTGTCCTGTCGGGCCAGCGGGCTTCGGCGCGCCGCACCAGCCATTGGTACATGAGATGCGGCATGAGCGGCGAAGGCACGATGGTGTCGCCGGCATGGCGTTCCGCGCCGAGCCATCCGTCGAAGAAATCCCCCCATTCCGCCAGCACCAGCTCGACATCCTGCGAGGGGCCGATCTCGGCCGCGAACCGGCACGCCGGGTTTCGGTCCACGATCAACAGCCGGCGATAGCGGACCTTGCCCCGCTCACGGGCGCGCAGCATCTGCCCCGCGTAGAAGGTGCCGTAGCAGCCGCCGCCCACGATCGCGACGTCGTGCAGCTCGACCCTATCGAAGGATTCGTCCGCCATCGACGGTCAGCACTTCACCGGTGACGAAGTCGCCGCCCTCCAGCAGATACAGGAGCGCGCTCACCACGTCCGCCGGACTGCCCAGCCGGCGCAGCGGCGTGTCAGCGGCCAGCCGCTCGCGCTCCGCGGCGTCGTACTCCTCGGGGACGAGCACGGCACCCGGCGCAATGGCGTTGACGGTGACATCGGGCGCGAGCGCGCGTGCCAGCACCTTGGTAAGCATGACGACGCCCGCCTTGCTGATCGAATGGGCGGCGAAGCCGGGCCACGGCTGGAGACCGGCGAGATCGGCCATGTTCACGACCTTGCCGTGGGCCGCTCGCAGCGCGGCGGCGGCGCCCTGAGTACAGAAGAAGACGGAGCGAAGATTGAGATCGAGGATGGCATCGTACTGCTCGGGCGTCGTTCGCTCGAAATCGAGCTTGCGCATGATCGCCGCGGAGTTCACCAGGACGTCGAGCCGGCCGAAGCTGTCCACCACCCGCGGCGCCAGCCGCTTCGCCGCGTCGGCATCGGCGAGATCCGCCGCGAAGCACTCGGCGCGGCCCCCCGCCGCGGCCACTTCATCGCGCAGCGCGCGGGCGCCATCCGAGGAGGCGTGATAGTGAATGGCGAGAGTCATGCCCCGCCCGGCGAGGGCGCGCGCCATCTCCCGGCCGAGCCGGCGGCCCGCCCCGGTCACGAGCGCGACGCGGCCCTCGAGCTCCATCAGGCGCCGCCGGGAGCGGCCGGGGCGATCGGCAGGATATGACCGGTGATGCCCGAGGATTCGGGCGCCGCCAGCGACATGACGCCGTCGGTGATATCGCGCAGCTCGACGAAGGCCGCGTTCTCGCCCATGTCGGCGACGTTGTCGCCCGTGCGGACCGTGCCGGGCGCCACCGCGTTGACCCGCACTTTGCGGTCGCGCAGCTCGAGCGCGAGGCTCTGGGTGAACCCGGCCACCGCCGCCTTGGCGGCGCTGTAGACCGCCATGGGCGCCTGCGGCTTGAAGTAGGCGATGGAGGCGAAGTTGACGATGCACCCTTCGGTGCGGCTGAGCGCCTCTACGGCGGCCTGGGACACCAGCACGGTCGTCTTGAGGTTGATCGCCAGCTCGCGGTCGAAGTCGGCGACCGAGAGCTTGTCGATGGGGCCGTAGGTCGTGAGTCCGCCCGCCACGTTGACCACCACGTCCAGCCGGCCGAAGTGCCGCAGCGCCATCTCGACCGCGAGCGCGGCGATGTCCCGCTGGGTGAGGTCCCCGGCGCAGGGGCGGGCGTCCACGCCGAGCGCGGCGAACTCGCGCACCCGCTCCGCCACCCCGACCGCGTTCAGGTCGCAGGCGACGATCTTGGCCCCCGCCTGTCCGAAGGCGAGCGCGACGGCGTTGCCGATCTGTCCGGCACGGCCGACGCCGGTCACCAGCGCCACCTTGCCGCCGAAGTCGAATCGAGAGTCGCTCATGGTACCTCGCAGGGACGCAGACGATCGAGGCGCTCCAGCCACTCCATGGGCACTTCCTGCGAGCCGAGCGCGCCGTGAGTCTCGCCCGGCTCCGGGTCCCCGTGCCAGTCGCTGCCGCCGGTGCGGTGGAGCTCGAGCCGGAGCGCGATGTCGGTGAGCCGGGAGCGGGCATCGGGATCGTGGCTCGGGTGCCGGGTCTCGATCGCGTCGAGCCCTTCGGACTTGAGCCGCTCGATGAACGAGCGCGTGCCCCGGTCCTTGAGGTGCGCCACCGAGACGATCCCCCGGACGGAATGGACCAGGGTGGCCACCTCGCGGAAGGCCGGCAGCACTTTCTCGACGAAGGCCGGCCGACCGCGGCCGATGTAGCGGTCGAACGCCTCCGACATTCCAGCGGCGCCGCCGCCCCGCACGATGGCGCGGGCCACGTGCGGCCGCCCGACCGCACCCCCGCGCGCCTGGCGCAGTACGTCCTCGAAGTCGAGCGTCAGCCCCAGGCCCTGCAGCCGGTCCACCATCGCGCGTGCGCGCCGCATGCGGTCGGCCCGGCAGCGTTCCAGGAAGGCTTCGAGCGGGGGAGAATCGGTGGGAAGGAAATACCCGAGGACGTGCATCTCGCCCCAGGGGGCGGCGGTGGAGAATTCGCAGCCGGAGACCACGCGCACGCCGAGCCGCTCGCCGGCCGCGACCGCCGCGGGAACTCCCGCGACCGTGTCGTGATCGGTGAGCGAGATCGCGCCGAGCCCCGCCGCGGCGGCACGCTCAACCACCACCTCCGGCGCCAAACTCCCGTCCGATGCGGTCGAGTGGACGTGGAGATCGACGATCGGGCCGGCAGGCGATGCCTGGCCGGATCCGGTCAGCGGCGGTAACCCAGCTCTGGAGCGGTCCACGCCGGCTGGGACACGGCCAGCAGCTGCGCCAGCTCCTGGTCGCTGAGCTGACCGAGCGACAGCTCCCGGCTCTTGGCTCCGAGCGGCGAGTAGCGCGTCACGCGCTGCTCACGCGCCGGCCCCGTCCCGCGGGTGAACACCAGGCCGAACTCGTCCTTCGTGTACTGCGTGGAGCGGCCGCTGACCGCGACTGTCCACGTCTCGCCATCCACGTCGATGATGCGTCTCGGCATCTATCGCACCTCCTCCCAAAGCTCCCATGCGCCTGGCTGATAATCAGCCAGGGCGCGAATCTTGGCCTCGAGCTCCGCTTCGTCCGCGGGTCGCTCCACCACCGAGCGGTGAGTCTCCCGGCTGCGGCTCTCGCTGAACTCCATGTACGTCCCCGCCTCCTCGGCCCGGCGAAACAGCCAGAGGTGCCACCCGCGCGTCTCAGCGAGCTGGGCCAGCTCCCGAACCGCCGCGAGATACTCCGACTCCCGGCCCGGCCGCACGCTCACCCGTGAGACGGTGAGGGTGCGCGCCACCTTAGACCGCGCCCTCGGGGAACTCCTGCAGCGTCTTCTTCACGTCCGCCATGAACCGGTCGGCGTCGGACCCATCCACGATCCGGTGGTCGAACGCCAGCGACAACATGCCTTTGGTCCGCACGCCGATCGTGTCGGTGCCGTCCACCGTGATGACGGAGGGCTGCTTCTCGATCGCCCCGACGCAGAGAATCGCCGCCTGGGGCTGGTTGATGATCGGCGTTCCGATCACCGAGCCGAAGACGCCGGGGTTGGTGATGGTGAAGGTACCCTTCTGCACCTCGTCGGGGCTCAGCTTCTTGCCCCGCGCCCGCTCGCCGAGATCGTTGATGGCCCGGGCGAGTCCGAGCAGCGACAGCTCGTCGGCGTGCTTGATGACCGGAACGATGAGTCCCCACTCGAGGGCGACGGCGATGCCCAGGTTGATGTCGCGGCGGACGATCGTGCTCTCGCCCGAGACCGCGGCGTTGACCCTGGGATTCCGCCGCAGGGCGTCGGCCGTCGCCTTCGCGATGAACGCGAGAAAGGTGAGGTTCACCCCCCGCGATGCATACTCCTGTTTCTTCCTGCCCCGGAGCTGCGCGATCCGCGAGTAGTCGATCTCGAAGATAGTGTTCACGTGCGGCGAGACGCGCCGCGACATCACCATATGCTCGGCCGTGAGCTTGCGGATGCGGCTCCACGGCTCGACCGTGTCACCTTCCCACGGATCCACCTGGGGAGCAGCGGGCGCGCGCGGCGCGGCGGCGGGCTCGGGGGCCGCCCCAGGAGCGCGAGTCGGTGCCGGCGGCGCGACGCGCTGGCCGACTTCGATGTAGCCGAGCACGTCGTTCTTCGTCACCCGGCCGGCGAGGCCGGTGCCGGGGATCTCGCTGATGTCGAGGTTGTGCTCGGCGGCCATCTTGCGCACCAGCGGGGTGCTCCGGCGGCGCAGCCGCTCTTCCGCCGTCTCCATCTCCCCGTTCCCCTCGGCGAGGTGCCCCGTGCGCACCTTCTCGGCGGCCGGACGCACGGCGGCCGCAGGCGGCGTCGGTGCCGGGGTCGGCTTGGGAGCGGCCGGAGCGGGTTCTGGAGCCGATGCGGCAGGCTTGGTGGGCGCAGCCGCGGGCGAGGAGGCCGCCGGAGCCGGAGCCGCGGCCGGTTTGGCGGCGCCGGCGGCAGCCTCGGTGTCGATCCGGGCGACCACGGTCTGCACCGCGACCGTCTGCCCTTCCTGCACCAGGATCTCGCTGAGTACCCCCGCGGACGGGGCCGGGATCTCCGCATCCACCTTGTCGGTGGAGATCTCGAAGATCGGCTCGTCGCGCTTCACCGCCTCGCCCACCTTCTTGATCCAGCGGGAGAGCGTGCCTTCGGCGATGGACTCGCCCATCTGGGGCATGATGACGTCGATCGTTGCCATGTCTACTCCGTCAGTATTTCGCGACCCATCTCGCCGCCCTGACGATGTCCATCGTCTGGGGCAGCACGAAATCTTCCAATTGCGGGGCGTAAGGGAGCGGCACGTCGTGCGCGGCCACCCGCTTGACCGGCGCGTCGAGCCACTCGAAGGCGAGATCCTGGATCCGTGCCGTGATCTCGCCGGCGATGCCGCCGGTCACGGTGTCTTCGTGCACGATGAGGACGCGGTTGGTCTTCTTCACCGTCGCCGCGATCGCCTCGTCGTCCATCGGAAGCAGGCTGCGCAGGTCGAGCACCTCGACCGAGAGCCCGTCCTCCCGCTCGAGCTGTTCGGCCGCTTCGAGCGCCTTCCAGACCGTCGCGGCGTAGGTGATGATCGAGAGATCCTTGCCTTCACGAGCCAGTCTCGCCTTGCCGATCGGAACAATATGGTCGCCCGGCGGCAGCTCCTGCTTGATCCGGCGGTAGAGGTACTTGTGCTCGAAGAAGAGCACGCAGTCCTCGTCGCGGATCGCGGCCTTGAGCAACCCCTTGGCGTCGGCGGCCGTGGCCGGGTAGACGACCTTGAGCCCCGGCGTATGGAGAAACGCGGCCTCGGGGTTCTGCGAGTGGAACGGCCCGCCCCGCACATACCCGCCGCTCGGGCCCCGCACCACCATGGGACAGGGGAGGAACGCGCGATAGCGCGCGGTGGCCACGTAGTTGGTCAGAATGCTGTACGCGCAGGAGACGAAGTCGATGAACTGCATCTCGCACACCGGACGCATCCCCATGTGCGCGGCGCCGGCCGCCGCACCGACGAAGCCGGTCTCACTGATCGGCGTATCGATCACCCGCCCCGCGCCGAAGCGGTCGAACAGGCCCTCGGTCACCTTGAACGCGCCGCCGTACTTCCCGATGTCCTCGCCCATGC
>Ga0190265_10000662_pt1 | contig 23579 bp, 21 predicted proteins | sample Popmic124T_FD_133135 | JGI IMG/M metagenome (GOLD analysis project Ga0190265, IMG submission 133135) | Populus adjacent soil microbial communities from riparian zone of Indian Creek, Utah, USA - 124 T | ecosystem: Environmental > Terrestrial > Soil > Riparian zone | place: USA: Utah | collected...
GGTGCGGGCGGCGCCAGCGTATTCCACGTCATCTACTTCGATCTTTCGCCGACCGCTGATTTGTGACGTTCGATGCTTGGCCATGTCAGTGTCCTGAGTCCGCCGCTCCTTCGGAGCGGACGAGTATTTTTGTGCATCGCATTCACGGGTTCCGCTTCGCTTCACCCGTGGCTACAGCCCGTCGCCCCGCTGGGGGCGAAAGCGGAGGCGTCCGTACAGGAGAAAGTCTGCGAATCTTGAGTGTCATCACAATGACACGGCTAACCGCTTCCTTACCGGGGCGCGGCTCTGTTTTACTCGCCGTCCATCGCCACGTCTGTCGGGATCAGCGGAATAACGCTGACGGTCCGCACCTCGTCCACCCGCAGCGAAGGCTCCGCGATCACATCATAGACCAGCCGACGGCTGGGGTCTTCGACGATTCGCGTCACGCGGCCGATGGCCATAGGCACCGGCAATCCCAGTTGACCGGGGGCGCTATAGACCAGATCGCCGACGCGAATGCCCCGCGAGCGCTCGGGCATGAGTGGCTCATCGGCGGCATTGGCCGGCTGCGACTCCGCGGTGCCGCCGGGCGGGTTTTCGATTCGGCGGTAATCGACGTTGCGAATCACCATCTCGCCGTTCCCCCGGCCGTGAACGATGCAGGGGTAATCGACGGTCTCGAATTGCCCATCCACAAAACCGCCCACGCGAACCTTCAGCGGCTGGCTGTTCACGTCGCTGAAGAGACAGACGCGTGACATATAGGGGCTGACCTGTTCGACACGGCCGAGCAGCACGTCGCGCGAGATGACCGCGAAGCCCTCGCTGACGTCGCTGGCCGCCCCCTGATTGAGAAAGAGCCGCGAGGCGACCCAGTCCTGCGGATTGACGCCGAGATTTGAGCCGCGTTCGATCAGGACGGAATCGCGCCATTCGACGATGTCGCGGGAGACGACGTGGGCGTGCAGGGCGCGGGGAATCGACTTGGCCCGCATCGCGGAGAGGTCTTCGTTTTCGGATTGAAGCTGCTGAATCTGGCCGGCCTGCGAGGCGATCTGATTGGTCAAGGCTTCGACTTCGCGCTCGCGCATCTTTTCCTGATTGGCGGCCCGCTCCAGCCGGCGGGCGCCCTGGAACGTCAATGAGAAAACGGCGTCCTGCACGGGCACAAGGAGCTGCGTCCCATGCTTGACGCCATCGGTGACGCGCGGCGGAAGGATCAGCGTGAACGCGGAAAGGCCCATGAGGCACCAGAAGACGGTCTTTCGCGATGGACGATAGTGGGCTAACTGCATGACGTTATTCTATTGAGTTTCTCGGATCGGCGATGAGATGCGCCTTCGCTTGCGTTTCGGGCTTTGAGAACGATAACGATACTCCCTCGCTAGCACTTCGGGCTTGGAAAAACCATCGTTCCTCACCAACCCGCCCGTGCCCGCATCATCTTTAGAAAGGGCGAAAAAGCAAGCGTCGCCATCCGCCTTCTTCAAACGCACAACTCCCATAGAATGCCCGGATGAATCGCCAGCGCGTCCTGCACTATCTGACCTATTGCGCCCTGCGATGCATCGGCATTCCGCTTTGCATGATGCCGCTAGAGACTGCCCGCCGGTTGATGCGGACCCTTGGCCGAATCTGGTTTTATCTGCCGTTCGTGATTCCGGAGAGCCGGGTGCCGGACTCGCTCGCCCGGCTCGGATTCATGCGCTGGCTCGTCAAGCTGTCCGCCACCGGCAATCGCCTGCTCAACAAGTTTCGCGAGCATCGCCGGAGGGCCGAAGGGCACATCCGCCGCTCGTTCCCCGAGTTGTCGCCGGAGCCGGTGTCGGCCATCGCCCTCGCGAGCATGGAGCATCTCACCATGCTGGCCGTGGAGGTTCTTCGCACGCCGCGCGAGGTGACGCCGTGGACATGGGCAAAATATATTCGCCTTGAAAACATCGACGACGGCCTTCGGCTGCTTCTGGCCAAACGCGGCTGCATCATGCTCACCGGCCACTACGGCAACTGGGAGCTACTCGGCTACACGCTGGCCGTGCTCGGGTTCGACATCGTCGCGGTCATGCGGCCGCTCGACAACGAGTTCATCAACCACTACCTGCTGGATCGCCGGGAACGCAGCGGTCTCACGCTTTTGTACAAGAAGGGGGCGACGCGCTCGGCGCCGGACGTGCTCAACTCGGGCGGGGCGTTATGCTTTATCGCGGATCAGAATGCGGGGCGGAAAGGATTGTTCGTCGACTTCTTTGGGCGGAAGGCGTCCACATACAAGTCGATCGGGCTGTTGGCGATGGAGTACGAGGTTCCCGTCATCGTTGGCGCGGCGTGCCGGAGTGGTCGGCGATTTCAATATGAGATTCGTCTTGAACGTATCATCCGGCCTGAGGAGTGGAAGAACCAGGCGGATCCGTTGTTGTGGATCACGTCGGAGTACACGCGGGCGATTGAGGCAAGCGTGCGGCGTGCGCCCGAGCAATATCTGTGGATTCACCGCCGGTGGAAGACCCGGCCGAAGGACGAGGAAGAATCAGCGAACTTGTAATTCTGAGAAGCGAAGCGACGAAGAATCCTGCTGCGGGTGCGAGGGAATTCACAAATCCTTAACGACGCATCTTCGGCCCGCAAGATTCTTCGCTGTTGCTCAGAATGACGCCGTTTCTCACTTTTCTGTCCAACATCGGTGACTTCCGTTAGAATCTCGCCAAGGAATCAACCGCGAAGCGCGAGGAGTCCACCATGGCAGATCCCAATCGAATCGAACAACTCAAGCGAGCCGTCGAGCAAAATCCGAACGATGAACTCGGACAATTTGCGCTGGGCAGCGCCCTATTTGACAACAAGGAATACCGCGACGCCGGACCATGCTTTCAGCGGGTACTGGCGATTAACAGTCAGAACTCCAAGGCCTACGAATTGCTCGCTTCGGTGCAGAAGCACACCGATCATCCCGAGTTGGCCGTGCAGACCGCCACCAACGGCTATCGCGTGGCGCAGCGGCGCGGCGACGTGATGCCGATGAAGGCGATGGAGTCGCTGTTGAAAGAACTGGGAGCGCCAGTTCCAGTGGTGGCCGAAAAATCGGCGGAGAAGCCCGCCTCGTCGGGAGGCACCGCTACATGCCGGCGCTGCGGCACCGTCGGGTCGCAGCTACCCCGCCCGCCATTCAAGGGCCCGCTGGGGCAGACGATCTTCGACAGCGTCTGCCAAAGCTGCTGGCACGAATGGGTCGGACAGGGGACTAAGGTCATCAACGAGCTGCGCCTGCCGATGCACGACCCCCAGGCACAGGAGACGTACGACAAGCACATGAAGGAATTTCTGCTGATCGACTGACGCGGGCGGATTTTGCGCGTGGTCAAGCTTGTCGGTGCCGGCGGATAAAGGCGAACCTCGCTGAAAGGTGCCTTGTCGCTGGGAGTCCATTCGTTCAAATCGCGCGCTCACGCGGCGTCCCGCCGTTGGCCGATCTAACAGTACCGTTTACGGTTTGCCATTCGAGGAGAAAGTGCGCGGGGCTCGGCACCGCGTCTTCAGCGATTTCGGAGACTTCACATGCTCGACCCTGTCCAGAATTTCAACGATCTCGTCTCCACGGCCTTCGGATTCGTGGGACTGATTCTCGAAGTCTTCTTTGGACCTGTTCTGTTTCTGGTGCTCGGGCCACTCACGCAAATCTCGGAATTTATCTCAGCTCAATAGGACGCATTCGAAAAAATGCCGAACCGTTTAGCCGCGGCCCGAGGGGCCCCGGTACGCGCCGATGTCACGCCCTTCCGGCAATTGGATTCAACCGGCGGTGGAACGCTCAGCCTTGATCGCGCGGACCTTATAGGTCTGGGCCAAACGCACGCAAGTTACACGTCGCTGCACTCCCGCGGGACCAGGGTCGCAATCTACTGTTTTTACCCTACAATGACTGCCTCGACCGGCCTGATCGGCCGCAAGGAGCTGTCTCCGGATGGGCATGTTTGGACCTTCGGCCACCCACACCCGCACATCGAAAAAGGGCGCCTCGCCCATCTATTTTCTTCGGATTCTCGAGTATGCCCGGCCGTGGAAGCGCTACCTGATCACGGCCATCTGCTGCGTGATCTTCGTTGCCGCCACTTATTCGATCTCCATCGTCGCGCTGTTTCCGCTCATCAAGGTCATCGGCGAAGAGCAGAGCATTCCGAACTGGATCAACCAGAGTGTGGCCGAAGACCGGTTCGACCTCGCACTGACGGAGCGCAAGAACGAGATCGTCGTCCGGGATGTGGACAAGGATTCGAAACTGGCGACCCACGTCGGGATTGGCGATCGGCTTGTCCGTGTCGGGACCGCCGACATGCCGCAGGACATCCTGAATACGATGGCCAATGCACCGGATGCCGCGCCCGTCGAACTTTCGTTTCGGCCGTCGGACAGCGCCAAGCCAGAATATTCGATCGCGGCGCGCCCGGAAGATGCGTCATGGAGCGATCGCTTCACGCGATGGATCGCCTGGAAGTTGCCGGCCGGGGATTCTCGGGACGCCAAGTGGAAAATATTGATCATCATTGCGCTGGGCATCCTCGCTGTAAGCGCCGTAGGGGGATTCTGCCGATTCTGGGGCGAGTATCTGATCGCGCTGGTCGCCGGCCTCGTGGTCATGCGCCTGCGCAAGATCATGTATGACCGCGTGCTGCGCCTGCCGCTGTCGCACTTCGCGCAGTTTGGCACGAGCGACTTGATGACGCGGTTCGTGCAGGACAGCCAGGAAGTTTATCGGGGGCTGGTCTTCGTTTTTGCAAAGTCACTCCGCGAGCCGCTCAAAGCGTTTTTCGTAATCATCCTGGCACTAATTATCGATTGGCGCATCACGCTAATCGCCCTGATTGGGGCACCCATCGCGGCTTTTTTTATCCGCCGATTCGGAAAGAAGATTCGGCGGGCAAACAAGCGGCTGCTCGGCGACTACGGCCGGATGCTCGGCGCACTGGGCGGGGCGCTCGGCGGCATTCGCGTGGTGAAGGGCTACGCGATGGAGAACTACGAGCGGCGGCATCTTCATGCCGTCGATCGCGAGATTCTCAAGCAGCAGCTCAAGATCGAACGGACCGAGGCCCTGGCCAGCCCGCTTTTTGAAGGGGTGGGGCGAATCGTTGCGACCATTGCGATTTTCTATTTCGCGCATCTGATGTTCGCGGGGGAAATGTCCTTCTCCAAATTCGCCACCCTGGGCGCCTGCATGGCCGGCATCTTTGATCCGGTGCGAAAGATGTCGTCGTTCTACAATCGCATGCAGCGGGCCAACGCGGCGCTGGAGCGCGTTTACGAAGTGATCGACCTGCCGGGCCAGGTGCCCGATGACCACCTCAAGCCCGCCATGCCGGCATTCTCGGAGTCGATCGAGTTCCGCGATATCCGCTTTACCTACCCCGGCGCCGAGAAGCCCGCACTCGATGGCATCTCGCTCACCATCCGCCGCGGCGAGCGCGTCGCGTTCGTCGGGCCCAATGGCTCGGGAAAAACAACGCTGCTGTCGCTTCTGCTGCGGTTCTTTGATCCCGATAGTGGACAACTGTTGATCGACGGCAGCGACGCGAGAGACTATTCGCTGGTGTCGCTGCGACGGCAGATGAGCCTCATCACCCAGGATTCCGTGATTTTCGCGGATACGATCCGCAACAACATCGCCTACGGTGACGACCGGCTTCTACGCACGCTGGTGTTGCGCGGCCGGCATCCCGATCGAGCCTACAATCTCAACTCGGACATGGATCGCATTGTCGATGCCGCGAAAGCCGCCTACGCCGACGAGTTCATTGCGGACAAGCCGCAGGGCTACGACACGTTCGTCGGCGAGCAGGGGGCGCAGCTTTCGGGCGGTCAAAAACAGCGCCTCGCCATTGCCCGGGCGATCCTGCGAAACGCCCCGATCTTCATCTTCGACGAGGCCACCAGCCAGATCGACGCCGAGAGCGAGAAGAAGATTCACGACGCGGTGGAGAAATTCCTACAGGATCGAACCGCGCTCATCATCGCCCACCGATTCTCCACAATCCTCCAGGCTGACCGCATCGTGGTCATGGATCGCGGCCGCATCGTCGATAGCGGCACGCACGACGAATTGATCAACCGCTGCGGACTCTATCAGTCGCTCTACGGCAGCCAGATTCTGTCCAACGTGGATCCTTCTGGTGCTGTTGCATCGCAGACTTCGATGGCGTCGTCCGTTGAGCGCGAGCCTGCCGCGATCTGACGATCAGGCGGTTGTGCTCGCAATTCTGCGGACCAGGCACTTCTGAATCGATAAGGCAGTATAGGTAATCTGTGTGGTTTATAATGCCTCGCGAACGGAGCGAAACTTTCGCGGTGATGGTGCAATAGGGATTTGCGCTATTTTCGAGGTGTGATGCCGGAAACCATTGACTTTGCGAATTACAGACATGTAAGCTACGAGGCAGTGATCGGTGATTCGTCTGTGGATCAATTCCAGTAGATAGGTTGGACGGGAACAGGAGCATCTTTCGTGAACTCAAACCGAACCCTTGCATTCATTGTTTGCATCGTGTCGTCGATCGCGTCTCAAGCGATGGCCGCGCCGCTGGGGCTTATTCGCGAGAATTCGCCGGATATCATGTCTAGTTTCATAGACGTGAGCTATGACAGCGGGACCGATGCGTTTTCCGCGACGGGGTTCGCTTTGACGCTTGTGGACGATGTCGACTCGCACGATTTCGACGGCGGCTTCGGCGGCTTCTCTCTGTTCGCGACGATCGATTCGAGCGGCGCTGCAGCGGCCGGCTCGCTCAGCATCACCGGCAGCGTAGACGTTCATTCGGGACCGACATTGCTCACCGGCGACCTCGTCGATTTCGGCTGGGTCGACGGGACCACCGATCTTTACGAATTCGTCTTCGAGGTTACGGGCGGCGACTTGGCGACGCCGGCATTCTATGGAACCGCCGGCAGCACCTTCGGTGTCATCTTTACGTCAATCGGCACCACGTTCGGGGCTCCCGATTATTGGGACGATAGTTTCGGCAGCTCCGGTTCCTCGTTTTCTGATACGGCTACGCTGATTCCCGAACCGTCCTCGCTCGTGATTCTCGGGCTTGGCGCTTTCGCACTTCTGCGAAGATCGCGCGGTTGATGGACATTTGCGTCCGGCGGGGGAATGATAGTTCGAGGGGAATGGAAGGGGCCGAAGAGACCTTCTGATTCTTGGTCTGAATTCCTGGGGGCGAGTCTTTCAGGCGGGTCGTTGTTTCGACTGGCCTTTTTCTGGAAACGTGATGAAAACGCACCCGGCCGGATCCTCGTCGGACCACCGGGCATTCAATCGTTCGTCCCGCGATTGGCCACGGGACGACGGATCGACGCCGCGGGTTGCGCGGTGCGTCCGCTTTGCGCCGTCTTTTTGAGGATATTCATGCCTTCGCGAAAAAGATTTGCCACGTGTTGGTCGGCCGCGATGATTGTGTCGATCGCGGGTGCCGCGAGTGCGTCATTTGCCGCGCTCCTCGGCGTGCTGCCCGGCTTTCCCCTTTTGACTTACGACTCCGACGGTCTCACCACCTACGCCGGCGGATTGTTCAACGTCACTGCGTCGCCCATCGCGATTCGGTTCAGTCCCACCACGCCGCCGCGCACGGTGACGCCGACGCCGATGGGCGGATTCGAAGTGCTGACGGTCAACGTATTGCTCGATGCAAGCGGAAATCTGATCGGCGGCGTGCCCACCGATGACCTGCTCATCCGTGGAGAGGTTGACGCGGACGGCAACGGATCGATCGACTATGCCGGCACGCTGCTCACCGGCGAAGTGCTGCAGTTCGGCCACCAGGACACGCTCACCCCCACGGATTTTTTTGACTTCCGATTCGTTCCCACGGGCGGTTCGCTCCTTTCTTTCTATACCGGCAAGCACATCGGGGTGGTTGTCACCAGCGAGAATTCCAACTTCGAAGGAGACTTCGGACTGAACTTCGGCGGCGGCGCGAAGGGCAACGTCGGCCCGATCGACCCGCTCAACAATCCTCCGGTCTGCAACGCGGGAGCCGACTATGTGGCCGAATGCGCGGGCGGCATCACCACCGTCCAATTGGACGCCACCGGGTCCAGCGACGCCGACGACGACCCGATCACCTATTCCTGGACAAGTGACTGCCCCGGCGCAACCTTCGATGACCAGCACAGTCAGACTCCCGTCATGTCCGTCGATACCTCCAATGGCTGCGATATCGATTGCACGGTTACGTTGACGGTGGACGATGGGAATTCACCGCCGGTCTCCTGCACGGCCCAGGTCCGGATCGAAGATACAAACGCACCCATCATCGACTGCCCCGACAACCTTGAGCTGCAGTGCGGCTCTTCGACCGTTCCGGCCGACACCGGCGCCGCCACGGCCGTCGACGATTGCGACCCGAATCCGGAGGTCACTTACAGCGATTCGGTGATGCCCGGAGACTGCGCCCAGGAAATGGTCATCACGCGCAGGTGGACAGCCACGGATTATTGCGGGCAATCGGACTTCTGCGATCAAACCATCTCGATCGTTGACACGACCAAGCCGACGATCACCTGCCCACCGATGAAGACTGTCACGTGCCAGCAGGGAACAAACCCCTCGGTCACCGGCTTCCCGACCGTCGCGGACAATTGCGATCCCGCTCCGGCGGTGACCTATCACGACGACGTCGATGCCGGTTGCTGCCCGATCGTCTCGGTCATCACGCGGACGTGGACCGTCACCGACGCCTGCGGCAACTCAAAGTCCTGCAATCAAACCATCAAGGTAACGGACAACTCCTCGCCCACGGTCACGTGCCCGCCCGACATCACCATTAGCTGCACGCAGTCAAGACATCCGAACACCACTGGCTGGGGGACCGCAACGGATTCGTGCGACGCCAATCCCCAGGTGATCTATTCGGATTACTGGATTTGCACGGATTGCCCGAAGATTCTCAAGCGCAAGTGGAAAGCGAAGGACGACTGCGGCAACTACAGCTCGTGGTGCTATCAGTACATCACCATCGCCGACACGCAGCCGCCGACCATCACCTGCCCGCCGAACAAGACGCGCTACTGCGGCCAGTCCACCAATCCCTGCTACACCGGCTTCGCATCGGCAACGGACAACTGCGACAACTGCGTGTCCATCTGGTACACCGACGCCTATAGCGGCTCGTGCCCCAAGACCGTCACTCGCACATGGAAGGCGAAGGACGATTGCAACAACCTGGCGACGTGCGTGCAGATCATCAACCTGATCCCGCAGCCGCCGTGCCCGCAGAACGCGACCTACTGGAAATACAACCAGAGTGATTGGCCCGTGAATCACCTGGTCATCGGCAGTGCGAACTACAACAGCACCCAGTTGATGAACCTGTTGCGCGGCAAGAAGCCGAACGGGCAAAGCGCCGGCAGCGACGTTTCGGTCCTCCTCGCGAAGCAGTTGATCGCCGTCGAGTTCAACCTGTTGAACGGCGCCCCGCCGGACGGCATCGAATCGCTTGCGGAGGATGCACACGAATTCCTCCAGAGCTATCCGCCGGGCAGTTGCCCGACCGGATGGGCTCGCAACTACGCCAATTGGCTGATCTGCCAGCTTGAGGACTACAACGACAGCGAGCCGAACGGCTGCGACGACGGCTGCTAGAGGCTGGCGTCGATACTTCGACACACTCCAAAGTAGAATCAAACCAGCACGTGAGGGACGGAAAGCGGAGGGGCTTCCCGTTCCTCCTGCTTTTTTACACGCGGAGAAATCTACGTTCTGGCCCCTACAGCATTCGCATACTCGCCGCGGGCGTGCCGGCGTCCCAGCTCGACGTAATTGCGCACCACGTAACGAAGGTACTCGCGCTCCTTGTCGGAAACGTCGCGCACGATCCGGGCGGGCACTCCCATCAGCAGCTTTCCGTCGGGCACGATCGTGTTCGGCGCGACCACGGCACCGGCCGCCACGATGCACTGTCGCCCGATGACGCTGCCGTCGAGCACGATCGAGCCGATGCCGATCAGAGCACCGGTCATGACGCGCGTGCAATGGACGACGGCGCGATGACCGATGCTCACGTCGTCTTCGATGTCGAGGTCGACTCCACCGTGGGTGTGGATGACCGTGCCGTCCTGGACGTTCACCCGCGCGCCGATGCGAATGGCCGAGACGTCGCCGCGAATGCAGACGTAGTGCATGACCGCCGTATCGTCGCCGATGGTGACGGCGCCGCCGACGTAGGAAGTCGGTGCGATGTAGACGTTTTTTCCCAGAAGGGTGCGGGCGTTTTCGACGATCGTGAATCCGGTGGACGGCAGGGCGCTCAAGGTCGTTCCTTTCAGGAAGAAATCGGGGGATGCGCAGCGCGCCGCGGGGCTTTCAATAACAGCAGGCGACCCGCTTGTTCCATTATTTCGGCGGGTTCTGCCATTCGCCCGGCGCCCACGGTGCGGCAGGCGAGCCAGCCTTCGCCGGGGGCAGCCTCGAAATAGTTCATCTCGCGCAGCGTCTTCATGTTTCGCTCAACGATAGGGTTCTGCCACATGCGCGTGTTCATCGCGGGGGCGATGAGCACCGGGCAATCGGTGGACATCACCATCGTCGAAACCAGATCGTCGGCGATGCCGCAGGCGATCTTGCCGATGATGTTGGCCGTGGCGGGCGCAATGATGAAAAGGTCCGCGCTCTCGGTCAGTCGCAGGTGCTGGGGGTCATGATAGTTTTCCGCATCCCAGGCGCTGGTGAAGACCTGCCTCGCCGTCAGTGATTGAAACGTCAGCGGGGTGATGAATTTCCGGGCGGCGTCGGTCATGACCACGGTGACGCCGGCGCCGCGCTGGACGAGCGCGGAAACCAGACCCGCCGTCTTATATGCGGCGATGCCACCACAAACGGCGACGACCACTTCGTATCCGTTCAGAGCGCCCGCATCGCCGGACTTATTTTTCCCGGACGATGTCACGGTCTACCGGATCCTCCGATTTGATCTTCCCCTCGGCGATCTCCTTGATGGCGATTTCAAGGGGCGTGAGCCGGCCCGGCTCGATCATCGGCCGAGCGCCCATCATCAACTCGCGCCAGCGCTTCTGGATCATGGCGGTAAACTTGAATCGCCCGCCGATGCGGTTGATCAGGTCGTCGTTTTTCAATTCCTCGATCATTCGTGCTCCTCAAAAAAGCCTTGCTGCGGATCAATGAAGGGCGATCGCAGCGATTCGTTTCAGGTATTTCAAGCGCAAAATACACAAGCCTCGGGGTTGAATATCCCGAATATTTCTGAACTTCGTGTCTCGCCAAACGGCAAGGCGAAATCGTTGCACCGTTTCGGCGTCTCCGCCGCTCCTTCGGAGCGGACTGTCATCGGGTGCAACATATCCACGGGTTTCGCTCCGCTCCACCCGTGACTACAGCGCGTCGCCCCTTTCGGGGCGAAGAGGGATCCGGGCGCGTTGTCATCTCAAGAGTCTTGCTCCATGTTCCGGACTGCGATTGTTTTCTTCTCGATCAGGGAGCGAATCTCCACGACCGTCGCATCGATATTGTCATTGATCACGAAATCATCGTAGCAGGCTGATTCGTTGGCGTATCTTATTTCGCCGTCGGCCTTGGCCAGCCGCTGGGCGATGACCTCGTCGTGATCGGTATTGCGAGTCTTGATCCGCCGGGCCTGCTCTTCGGGGTTCGGCGGCAAAATGAAAAATTTCAGGGCCTCGGGCATCTTTTCCCGCACCTGCAGGCAGCCCTTGATGTCGATTTCCAAGACGATGGAACGCCCCTGTTCGGTCGCGTTGCGGACGGCGCGGAGCGGCGTGCCGTACTGATGGCCATAGACTTCCGCCCACTCGAGCAGCTCGCCGGCGTCGCGCAAGCGATTGAATTCCTCCATGGAGACATAGGAATAGTCGCGTTCATGTTGCTCGCCGGGCCGGGGCCTTCGCGTCGTCACGGAGACGCTGAACTGGGCGGGCAGGGTCTCGCAGAGACGGCGACAGATCGTGGATTTCCCCACGCCGCTGGGGCCGCTGATGACGATGACTTTGCCTTTTTGACTTTCGTTCACCGTTTCCGCGTGATCCTTGATTGAATCCTTCTGACGACTTAAGCGTCGCAAACGCTCAAGCGCCGCCCGGACTGGAAGTCCGGGGCTCGTCGACAAGTCGTGAATCGTCTTTCTTATTCAACGTTCTGCACCTGCTCCTTGATTCGGTCGATGGCCGCCTTCATCTCGACGACGTGCTTCGCGATTTCGGCGTCGTTGGATTTGCTGCCGATGGTGTTGGCCTCGCGCAGCAGCTCCTGGGCGAGGAAATCCAGCTTGCGGCCGGACTCCTCGGGCGACTGGCACAGCGCGGCAAACTGATCGAGGTGGCTGGCGAGCCGGGATAATTCCTCGTTAACGTCGCAGCGCTCGGCGAAAATCGCGACTTCGCGGGCCAGCGTGTCCTCGTGCAGATCAACCTTCACGCCGTCCATGCCGTCGAGCAACTGCTGCACGCGCGACTGCAAACGCTTCTGATAGTCGGCGACGACGCTGGGCGACCGCTTCTGCACCTGGGCGAGTCGGGCGCGCAGCTCGGCGCAGCGTTCGAGCATGTCACGCAGCAGGGCCTCGCCCTCGGCCTTGCGCATGGCGACGACGCCGTCCATCGCCCGATTCGCGAGGGATTCGACGGTGCGGTACTGGACCGCCAGCCGGTCCTCGTCGATGTCCTGCTCCTGCAAGACGCCGGGCGCGTCCAGCAGCCGCGAAAGGTCAAGCCGCGCTTCGGGATATCGCTTGCCCACAGCCGACAATTCGCGGGCGTATTCATCGAGCAACGTGGCGTTGATGCGCCCCGCGACGACCGGAGAATCGTCCTTGATTCGCAGCGAGAAACTGATGCTACCGCGGCCGAGCCGGGTCTTGAGCAACTTATCGACATGGGCCTCAAACCGCTGAAACGGCTCGGGCAGCTTGATGGTCGCCTTGAAATAGCGGTTGTTCACCGAGCGGATTTCGACGCGGTAGGTCACGCCCTCCAAAGAGGTGCGCGCTTCGCCATAGCCGGTCATGCTGTGAATCATCGAGTGCTTCCGCCGATTCCAATAGACGAGTGTCGAGAGTACGCCGAACGATTCATGCTGCCGATCTCATCCAGTCTTCGCCCGCAGCCTCCGGCGCCCCGCCGGGGCGGACTTGCTTTTTGGCGACGTTGTCCACGGGTCGCGGTTCGCTCCACCCGTGGCTATAAGCCTGTCGCCCCGTTGGGGCTAGGCCCGCGAGGACTCGGGCGGGGCGCATCGCGAAAACGCCCCTGCCAATACGTCAGTTGTTTGAGGACGGCGGCGGATTGGTCGGCGTCACGGGCACGGCATTCACCGGCGGCCCGGGGTTTCCGGTTGGAGTCACTTGTATCGGCGTCGGCGTGACCGGCGTCGCCGCAGGCTGCCCGTCCGGCGTTTCGTCGGCGCCGGCGTCGTCGATCAATTCGGCTTTTTCTGGAGCGGCGGGTGCCTTCTCAGGAACGAACACGTAGTTTGCGGCAATGTTGAGCAGTAGAAAGACGGCGACGAGCCCGACCGTCACCCAGGTCAGAAAATCGCCGGTCTTTGTTCCGAACGCCGAATGCCCACCGACGCCGCCGAAGGCGCCGCTCAGTCCCGCGCCGCGGTTCTTTTGCAGAAGAATCAGTCCAATCAGGAGCAGCGAAACACCGACGATCGCCATTCCCAACATGAAACCCGTAAATCCGAATGCCAGCATATTCATCCTCAACTCTTCAAAAGTCGCGAACTCGCCTAACGATGCAGTCTGCCCGCCCGGCTTTTTCCCCGGTTCAGGCCCTGCCCAATTTCGCCCGCTCGGCCGCCTCGATGATGGCGACAAAATCGCCCGCCTTCAGGCTGGCGCCGCCGACCAAAGCCCCGTCGACGTCGGGACACGAAAGCAGCGTCCCGGCGTTATCCGGCTTCACGCTGCCGCCGTACTGTACACGAATTTGGTCCGCGACGCCTCTCCCGAATTTCTCGGCGAGCAGGGCCCGGATGTGGGCATGGGCCTCCTGGGCCTGCTCCGGCGTGGCATTTCGGCCGGTTCCGATGGCCCAGACCGGCTCGTAGGCCACGACCAGGCTCGCAGCGGCCGCCGGATCGATGCCCGCCAAGCTGCCGTGAATCTGGCGGGTTAGAACGGCCCGGGTCTTGGCGGCATCTCGTTCCACCAAAGTTTCGCCGACGCAGACGATGGGGACCAGGCCGGCGTCCAGGACGGCCGCGGCCTTCGAGGCGATCATTTCGTCAGTCTCGCCGCAGACCCGGCCGCCGGAGTCCTTGGGGCCGATAGTGTGCCTGCGTTCGCTGTGGCCGAGGATGACGAACCGCGCGCCGGTTTCCTTGACCATGGCGGCGGAGTTTTCGCCGGTGAATGCGCCATTCTTTTCGTGGTAGCAATTTTGGGCGCCCAGGGAGACCGCCGTGCCGGCGAGGGCCTTGGCCATGGGGAAGAGATAGATGGAAGGGGGGCAGACGGCGACTTCGGTTGCGCAATCTCTTGGGAGTGTGGCGCAGATTTCCGTGACGAGCGCGCGGGCTTGCGCGAGGTCGAGGTTCATTTTCCAGTTGCCGGCGATGAAGGGGCGTCGGTTCATGGTGGCGTCAATTTCATGGTCGTTTGTCGCGCGTATTTGTTTTTACAAGTTCGCACGACTGGCGGTGGTCTCCGGGGCCCTGTCGGGCCGCGGCTAAACGACGGGCGCTCGGGGATACGAGCCAAGCACGCGCAGGTTCCGGCAGTATTGCTTTGCATCGGCGAATGATCGTTGCAATATCGAATCCGTTTGGTGGCCGTCGAGTTCGACGAAGAACACGAACTCCGCTGATGTTCCGACTTTTCGCCGCGAGGTGATCGTGGTCAGGCTCACGCCGTGGCGTTGAAAGGCGAGCAGCACGCTGACCAGCGCGCCCGGCTCGTGGGCGGTGACGAACAGGAGGCCGGTGCGGTCGGAGCCGGTCGGCTTGGCCGGCTCCTTGCCGATGACGAAAAAACGCGTCGCGTTTTTCGGGTTGTCTTCGATGTTGGCCGCCAGAACTTGCAGCCCGTAAGTTTTCGCGGCAAGCGCGCCGGCGACGGCCGCGGCGCGCGGCGTCTGCGACGCCATCTCGGCGGCTTTACTGGTGCTGGGGGCCTCGACGAGTTTGCCGGCAAGGCCCCGCTCGGCCAGCCAGTTCTCGCATTGCTTGAAGGCTTCCGATTTTGAGTACACGACGTCGATGTCGCCGAGCGCGCCATTGGCCAGCAGGTTCTGATGGATGGCGCGCTGAATCTCGCAGCAGATCTGCACGTTGATCTCCAGCAGCGCTTCGAGCGTATCCAGCACGACGCCGCCGGTGGTGTTGTTCTCAACGGGAACGACGCCGTAGTCGACGTGTCCACGGGCGATGGCGTCGAAGATGCCGCGGGCGTTTGAGAGCGGTTCGTAAGTGACCGACGCGCCGAATTTTTCGAGGGCGGTCTCGTGCGAGAATGAGCCAGCCGGGCCGAGGTAGCCGACGCGCGTTGGGCGTTCGAGGGCGAAGGAGGCGGACATCAGCTCGCGGTAGATGGCCTGGAGGGCGTCTTTGGTGAGGGGGCCCTCGGATCGAGCGGCGATGTGTTCGAGGACGGAGCATTCGCGCTCGGGGGAGTAAACGCCGGCGCCGGATTCGGTTTTGAGTCGGCCGATCTCGATGGCCGCCTGCGCCCGCGCGTTGAGCAGCTTGACGATCTGGTCGTCGAGCGCGTCGATTTCGTGCCGCAGTTGGTCGATGCTCGACATTTTTGCGAGAATCCGAAGATCGGGGTTGCAGGACAAAGCCGGGCCAAGGGCCGCCAGCGGCACGGCGAGCCCCGTATTTGAGCAAATGAGGGCTGATTGTCAAGGAGCAAGCGTCGTTTAGCCCAGACCTGAAAGGTCCGGGTGATGGCGATGAGCGGTTACATGACGGGCCGGGCAAAATCGACGTGACGGCGACTCATTCGCGCTCGCCGGGGCCGTGCCCGGCCGCGACTAAACGGGTTGGCTTGCGGGGCGAAAGTACTTCACAATGGCGATGCCCCTTCTCGGGGCTCGGCATGTGAAACGAATTGGATTCGTAGCGGAGGAGCGGACGATGTGGAGATTTCGATTGAGCGTGTTTCCTGGAGTGAGAAGTACAATCGTGATGATCCTCGCTGTGGCCGCCATACACACGGCTTGTTCAAAAGGACGCGGAATGACCGAGGCAAATGAGGCGAAAGCGGCGAGGGCGGAGCCGGCCATCGTGAGCGAGAAATATGCGAGCGTGCGTTTGTCCGCGGACCTGGACGCGCTTACGCCGGCGGAGCGGAAGATGATTCCGTTGCTGATCGATGCGGCTGAGCAGATGGATGAGGCGTTCTGGCTTCAGGCGTATGGTGATCGGAAGGAACTGATGCGCCGGATCGACGACGCGGGCCGGCGGCGATACGCGGAGATCAACTACGGGCCGTGGGATCGGCTGGATGACAACAAGCCGTTCGTCGAGGGGTTCGGCGCGAAGCCGAAGGGGGCGACGTTCTATCCAGCGGACATGACCAAGGAGGAGTTTGAGAGGCACATTGCGGCCAACCCTGAATCGGCGACGGAGTTCAAGAGCGAATACACGGTGATACGCCGAGGTGACAAGGAGGAGTTGCGGGCGATTCCGTACCACCAGTTTTACGGCGATCAGGTGCGCGGGGCGGCGCTTTCGTTGAAGGAGGCGGCCGACCATGCGGAGGACCCGGGACTGCGCGAGTATCTGCTGGCCCGGGCGATCGCGCTGATGACCAGCGAGTATCGTGCCAGCGACATGCTGTGGCTGGACATGAAGAACAACACGGTGGACATCGTCATCGGGCCCATCGAGACGTATGAGGACGCGCTGTTCGGCTACAAGGCGGCGTTCGAGGCATACGTTCTGGTGAAGGACAAAGAGTGGAGCGGGCGGCTGGCGAAGTACGCGAAGCTGCTGCCCGATCTGCAGCGCGGCCTGCCCGTGGATGAGCGATACAAGCGGGAGATGCCGGGGACCGATTCGGACTTAAATGCATACGACGTGATTTATTATGCGGGCGATTGCAACGCGGGGTCGAAGACGATTGCGATCAATCTGCCGAACGACGAGCAGGTGCAGTTGGAGAAGGGCACGCGGCGGTTGCAGCTGAAGAACGCGATGCGGGCGAAGTTCGACAAGATTCTGGTGCCGATCGCGATCGAGCTGATCGCGGAGGATCAGCTCAAGCACATCACCTTCGATGCGTTCTTCGGGAACGTGATGTTCCACGAGGTGGCGCATGGGTTGGGGATCAAGAACACGATCAACGGGCGGGGCACGGTGCGCGACGCACTGAAGGAGCTGGGCTCGGCACTGGAGGAGGGCAAGGCGGACATCCTCGGGCTGTACATGGTCACGGAGCTGTTCGAGAGCGGCGAGCTGACGGAAGGCACGGTGATGGACAACTACGTGACATTTCTCGCGGGGATTTTCCGGTCGGTGCGATTTGGGGCGGCCAGCGCGCACGGCCGGGCGAACATGCTGCGGTTCAACTTTTTCGAGAAAGAGGGGGCGTTCACTCGCGATGAAAAGACCGGGCGATATCGCGTGAACTTCGATGCGATGCAGAAGGCGATGAACGCATTGTCCACGAAGATATTGACCCTACAGGGCGACGGCGATGCGGAAGGGGTGAAGCAGTTGATGGACGAGATGGGAAACGTGGGGCCGTCGCTGCAAGGCGATCTGGATCGGCTGTCCAAGGCGGGGATTCCGGTGGATGTGGTGTTCGAACAGGGGATGAAGCTGCTCGAAAGTAATTAATTCTCCTTAACGACTAACGCGATTCAAGCCAGTCCTGTCTGATGGACTATCGGGATTCTTCGAGTTTGAATCGATTCGTTGTCAAAGGAGAATAGAATGTTCGCCGTTCGCCTGGCCGCATCCGCCGCGCTGTGTCTGTTACCCATTTCCTTTCTGCATTCTTCATCCGATGTCGACACCGAAAGCGCCGCGCGTACCGAACATGCGACGGCCATATCGCGACCACTTCCGGTCCCAACAAGCCCGATGTCCGCTCCCCCTCCTTCGGCATCCGAGGACGCGACGCCCGTTTCTAACATCGCCCGTCTGGAAGTAACCGCATTTCAAGTGGTCTTAAGCGGCGAGGCCTCTGTCACCGTCGATGCCCTCGAACTTCAGAAACATGCCTCCACGCCCCGTGATTTCGCGGCAGCCGTGAGCGATCTCGGAACGGCCAGGCCTCTCGTCCATATCGATCGAATCATCAACATCGACAAAGAACTGGAGATTTCGTCCACGGCGAACTTGCCGATTCGCGGGGCGAAAACGGGAGAGGTAGCCGGCCGGCCAACGTTCGCCATAGGCAGCTATCAATCAAAAGGCGTGAGTTTCAAGGTCCGTCGTCAGGGAAGCATGTTCGCGCGATCCGAAGTTTACCTGGAGTACGAACTGAGCGCCAGTTCGATGTATGAGTCTTCCGTTCAGTCGCAGCCCGATGTGCCGGCAAATGTGTATGTCTCCTTCAAGGAGTCGTCGAAGCTTCGTCTTCAGGCCGGCGTGCCCGAGATATGCGTGACTGTCGATAAAAATGATCCAGACCAGCCGCCGGTGGCAACAATCATTCGATACGTCTGGACGCCGATGGATAAATGAGACGATCCATCGCTCATTGACAACGGTGAGAGTTGACACCCCATCTCCGCGCGCGCCAGATATGGTGATGTCGATACTCGGCGCCAACCTGCCGCTGCATTCGAGAACTCATGACTCGTGGGCGGTCGCCGTCCTCGGTGATCCACTCGCGCTGCTAAACGATCACGCTCATCTCGAAAAAAAAGCCGCCGTCAACGCGCTCGAGTTGATCGATCGCTGGCCGGAGCCGGCGCCGCCCGCGTACTGGGTGGAGAAGATGGCGGCTATCGCGCGGGACGAGGCCGATCACCTGATGGTCGTCACGCGCTTGTTGACTCGGCGCGGCGGGGTGATGTCGAAGTTTCATCGCAATCCGTATGCAGCCGAGCTGCGCAGGCTGGTGCGCGGGGGGACGCCGGGGGAGCTGATGGACCGGCTGATGGTTTCGGCGCTGATCGAGGCCCGCTCGTGCGAGCGCTTCGAGTGTCTGGCGCGGAACTGCGAGGACAAGGAGCTTGCGCGGCTATATGCCGACCTGTGGGCATCGGAGAACGGGCACTATCTCACGTTCATCGATCTGGCTCGCAAGCTGACGCGCGACGACAAGGAAGTGGATCGCCGATGGGAAGAGTTTCTCGACGCGGAAGCGCGGATCATCGGGTCGCAATCGCCCGGGCCGGGGATGCACAGTGGTGTTACTGCATCATCGGAGCGGATCGTTTAGCCCAGACCTGAAAGGTCCGGGTGAACTTGGTGCGACGTTCACATTGCGGGCGGCGCGGAATCGCAATTCCGGCAATCCTTGCGCGCTCGCCGGGACCCTTCGGGCCGCGGCTAAACGGGCGGCGTATCGTCGCTGCGCGCGGGCATTATAATTCGCCGGCATGAAGGTTGCCCTTGGCCAGATCAATCCCATCGTCGGCGATTTCGCGGGGAATCTCGAAAAGATGACGCGTTTCGTCGTGGATGCGCGGCGGGCGGCGGCGGACCTGATCGTGTTTCCCGAGCTGTCGGTGTGCGGCTATCCGCCGAAAGACCTGCTGCTGAAGCCGAGTTTCGTGGCGGCGAATCTTGATTTTGTCCAGCGACTTGCGAACGCCACCAAGGCGGGGCCACCTGTTTTGGCGGGATATGTCGAGCCGAATCCCTCGAACATCGGGCGGCCGGTTTTCAATGCAGTTGCGTTCCTGAAGGCGGGGGAGATTGCGGGCAAATATTTCAAATCGCTGCTTCCGACCTACGACGTGTTCGACGAGCACCGGTACTTCGAGCCGGCCGAGCACGTCGGGCTGCTCGATCTCAACCTGGGAGAACGAAGCCTTCGCGTCGGAGTGACCATCTGCGAAGACCTGTGGACTGATGGCCAGCTCTTTGCGCGGCAGCTCTATCGCCGCGCGCCGATTGAAGAGGTGTCGGCTGGGGGGGCTCATATGATTTTGAATGCCTCGGCCTCGCCATACATCATGAAGAAGCAGGCGTTTCGCGAGCAGCTCATGGGCGGCCACGCGCGATCGAAAGGAGTTCCGTTGCTGCTCTCGGCCCAGGTCGGCGGCAACGACGAACTGCTGTTCGACGGGGCGAGCATGGCGTTCGACGCGACCGGCAGACTGATCGCGCGGGCGAAGGCATTTGAAGAAGACCTGCTGATCGTCGATTTCGAGCGGCCGGCGCAGAATCGCGTCGAGGCTTATCCCGAGCCGGTTGAGTCTGTGTGGCAGGCACTGGTGCTGGGCACGCGCGATTACGTGGGCAAGTGCGGCTTCAAGGACGTGGTCATCGGACTGTCGGGCGGCATCGATTCGGCCGTCGTAGCGGCGATCGCGACCGAAGCGCTCGGTTCGGAGCATGTCCACGGCGTGGGAATGCCTTCGCGCTACAGCAGCGAGCACAGCATCAAAGACGCAGAGGCGCTTGCGGCGAATTTGAAGATCGACTTTCGACTAGTTCCGATCGTGCGCATTCACGAGATGATCGACGACCAGTTGAACCGTCTTTTTGAGAATCGCCTGCCCGACGCGACCGAGGAGAATATTCAGGCCCGCGCCCGCGGCAACATACTCATGGCGCTTTCAAACAAGTTCGGATGGCTGCTGCTGACCACCGGCAACAAGAGCGAAGTGGCGGTCGGGTACTGCACGCTGTATGGCGACATGGCCGGGGGGTTGGCGGTGATCAGCGACGTGCCCAAGACGATGGTCTATCAGCTTGCGCGGCACGCGAATGCCCAGGCCGACCGCACGTTGATCCCCGAGTCCACGCTGACCAAGGCCCCGTCGGCGGAACTTCGGCCCAACCAGACGGATCAGGATACGCTTCCGCCTTATGACGTGCTCGACGCAATCTTACAGGAGTACGTGGAGCAGGAACGCTCCGCGGCGGACATCATCGCGATGGGGTTCAATGAGGCGGTCGTGCGTGACGTTGTTCGCCGCGTCGATCGGAACGAATATAAGCGGCAGCAGATGCCGATCGGGCTGAAGGTCACCAGCCGGGCATTCGGCATCGGCCGGCGCATGCCGATCGCGGCGCGGTTCGATTCGGCGTGAGGGATTTCTCGCAGAGCCGCAGAGGACGTAGAGAAAGAGAAGATAGATGTCTGGCAGGACGGATGCGCGACGGCGGATTTGCTGTCGTTCTTTCTCAGCGTTCTCTGCGCCTCTGCGAGAAATCAGGTTTGGGCGAAGCCTACCCCGGCAGCTTCATGATTTCCTGGTCGGGGTTGGCCTCGTACGACTTTTTGCAGGGGGCCGAGCAGAAGTGCATCGTGTATCCGTGGACGACTAACGCATGGTCGGGGCTGCCGTCCATGCGGAGCGCGCAGGCGGCGCATTTGACGACGACCTTGTCGGTCTTGCCGTCGGCGGCGTCGGCCTTGGCGAGGCGGGCGGCGACCATCTCCGGAGTTGGCGTCGTTGCAGTGACCGCAGGTCCAGTCTTCTTTTCTTCGCAGGCGGTGAGCATGAGGACTGACATGCAACTGCCGACGACAAGTTTAGCGAAAAAAGCGTTTGTGCGAGTCATGGTTAAGCTCCAGGTGCATAGGGTTGTGTTCGAGTGAATCGTAGTGCGGCGTTGAAGCTCCGTCGAAGGTTATGATGCGCGCTCCGGGGCCCTGACGGGCCGCGGCTAAACGTGGCGGGTGTTTTACTCGAACCCGTGCTCGCGCGGTATCGTAGATGGGTCGAAACGGCCGCGGGATTGGCCGAAAACCGAATGGATAACGGAGTATCCGCATGAAACTTCTTGCCGCCGCCGGCGCTTCGATCGTTCTTACTTTCGCCAAGCCCGCGCTGCCGCCGGGGGGTTTGCCAACCGCCGGGACGAGAGACTTTACTCCGTCCGCCGAGACGGCGGACGCTACCGGGTCCGCCGAAACTGCGCCGGCGTCCGGTTCTTCTTCATTTGCGTCGATTCTCTCGTCCGTTGAATTCAACGAGCGGTTCGGGAAATTCGACGCGTGCTTCGTGCTCAAGTCGCTCGATGATGGCTGGACGCTGCGCTACAACGAGCCGCGCTGCGTGACGCGGTTTTCGCCGTGCTCGACCTTCAAGATTCCCAATGCGCTGGCGGGGATGGACTGCGGGTTTCTTCGGGGCGCGGATCACGAGATGAAATGGGACGGCACGTCGCAGAATCGAAAAGAGTGCGAGCGCGATCACACGCTGGACACGGCGATCCGCGACTCCGTGATGTGGTACTTTCAGCGCGTCGCGGCCGGCGTCGGCGCGGAGCGCATGCAGAAATATCTTGACGCGTTGCAATACGGCAATCGTGACATGAGCGGCGGGCTGACGAAGTTCTGGTTACAGACTTCGCTGGAGATTTCCGCTGACGAGCAAGTGCGATTCCTGGAGAATCTATACACTGGGAAACTGCCGTTCGATGCGAGAGCGGTGGAGACGGTCAAGGGTTTGATTGTTTTCAAGAAAGGCGACGGCTGGACGCTCAGCGGAAAAACGGGGACGGGGGGAAAGGGCGGCAAGTCGATGGAAGCGATTCTCGGTTGGTACGTCGGGCACGTTCACAGTGGGGACCGCCAGTACGTGTTCGCAGTGAATGCAAGCGGCGATGGGGCGATGGGGCCGAAGGTACGCGCCATCACGATTGAAATTCTGCGGAAAGTGGGTCTGACTCCCTCCACCTCGCAGTAGGTAGGATCGTACGTTGGCAGGGCGGATCGTTTAGGATGTGGAGATGCTCGGGACTCGAATCAAGTGCCGGCCGATTGCTTTCGGTTTGTCAGTTGCGTTGCTGCTCTGTTTCGCAATCTACGGGGCTAGTTGCTGGAAGCGCGCAGCGTGGTTTGGTCGGGAGTATCATTTCATGCTCGGAGACGGTCGGGTATTTGTTGACAATGCGCGGCCTTCATTTTTTGGAACAGGATTCCGCGTCATGTCCAAGAGCAGCACCCTAAGCTTACGTGAACGAATCTATCGTTCCCTTGAATTGCCGGGAGCAATCCCGTATCGGCTCGATCCCACTCGGCCCGCCGTTGTTTTTGTCTGCCGCAATCCTATCGTTCATCTTTGGGCGACTGCTTCGACCTTATCATGCCGGCCAGTGCAAGCATTGCGGTTATGACCTGCGCGGCATCCAATCTGGAATCTGCCCCGAGTGCGGTACGTTGAAGAGCTAGCAGGCGAACCGTCCCGGCACCCGACAATGGACCCGGTAAGCTTGGCCGTTTAACATCGAGCAGAATAGTCTGCGCTAAAGCCTTTGTGCGGTGGGAGGATGTCTGTGCTGGTTGAAACGCTGCTTCAATCCGCGATGCTGCGCGGCGACAAGCCGGCGGTGGCCGATCCTTCGCGGTCGTTGACCTATCGCCAGTTGGCCGGGCTTTCCATCATCATGCGCGGCCATGTCGAGCAGGCCACGCAGCGCCCGCACGTCGGCATTCTGCTGCCCTCGACCACCGCGTTCGCGGGCACTTTCTACGGCGCCCTTTGGGCCGGCA
>Ga0190265_10000663_pt1 | contig 23577 bp, 28 predicted proteins | sample Popmic124T_FD_133135 | JGI IMG/M metagenome (GOLD analysis project Ga0190265, IMG submission 133135) | Populus adjacent soil microbial communities from riparian zone of Indian Creek, Utah, USA - 124 T | ecosystem: Environmental > Terrestrial > Soil > Riparian zone | place: USA: Utah | collected...
CTTCGCCGCGCGTGAGCGACTCGAAGATCGCCCTGCGGCTGGGGTCCGCCAGCGCCTGGAAGATCTTGTTTTCGGCCACGGCGGCGCTCTGCATGAACAATACATAAGCCGACACTTATTGATTGTCAAGCATCCCGGATCGGACGCTCCAGATCAGCGGGGAACCTCGCAGCGGCGACGGCCCAGTAAACGCCAGCAGGTCGCACCGCGCGTCAGCGCCACCCCCGAACGCGCTGATCACGCTGACCTACGGGGTGTCCCGCTTTCACACGGCTTCCGCAACCACGACGCTGACGGAACCCGCCAGCGGCGCGTGCTTCAGGAACCGCCATCCGGCGGTCGGCAGCCACTGGCCGATCTCTTCCACGTTGTAAACGTCGCCGTCCTTCACATGCGCGGCAAATTCTCCTGCCATCAGCGCGGCCATCATTGGCTCGATATGGGTGGGGTTGGTCCAGACCTGACGAAGAAGGCTAAGCGTGACCGCTGGTCGCCACGGCCTTAGCCTTACGGTGCGGCCGGCCACGAGGCGTGCAAAGCATGCAGAGCGCGTGCCGACACTGCACGCCATCTGGCACGGTTCGACGCCGGCGATTTCGATTGCGCTGCCGTACGACAGCCCCAAAGCTGCGCGTATGGCGGCGAAACAGGTGATCTTGGTTGCGACGGATATGGGCGAATCGGCCGACGAGGCGGTACGACAGGCGCACGAATGGGCAGCTTCAACTGGAGCCCACCTCGTTGCGAGCTTCGTGATTCCTCAGGCGATTCGCGAAGAGTCCGCGTTTCCTCCTGCTTATGCAGACGATGCCGTTGCGCTCCTCGAGCTCGAGCGACGGGCGTCCGAGCTCGTAAGCGATAGGGTCTCCGCCCTTACCCGCCGCGGCCCGGGCGAGTTCGAGGTCCTCGTCGATGGTGGCAGAATCGAGCTTGCCATCGTGCGCACGGCCGATGAAATGAAAGCGTCGCTCATCGTCGTAGGGAATCGCCGATCCAGCGAGCTCGATCGGCTTCTCTTGGGCAGCATCTCCGAGCGCGTCGTTCGCTATGCGAGCTGCTCGGTGCTCGTCACGCGCCGCCACCGGCGATCGGACCAGATCCTCGCCGCGGTCGACCTGTCGGATGCCGCGCCGCCAATTGTCGCCGAGGCCGCCCGGATTGCTGCGCGACGGAAAGCGTCGCTTACCGTCCTTCATTGTCTCGAATCTCCCGATGCGGACGGCGAGGGCGGGTCATCGCCGCGCAGAAGGCGCAAGATCGACACGGAGATGACGGATCGATGGACGGGACTGTTCGAGCGCGAAGGTGTGCGTGGACGGGTCGACATCATCGACGGTGAGCCACGCGAAGCGCTCGTGCGTAAGGCAGAGCAGCTCGATGCCGAGTTGATCGTCGTTGGAACACGCGGCCGAGCCGGGCTCGAGCGGATCATGTTCGGCAGCGTCGCCGAGACGGTGGCACGCACGGCGAACTGCCCCGTTCTTGCGGTGCGGCAAAGCGACAACGCCGTCTCGTGACAATCGTCGTGCGAAGGTTCTTGATCCGCGAGACCTTCGCGTCGCGCCTTCATCGTCACATCGTCATGGTTCTGTTCCCCGAGACGGGAAGGAAGTGGACAGAGATCCCGACCTGGTCGACGGCCTCTCGCCAACCCCACCATTTGCTGTCAAAGGACTGCAAGATTGGCGGGTGCTCTTCGTGCGCTGCTGCGGCGACAGCAAGAAACTTTCGATCCGACCGGTCGTAGATCGTGCCTTCCGGCGGATGGGGAGGCTGGACGAAATCCTCCTCGTCATGTGCGCGATCCGAGTCGGAGACGGACGTACTCACCGACGAGCAGCACCGCCGGTGCGCCGCCGGATACATGACCTGCTCCTCGATCACTGCGTGATGCATCAACCGTCGGGCCCCGATGCGCCCTCCCTCACCACCAAAACAGAACAGTTCGCGGTTTCTACGACACGTTCGGCGACGCTCCCGAGCGCCAGACGCGACAGGCCCGTCCGCCCGTGCGTACCGACGACGAGAAGCTCGGGCTCGAGCTCGTCGGCCGCCCTGATGATCTCCGCGTCGGGCGGTCCGTGCGTGATCCTGCAGGCTGCTTCGATTCGGAGGTCCGCCAGAATCTGTTCGAGCCTCTGTCGCGCGGCGCTCCGTTGCTCTTCGAGGACGCTCGGATCGGTCGGAAACCCTGCGGCGGCGAGTCCTGCGGTTACAGAGCTCACGGGCGGCGGCCAGAGATCGACATTGTGTAGAACGACGAGCTTTGCGCCGCGATGACGAGCCTGCTCGGCTCCGGCCTTGATCGCTGGGAACGATGCGTCGGAAAGGTCGGTCGCAGCGAGGACCGTACCTCGTTTCGAGGAGGGGCGCGCAACGAGCACCGAGCAAGGGGCGTATCGGACGACCCGCTCGGATACGCTGCCCAGAAGAATCCGCGGGAGTCCCGTGTCACCTCGACTACCGATGGCAATCAAATCGGCGTTCCAAACTGCCGCTGCGTCGAGAATTCCAGCTTCGGGCTTCCCCACGTCGATCACGAGCCGGAACGCCTCTGCGGAGCGTCCCGTCTGCTCCGTGACACGCGCTTGGACCAGCTCGGAGACACGCCGTTCGAGGTCGACTGTCGAAATCGCATCGGTCGCATTGCGTTGTGGAAAGAGCGGATTGGCTCGATGGTGGGTCGGAACGACGTGACATACCACGAGCTCGACCCCGAGCCGCGTGCTCCAATCGTGCGCCTGTCGGAGCGCCTCGGCCGCAGGGCGACTCGAGTCGGTAGCGACGAGGATTCTGGAGCCAGATTGCTTCGGCTGCGTCATTGTCGAGCACCATCCTTCGATTCGCGCGGGTTGACAAGGAGTCTTTGGCATCAGTCCGCACGCGGATCGGAGTCGGGAACTAGCTCGCGAGGATGCGGTCGCTCTTGGTGTCTCTCGATCCCGTCCTGCTCGAAGATCGTCTGCACCGCCTCGGCGACATCGCCGTCCTCGCGCAGTAGCAGCTGTGACCCGTGTTGCACGACCGTGACCTTGCTGCCGAACCGCCGGAACGCCTGTGCGAGCTCAACACCGACATAGCCGCCGCCGAGCACGACAAGGTGTGCGGGGAGATGCCCGAGCTCGAGCGCCCCAACGTGGGTGAGCGGTTCGCTCGTGGCCATGCCAGGAATGGCGGGGATGGGCAGCATGGGTGCCGAGATTCAGAAAAACGCGCTCCCCGACGACACGCTGGACGCCCCCCTGCGCCAGTTGAATCTCGATAGTACGAGGCGACACGAAGCGGCCCTCGCCAAGAACAAACTCCACGCCAGGGGCGGCGAAGCGCTTCCGGTGGATTCGTGGAGCGGCCCTGCGTGGCTAATTCCCACGCGATGTACTTGCCCGCCTCCCCGCCCCCGAGGACGACGTTTTCAATCTACGCTACCGCGCTCACGACGACGAGCTCTTGGCGCGTTCACGTTCGGAGCGCGCCTGCGAATGGCCAGACGAGGTCCCGTCCTCTGCGTCCGAACTGGGAAGATCGCCGGGCCGAGTGCGGAGGGGCTCCTCCCGCGCCAGAGCTCTGCCTCCCTCGTCCTCCCAGCGCTCGATCGCGGCGCGGTCTGCCGCGACTCTAGCCATGGTGCTCTCGCTCATAAGCTTCCGCATCGGCTTTTGTCTTGTGAATCGTTCCGTCTGGATGCTCCGGCGGTGAGTAGATCGTGTAAAGCTTCAGAGCCTCGGTTCGTGAACGGTTGATGATGTTGTGCTTTGTCCCGGCCGGGATGACGACCGCCGACCCGTCCTCCAGAACGTGCTCTTTGCCGTCCAGCAGCGCGGTGCCGTGCCCAGCCTCCACGCGGATGAACTGGTCCACGTTATCGTGCGTCTCCAGGCCGATGTCCTCGCCGGGCTGGAGCGCCATGACCACGAGCTGCGTGTGCGGGCCAGTGAACAGCACCCGACGAAACTTGACGTTGTCCAGCGTCTCCTTCTCGATGTTGGTCAGATAGCCAGCCATGGTCTCTCCTCATTCGCGAAGGGGTATGAACTCGACGTCGTCGCCGCGCACCTTGGTAAACCGTCTCTTTCCAGTCCGGCCTCGCCTGCTCGAGTCTCTCTTTCGAGCTCGAGACGAAGTTCCAGTCGATGTAGCGCTTGCCGTCAAGGAGCACTACCAAACTGCACGGAGTGATGATGCCGCGTCCTCCGGACATCCAGTCGATGTCGCGCGGGCGAAAGGAGTGATGGAATTCGCGGCTGTCGCGGTGGAGAATCTCGCCTGGGAAGAGATACGTAATCGTTGCGAGGCCGATGGGCGGATGTGGGCACACGACGATCCGCTAACCCTGAGCTGGCGGGCGAGCAGACCGTCCCCGCATCAGAGGTTATACTTGCCGCTGGCTTCTGGCTGAAACGAGATGCGCTCCACGACCACCCGTCGGGTCCCGCTCGGAGTCGGGCACTCGACCTGGGCGCCCTGACGAGCGCCGAGCAAGGCGAGCCCCACGGGCGCCAGGATCGAGACGCGGCCCGAAGCGGCATCCGCCGGACCGGGAAAGACGACAGTCAGCGTCCGCCGATCGCGCGTGTCGAGATCGACGAGCTCCACGGTCGAATTCATGGTGACCACGTCGGCCGGGACATTCCACGGGTCGACGGTGTCGGCGCGTTCCAGCTCGAACTCGAGCTCATCGAGGCTGTCGGGATCCGTAGATCGGGCTCGAAAGATCTCGATGAGGCCGAGCAGGCGGCGCTTGTCGAACTCGGTCACGATGATCGATCCCGCGAGCATTGCATCAGGGCGGATAGGCAGGGTTTGCAGCGTAGGCGATTGTGTTCAATTGCGGGCGGAAGCCCGAGACGGACGAGATGTTGATGATCGAGCCGCCACCGCCTTGCGCGACCATCTGGGCGAGCTCCTACTTCATGCACACCGCCGTGCCTTGAGGTCGACGGACATGAGACGATCCCAGTAGTTCTCATCGAATTCGGCGGCCGGCGCGTTGTCGGGCTTGAGCGCCGCGTTGTTCACCGCGGCGTCGAGGCGACCGAAGCGCTCGACGGCGAAGCCGACCATGCGCTTCACCTGATCGGATTTCGATATGTCGACCTTCACGAACGCGGCCTCGCGACCATTGGCCACGATCGACTGGGCGACCTTCCCGCCGAAATCCTCGTTGAAGTCAGCTACCACGACCTTCGCGCCTGCGTCGGCGAACAACCTCGCTGTCGCCTCGCCCATGCCCATCGCGGCACCGGTCACGATCGCGACCTTGCCCTCCAGCACCGGGAACACCTTTCCATTCAGTCGACCCATGACGCATCTCCTTCTTTTTCCGTTGTCCTATGTTCACGCGGAGCCGCTCTTCTTCCACCCGAGAAGTATGCTGTGTCAATCGACCCTCCGACCCGTTCGTCGGAGGAAGGCATCGTCACGCCACCTTCACCGCGGTTTGCTTGACGGCCTCGACTTCGATCTCGATGCTGACGCGGTCGCCGACCATGACGCCTCCCGCTTCGAGGACCTGGTTCCACGTCAGTCCGAAGTCCTTGCGGTCGATCGTCGTCGTAGCGGTGAAGCCAGCGCGCTCGTTCCCCCAAGGGTCCTTGGTGCGCCCCGCGTACTCGACGTCCAGCACCACCTCGCTGGTGACGCCGCGAATCATCAGGTCCCCCGTGACGCGTAGCGCTTCGTCGGTCTGCTTCTCGACGCGTTTGCTCTCGAAGGTCAGCTCCGGGAAACTCGCGACGTCGAAGAAGTCAGGCGACTTGAGGTGCTTGTCGCGATCGGCGACGCCGGTCTCGATGCTCGATGCGTCGATGATCACCTCCGCCTTCGCACGGGCGAGATCACCCTCTTCCACGAGCACACTGCCGCTCCAGCGGACGAACTGCCCGCGGACCTTCGCGACCACCATGTGTCGGACCGAGAAGTGAATCCCGGAGTGGCTGCTGTCGATCTCCCACTTTTCTAGTGCCATGTTCGTTCTCCTTTGTTCGGAGCCTCCGCGGCCCGCTGACAGGCTCCTAGAGCAATCCGCAGGCCAGCCGCGTCTTGCCGAGACTTCCATTATTTAGGTCGTGTGGCTGGTGCGCGCGCTATCGAAATGATAAGAGCCTTATCAAATCGATGAGGCGCGCCTGATGAAAGCAGCGGACCTGGATCTGAGGGAGCTCCTTCAGTTCGAGCCTCGGGGAGGCGTTCTGCACTTCGGCGGTCAGCGCGTCTTGCTACTCGACGCCGTTGCGCTGGGCATCCTGCGCCGAGAGCTCATCCAGCTCCTCGGGCTGTCCGGCGCGCGCGGCGTGCTGACCCGGTTCGGCTACACGCACGGATGGCGCACGGCAGAGACCCTCAAGACTGCCTTTCCGTGGGACGACGAGTCGGAATGGAAGCGCGCCGGGGGGCGCTTGCACACCCTTCAAGGCCTCGTCGTGGCCGAAGCATCTTCACAGACCCACGCCACCGACCCGTTCGCAGCGTCGGTCTGGCATGACTCTTACGAAGCGGAGCAACACCTCTTGCACCTCGGTCGCGCGGAGGAACCCGTGTGCTGGACGCTGACCGGTTTCGCGAGCGGCTACCTCTCCTACTGCAACGGCCGTGAGATCTACTGCGTCGAAGAGCGCTGCCGCGGCAAGGGGGACGCCGTCTGCACCCTCGTCGGGCGGCGGCGCGAGGAGTGGGGATCCGCCATCGCGCCGCACCTTCCGTTCTACGAAAAGGAGTGCCTCGACGAGGCGCTCGCGCAGATCGCAACCGAGCTTCGGCGCGTCGAGCAACGGCTCCGCGCGCGCAAGAAGGCGCTCGGTCGTGACGCGCCGGAGCCCGGCGGGTCGGGGCTCATCGCCCACAGCGACGCCATGACGCGCGTGATCGATCTCGCCCGCCGGATCGCCAAGGTCGACTCGACCGTGCTCGTCACGGGCGAGAGCGGCGTGGGCAAGGAACGCCTGGCGCGGCTCATCCATGACGAGTCCACGCGCACCGGTGGTCCGTTCGTCGCGATCAATTGCGGTGCGATGCCCGAAGGCCTGCTCGAGTCCGAGCTCTTCGGCCACGCCAAAGGCGCGTTCACCGGCGCGACCCAAGACCGCCCCGGCCTGTTCGAAGCCGCGAACGGCGGCACGCTTCTGCTCGACGAGATCGGTGAGGTGCCGCCGCCGATGCAGGTGAAACTTCTGCGGACCTTGCAGGAGCGCGAGGTTCGGCGAGTCGGCGAAAACAAGAACCGCAAGGTCGATGTCCGCGTGCTCGCGGCGACCAACCGGGATCTACCCGCAGAAGTCCAAGCCGCGCGGTTCCGGCAGGATCTTTACTACCGCATTCGGGTCGTCGAGCTTCGTGTACCGCCGCTCCGCGAGCGACAGGGCGACATCCTCGTTCTCGCACGCGCGTTCCTCAAAGGCACGGCCGAACGCATGCAGCGGAAAGTCACGGGCTTCACGCCCGCGGCCGCCAACCAGCTCGTTCGGTATGGCTGGCCCGGCAACGTCCGCGAGCTCGAGAACGCCATGGAGCGGGCTGTGGCTCTCGCCAAGGGCAGCCGCATCGACGTCGACGACTTGCCGGAAGAGGTCGGACTCGCCATCCCGAGCGCCTACGCACCGAGAGCGGTGCGCCCGCTCGAAGATGTCGAGCGCGACTACATTCTCGCCGTCGTTCGCGCGAACCAGGGCAACAAGGCCGAGGCGGCCGAGCAGCTCAAAATCGGGATCGCGACGCTGTACCGCAAGCTCAAACAATACGAGTCTGCGAGCGGTGCCACATGATCGCTCCGGGGCCGGCGTCGAAAAGACCGGCTATCCGAACTGCACCGAGCGCTTGGTGAAGGCGCCGTCCATCCACCAGCCGGTGATCGGGAAGGTCGTGGTCGGGCGCTCGTCGGCCGCAGCTCCAGCGGCCACCAACACCGGCGCGTAGTGCTCCCAGGTCGGAAGCGCCAGGCGCGCGGCCGGCGCACGCTTCTCGAAGTCGATCAGCGCGTCCAAGTCGAAGCGCGAAAGCGCGCCCTCGGCCCAGCGGTCGAACTCTCGCGCCCACTCCGGAGTCCCTGGCCGAAAGGCGTAGCTCATGTTGTGGGTGAGAAAGCCGCTCCCGAAGACGAGCACGCCCTCGTCGCGCAGCGGCGCGAGGGCCTGCCCGAGCTTGAATAGCTCCTGCGCGTCGAGGCCCGGCATCGAGACCTGAAGGACGGGAACGTCGGCGCTCGGGTACATGGCCACGAGCGGGACGTAGGCACCGTGGTCGAGTCCGCGCCCGGGATCGTCCGTCACCGCGATGTCCCGCTGGCGCAAGAGCTCGCGAACGCGGGTCGCCAGGTCCGGTGCGCCGGGGGCGGGGTACTTCGTTCGATAGTACTTCTCCGGGAAGCCATAGAAGTCGTAGACGAGCGGCACGGATCGCGTGGCGCCGAGCGAGGTTGGACGTTCCTCCCAGTGCGCCGAAACCATGAGGATGCTCTTCGGCTTCGGCATGGCCTTCGCCCACGTAGCGAGCTCTCCCATCCATGCTGCGTCGTCGAGCAGAACCGGCGCCCCGTGCGCCGCGAAGATCGCCGGCATCCTGGTGCGCGATGTGGTGTTGTCATCGTTCTGGGTCGTCATGGTTTTTCGCTCCCGCCGCCCGCACGAGGCCAGCATGAGTGGCAGGGCACCGAGCGTGCGCAGTAGTTCTCGTCGTTTCATTTCGCTACGCCAGGTCGAACACGAGGACCTCGGCGTCCTTCTCCTGCGCAGCAAGAGCACCTGCCATGCCGCAACTTCTGACGAATGTTTCTACGATGTTATACGCACGGCAGCACCGGCTGATCTCATTTTGATATGGTGAATATCATCGTGATAATCGGTTCGCGCAGCCTACCGAGGGCTTCGTCCGCGAGCTTGCGCCGAGCCTGAGCTCGTTGTGGGTGCTCGAGAGGGCCCGGATGCGACGGGATGATTGCGGCTTGGTTCGCATCTTGCTACGTGCGTTCGCACGCCACGTGAGCCTCCTGTCGCTCGCGACAACGCGCAAGGGGGAGTGGAGTTGACGATGACATCACAAGGTCCCGACGCGACTTCGACCTCGGGTCGCAATCGCCCTTCCAACGAACCGCCGCCCTCCGAGACGCAACCGGCACGACCGTGGCGGACGGAGGGGCTGCCCAAGGGTCAGGCGCCCAAGCCGAAGCCGCGCTGGTTGAAGCTCGGTGCGTGGCTCTTGGCCTACCTGGTGCTCTTCGGGGTTTTGGAGGTGCAAGATCGACTTTCCGGACCGCAGGCCGTGCCGTACACGGAGTTCAAGAGCCAGGTCGCCACCAAAAACGTGGCCCAGGTGTTCGCTCGCGGCGATTCGATCGAAGGGGAGTTGAAAAATCCCACGCCGCTGCCGGGCGCGAAGGATCGCACGTATCGGCAGTTCACCACCGAACGGCCGACCTTCGCCAAGGACGATCTTTTGGCCGAGCTCGGCGCGAACGAGGCCGCTGTGCGCGCGACGCCCGTCGTTGAGCATCGCGGCTTTTTGATGAACCTCCTCATGTCGCTCGCGCCGATCCTCCTGTTGGTCGGATTCTCGGTTTGGATGTTCCGGCGCCAGAAAAATGCGCTCGGCGGCGGTCTGCTCGGCAAAAAACAAAGCCGCGTGGATCCGGAAACGGTCCGGGTCACGTTCGAGGACGTGGCGGGCATCGACGAGGTGGAAGCGGAGATCAACGAGATCGTCGATTTCCTGAAGAACCCCGACAAGTATCGCCGTCTCGGAGCGCGCGCGCCCAAAGGCGTGCTTTTGGCGGGTGCCCCGGGGACGGGCAAGACGCTCTTGGCACGCGCCACCGCCGGCGAAGCTCAAGTCCCCTTCTTCAGCGCGAGCGCCTCCGAGTTCATCGAGATGATCGTCGGCGTGGGCGCGAGCCGCGTGCGCGAGCTCTTTGCAGAGGCCCGCAAGGTCGCGCCGGCGATCATCTTCATCGATGAGATCGATACGATCGGGCGCTCGCGTGGCGGTGCGCGGGCTGTCGGAGGTCACGACGAGCGCGAACAGACGCTGAATCAGATCCTGACCGAGATGGACGGCTTCTCGGGCAGCGAAGGTGTCGTGGTGCTGGCCGCCACGAATCGGCCGGACGTGCTCGATCCGGCTCTTTTGCGACCGGGCCGGTTCGATCGTCAGATCATGGTCCATCCGCCCGATCACAAGGGCCGCGTCGAAATCCTGAAGGTCCATACGCGCAAGGTTCCCCTCGCGGGCGACGTCGATCTCGAGGCGCTCGCGTCGGCGACGCCCGGCATGACGGGCGCCGATCTCGCGAACCTCGTCAACGAGGCCGCTCTCCTGGCTGCGCGCCACCAAAAAGATGCGGTCCATCAGCGCGACCTGCTCGACTCACTCGAGAAGGTCCAGCTCGGCACCGCTCGCAACGTGGTGATCCCCGAGGCCGAGCGCCGGCGCACGGCGTACCACGAAGCGGGGCACGCGCTGCTCGGCATGATCCAGCCGGGTGCCGACCCCGTGCGCAAGGTTTCGATCGTTCCTCGCGGGCGCGCGCTCGGGGTGACGCTCTCCACGCCGGAGTCCGATCGCTACGGCTATGACACGAATTACCTTCGCGGGCGCATCATCGGCGCGCTGGGAGGCATGGCCGCGGAGCAGGAAGTCTTCAACGTGATCACGACGGGCTCGGAGAGCGATCTCGAAACCGTCAGCCGGATCGCGCGCTCGATGGTCGGACGATGGGGAATGTCCGAGCGCGTCGGCCGGCGCTCGGTTCTGCCATCGGACGGCGAGCCCCGCATGGCCGGCGTTTCGGATGGTCTTCTCGATACGGTCGACGAGGAAGTGCGGCGGATCACCGACGAATGTTACATGGAGGCGCGCCGTCTGCTCCGCGACAACCGCCCCAAGCTCGACGCCATCGTCGCCGCGCTTCTCGCCCGCGAGAGCCTCGACGAAGCCGAGATCTACGCGGCTGGAGGCATCGCACGCCCCGCGGCGCGTCCGGCCGCTGCGCGGCTGCCCGCTGCATCCGCGGCCGCGTCATGACAGTCGACTGACACCCCGCCTCGTGCGAAGGTGGCGGCCATGGAGCATGCAACATGACGGAGGCGGCCCCGAAGCAGAAATGGTCGAGCGAATCAGGAGTGCCTGCGGTGGGAAGGTTTCATTCTCTGATCGCTCCAGTCGATCTCACGCCCAGCTCCGATCGAGTTCTGGGCCGCCTCTCGCTGCTTCCGCTGGCCGATGACGTCCGAGTGACGCTCCTGCACGTCGTTCCCGCAAGCCTTCCTCCAAGCGAGCAGCGGAGCGCCGAGCGAGACGCCAACAAGGCCCTGGCGGATGAAGCGCGGCACCTGCGCAAGCAGATCCACCAGAAGGTGCGCATCGAGCACTTGGTGAAGGTGGGCGCTGCGGCGAAGGGGATCGCGGCGTGCGCGACCGAAGTGAAGGCCGAGCTGATCGTCATGGGCCGAGGCGGCGGGCGCGCGCTGCGAGATGCCTTCCTCGGTTCGACCGCGGAACGCGTCGTTCGGCAGGCCCGGCTCCCGGTGTTGGTGGTTCGACTGGCTCCGCGAGGGGCTTATCGCCGCCCTGCGCTGGCGCTCGACCTCGACCCGGCCGCTCACGAGGTCGTTCGTATCATGCTGCGCGCGCTTCCCCCGCCGCGTCCTCGAGTCGAGGTCATCCACGCCTTCGACGCTCCCTATCACGGCCAGATCTACCCAAGCCTCTCCGCGGACGAAGCGGTGGAGAGGAAGGACGAGCTCCGCTCCAATGCAACCCATCAATTGGCAAAGCTGCTCGCCTCGGCGCTGGCGAAGGCGGACGTCCGACAAGAGGACGGGCCTTTCTGGAAGTTCGATGTCCGGTACGGCTCACCGCGGAGCATCGTCGAGAAGGCCATGAAGAAGGCCGAGACCGACCTGCTCGTGCTCGGCACTCGCGGCTATTCTAGTGCAGTCCACGTGCTTTTGGGGACCGTCGCTGGCGACCTGCTCCGTGCAGCAAAATGCGACGTACTCATCGTTCCGCCCATCCGTCGCCAACGGCACGGCGCCAACTAGATTAGGGGCCGCGGGGCGGAGTGAGCGGCGGTGGAATGTCGACCGCCCCCGCGGCGCGGCGGCGGAAAAGTGCCACACGCGCCAGCAGCGGCGTGGTCATGGGGACGGTGACGGAGAGCATGATGATGATGAGCCACGGGTGCAGCACGGCCCGGGATTCGATCATCGAGAAGTAAAGAACGCCGGCCAGCGCCACGCACCAGCTGCCGAAGGTGTAAGCGACCGCAGGCGGATGCATACGCAGAAAGAAGTCTGGTAGGCGCAGGAAACCGACCGCGGAGACAAGGACGAACACGCCGCTCGACACGAGCAGCGCGGCGACCGCCGCCTCCACCCACAAGGGAACCTGGTTCATTCGATCACCTCCCCGCGGAGGATGAACTTCGCCATCGCGAACGAGCTCACGAAGCTGAAGAGTGCGATCAGCAGTGCAGCCTCGAAGTACATGTCACTTCGATGACGGATGCCGAGGACCAGCATGACAAGCATCGCGTGGAAGTAGAGAAGATCGAGCGCGAACACGCGATCCTGGGCTCGCGGTCCCCGGATCAGCCTGACGAGCACGAGAACCGACGCGACGGCGTAACAGCCGAGCGCGAATGTGATTCCGCCAGACAGCAGTGCGCTCATTCGAAGATCTCCCGGAGAGGCTTCTCGTAGCGGGCTTTGAAGCGATCGACAAAGGCGCCCTTTTCGCCGAGGTTCCACACGTGCAGTAAGAGCGCGCTGCGATCGAGCGCAAGCTCCGACCACACTGTGCCGGGGACCACGGTCGTGACCATGCATAGCGCGGCCAGCCCGACGGGATCACGCAGCTCGAGGGGCACGATCACGAAAGTCGATTGGGGTCGTCGCCATGGCCATCTGACCACGCCCCAGGCGACTTCGAGACTCGACAGCAACACGTCGTGGCCAACCCTCAGGATGAAGCGCACTACGACCAGCGGTCGCCGCACCCGGACCTTCGTCGGTCGTAGGTTCGACGTGAGGAGCGGGACCACAATCGCAAGCCCGAGCCCGAGCAGGATCTGGTCCGCGCTCGCGGCGCGCGCGAGCGCCAGCCACAACGCCAATAGCGCGGCGGATGTCAGCGGCGCAGGTACGAGCTTCTTGAGGAAGGTCACGGAGAGCCCTCCCGCTCGAGAGCGGATTGCGGCGGTCTCGGTCGAGCTTTCGTCGACAACACTGTCTCGATGTATGATCTCGGCGCGTGCAGTCCCGCTGCGGTGGCGCTCGTGTAGCGCATGACAGGCTCGGCGCAGACGGTGAGCAGAATGCAGGCGGAGATGAGCGTGAGAACGGCGACGGCCTCGACACTCTTTAGACGGAGCGCAAACCGTCCACCTGTCGACCAGAAGTGCCGGATGCCTGCCCTCGCGAGGGAAATGGTGGCAGCGAGCCCTGAGAGGAGCAAGAGCCCAAGCATCATCCACCCGGCGGATGACATGCTCGCGTTGGCGGTCGCGCGCACGCCGCCTTCTGAGCTCAGGACGGCAGTCAGCAGCGAGAACTTCGCGACGAAGCCCGACAGCGGCGGCAGGCCTGCAACGAGCAGCGCGCAAGACATGAACGCTAGGCCGAGCAACGCAATGGATATCGGAAACGCTCGACCCACGAGCGGCACCTCCTCGTCGTCGAGGTTGGTGTCCTCACCCGGCGAGACGTCGACATCCCGTAACTGGGGTTGCCCATCGACACCGATGCGCTCGATCAACTCGACGAGGAGAAAGAACACACTCGCCGACAGCGTTGCACTCAGCATGTAGAAGAGTGCCGCCGATGTCACCGAGGCAGCCCCCACCCCGAGCGCCGCGAGGAGCGTCCCCGACGACACGATGATCGAGAAGCCCGCGATGCGTCCGAGGCGCAGCGCGGCCATGAGCCCGAGCACACCAAAGGCGATGGTCGCGAGCCCTCCGTAGAGCAGAACCGGTCGTCCGAAGTGCGTCGCCGAACCGGTATCCGCCGAGAAGAGGAGTGTCCCCAAGCGCAGTAGCGCGTAGATGCCGACCTTGGTCATGAGCGCGAACAGGGCCGCGACGGGCGCGCTCGTGGCCGTGTAGGCCGGCACGAGCCAGGCGTTGAGGGGCCAGATCGCCGCCTTGACGAGGAACGCCATGGCGAGGATGGCCGCGCCCGCATGCAAGAGTCCGTGATCACTCGCCGGGACGAGCGTGAGCTTCTCGGCAATATCGGCCATGGAGAGCGTGCCCGTCACCCCATAGAGCACCGCGAGGCCGACGAGGAAGAGCGACGACGCGAGCAGGTTCACCGCGATGTAGTGCAGTCCTGTGCGTACCCGCGGCCAACCCGAACCGTGAAGGTGCAGACCGTAGGAGGCCGCTAGCATCACCTCGAAGAACACGAAGAGATTGAAGAGGTCTCCGGTGAGGAAGGCGCCGTTGAGGCCCATCAACTGGATCTGAAAGAGCGTATGGAAGTACACGCCCGCGCGTGCCCACGCGGCCTCCGCGTACAGAGCAGCGCAGAAACTCACGACGCCGACCAACAGCAGCATGAGCGCAGAGAGTCGATCCGCGACGAGGACGATCCCGAAAGGAGCCTCCCAGTTCGACGCCAGATACACCCCGATTTCGCCAAATGCAGCACCGCCGTCGACACGCCGCAAGATCGTCGCCGCCACGACGAGCCCCGCAAAAGTGGCCGAGATGTTGAGGACCGACTTGAGACGCTTGCGCTTCTCACCGAGCAGCAAGAGCAGGGCCGCTGCCACGAGCGGCAGCACGATGGGCACCACCATGAGGTGCGGGAGGAGGAGGCTCATGGCTCTTCCCTCGCTCCATCGACGTGGTCAGTACCGCTCAGGCCGCGGGAGGCGATGAGCGCGACGAGAAAGAGCGCCGTGGTCGCGAAGCCGATAACGATCGCCGTGAGCACGAGCGACTGTGGGATCGGATCGGTGTAGTGTTCGAGATCGGCGGCGACCCCCGGCTTCACGATCGGTGGCTTGTCGATGAAGATGCTCCCCATGCTGAAGATGAACAAGTTCACGCCGTACGAGAGCAGCGTGAGCCCGATGATCACCTGGAAAGTTCGCGGGCGTAGCACGAGCCAGACGCCGGCTCCGCCGAACACGCCGATGACGAGTGCGAGGACTGCTTCCATCTAGCGCGCCCTCGCACTCTTCGTCAGGGCCGAGGTTTGTGCCGGTTGCCGGTGGGCACGTATGGACTGGTGAGCGAGTGCCGTGAGGATGAGGAGCGTTGCACCTACGACCACCGCAAACACGCCGAGGTCGAAGAAGGTCGCGCTCGGTAGATGGACTTCGCCGACCACCGGCAGTGATGCATGTGCCGTATGGGTCGTGAGGAAGGGATAGCCGAGCGCGACAGCGCCGAGACCCGTGGTCGCGCCGAGCAGCAGTCCCACGGCAATCCAGCGCGTCGGGCGGAAACGGGCGCGCCCCTCCACCCAGAGCGTCCCAGAGACGATGTACTGCGTGAGCATTGCGATCGCGACGACGAGGCCGGCTACGAAGCCGCCGCCCGGCTCGTTGTGCCCGCGCAGAAAGAAGTGCGCTGCAACGACGACGGACAGCGGCAGGAGCAGGCGTGCGATGGTCGCCGGGACCATCATGAATCCGCGTGCTGCGTCCTCGGCGGTGCGCGGCCTCACGAGGTCGGTGACGGCATCGGCAGGCAAGGCCCTCTGCTGCTGGGGCGGCTCGATGCTCTCTGCGGACGGGCGAAAGCGACGCAAGAGGGCATAGACTGTGAGAGCGACCGCGCCGAGCACCGTGATCTCGCCGATGGTGTCGAATGCACGAAAGTCGACGAGCATGACGTTGACGACGTTGGCGCCACCCCCTTCCGGTAGCGCGCGGCTGAGGAAGAACGGCGAGATGCTGTGCGGTGCCGGCCGCGTCAGCATGGCGTAGGAAAGCGCGGCGAGACCGCTGCCGGCGCCGATCGCGAGCAGCAGATCGCGGCCGCGCCGCGCTCTGTCGCGCGTGGTGACGCGAACGGAGACCTCCGCGAGGCGCATCGGCAACCAGCGCAGCCCAAGCAGGAGCAGGTTGGTCGTGACCACCTCTACGACGATTTGTGTGAGCGCTAGGTCGGGCGCCGAGAACCACACGAACGTGACGCACGTGACGAGACCTGCCCCCCCCATCAGCGTGATAGCGACCAGCCGGTGGAACTTTGCCATCACGGCCGCGCCGACTGCGCAGATCGCGCCGATGACCCACAAGATCACGAACGCAGGCGACGCGGGCAGCCGCTCCCGCTCACCCCACGCGAGCGGAACGTCGCGCGCCGCGAGGAGCGCGAGCAGGATCGCAACCGCGATGATCGCGAACATTTGCGTCTGAAGACGCTGCGTTCCGACGAAGCGAAGAGCTTTGCGCGAAAAGCGCGTGAGCCCTATCAGCGCACTCTCGAACAGGCGTCTGCCGTTGAGCCGGGCGACGAGAGGCGTATCCTGGAGTTGGCCCCGCTCCTGATGCTTACGCAACCAGAAATATCCAACGACGCCTAGCGAGACGGCCACGAAGCTCATCACGAAAGGCATGTTGAAGCCGTGCCACACGGCGAGGCTGTAGTCGGGCAGCTCCCCGCCGACCACGGGGCGAGCCGCTGCTGCGAGCGACGGCCCGATCGAGATCGCCGGTGCGACGCCGACGATGAGGCAACTGAGTACCAAGAGCGCAATAGGTATGCGCATCCAGCGCGGAGCTTCCTCCGGCTGGCGGGGCAGGTTGGTCGACGGGGGGCCGAAGAAGATGTCGTATCCGAAGCGCAGCGAGTACACGACCGCGAAGATCGCTGCGACCGTGGCGAGCACCGGGAGGCCCACCTCCACCCACGGATGGGAGGACAAGAAAATCGTCTCGGCGAAGAACATCTCCTTCGAAAGGAAGCCGTTGAGCAGAGGCACGCCGGCCATCGCCCCGCTGGCTACGAGCGCGAGCGTCCCTGTGCGCGGCATGGAACGCATCAGACCATTCAAACGACGGATGTCGCGCGTTCCGGTCTCGTGGTCGACGACGCCAGCGGCCATGAACAGAGAGGCCTTGAACGTTGCGTGGTTCATGATGTGAAACACCCCGGCGACCGCCGCGAGCGAGCTGTTGAGCCCGAAGAGGAGCGTGATGAGGCCGAGATGGCTGACGGTCGAGTAGGCGAGTACGCGCTTCAGATCGTTCTGGAACATCGCAGTGTATGCGCCGAGCAGGAGGGTCGTCATGCCCGCACCGCTGACGAGCCAGAACCACAGCTCGGTTCCCGAGAGCACCGGCCAGAGCCGCGCGATCAGAAAGACACCTGCCTTCACCATGGTCGCCGAGTGCAGGTAGGCGGACACTGGTGTGGGCGCCGCCATCGCCCGCGGAAGCCAAAAGTGGAATGGAAACTGAGCGCTCTTGGTGAGCGCGCCGATCAAGAGAAGGACGAGCGCGATCGGATAGAGCGGGTGTTCTCGGACGCGCTCGCCCGAGGCGAGGACCGCATCGAGCTCATAGCTGCCGACGATGTGGCCGAGGATGATGACGCCCCCGAGGAGCGCCAGTCCGCCGGCGCCTGTCACTGTCAACGCCATGCGCGCCCCCCGCTGCGCGTCCACGCGGTGATGCCAGTAGCCGATGAGCAGGAACGAAACGAGGCTCGTGAGCTCCCAAAAGACGACCAGCTGAACGAGATTGCCTGAAACGACCACGCCGAGCATCGCCCCCATGAAGGCCAGGAAGAACGCGTAGAAACGGGCTACGGGATCCTCAGGGGACATGTAGTAGCGCGCATACAGAGACACGAGGGCACCGATGACGGTGATGAGCACGGCGAACATCCACGCGAATCCATCGATCCGAAGGATCAGATCGAGGCCGATTGAAGGCACCCACGAGATCGTCTCGCGAATCACCCCTCCTTCACTCACCCGCGGAAACAGACTGATGACCCAGACCGCTGCGACAGCCGAGACGAACCCTGCAAAGCCCGCGACCAGCGTGCGGGCCCGCGTCGGTAGGAGCGCCGTGAGCGCACTGCCGAGAAATGGCAAGAGGAGCAGGGCCACCAGAGGCATCGGGGGGCCACTGTACATGCTGACCGGACCGGGTAACGCTACTTCGTCAGGACGACATGGGTGGCGTGGTCCGTGGCGGCGTGCTCCGTGCACTTGTAGCCGAGGCTCACCGTGTCGACGCCGGCGAGGAGGTGCTCGCCCCTGCCCAAAAGCGCGGGGGCGATCACGAGGTGGATCTCGTCGATCAGCCCGGCGGTGAGGTACTGGCGAACGGTGGCAACGCCACCGCCGAGTCGGACGTCCTTGCCGTGCGCCGCCTCCTTCGCGCGCTCGAGCGCGGCATGGATGCCATCGGTGACGAAGTGGAACGTCGTTCCGCCCTCCATCGTGATGGGCGCGCGAGCATGGTGCGTAAGCACGAAGACGGGTACGTGGTAGGGCGGGTTCTCGCCCCACCATCCTTTCCAACCGTCGTCGGGCCAGGGGCCCCGCGAAGGCCCGAACATGTTGCGGCCCATGATCCACGCGCCGAGGTTCTCGAAGCCGCGCGCGGCAAAGTCGTCGTCGACGCCTCCCCGGCCAACCTTGTCACCGATCAGCGATCCAGCGAAGTCGCCGTGCGTCTTCTGGAATGTCTTCGTGCCGAGGACCCACTGGTGCAGCGCCATGCCCCCGGCGCCCATCGGATTGGCCAGATCTTGGTGGGCACCGGCGCCGTAACCATCGATAGAGATTCCAAATGCGTTGACCCGAAGCTTCGACATGATCGTATTCCTTTCGGCACAGGCACGGCGATCGCTCAAACGTCGTCGTCGGACGCAAACCGTTCGAGATAGGCGTCGACAGAGACCTTCACCCTCGTGCGTTCGGACGACATCGCGCGCTCGCCCATTTGAACTGGGGACCATTCCTCCGCGTCGGCGACACCGGCGAAGATCTCGTGCGCGGAGACATGTCCGAAATGAAGGTACGGCGAGAGCCCGCTCGTGCCGTCGACAAACGGTTCGTTGTGGTGCGCTGCATAGCTTTTGCGCGTACCGTCGAAAGTGCGCCGCGGCGGAGAAATCGCGATCGGTCGCGGCAAGGGGAAGGAGCCCGTTGCTGTCGACGACCTCCAGAACGACACATGCTCGGGAGGCAAGCTCCGACAGAAGTCCCCTCTCCGGCTCCTCGCGTCGGCTCGACGTACGGGTAATACGCGATCCCGGCCTTCGTGAGGCTCCGCTCGTTGTCCGCCATCCCGTCGAGCACGAAACGATGAAGCCGATCCGAAGCCCGCGGGTAGCCGACGCGGAGCGCCTCGAACACAAGCAGAGGCCTGCTGAGCGCACGGACCCATGCGCACGCGCGGTCGAGGGCGAAGTTGTACCGCGTGCGGCGAGCCGCGATCATCCAGTAGAGAACGAAGTCTCGATCGGGCAGAACAGAACGGTCGTCCGCGCGGCGGATACGCGACGAAGGAGCTCCTCCAATGTTCTTCAAGTCCAACCTGCTCATCGAATTCGCTCGCGAGCCCTGTCCTCACCCGCCTACCTCAACGTGACGAGCAAGCGCAAACTATCACCGACGCAGCTGGGAAGACGCGGTGCTCGACCTTCTCTAGGCATCGCGGAACTGCGACGGCGTGTCCATCGGAAATTGCACGCGCGCTGGGGCCCGAGAATTGGCGACCGTTGATGGAGCCGGTCCGAGCTGCCGCAGCGCGCTTGCAACGACGCGGCAGGGTCGACGTTTATCAGCGCGGTAGGCCCGTCACGCTGGCCGATGCGCGAGGTCCAGTTCGGCTCCGAGCGGCTGATGTCAAGGACATGGACTACCGCCGCGAGCCGCACCGCTACCGAATCGGGCGGGGCGAAGAAGGGGTGCTTACGGTTCAACCCCTACAAGGGTGAGCTGTTGCCGCTGTGGCGCTTCGCAACCCCGAGTCAGGCGAAGGCCTCTGCGTCGACCATCTGGAAGAAGTTCCTCGCGTACGGGCGAACCGGCGACTTCGTCGGGATGGACATGGCGCGGAAGTATCTGCAAAATGGGCTTCACTCGCAGCCGGAGGTACGCCAATCACCGGGGAGGCAGGAAGTACATCAAGGGCACCGCACGGAAAGGCCACGAACCAAAGACGTGCAGAAGTCAGAGGCCGCCGAAATCTTCCGCGCCTACTGGCAACGGGCGCTCAAGAATCGACGCTACCTGATGCTGCGGCGTCGTTACGAAGCGTCGGTCATCCCGTCGTGAACGACTCGCGGGCGCGGTGGGGCGATTCAGCGAACCGACGGCGCGATGCGGCTCAACGTGCACGTCCATGTTCTGGCGCTCGACGGGGTCTACGTGAGAGAAGACCGCGACGGCGGCGTGGGCTCGTCGACCGACAACGGTTGCGCGTCGTCGGCTTGCATCCGCGGGTCGAGGCCCTACTCCACTGCTGCGTGCCGCTCGTTAGCCGCCGGAGATCGTCCCAGGCCGGTGCTTCACGGGTGACTCCGAGCCAACGTGTGGCAGATCACTCGAGCAAATTTCCGTTGCGCGGCGGCACGTCGTCAATCGATCGCGCGAGCACCCAGTCGATCTGCACATCGGAGCCGAGAGCAAATGAATGCTCCGCGACGCGGGTGAAGCCATACTTCTCGTAGAACGCCACAGCACGAGCATTCCGCTCCCATACGCCGAGCCAAAGTGTCTTCGCCCCGCGGGCTCGCGCTGCCTCCAAGACGGCGTTCATCAGAGCCTGCGCCACACCGCGACCGTGCCATGCACGCGCGACGTACAAACGCTTCAGCTCAAGCGGCGCGGGTCCAAGGACCGCCTCAGACGTTGATTCTGAGGTTAGGTGTGCGTAGCCCAGCAGCTCGACATCCCCCGACGAGAGCTTGTGCTCGGCCACCAAAACCGTGCTATCCGGGTTGGCGATTTCGGCCGCTTGCTGCTCCGGGGTGAACGTCGTCGCCATGTAACGCTCCATGTCCGCAGGCGTATTCTCAGCCTCGAAGGTGTCTCGGAACGTCATGGCGGCGAGGCGGCTCAGATGCGCGGCGTCGGCGCTGGTCGCGGTGCGAATGGTTGTCATGTCCCCAGAGACTGGGTCGGACCGAACCTCGTGTCCAGCACCGAGCTACGGCGCTGTATTTCAGCCTGCGTGAACCGCCTCATAATACGATCGGCGGGGCAAACGCTATCAGTCGATCGAACTTCCCGAAGGGTACGTTCGACATCAACAGGTTGAAGGGAGCGTCAATTTTGAAACCTCGGCCCAGTAGGTGGTGCATGGCGACCTCGTTGATCGAGGGAACCTCGAACGAAATGCTCTCCATACCGCACGCATGAGCTCGTGATTCGAGATGCAGCAGTATCGGGCGCAGGTCGGCTGGCTCCAGCGCGGCGATCGGGCCCTGGCCGGTCCGGCTGAAGAACGCAAAGGCGACGGCGCGGCCGGCACGGCGGTAAAGGTATGCCTCGCGCTGTTCGAACAGCCATGCGTAGTCGGCGTATCGCGGATAACCAAACACCGCTTCTTCGATCGCGGCGAGCTCGGGCATCTCGTCGACCGAAGCGGAGATGCATTCCATGTCTCCAGCGCTGCGCGTCGGCTTGGGTGTCCCACTGAGGGACAACATCGCGAAGCGCGCCAAGGTTCCCGCGGCGTAATACCGGCTCAGCCCGCGCGTGTCGGTGGTCGCGATAATTGCGCGAACCTCGCCGCGTCCCAAGGGAAAGACGCGTTCCATCAGTCGCCGGCCCACCCCGGCGGACTGTCGGTCTGGGCGGACAAAGAATTCCGACAGCTCAAACAGACCACCACGTTCGATCGAGCGGGCGTAGCCGATCATCGAGCCGTCGTCCGGATCTTCCGCCATCCACCACTCTGCCGCGTGCGTCGCCAGGTGAGTGAGGAACGGCTCCAGCACGGTCCAGAATGACTCCGAATCGAGCTTCCACGCATTGCCCTGTCGAATGAAGAGATCTCTCATCGCCTCCATCGATACGTCGAACGCGCGACGTGCGTCGGCGGGCGTTGCGCGGCGGATACTGATTTCGGAGCTACTCATCGTACGAAGCACACATCGTTCGAGGAAAGCGTGGCGAGCGTGGGGAAGCTCGGCGAGGGTATCGCGACGATGCTTCTCGGCGCAGGGTCCTTTGGTCCGGACCGAGCTTCCGACTGGACATCGCCGCTCGGCTGCCTAAGAAAATTCTCACCTCGCGCGCGTTGCCTCGCCTTGCTGACCTTTCGTACGGTCGCGCGATCGCCGTGACGCGATGAGCATGCCCTGAATCGATCCGCAAAGGAGCCTTGCCATGTCCGATCAGCCTACACATATCGTGTTCCGGCTTTTCGTCGGCGTGACGCAGCTCGACTTCGCAGCGCCGCACCCGATGTTCAGTCGCGTACCCGGCGCGCGCGTCATCGTCGCTTTCCTCGGCGGCCGCGATCGTCCGCGAGGAACCCGACGGTCGCATCCGATATCCCTTGTATGATGTAGCGGTTCTGGCTGCGCGCGCTGCCAAGCGAGACTGAGAGCCGCAGAAAGGAGATCCATGCGAGAATTGCGCACCAACTGGCGGCAACTTACAACGTCGAGCGATGGTTGATCTCGCCGGCGGCACGTCGATCGGGCGGCGCGGCGCGATTTGTGTCCTTGCTAAGGCGCCGGCGCCGGGCCGCGTGAAGACGAGGCTCGCGGCAACGGTGGGCGACGGCGTTGCGGTTCAACTGGCATCGGCGTTTCTCGCAGACACGTTCGCGATGGCGCAGCGGATCCCGAACGCCGACGTTTTCCTCGTGCTGGATGGCGATTTTCGGAACGCGCCGCCCGGCGCGGCCGTATGGCAACAGTGCGAGGGCGATCTGGGCCAGCGACTCGAAGACGTGCTTCAACGCGGGCTCGCGCATCATGCTTGGGTTGTCGCGCTTGGAACGGACTCGCCGGGCCTGCCGCCGCAGTACGTGGAGCACATCGTCGAGCTTCTAGCCGGAAATGACGCGGTGCTCGGCCCGACTGCAGACGGTGGCTTTTACGCACTTGGCGCCCGATGTCTAGCGGCGAAAATGCTGTCCGAAATTCGGTGGAGCACCGAGAACGCTGCGACCGACGCGATCGCGCAGCTCAGGACCGCCGGTCTGATCGTCGCTACGGCTCGCGATTGGTTCGACGTGGATACGGAGGATGACCTGAAGCATCTCGAAGCTTTCCTTCGCACCGGTACGATCGATGCCCCGGCGACCAAGGTCGTTCTCGCCCGCGTCGGCCGTCTCTGACGATGCTCGATTACTCTGACGCCTCGAATGTGCTCGGAACGACGCTGCTGCTGGGCCTGGGGCTCGCAGGGTCGCGTTATGTCTTACGCGATCGCCGAGCTCGTTCCGGGCGCTTTCGACGCTGGCCCTCAGCGGATGTGGAGCCTCGAACGTCCCGCCAGCTTCAGTAATTGGGGTCGAGCGTCTCGATATAGAAGCGCGAGTGTCTGGGCGCTCACGCCCATCGAATACAGGATCTGGAGGAGGATCCAGATCATGAGGGTGCGGATCGGCGCCGCTCCGAACCGCCGGGCACTCGCGCGAACGATGACATGCCGC
>Ga0190265_10000664_pt1 | contig 23529 bp, 23 predicted proteins | sample Popmic124T_FD_133135 | JGI IMG/M metagenome (GOLD analysis project Ga0190265, IMG submission 133135) | Populus adjacent soil microbial communities from riparian zone of Indian Creek, Utah, USA - 124 T | ecosystem: Environmental > Terrestrial > Soil > Riparian zone | place: USA: Utah | collected...
ACCAGGGTGAACTCGTTCCAGGCTTCACGGAAGGCGAGCACTCCGATGGTGATCATGGCGGGAGCGGCGAGCGGGGCCACTATGTATCGGAGCCGGCCCCACAACGAGGCGCCGTCGACGTTGGCGGCTTCCTCGATCTCACGTGGGATCTGTTGGAAGAAGCCGACCATGAGCCACACCGCGAGCGGCAGCAGCATCCCGGTGTAGACGATGATCAGCGTCAGCCTCTTGTCGAGCATTCCGGTGGCGACGGCCAGCCGGTAGATGGGGACCATGATCCCGAGGCTGGGGACTAGTCGGGGGAGCAGGGTGAAGAGGAGCAAGAGGTGCCGCCCCCGGAAGTTGAACCGGGCAAAGGCGTAGGCGGCCGGCACTCCGATGACCAGGGTCAAGAGTGTCGTGCCCACTCCGACGATGGCGCTGTTGAGGAATGAGGTGGTGAAGCTCTCGCTGGAGAGGACCTCGCGGTAGGCGTCGAAGTTGGGGTTGGCCGGGATCAGGCTCGGGTTGGAGAACACCTCGGCCCGATCCTTGAATGAGACCGAGAGGGTGACCAGGAATGGAGCCACGGTCCAGACCACCAGGGCGATCAAGGGGAGGGTGAGCAGAACCTGCCTGAGGCCGCGGGTGAATTTGGCCCCCGTCGGGCGGCGTGATTCCGGAGGTTGACCGGTCACGGCCCGGGCGGCATCGGCGGTGGTATGTGCGAAGTCGGTCATTCCGCGTACTCGTATCGACGGCCGATCGCCACATAACCGAGGGTGAGCAAGGCGTTGAGGATCAAGATGAAGGTGGCGATGGCCAGGGCCGCCTCGAACTCGAGGCTGCGGAAGGCAACCGTGTACATCTCCATGGCCAGGGTTTGGGTGGCCTTCAGCGGTCCGCCGCCGGTGAGAGCCAGAACCACGCCGAGACCGGTCAGTGTGGAATAGGAGAGCCAGACCGTGCTGATCAGGATCTGTGGGGCAAGAAGCGGGATGGTGAGGTGGCGGGCCCGAGTCCACCCGGTGGCACCGTCGACCAGAGCGGCGTCGAGGTACGACTTGTCCACCGTGAGCAGACCGCCGAGCAGGACCAGGATGGTCAGGGGCAGGTCGGTCCAGACCTGGGTGAAGATCACGGTCGCCATGGCGAGGGCGGGGTCGGCGAGCCACGAGGGCCCGTCGACGCCGAAGAACTCGATGACCTGGTTCAGGATGCCGAACTGGTTGTTGAACAGGAGCCGGAACATGACCGCGGCGGCGACGTTGGAGATGATGTAGGGAGCCACCGTCACTGCGCGCAGGAATCGCAACTTGCCGACCACCCGGAAAAGAGCGAAGGCGAACAACAGCCCGAGCACCGTCCCCAGGATCAACGAACCAAAAGTGAAGACTGCGGTTCGGTTCAACGCATGCCAGAAAGTGGGGGCGTCGAACATCGCGATGTAGTTCTCGAGCCCGACCCACTGCAGCGGGGCGCCGAGGGTCTCCCTGGTGTACAGGCTCTGCCAGACCCCGTAGAGGACGGGGAAGCCGAGAATGGCGGCGACCAGGAGGATGGCGGGAAGACTGAACAGGTAGGGGGTGGCCTTGCTCTGACCGAGGACCACGTTGCGGTCAGGGCCTCTCGAGTCACCTCGACGGCGCGATCGCCTCCCATCTCTCTTGCTGGTGATCGTGGTCGCCGTCATCGATCGCTACAGACTCGCTCCTGTATTGAAACAGCGCACCCGTGAAAGCTCACGGGTGCGCTTGTCTCTTCGTCGGCAGATTCTCTTATTCGGTCGCGTCCAGCAGCGGCTGGTACTCGGCAGCGAGGTCTTCGGCGGTCTTGTCGGTTCCGACCACGATCTCGCCGAACATCTGCTCCAGAACCGCTTCCACGTCCCCGGCGTTGGGGCCGGTGGGTGTCGGAGTGCTTCCGAGGTATGCGGCCTTGAGGTCTTCGTTGAAGAACGGCCAGATCTCGACGAGCCTGGGGTCGTTGATCGCCTCGGTCTGCCGCATCGGCACCGAGCCGTTGCCGGCCGCCTCGATCAGGTTGTCGGTCTCCGCGATGTAGCGCAGGATCAGAGCCGCCTCCTCGGGATGTTCCGTCCCTTCGACCACCGCCCAGGACCGGGCTGCGGAGAGGGCGACGCCGTCGGCGCCTCCGCCCGCCTGTGACAGTGGCACCGGGGTCAGGTTCCACTGATCGGGATAGATGAACCCCTGGTCGGGGAGATCGAAGTCGGCAGCCGTTGTGAAACCGTCGAGGATCAATCCCGCGTTGCCAGACACGAAGGCTCCACGAGCCTCGTCCTCACCCCAGGCGATCGCGTCCGGGGGCAGCAGCTCTTCGCTTGCGGCCTGGAGGAAGAAGTTGATGGTGTAGAGCCCGCCTTCGGAGGTGAGATCGGGAACCGCCCCGTTGAAAGGTGCCCCGGAGGCCGCCAGCACCGTCTTCAAAGTGGTGACACCGTCACCCGCCCGAGCCTGAACGGTGAAGGGGATCGAGTCCGGCCTCGCCTCTTTCATGGCGCGCATGGCGTCGAGCACATCGTCGAGCGACTCGAAGGGCGCGGTGACCCCCGCCTCTTCGAACCATTCCACGTTGTAGTACAGGATGTCGAAGTTGGCCGTGATCGACGCCCCGTGCTTGACCCCGTCGATGGCAGTCTCGTCCCATACCAGCGGCAGCAGTGTCCCGTACTGGTCCGGGTCCTCTTCCTCCCACTGGGCTGCGATCTCGTCGTGGGGGCCCACCAACCCCGCTTCGGCATAATTCTGGATGAGGAACGCGTCCTCGGCGCCGAGGATGTCGGGCAGCGGTTGGCCGGCGTCCCGCATCCGAAGGAACTGCTGCAGGATGTCGTCGTTGGCCTGGAGGTTCCACTCCACGGCGACGCCGGTCTCGGCGGTGAAGCTCTCGAAGTCGTCGGGCGGGATGTAGTAGTCACGGGTCACCCAGACGTTCAGGGTGACACCCTCGCCGCCTCCTGTTGTGGTGTCGGTGCCGCCACCGGTTGTGGTGTCGGTGCCTCCACCTGTGGTGGTTTCGGTGCCGCCGGCCGTGGTCGTCGTGTCACCACCCTCGGTGGCACACGCCGTCATAACCAGGCCGAGCACCAGCAGAAGGGCGTATATTCGCTGGCGTTTTCGATTCGATATCATTGACTTCTCCTCCAGTGTTGAAGCCCCCGGGTCCCGCACTCCGGAGCAGTGAGGACCGCACCAGTCCTGTACAATGCAAAATACCTACTATTGAGGGAACGGTCAACCGGAGGGGTGGCGGACATGGAGCCAGTTCGAGTGGCTTCTATCGGGTTGGGCTGGTGGGGCGGGATGCTGGCCGGGAAGGCACGCGAATCCGGGCTCGAAATCATCTCTTGCTTCGCTCGAAGCCAGGAGCAACGTGATCAGTTCGTGGGCGACCACGGTGGCATCGCGGCCGACGGCCTCGAGGATCTGCTCGCCGATTCGGAGCTGGAAGCTGTCTTGATCGCCACCTCACACTCGTCGCACGCCGACCTCGTGGTCCAGGCGGCAGCCGCCGGCAAACACGTCTTCGTCGAGAAGCCACTCACCCTGACCGTCGCCGAGGCGAAGCGAGCGATCCGGGCCGCTGAAGAGGCCGGTGTCGTCCTCCAGGTCGGTCACAACCGAAGACGTCAGCCAGCCAACCGCAAGCTGAAGGCGATGGTCGACTCGGGCGGCTTGGGAACGGTCCAGTACGCCGAGGCCAACCTGTCCAACCCGCGCGGGCTCAATCCCCGCACCGGCTGGCGGGGCGATCCGGCGGAGAGCCCGGCCGGGGGCATGACCGGGCTCGGGGTCCACGTGGCCGACAACCTGACCTACCTTCTGGGCCCGGCTTCCCGGGTGGCGGCGTTCAGCAAGAAGGTGCTCGAGATCGGAACGCTGGACAACGCCACCACCGCAACCCTCGAATTCCACAATGGGCCACTGGCCTTTCTCGGCACTTCGACCGTGATCCCCGACATCGCCCGGACCGCGGTCTGGGGGACCGAGGCCGCGGCCTGGAACGAAGCCGACGGCGAGCGGTTCTATGTCCAGCGCACCGGGGACCAGGACCGGGCCGAGGAGCCGGTGGAGACCCTGGATACGGTGAAAGACGAGCTCGAGGAGTTCGCCCGCAACGTCCGGACCGGCACCCGCCCCGAAACCGGCGGCCCCGAGGCCCTGGAGGCCGTCACCATCCTCGAAGGCATCGTGGAAAGCGCCACCACGGGCCGGATCGTCGACCTCGACGAGGTCCGCGCGCGTACCTGAGGTACGTAGCGCCATATATGGCGCTAAACGGACAAAGAAGCTGGCTCGTCTTCCCTTCTCGGCTTTCTCTGTTCCCGTAGCGCCATTGTTGGCGCTACGTACCTCAGGTACGCGTCCGCCGTTAACCTTCTCACGCCCTATGGGGGGTGGTGTAACCGGTAGCACGGCAGGTTTTGGTCCTGTAAGAGCGGGTTCGAGTCCTGCCCCCCCAGCTCACCAACCGAGAGGTGCCTGTTTGCCGACACATGTGGTCGTCCTCGCCGCCGGACAGGGGAAGAGGATGATGTCCCCGCTCCCCAAGGTCGCCCACGCGGTGGCGGGAAGGCCATTGATCGGATGGGTCCTGGAGGCGGTCCGCCCACTCGAGCCGGCGAGCACGGTGGTGGTGGTGGGCCACGGTGCCGATCAGGTCCACCCCCACCTCCCCGACGGGGTGGTAGCTGCCATCCAGGAAGAGCAGTTGGGGACGGGCCACGCTACCCAGGTCGGGCTCGATGCACTCGGCGAGGTCGCAGCCGACGACACGATCATGGTGCTCTACGGGGACATGCCCCTCCTCACCACGGGCCTCCTCCGGCGCCTCGCCGAACGTCCCGACGAGGTTGCGACCCGCATGGTGACCTCCATTTTCGACGACCCAAGCGGGTACGGCAGGGTGATGAGGGACGAAGGCGGGTTCGTGGTCGAAGTGGTCGAGGAGCGGGACTGTGACGAGGCCCAGCGTGCCGTGAGAGAGGTCAACGCCGGGGCCTATGGCTTTCGCGCCAAGGACCTGATCGATGCCCTAGGCGGCGTCTCCAACCAGAATGCGCAGAGCGAGTACTACCTGACCGATGTCATCGGGATCCTCGTCGGGCGAGGAGAGCGATTGGAACCGGTCGAGGCGACACCCGAGGAGGTGGTCGGCATCAACTCCCAGGATCAACTAACCGACGCCGGAAGGCTTCTCCAGGCTCGGATCAACCACGACTTGATGGAGTCCGGGGTCTGGATGCTCGACCCGGAGCGCACCTACATCGAGGACACGGTGACCGTGGCCCCCGGCGCGCGCATCTATCCCGGGGTGCATCTCGAGGGAAAGACCATGGTCGGGGCGGGGGCTCAGGTCGGTCCCGACGTGTTCGCCGTGGACTCGACGATCGGGGCCGGCTCGACGGTCTGGTATGCAGTCCTGCGCGGGGCGATGGTGGGCGATGAATGCGAGGTTGGTCCCTACGCCTCGCTCCGCCCGGGAACGGTCATGGAGAAAGGGGCCAAGGTCGGCACCTTCGTCGAGACCAAGAACACGACCCTCGGGGAGAAGGCCAAGGCGCCGCACCTCTCCTATTTGGGCGATGCCACGATCGGTGCGAGGTCGAACATCGGGGCCGGCTCGATCACTTGCAACTACGACGGTTACGAGAAGCATCACACGGTGATCGGCGAGGATGTGTTCATCGGGTCGGACACCATGCTCGTCGCTCCGCTCACCGTCGGCGACCGCGCCGTTACCGGGGCTGGGTCGGTGATAACCAGCGACGTCGAAGCGGACGCTCTCGCCCTCGAGCGCAGTGAGCAGCAAGAGATCCCCGGCTATTCTCAGCGCCGCGCAGAGAGACACACGGGCAAGCAAAACGAGGACTGAGTTGGACATTGTCTCCCGGAACCGAATGATGCTCTTCACCGGGGGCGCCAACATCCCCCTTGCCGAGGAGGTGGCCGAGGCCCTCGGCGTCGCCCTCGGCGATCTCGAGCGATCCCGGTTTGCCAATGGAGAGATCTATGTCCGCCCCGGCGAGAGTGTGCGCGGCGCCGACTGCTACGTGATACAGAGCCATTGCGAGCCGATCAACGACAACATCATGGAGCAGCTGATCACCATCGACGCCCTCAATCGGGCCTCGGCCCGACGCATCACCGCCGTCATGCCCTATTTCGGGTATTCGAGACAGGACAAGAAGGTGCGCCCTAGGGAGCCGATCACCGCCCGGTTGGTGGGCGACCTGTTCATGTCGGCCGGGGCTGACCGGCTCGTGTCGGTCGACCTGCACACCGGTCAGCTCCAAGGGTTCATCCACAAGCCCTTCGACTCCCTGACCGCATTGCCCATCATCACCGAGTATCTCGCCGAGCGGATCGACGGGCCGATCACGGTCCTATCGCCCGATGCCGGCGGTGTGAAACGAGCGGAGCGATATGCCCGCTTCCTCGACGCCTCGGTCGCATTCGTCTACAAACGGCGCGACCCGGTGCATCACAACGTGTCCGAGGCACTGGAGATGGCCGGTGAAGTGGCCGGACGCCATGTGGTGATAGTCGACGACATAATCGATACCGCAGGCACGGTGACCAATGCGGCCGAGATGGTGCGGGATCAGGGAGCGGCCAGCGTCCGAATTGCCGCCACCCACGGCGTGTTCTCCGAGCCGGCATTGGACCTGCTCAAGAATGCCCCGGTTGAGGAAGTGATCGTCACCAACACGCTTCCGGTCGCGGCTGAAGTCCTGGAGCTGGACAAGCTCCAGGTGCTCTCCATCGCCCCCATCCTGGCCGAGACGCTGCAGGCTATCTTCATGGACTCTTCGGTGTCGGAGATATTCCTGGGGGAGAACGCCTAGACCACTAGAGCCCGCATCATCGCAACGGCCACAACGGTTCTTCCTACACTCCCCGATTCGTGAGTGCGCGACATCGCCAACCCGTCTCCTCGGCCCAGTCCCGGCTCCGGGCCCTGGTCATTGCACTCATCGCCATTTTCATCATCGCCTTCTTCTTCCTCCGCGGTTCGGGGGAGGGCGCCGGGCCTGAAGGGACCGACCCGCCCACCGGCTCAGGCCCGACCACCACATCCGCTCCGGGAGGCTCCGTGACGACATTGCCCGAAGGCGCTTCCACCACCGTCCCCGGTGGGACCGCCACCACCGGCGGCAATCTGCCTGCTCTTCAGGGCGTTCGGCTCGAGACGCTGGTCGAGGACTTGGGCCAGCCCACCGCCATCACCGCCCCAGCGGGAGACGAGCGTCTCTTCTTGGTGGAGAGGGTCGGTGTGGTCCGGGTCCTCGATGCCAATCGGGACCTGGTGGAAGCGCCCTTCATCGACCTGACCGATCGGGTCCTGGCCAACGGCATCGAGCAAGGGCTGCTCGGGCTCGCCTTCCACCCCGACTATGCCAACAACGGCCGCTTCTATGTCTACTACACCGACCAAGGGGGCCGACGCCAGCTGTCCGAGTTCCAAGTGTCGGTTTCCGACCCCAATCTGGCCTCACCCGACACGGAACGGGTCTTGATCGAGCTCGAGCAGCCGCCCGACGCAACCGACATCCGTCACTACGCCGGCCAGCTCGCATTCGGGCCCGATGGCTATTTGTGGGTGGCCATGGGCGACGGCGCCGACTCGAGGGACCAGGGCCAGGACCCGAACACCATGTTCGGCGCGGTGTCCCGCCTCGACGTCGACGGCGGAGATCCCTATGGGATCCCGCCCGAGAACCCCTTTGTCGCAGGAGGTGGCGCACAAGAGGTGTGGGCTTACGGTCTGCGCAATCCATGGCGATTCTCGATCGATCCGGTCGACGGACTCATCTACATCGCCGACGTCGGCCACGCCGACCAAGAAGAGGTCAACGTCCTGCCAGTCGCCGAAGGTGGCTTCAACCTCGGCTGGTCCGACGTCGAAGGCACTCGATGCTTCCATGTCCAGGACTGCGATCTCGCCAACTACACGTCGCCCGCCATCACGTACACCCACGAGGAGGGTTGCTCGATCACCGGGGGCTACGTCTACCGGGGAACGGAGATCCCGGAGCTGGCCGGCACCTATTTCTACAGCGACTGGTGCTCGGAGTGGATCCGGTCCTTCAAGTTCGTCAATGGGCAGGTCACCGAGGAACGTGACTGGTCCGACGACCTGGGCCAGCTAGGCCAGATCAACAGTTTCGGCGTCGACTCGGCCGGCGAGCTGTATCTGGCGACCCACGATGGGATCGTCGCCAGGTTCACCGCCGATCGTTAGGCGGGCGGACCCTTCACGGATGGGGAGGGAGTGAGATCATCTCCCCCGGGTAGATGAGGTCGGGGTCTCCGGACTGAAGTTGATCCCGGTTGACCTCGACGACCGTGAGCCAGTAGGGACTCACTTCCTCGGGCTGTGCCGGTCGTCCCAGCAGACTGTCGACATGGGCCGCACTGATCTTCCATAGATGGTCCCCGGGCTCGACCACGACCGATCCTGGCCCGACCGATCCCGGTCCTATCGCCACCGGGACGAATGTGTTGTCCCCCGCCGGCTCAGCAACGGCCACCGAGCTGATCAGAAAGGCCGCGATCGTTATCCCGAGCCGCTTCCCCCACCTCATGCCTCATCAATACGGCAAGAGGAGAGCGGTGGGAAGGGGGTTACAGTGCCGCGAAACGGATCAGGAGCCCGAATGAAAGTCCGTATCGGTATCGCCGATACCAGCAAGGTCGTCGAGATAGACATCGACGACGTCAGGTCGTTCCAGAATGAGATGGAACGAGGAGTGGCCGACGGCGGGCTCGCCTGGTTCACCGACACCAAAGGTCGCACCGTGGGCATCCCCACTCGATCGGTGGCCTTCGTCGAGATCGAAGGGGCCGACGGTGGCCCGTCGGTCGGGTTCGCCCCTGCCGTCTAGACCCGTAGACCGCAAGACGCTTCTACGGCGAGGTCTTCGACCTGCCGGTGATGTTCGAGGACGGCAGCCGGCGACCGGATCGAACCCGCACCGGTGGCGAGTCGCGACGCCGGGTCACGTTTTCAGCTGACGATCGACGTGGATGACGTCGATGCCATATGCGACGAGCTGGCTGCGTGTGGTGTGCTGCTCCTGAACGGCCCAATCGACCGGCCGTGGGGAGTGCGGACAGCAAGCCTCGCCGATCCCGGCGGGCACATCTGGGAGATCGCGCAGTCTTAGACCGCGCGCCTCCGGCGCTCGGCGAGCCAGCGCTTGCGGAGACGTCGTCGATCATCCTCTGCGTAACCGCCCCAGACTCCGGACTCCTGGTTGGTCTCGAGGGCGTATTGGAGACAATCCTCCTGCACCGGGCAGGTGGAACAGATGGCCACGGCCGCTTCGATCTGCTCTATGGCCGGACCGGTGGTCCCGACCGGGAAGAACAGAGTCGGCTCGGAATCCCGGCAATCCGCCAGGTCCCGCCAATCTGTAGTGATGGTGGTGAGCAAGAACTTTCCTTACTTTGTGATCTTTTTCACAAGCTTTCTCGTTGGAGAAAGCCTGGGAACGATGGATTTCCGGGCCGAACGATACTGTTTTAATGCCAGTATGTAAACGGTTTTCTTGTGAGTAGCGAGGTGATGGGCACTCCCGACGTGGTCGGTCACCGGGGTTGGCCGGCCCGTTTCCCGGACAACACATTGGCCGGATTTCTTGCCGCGGCGGCGGTGTCGGAGTCGGTGGAGACCGACATCCGGCGCAGCGCCGACGGAAAGTTGGCCCTGTCCCACGACCCCGAAATCAACGGGCTCCAGGTGGCCGATCAGCCATGGTCGGTCCTAGGGGAGCTCGACCTGGGCGACGGCCATCGCCCTGCGCTCCTCGACGAGGCGATCGCCGCCGTTCCAGGGACACAGTTCCAGCTCGAGGTCAAGAATCTGCCCAGCGAGCCGGGTTTCGAGCCCGATCACCGTCTCGCTTTGGAGACGGCGGAGCGAGCGCGACCGGGGGACATGGTCACCTCATTCAATTGGGCGACGCTCGCCGCGGTCCGCCGGGTGTTCCCCGAGGTGGCGACGGGCGTGCTTGTTGGCGGATCGGGCGACATCGACCAAGCCGTCAACGAGTGTTTGGACGTCGGGCACCGGGCTTTGGTTCCCTCGATTCGGCTCCCCGTCCTCGGTCTGGTCCGCGCCCTGGAAGCGGGTCTGGAGGTTTATCCCTGGGTCGTGGACGACCCTGATCGGGTGGCCGAGTTGGCCGGTCTGGGGGTGTCGGGCATCATTACCGACGACCCGGCCGCAATCCGCTTGGCCCTCGGGAGACACTGATGACCATCAAAGAAGAACTTGCCTCCGAGCTCAAAGATGCGATGAGGGCGAATGACGGCCCGAGACGTGACGTAATCCGTCAGATAGAGACCGAAGTTGCGGTGGCCCGCAGCGAGCCCGGATTCGAGGGAGAGGTCGACGACGATTTGTACCGCCAGGTCATTGGTTCCTACGTGAAGAAGATGGACAAGTCGCGTCAGGAGTACCTCGACCTCGGCGAGCGGGGTGCGGCGATGGCAGCCAAGCTCGGCTTCGAGGTGGGGTATCTCTCCCGATGGCTCCCGCAGAAGCTGGACGAAGAGGCGACCCGGGCGCTGATCCGTGAGGCGGTCACCGAATTGGGCGCCGCCGGCGACGAAAAGGCGGCGGGGCGTGTCACCGGGCATGTGATGAAGGCCCGTGGCCAAGACCTCGACGGTGGGCTGGTCAACCGATTGGTCCGGGAAGAGCTCTCCGCCAGTTGAGTGTGCCCGACTTCGAGCCGATGCTGGCCACACGCTGGCCGGCCGCCTTCGACGACCCCGGCTGGTGGTTCGAGGTGAAGTGGGATGGCTATCGGGCGATGATGTCGGCCGCCGGGGAGAGGACCCGGGCTCTGTCCCGGCGCGGGCTCGACTTGATGGGCCGTTTTCCCGAGCTCGCCGGCCTGCCCATCCCCCCGGACGTGGCCATCGACGGTGAGGTGGTGGCTTTCGACGAGCAGGGCCGACCATCCTTCTCCCGGATCCAACAGCGTGCGGGGTTCGCCGGCCGTGCCCCCGGCGAAGAGGTGAGGGTGAATTTCGTGGCGTTCGACCTCCTCTATCAGGGGGAGAGCCTGATCAACCGCCCGTACGAGGAGCGTGTCGAGCGATTGCTCGGGCTGGGCCTGCCCTCACCGATCGTGGTTCCGGAGCCGACGCCCGAAGACGGTTTGGCGCTGTTCGAGGTGGCCAAGGAGCAAGGGCTGGAGGGAATCGTCGGGAAGAGGCTCGGTTCCCCGTACCTCCCGGGCCGACGGTCGGCCGACTGGCGCAAGGTGGCAGTGATCCGTCGGCTGCGGGCAGTGGTCGGTGGCTACCTGCCCGGTGAGGGTGGCAGGACCTCGACCTTCGGCTCGATCCTGGTAGGCCTCAACGACGATCAGGGCCTGCGCTGGATCGGTGCGGTCGGTTCCGGATTCGACGAACCGACCCTGCGTGCCTTCGCCGCACACCTCCGCCAGATCGAGCGGCCGACGACCCCGTTCCACAACCCGGTGGTCGTGCCCAAGCCGGTCCGACCGGTCTGGGTGGAGCCTGCGATCGTGGTCGAGGTCGAGTTCAAGGAATGGACCCACGACTTCCATCTCAGGGCGCCTGTTTACAAGGGCGTCGAGATCGTGGATCCGAAGCTGGTCACCTGGGCCGAGGAATTCCTCGCCTAGCCGGCCTTGGCGGCCTTCGGCTCCTTGGTCTTGGTCGCCTCGACCGAAGCCTTCAATGCCTCGAGTAGGTCGACCACCTTGGTCGGCTCCGGTGACTCCACAGCGATGATCTCTTCGCCGGCGACCTTCTTGGACGCCAAGCCTTCGATCGCCTCTCGTGTCTGGTCGACATACTCCTCGGCTTCGAAGGGCCGGGTCAGGTTGTCGATCAGAGACCCCGCCATCTTCACCTCTTCGGGTCTGATCTCGACCTTTGCATCGAGCTCCTCGAACTCAGCCTCACGAAGCTCGTCGGGCCAGTACATGGTTTCCATGACGATGACCCCGTCCTTGGCCCGCAAAGTGGCGAGCTGCTGCTTCTCCCGAATCGAGACTTTGGCGATGGCGACCCGCCCCTTGTCCTTCAGGGCCTCCTCGAGAATCCGGTACGCCTTGATCCCGGTCTTCTCCGGGGCCAGGTAATAGGAGGACTTGTAGTACATCGGATCGATCTCGGACTCGTCGACGAATTGGACCACATCGACCAGCTTGTTGCCGTCGGGATGGGTCATGTCGAGCTCCTGGTCGGTGAACACGACGTAGCGGTCCTTTTCGAACTCGTAACCCTTGACGATGTCGTCCCACTCCACTTCCTTGCCGTCCGCCTCGGCGACGCGCTTGTAGCGGATGGGGGAGTGATCGGTCTTTCGCAGCTGCTTGAACTTCGGTGTCTTGTTGTCGGTGGCCGTGTAGAGACCTACCGGGATCGTGACCAGACCGAAGTTGATGGCGCCTTTCCAGATGGCTCGTGGCATGTGGATAAGTCTATGGGATGAGAGGGACAAGAGTGTCGCCCGCAGCCCGAGCTAGGGGAGCGGGGCCGTGAGGCCCCGGGCGCTCCCGGCAGGATTCGAACCTGCGCACCCGGCTCCGGAGGCCGGCGCTCTATCCCCTGAGCTACGGGAGCCTGCTGGCGGCAATGCTACCGAGGCGCCGCCCCCTACCCTCCGCCCGGTGAAGTACGTCTCGACCAGGGGTGACGCTCCCGAACTCGATTTTCGCGGTGCCCTTCTCGCCGGCCTCGCTTCTGACGGCGGGCTTTATGTGCCCGACGAGATCCCAACTCTGCCCGACGGGTGGGCGGAGTGGTCGTACCAGCAGGCGGTGACCGCCACCATGACCCTGTTCGGGGCCGAGGAGGTGGGGCCGATCGTGAGCCAGGCGGCGTCCCGGTTTTCTCCACCCGAGGTGGCCCCGGTAGTCGAGGTAGGAGAGCGGTGGGTCTACGAGCTGTTCTGGGGCCCGACCCTCTCCTTCAAGGACCACGCCCTCCAGGTGCTGGGTGGTCTCCTCGACCGCGAGGTGACGACGCCCGCCACCGTCCTCGGCGCCACATCCGGGGACACCGGTTCGGCGGCGATCGAGGCCTGCCGGGGGCGGTCCAAGCTGAGGATCGTGATCCTGTACCCCGAGGGGATGGTGTCGGATTTCCAGCGGCGCCAGATGACCACGGTCCCAGACGAGAACGTGATGGCGGTGGCGGTGAAGGGGACATTCGACGACTGCCAAGCTCTGGTCAAAGAGGCGTTCGGTCGCCACCCCGGACTTCTCGCGGTCAATTCCATCAACTGGGCCCGGGTGGCGGCACAGACCGGCTACTACGTGTACCTCGCAGGTCGGATCAGGAAGCCGTTCGACGTGGTGGTGCCTACGGGCAACTTCGGCAACGTGCTCTCATGTTGGGTGGCCCGGGAGATGGGAGCCCCGATCGCCGACATAGTCATCGCCAACAACGCCAATCGGGGGCTGGCCAACCTGGTCGCCACCGGGTCGATGGGCCAAGGGCAGGTGACACCCACCCTGGCCCCGGCCATGGACATAAACGTCCCATCCAACCTGGAGCGTTTCACCGGCGACGCGTCCAAGGCCTTTGGGGCGGGATATGCGGACGACGCGCAGATAATCGAGACCATCGCTGAAGTCGACCGACGCCACGGCTACCTGCTCGATCCCCACACTGCCACCGCCTGGTCCGTGGGAACCGCCCATCTCGGTGATCGGCCCCAGGTGGTCGTGGGCACTGCCCATCCTGCCAAGTTCGCCGATGCAGTGGAGAGAGCGGTCGGCCGCCGCCCCGAGCCACCTCCCGGCTTCGAGGGAATAGAGACCAGGCGGGAGCGGTTTGATGTTGTGGACGCCGATCCTTCAGATCTGGACCGTCTACTCCGATAAACACTCCGACGCTGCTTTGCGCAATCCAGGCGAGCAGCTACTATGCGGGTTGCCGATCACGCCAAGGGACGTTCGGCCACCCTCCCACAGCCCTCTTTCGAGGCATGCTCCATTGCAGTGCGATGGTGCGTATCCCGGTCCGATTGAGTCCGCGACGAATCGCGAAGGATCCAATGACCACACGAGCTCAACTCCAGAGCAAGTCGATCGACGAACTGAGACAGATCGCCGATGCAGTAGGTATCGAGACCAACGGTCTCCAGAAATCAAAGCTGATCACGGCCCTCGTGGATGCCGGCCAGGTGGCCGAGCCCTCCCCGGCGGAAGAGGTCGAGCTTCCCCAGGCCACACCCCGCACCGAGCGGGTGGCCCAGGACGGTGAAGCCGAGACAGACCCCGATGACTCCGATGGCGCGCGCCCCGAGCCGCGTCAGGGTGGCCGGGCCGACTACGACGACCAGCGCCAGGGTGGGAACCGGAACCGCAACCGTCGCCGCAGGAGTGGCGGCCGCGAAGACGAGTTCATCCCCGAAGAAGACCTGGAGATCCGAGAAGGCCTGCTCGACGTCCTCCCTGAGGGGTATGGGTTCCTGAGGGTCACCGGCTATCTCCCCGGCGACAAGGACGTGTACGTCTCGGCCAACCAGGTGCGCAAGTTCCGCCTCCGCAAGGGCGACATCGTGTCCGGCCCGATCCGGCCCCCGCGCTCCAAGGAGAAGTTCCCCGCCGTCGTCCGCATCGACAAGGTCAACGGGATGACCTCCGAAGAGGCAATGAAGCGGCCCAAGTTCGAGTCATTGACCCCGCTCTTCCCCGACCAGAGGCTACGTCTCGAGGTCGATGGCAATGCCAACGGCATCCTCACCCGGATCGTCGACCTGATCGCCCCCATCGGTAAGGGTCAGCGTGGGCTGATCGTCTCGCCGCCCAAGGCGGGAAAGACGACCGTCCTCCAGGAGATGGCCCAGGCGATCACGACCAACAACCCCGAGTGTTATCTCATGGTGGTTCTGGTCGACGAGCGGCCCGAGGAAGTCACCGACATGCAGCGTTCGGTCAAGGGTGAAGTCATCTACTCCACCTTCGACCGTCCCGCCGAGGAGCACACCCAGGTTTCGGAGCTGGCTCTGGAAAGGGCCAAGCGACTGGTTGAGATGGGGACCGACGTGGTCATCCTCCTCGACTCGATCACCCGTCTCGCCCGGGCCCACAACCTGGCGACGCCGGCATCAGGCCGCATCCTCTCCGGTGGTGTCGACTCCCAGGCCCTATACCCGCCCAAGCGGTTCTTTGGCGCCGCCCGAAACATCGAGGAGGGGGGCTCGCTCACCATCCTCGGCACTGCCCTGGTCGAGACCGGGTCCAAGATGGACGAGGTCATCTTCGAGGAGTTCAAGGGGACGGGCAACATGGAGCTCCGCCTGGACCGCAAGCTGGCCGACAAGCGGATCTACCCGGCGATCGACATCGAGGCTTCGGGAACAAGAAAGGAAGAGCTCCTGTTCGATCAGAAGGAGCTCACCCAGGTGTGGAAGCTGCGACGGGTGCTGTTGGCACTCGATCCCGGAGCCGCCCTGGAGCTGCTCATCGATCGTCTCAAGACCACGAAGTCCAACGCCGAGTTCCTCGCCGAGGTGGCGAAGAACACCGGCGGCTAGAAATAGGAGTCACGGTGAAGACCGACATTCATCCGACATACGCCGAGACCCACGTGACCTGCTCGTGTGGCAACACGTTCACGACGCAGAGCACGAAGCCCGGCGAGATGCATATCGAGCTGTGCAACGAGTGCCATCCCTTCTTCACTGGCAAGCAGAAGCTGGTCGACAGCGGGGGACGCGTCGAGCGCTTCCAGAAGCGTTACGGGAAGACCGCATTCACCAAGGCCGGAGATCCGGTCGATGCGAGCACAGAGGCTGAAGCCGCTGACGCAGAATGAATCAGCCGCTCCCCGGCTGAGCGGTCAGATAGACCCGGCCAAGACGGTCGGGGGCCAGGCAGTCATCGAAGGAGTGATGATGCGTGCCCCTGGCGCCTGGTCGGTGGCGGTGCGCCAGCCCGACCAGTCGATCATCGCCCGGCGCGATGAGCTGGGCCGTCTCGCTGAGCGCAACAGGGCAGCTCGGATCCCGTTCGTTCGGGGCATCCTCGTTCTCTGGGAGTCGCTGAGCCTGGGCTTCCGCGCTCTCTCCTGGTCTGCCGAGAAAGCGACAGGGGAAGAGGAAGAGCCATTGACCCGGGCCCAGATCGGCTGGACCATGACATTCGCCTTTGTCTTGTTCGCCGGGATCTTCATCCTCCTTCCGGCATTCGCCGCCGGGGCGGTCTCCGGTGACTCGGGGATCGCGTTCAATGTCACCGAAGGAATCATCCGCCTGGTTCTCTTCGTCGGCTACATATGGGCCATCGGGAGATCCGCCGAGATCGCGCGGGTCTTCGAGTACCACGGCGCCGAGCACATGTCGATCCACGCCTATGAGGCCGGCGAGCCACTGAGCATCGAGTCGGTCCGGCGCTACCCGCCCGAGCATCCTCGCTGCGGGACCAGTTTCCTGCTCATCGTGGTCCTCGGGTCGATCATCCTCTTCTCCTTCTTCGGCCGCCCGGGGTGGGCCTTCCTCGTCGTGTCCCGCCTCCTCGGCATTCCCCTCATCGCCGGGTTTGCTTACGAGCTGCTGCGCTGGTCGGGGACGCGGAGCAACGGTTGGCTGGCCCGGGTCCTTGCTAGGCCGGGGATCTGGCTGCAAAAGCTCACGACCCGGGTGCCTGACGAGTCCCAGATCGAAGTGGCCATTACCAGCCTGGTGGTCGCCCTGGACAACGAGATGGTGGACGACGTGATAAGTCGCGGCGGGTTGCCCGAGTCGGCGCTGCCTGTGCGTAGCGCGGTCCTCGGGGTTGCTCCTCCGACCGCGGAGGAGTGATGGACGACAAACTCTGGGCCCGTCTCTCCGAGATCGAGGCGGCGTTCGCGGAGACCGAGGCGGCATTGGCCGATCCCGAGACCTTGGCCGATCTCTCGCTTCTCGCCGAGTTGGGCAAGCGCCATGCCGACCTTCGCGAAGTCGTCGCCGACATCCGGCTGCTCCGTAAGGCTCAGGCTGATCTCGACGAGGCACGTGACATGGCCGACGACGAGGACATGGCCAAATTGGCCGGAGAGCTGTCGGCCGAGATCGAAATGCTGGAGGACCGGATCAAGCTGGCCCTGGTGCCCACCGATCCGGCCGACCAGAAGGACGTGATCGTCGAGATCCGGTCGGCGGCCGGCGGCGACGAGGCGGCTATCTGGGCCGGTGACCTGCTTCGAATGTACGAGCGGTACGCCGATCGCAACCGATACAAGGTGGAACCGCTGGACAGCTCGCCGTCGGAGGCGGGCGGTTTCGATCGGGTCACCGTGGCGATCAAAGGCAAGGGCGCCTACTCGAAGATGAAATTCGAGGCCGGGGTGCACCGGGTGCAGCGAGTGCCGAAGACCGAGTCCCAGGGCCGCATCCACACCTCGACCGCCACCGTCGCTGTCCTCCCCGAGGTCGAGGAGGTGGAAGTCGACATCGACCCCAACGACATCAAGATCGACGTCTATCGCTCGACCGGACCCGGGGGCCAGTCGGTCAACACCACCGACTCGGCAGTCCGCCTCACCCATATCCCTACCAAGCTGGTCGTCACCGTCCAGGACGAGAAGAGCCAACTCCAGAACAAGGAGAAGGCGATGCGCATCCTCCGTGCCCGGCTCCATCAGATGGAGCTCGAGCGCCAGCAGTCGGAGCTGGCCGGGGCGAGACGGTCCCAGGTGGGCTCGGGCGGCCGGTCCGAGAAGATCCGCACCTACAACTACAAGGAGAACCGGGTGACCGATCACCGCATCGGTCTCACCCTGAAACGGCTCGACCAGGTCCTCGAAGGCGACCTCGAAGATCTCGTCACCGCCCTCACCGCCGACGAACACGCCTCCCGCCTCGCCGACGGGGGCTGAGGGCAAGGTTCGAACGCCCGAACCTGAGGTTCTGAGTAACGGATACGTTACAAACCGTCTCGAGTTCGATCGCGGTGCAGATCCGCTGATCGAACAGGTCTGAAAGGGATCTCAGCCGCGAAGTGTCGCTGAACTCGAGAGAGTTGGTAACGGATACGTTGCGTGCAACCTCAGGTTTCTTGTAACACTCACGTGCCCGCGCCGAGGTTGGCCACGCCCTTGCGTTCCATGTTGCCCCAGGCACGGGTTCCTTTGCCGCCGATGAGGGCGCGGATCCGCCAGACGACGGTGATCTGGCGCATGCCGAAGTTCTCGATCAGGGCCATAACGATGAGACGGATCGTGTCCGCCCGCGAGTTGAAGTAGCCGTACGACTCGTCGAGGAGTAGCGCCAGGAGCGAGTTGAGCAGGCCGATCCCGAAGGCGAGGGCGAGCAGCAGCACCAATGATGTGGTGTTGAGAGCACCGAGCAGCAGGGCGGTCGGGATCGTGATCCAGCCCACGAACTCGATGATCGGGGCCAGGTACTCGAAGAGAAACATCGCCGCCCAGGTGACCATCCCCACCTTCCCGTAGCGAGGGTTGAAGGTCATCGGCATGAAGTCCCTCACCGCGGTCATCAGGCCGCGGTGCCAGCGGATGCGTTGCCGCTTGAGGACCCGCAGCGTCTCCGGCACCTCGGTCCAGATCACCGCCGAAGGCTCGTAGACGATGCGATAGGGGATGTCGTTGTCGATGTGATGCCTATGGAGGCGCATGGTGAGGTCCATGTCCTCGCCCATGTGCCCGCTGCTGAAGCCGCCGACAGCGATGACGGCGGACCGCTTCCATACCCCGAACGCCCCGGAGACCAGGGGGAGCGCCTCCATCCGAGACCAGGCGGGGCGGCTGGCGAGAAAGGTGCGGAGGTACTCCAGCACCTGCATCCGGGGAACCAGTTTCTTCGGCACACCCGCCTTGATCAGATGGCCCAACTCGACCCGGCTCCCATTGAGCGGTCTGATGTTGCCCCCGACCGCGATCGTGCGCTGCCGGTCCTCCACGACACGGCGCATCGCGCCGACCAGGCAGTTGGCGTCGAGGATGACATCGGCGTCGGTGCAGAGAGCGTACGGGTAGCGGGCGGCATTGATCCCGGCGTTGAGGGCATCGGCCCGTCCGCCGTTCTCCTTGTCGATCACGGTTATGTCGACCGCCCCGTGCCCCCGGTAGATCCCCCGTACCGGGGCTGTCGGGATATCGGGCCGATATGGGATGCGCACCCGCTCCAGGTGGAACGCCTCGATCAGGGCCTTCATGGTCTCGTCGCTCGACCCGTCGTTGGTGATCACGATCTCGAATCTCGGGTAGCCGACGATCGACATCGAACGGACCGAGTCGACGATCCCCGTCGCCTCGTTGTAGGCGGGAATGACGATCGAGACCGGGGGCGATGTCTGGCTCGACAGCATCTCGGAGACCCGCCCGAAACGGTCGAGATGATGGACCCGTCGCATCACCGCCGCCGAGCGCAGGCCGAGACCGATCATGTAGGCCTGCATGACGATGAAGTAGACGAGGGTGGCGTATCCGGCCCAGCTCAGGATGTCGTAGATCATGCGAGCACCGTTTCCTCGGCCCCGACGTGGTCGAGAAGCCTCCGATCGTCGGCGGTGGCCACACCCGCGTCCTCTCTTTCCCGGGCTGCGGCCAGGGCGCCACAGTCGGCCAGGGCCTCCGTCGCCGCGTCCCGGGCGAAGGGGTCTTCGGATTCGAGGGTGTCGAGAAGGAGCCCCGATCCGCCGGGCAACGAGGCCAGTGCCGCGGCGCTGTTGCGCCGGACCCACCAATTGGAGTCGACCAACCCACTGCTGAGCACCAGGTTGATGGATGGATCGCCGATATGACCGAGCGAGGCGGCCGACTTGGCCCGCAGCCTCCAGTCAGCGGAGCGGAAGGTGTGCTTGAGAGGTGGGATGGCCAGGGGGCCCCCGACCGCTCCCAGGGCCTCGATGGTTGCCAGTTGCACCTCCGGATCGCTGGCCACCCTGAGCACGCCGGAGAGTGTCGGGCCGACCTCGCGGTCACCGATCGTCCCCAACACCCGAATCGCCTCGATCACGCTCTCGTTCTCATCGTGACTGAGATTGACCCGGATGTAGGCCACCAGGGGCCAGGTGGCCTTGGCCCCGAACCCGACCAGGGTGTCGGCGAATCTGGCCCTGACCCACGGCTCCTCGAGACCGAACCTCTCCAGGATGGCGTCGATGGCGGCGGTGTGCTGCATCCGGCCCAAGCCGCGGGCGCATTGGATCCTGATCTCGGGCTCGGGGTCCGACAGATACTCGATGAGGACGCGTGCGGTGGACTCGTCGCCGATCTCGGCCATGGACACGGCGGCTCGCAGACGTCTCCCCAGCGGGAACCGGCTCCGGAGTCTTGCCTCCTGGATCCGGGCCAGACCGAGGCTGTCGACGATCCCGGTGAGAGTCTCGACGTCGTGACCGGTGACCACGTTGCGCAGGTCGATCACCGCGTCGAGGAACGCGTCATCGTCGGCGGCCCCCCCGTCGATCGGCTCGATATGGGTCGACGAGGCGAGATGACGGCTCAATGTCGCCACGTAACGGGCGCGGCGCAGCCTGTGACGCTCAGCGCGCCGGCGGTGGACGGTCTTCAACGCGACCAGCCCCAGCAACAGGGCGAAGTCGACGAACAAGACGACACCGACCGCGATGAAGCCGATCGTTGTTGCGTTCATGAGATCTCGTAGTTCTCATCGGCTCCCGCCGGGGTCCCATTGAGTGAGGAGATGTCTATGCGTTCAGGCGCTGTCGGATCCGGGCCAGCAATTCGGGGAGGCGGAATGGCTTTCGGACGAAGTCGACGGCGCCCGACTCGAGGCTGCTGACCACCGTGCGTTCGTCGTCGACGCCGGACAGCATGATGGTGCGGATGTCGTGCCCCTCGTGGTGCCACCGATCGATGATCTCGAGCCCGAGCAGGCCCGGCATCAACTGATCGAGGATGACCAAGTCGTAGTTCCCGGTTGCTCCCATCTCGTATGCCTCGATGCCGTTGACCGCGGTGGCCACCTCATAACCCTCCAGCTCGAGGGCGGTGACTAAGACCGTGGTCACGGTTTCCGAGTCGTCGCAGACCAGAATGCGTTTTGTCTCGCTCATCCGAGCTCTCTCTGGCTCCCCCAGCCGTGGATTTGTCCCGTGATCATGGCACAACCGGTGGCCGTCCTCTGGTTGGCGACTCGCCCGGGTGCCCGGCCAGGTCGCGAAACCAAAGTATCTTCTGACATCTGTGTATGACTTGAGACATCGTTGCCCCCATGGCCGCGATTCCTGAACACGAGCGGGCCCGACTCGAGGCTGTGGCCGGCGCGGACGCCCCTCTCGAGGAGCTGATCGCCCGTCGTCTCGGAGGTGAGCCACTGCAGTACATCGAGGGGAGCGCGGCGTTCGGTCCTCTCGACCTAATGATCGACGACAGGGTCCTGATCCCGAGGCCGGAGACGGAGGGAATGTTCGAGCTCGCCACCCGACTGGTGCGCAGCCCCGAGATCGTGGTCGACCTGTGCACCGGGTCGGGCGCTCTGGCGCTGGCCCTGAAGAATCGCTTCCCGGCGGCGGCGGTGTTCGCCACCGATATCTCCGTGGATGCCATCGAGGTCGCGACCGACAATCGGTATCGGACCGGGCTCCAGGTCTATCTCGCCGAGGGCAATCTCTTCGATCCTCTCCCCACTGCCATACTCGGGACGGTCGACCTCATCGTGACCAACCCGCCCTATGTCGCCGAGGTGGACTTCGACCGGCTCCCCGCCGACGTTCAGCGGGAGCCGAAGGTTGCTCTGGTGGCGGGTCCGACAGGGCTCGAGGTAATCCAGAGAATCGGCGCCTCGGCCGCCGCCTGGCTTCGCCCGGGCGGGGTGATCATCTGTGAGATCGGGGAGAGGCAGGGGGTTTCGGCGACCAGCTCTTTCCTGGACCTGCCCGCCGTCGTGCGCCAGGACCTCACCGGACGCGACCGCTACATCGTCGCGGTCAAACCGTGAGCATCGAAGACGCGGTCGCCGCCATTCGCCGCGGCGATGTGATCGGCCTTCCCACAGACACCGTCTACGGAATCGCCGCCGACCCGATCAGCGGGTCCGCGGTGGCCCGGCTCTTCGAGTTGAAGGGCCGTCCTGACCACAAGCCGATCGGGCTCCTGGTGGCATCTTTGGAGCAGGCAAAGGAGATCGGTGATATCACCGGCGTCGCCGCCCGGCTGGCCGCGGCACATTGGCCCGGGGCACTCACTCTGGTGGTCACCCCACGCGTCATTCTGGCCGACTGGGTCGGTGATGCCCAAAGCCGGACGGTCGGCCTGCGGGTGCCCGATCATCCGACCACGCTGCAGATATTGTCCGCCGCCGGCCCCTTAGCGGTGACCTCGGCCAACCTGAGCGGTGGGGCGGAGTCCTTGAGTAACGATGATGCACGGGCCGTGTTCGGAGAACTGGTGCCGGTTTACGTGGAAGGACGATCTCCGGGCGGCCGGTCGTCGACGGTGGCCGACGTCACCGGTCGCGAAGTCGTTGTGCTGCGACGGGGCCCGGTCGATCTCTAGTGGCCCGTCGCCGAAATAGCTCCGCAGTCTCGCCGGCCCTCGACGCCCCCGGCGGCGTCCTCGTCCTCGACGAACGAACAGGTGCGCCTTCGTCCTGCATCCTTGCCGGCGACGCCGATGCCTCGGCGACACCGCGGCATTATTTCACCGGCAGACCACTAGTTACCCTCGGTCCATGATCTCGATGGACCCCCTGGAGCAAGTAGATCCCGCGATTGCCAGCCTCATTCGCATGGATCTGGAACGGCAGAACACCCACATCCACCTCATCGCCTCGGAGAACTTCGCCTCTCCTGCGGTGATGGCCGCCTCGGGATCGGTATTCACCAACAAGTACGCAGAGGGTTATCCCGGTCGTCGCTACTACGAGGGCTGTCAGGTGGTCGACGAGATGGAGCAGCTAGCCATCGATCGGGCCAAGGAGCTGTTCGGGGCGGAGCACGCCAACGTGCAGGCCCACGCCGGCGCCCAGGCCAACATGGGTGTCTACTTTTCCTTGCTAGCGCCCGGGGACCGTGTCCTCGGGATGCGTCTCGACCAGGGCGGGCACCTGACCCACGGCTCCCCGGTCAACTTCTCCGGTCTCTACTACGACTTTGTCGCATACGGAGTGGACCCCGACACCGAGTTGATCGACATGGATCAGGTTCGGGCCCTCGCTCTGGAGCACAAGCCCAAGATCGTGCTCGCCGGCTATACCGCCTACTCCCGGATTCTCGACTACGAGGGCTTCCGGGCGATCGCCGATGAGATCGGCGCGATCTTCATGGTCGACGCCGCCCACTTCATCGGACTCGTCGCCGGCAGGTCGCACCCATCCCCGGTGCCACACGCCGACGTCGTCACCGGCACCACCCACAAGGCGCTGCGCGGGCCGCGGGGAGGTCTGATCCTGAGCACCGAGAGCTACGCCAAGAGCATCGACAAGGCGGTGTTCCCCAACGCCCAGGGCGGCCCGATCCAGTCACAGATCGCGGCCAAGGCCGTGTGCTTTCACGAAGCGATGCGGCCCTCGTTCCACGACTACACGGAGCAGATAGTCGCCAACGCCAGGGCGATGGCC
>Ga0190265_10000665_pt1 | contig 23506 bp, 22 predicted proteins | sample Popmic124T_FD_133135 | JGI IMG/M metagenome (GOLD analysis project Ga0190265, IMG submission 133135) | Populus adjacent soil microbial communities from riparian zone of Indian Creek, Utah, USA - 124 T | ecosystem: Environmental > Terrestrial > Soil > Riparian zone | place: USA: Utah | collected...
CATCCTCCTCTCCGAGGGCCGCCTGCTCAACCTCGGCAACGCGACCGGGCATCCGAGCTTCGTGATGTCGAACTCGTTCACCAACCAGGTGATCGCGCAGATCGAGCTCTACGGCCAGCCCGAAGGGTTCACGGCCAAGGACGTCACCGTGCTGCCCAAGCATCTCGACGAGAAGGTCGCGCGCCTGCACCTCGCGGCGCTCAGCGTCAACCTCACCGAGCTGTCCGAAGAGCAGGCCGCCTACCTCGGCATCCCGGTCGAGGGTCCCTACAAGCCCGATCACTACCGCTACTGACCAGGGCACCTGAGCGCGTTCGCCTTTTGTCGGGCATAGAGCAACAAATGCCGAACGCGGCATGAAGGCGATGGTGCTCGCAGCCGGGTTGGGTACCCGGCTGCGCCCGATCACCTTCGGCATCCCAAAGCCGATGGCGCCGGTGGTCAACCGGCCGGTGATGGAGCACGGCATGCGTCTGCTGGCCCGCCACCGCTTCACCGAGACGATCGCCAACCTGCACTGGTTCCCGGAGACGATCGAAGGCCATTTCGGCGACGGCTCCGAGTTCGGCCTCGAGCTGTCCTACAGCCACGAGGAGCAGCTGCTGGGGACCGCCGGAGGCGTTCGCAACGTCGCCGGCTTCCTCGGTGACTCGTTCCTGGTGATCGCGGGCGACGCGCTCACCGACATCGACCTGGCGGCGATGCGCGAGTTCCACGAGTCCCACGGCGGGATGGCGACGGTTGCGACCAAGCGAGTCCCCGACACCAGCGAGTTCGGAGTGGTGATCGCGGGCGAGGACGGCCGGATCCAGGGCTTCCAGGAGAAGCCCGAGCCGGCCGAAGCGCTCTCCGACCTCGCCAACACCTGCATCTACATGTTCCGGGCCGAGATCTATGACTTCTTCCCGCCGCCTGGCGCGAGCAAGGCGGCCGGCCCCGACGACCCTCCGGGCTTCGCCGACTGGGCGATGGACGTCTTTCCGGCGCTGCTCGAGAGCGACGTGCCCTTCTACTCGCACGAGATCGACGCCTACTGGAACGACATCGGCAACCTCGAGGAGCTGCGGCAGAGCAACTTCGACGCTCTCGGCGGCGCCGTCGCCGTCGACGTGGGCGCACCCGAGGTGGGACCGGGAATCCGCTCCGCGGTCCCCTTGGAGGACGCCGAGGTCGAGGGGCCGGCGCTGATCGGTGCCGGAGTCGAGCTTGGCCCGGGCGCACGGATTCAGGGACCGGCGATCGTCGGGGACGGCTGCCGGGTCGGCGCCGGCGCCTGGGTGCGCGACTCGATCCTGCTTGCGGGGGCGGAGCTGCCCGCGGGCACGATCCTCGCCGGCGGCATCGCCGGCCGCTTGACCAAGTCCTGACTAGGAATCCATCCGACGACTCCCCACGCACGCCTGGCGGCGGCGGGCACGGCGCGGTGCGGCGTCCTCAGTCGGCCAAATAGCGCTGCTATTCGGCCTCCCTGCGTCCTTGCCCCGCTTTGCCCGGCGCTCGCCAGCCGCACGCGCGGAGTCCCCGAATGGACTCTCACTTTTGACATTCCACGCGCCACGTGTGCGTCGGCACCCCGGAGGATCGGGGCGTGAAGGCTCTGCACGCCGTCGCCGCCAGCCTCGTCCCGCCGCTCTGCGCGGCCTGCGGACGCTCTTGTCGTCCCGAGGCAGTCCTCTGTAACCGTTGCGGCCGGCGCCTGGCGGCCGCGTCGCCGTTTACCGGTGCCGGTCCGCCCGGCCTCGACCGCGCCTGGTCCTCGGCGCCGCACGAGGGCGTTGCCCGCGACCTGGTCGCCGCGCTCAAGTTCCGTCAGCTCCTCCCCGTCGCGGAGCTGATGGCCGACCGGATCCACTGGCTCGCCCCGGCGAACCTGCTCAGCGGGGCGATCGCCCCTGTCCCGACCGCCACTCTCCGCTCGATGCGGCGCGGCTTCGACCCAGCGGCCGAGATCGCCACGGCCCTCGCCGCTCGCCTGCAGAGCCCGCTGACCCCCTGCCTCACCCGTCGAGGCGGGGGTCGGCAGGTCGGCAAGCGCCGCGCCCAGCGCATCGGCCACCCGCCCCAGATCGAGGTCAAGGGCCCAGTCCCCCGCAGCGTCCTCCTCGTCGACGACGTCCTAACGACCGGCGCCACGCTCTCGTCCTGCGCAGCAGCTCTCCGAGCGCACGGCGCTGTGCGCGTCATGGCGATTACCTTCGCGCGACGGTTGTGACCCGCTTGCCTGGGTAGATGCAGAGGCGTACGATCGGACGACCCAGCCCGAAGGAGGCACTATGCGGATCGAGATTCGTGGTCGCAACGTCGAGATCGACGATGAGCTGCGGGAACACGTGACGAAGCGATTTCGCCGGGTGGGGAAGCAGGTCTCGGAGCTGGCGACGCTCGACGTCGAGATCTCGGAAGAGCGAAACCCCTCCATCACCGACAGTCAGGTGGCCGAGGCGACTCTCAGGTTGAAGGGGAAGACGCTGCGTGCCCACGAGGCCTCGCCCGAGATGGCTCACACGATCCATGAACTCGCCGAGGACATTCGGCGTCAGGTCAAGAAGCACCGCGAGCTGCGCCGCAAGCGCAGCCAGACGCGCCGGGCCGTCGCCCGCATGCGCGGTCGCACGGCCTAGGGCCGGGACGACTCTCAACCCACCGCCCATCGCTACCCTTGGGTCGATGCCTGACGCAAGGGAAATGGTTACGCGCGCGCTGCGCGTGGGGGAGGGGCGCAAGGCCAAGGGCTACCAGAAGCGCGCCGAGGCGATCAACCAGATCGAGCCGGAGATGGAACTGCTCGACGACTCGGAGCTGCGCCAGGAGGCCGACGCGCTGCGGGAGCGCGCTCGCAATGGCGAGCCGCTCGACGACCTCCTGCCGGAGGCCTTCGCGCTGACCCGCGAGGCCGGCCGTCGCAGCATCGGCCAGAGGCATTTCGATGTCCAGCTGGTCGGCGGCATGGTCCTGCACGACGGGGCGATCGCCGAGATGAAGACGGGAGAGGGCAAGACGCTGACCGCGACCCTGGCGGTCTTCCTCAACGCGCTTGCCGGCGACAGCGTCCACCTCGTCACCGTCAACGACTACCTCGCCCGCCGCGACTCCGAATGGATGAAGCCGATCTACGACACGCTCGGGGTTAGCGTGTCCGCGGTCCAGGAGGGCGACGACCACGCGACCAGGCAGCAGAAGTACTCCTGCGACGTCACCTATGGCACCAACTCCGAGTTCGGCTTCGACTACCTGCGCGACAACATGGCCGAAGCGCTCGAGCACTGCGTGCAGCGCGGCCATCACTTCGCGATCGTCGACGAGGTCGACAACATCCTGATCGATGAGGCGCGTACGCCACTGATCATCTCCGGCGCCCCTGAGCAGGCGGCCCAGCTCTATTACAAATTCGCCCGCCTCGCCCGGCAGATGAAAGGCGTGCCCGCCAAAGACAAGCTGCGCTCGCTGGGCGAGTCGAGGGACACCTCCGAGGTCGACTACGACTACGAGTACGACGAGAAGCACAAAACCGTCTCACCGACCGAGAAGGGCGTGAAGCGGGCAGAGGAGTTCCTCGGCGTCGACAACCTCTACCTCTCAGAGCACGGCAGCCTCGTCAACCACCTCTTCCAGGCGCTCAAGGCCGAGTCCCTCTACAGGCGCGACAAGGACTACGCCGTGATCGACGGCCAGGCGATGATCATCGACGAGTTCACCGGCCGCATCCTCGAGGGCCGCCGCTGGTCGGAAGGCCTGCACCAGGCGGTCGAGGCGAAGGAGGGAGTGGCGATCGGCGAGGAGAACCAGACCCTCGCCACGATCACCCTGCAGAACTACTTCCGCCTCTACGACAAGCTCTCGGGGATGACCGGCACGGCCCTGACCGAGGCCACCGAGTTCATGAAGATCTACAAAATCCCGGTGGTCGAGATCCCCACCAACCGGCCGATGGTCCGAGCCGACCACAACGACCAGATCTTCAAGACGAAAGACGGCAAGTGGAAGGCTGTGATGGAAGAGATCGTCGCCCGCCACGAGATGGGCCAGCCGATCCTGGTCGGCACAGTCTCGGTCGAGATCTCGGAGATGATTTCCGGCGAGCTGAAGCGAAACGGGATCGAGCACGCGGTGTTGAACGCGAAGCCCGAGCACGCCGAACGAGAGGGTGAGCTGATCGCGCAAGCGGGCCGCAAGGGAGCGGTGATGATCGCCACCAACATGGCCGGCCGCGGCGTCGACATCAAGCTCGGCGGCGACCCCGAGCATCTCGCCGAGCACGAGCTGAAGAAGCGGGGGCTTGGTCCTGGCGACGAGGGCTACGAGGAGGCCTTCGAGGCCGAGGTGGCCAAGTTCGAGCCGCAGTGCGCCGCGGAGGCCGAGGAGGTGCGCGATCTGGGCGGGCTCTTCATCTGCGGCACCGAGCGCCACGAGTCGCGCCGCATCGACAACCAGCTGCGCGGCCGCTCCGGCCGTCAGGGCGACCCGGGCGAGAGCCGCTTCTACCTCTCCGCCGAAGACGACGTGATCCGCCTCTTTGCCGGCGACCGCATCTACAAGATCCTCGACCGGCTCGGGCCGGTCGACGAGGAGGGTGGCGAGCTGCCGCTGGAAGCGAAGATGCTGACCAAAACGGTCGAGGGCGCGCAGAAGAAAGTCGAGGAGCAGAACTTCCTGATCCGCAAGCGGGTGCTCGAGTACGACGACGTGATGAACGAGCAGCGCCGCGTCGTCTACAAGTACCGGCGCGAGATCCTCGAGGGCCGCGACATGTCGGACGTGGCGCGCGACGAGATCGAGGGGGTGATCGAGCGCCTCGTCGACGAGTACACCCCCGGCGACGTGATCGACGAGTGGGACATGCCGGAGCTGGAGGGGCAGCTGCGCCAGATCTGGCCGGTCAGCATCGACGTCGCCTCGATGGCACCGGAGACGGTCGATCGCGAAAGGCTCAAGGACGAGCTCGACGAAGACGCGATGAACGCCTACGACGAGCGCGAGGGGCAGGTTGGCGAGGAGCTGACCCGCTACCTGGAGCGCTCGATCCTGCTGCAGGTGATCGACAACCGCTGGCGCGAACACCTCTTCGACATGGACTACCTGCGCGAGGGGATCCACCTGCGCGGCTTCGCCCAGATCGACCCGCTGGTCGCCTACAAGAACGAAGGCTTCTCCATGTTCGAGGAGCTGATGCACTCGATCTGGGAGGAGTTCAGCAAGCTGATCTTCCACGTCGAGGTGCAGGTGAACCCGGAGCAGGCGCGCCAGGCATTCGGCCCCAACGGGGGCTCGCAGCCGGCCGCGCTCGACTACTCGGGCGGCACTCTGGAAGGCCAGCCGTCGGCCCTGCAGCAGGTCGCCGCAGGCGGCTCAGAGGGGGGGGTGGAGACGATGGCCCCCCAGGCACCGGGGGGCAACGGCCTCGGCGAGCCGGTCGAGACCGTGGTCAAGGACGAGCACGACAAGGTCGGTCGCAACGACCCGTGTTGGTGTGGCAGCGGCAAGAAGTTCAAGAAGTGCCATGGGGCGTAGGGCCCATCTCGGCAGGGGTTCCACTTAACTTTTTGCGAAGAGACGTGGAATGGCCGGCGCCCATGGCGAGGCGCGCAAAAAGTACAAGACGTTCCACCCCTACCGAGATGGGCCTTTGATCCACGACCCGGTTCGAGAGTTCATCCGAACGTTCAACGAGCGGGATCTGGATGCGTTTGTCGCCGTTCTGCACCCGGAGGTCGAGCTGCACTCGATGCGCGGGTTGCGGAAGGGAAGGGATGCTGCTCGTCTCTGGGCGACGCGGGCTCCCGGTGGGGTGCAGCAGACGATCGAGCTCGAGGAGCTGCACGAGGAGACCGACCGGGCGGTGGCGCTGATCAGACGTGTCTGGCGCTGGGACGAGGATCGGTCGGCGGCGGGCGAGGATGAGATGGCCTGGTTCTTCGAGCTGCGAGGCCGGCGGATAAGCAGCTGGCGACCCTACGAGGACCGGGCCGAGGCGCTGAGTAAGCTGCGCTGATGGCCGATGCCGCCTCGACTGAATCGGTTCCGGCGCGGCTCGCCGAGATCCGCGGCCAGCTGAAGCTGCTCGCGGATTATCTTTGACCCGGTTTCGCTGGAGGCGGAGGCGGAGCGACTCGAGGCCGAGATGGGCCGGCCTGGATTCTGGGACGACCAGGACGCGGCCGCCCGCACCTCGGCTGCCCATGCCCGTGCCCAGCGCAAGCTGAGCACCTTCCGCGAGCTCGAAATCGAGGTCGACGATCTCGGTGAGCTGGCCGAGATGGCGGCCGAGGACGAGGAGATGGCGGCCGAGCTGAACGCGCAGCTGCCCGCGGTCGAGCGTCACCTCGCTGCGCTCGAAGAGGCACGCCTGTTCAGCGGCGAGTACGACGCCGGCGACGCTGTGGTCACGGTCCACGCCGGCGCCGGTGGCACCGACTCGCAGGACTGGGCCGAGATGCTGCTGCGGATGTACCTGCGTTGGGCCGAGCGGCGCGGCTTCGAGGTCGAGATGAAGGAGGCCTCGCCGGGGGAGGAGGCCGGCCTCAAGTCGGCCACCTTCATCGCCCGGGGAGAGAACGCCTACGGCCTCTTTGCCGCCGAGCGCGGCGTCCACAGGCTGGTGCGGATCTCTCCCTTCGACTCCTCCGCCCGCCGCCACACCAGCTTCGCCCAGCTCGATGTCGGCCCGCTGGTCGACGAGGGGGTTGAGGTCGAGGTCGACGATGCCGACCTGCGGGTCGACACCTACCGCGCCTCGGGGGCCGGCGGCCAGCACGTCAACAAGACCGACTCGGCGGTGCGGATCACCCACATTCCCACCGGTGTCGTGGTCCAGTGCCAGAACGAGCGCTCGCAGACCCAGAACAAGGCGGTGGCGATGCAGTTCCTGCGCTCGAAGCTGATCGAGCTGGAGGAGCGCAAACGGGCCGAGCAGCTTGCCAAGGAGCGGGGTGAGGTCAAGGACGTCGCCTGGGGATCGCAGATCCGCAGCTACTTCCTGCACCCCGATCAACGGGTCAAGGACCACCGCACCGGCCACGAGGCTGGGGATGCCCAGCGCGTCCTCGACGGCGACCTCGACGACTTCATCCGCGATTACCTGAACAAAACCGCTGCCTCGTCGGCGAACTAGGCGGTGGAGCCGCTGCGCTGCCTGGAGCGATCTTCTGCCGGGGAGCCGGAGGGGCTCCTGGTGCTCCACCACGGCCGCGGCACCGACGAGCGGGACCTGCTCGGCCTCGCCGACGCCCTCGACCCCGAGCGGAGGCTGCACGTCGTCACCCCACGGGCGCCGTTGGCGCTTCCGGGCTCACCGGGCTACCACTGGTACCTGGTGCCGCGGGTCGGCTACCCGGACCACGACACCTTCCACGGGGCGCGGCGCGCACTCGCGGAGCTGCACGACCGGCTCTGGGAGCAGACGGGGATCGAGGCCGGGCGCACCGTCCTCGGCGGGTTCTCGATGGGCGCGGTGATGAGCTACGCGATGGCCCTGGACGCCGACCGTCCGCCGGTGGCGGGGATCCTCGCCTTCAGCGGCTTCGTGCCCGTCGTCGAGGGCTGGCAGCCCCACTTCGGCGATCGCGGCGCGACCCGTGCTTTCGTCGCCCACGGCAGGCGCGACCCGATCATGGAGATCGAGTTCGCCCGCGGTGCCCGCGAGCTGCTCGAGGAGGGAGGGCTCGAGGTCGAGTACCACGAGTCCGATATCGGCCACCAGATTGATCCAGCGCACCTGCGCGACGCCAGCGAGTGGCTAGAGGGCGGCTAGTGCGGGAAAAGCACAAGCCGCCGGGAGGGGCACCCGGCACTCCTCCCAGTCGCGGCGATGTTCGCCACGATCTTTCCACCGCGCTCGTCCAGCTTCTCGGCAAAGCGGAAGACGCCGCTGTGGCCGAGATGGCGCCGAACAGAGCCAATCTGAACCGAGCCCCGCTGGATAGTGATCCGGGCGTCGAAGGGCTCGTTGGTCGTGTAGCCGATCGTCAGCTTCAGCTTGTCGCGCTTGGTGACCGCGTGGGCGCTGGCGCTGCGCAGGGGGCAGACGTCGCCTGGGAGTGGTTCGGCTTCTTCTTCCTCTTCCCATTCCTCTTCTGCCCAGTCTTCGACTTCGCTTTCCGCTTCCGCTTCTTCCCCTTCGAAGGTCGCCGACAGCGGTGCCAGGCCTGGCGTTGGGAAGGGGCTGTAAGCCGCAGCGGCTGGCTGCGCGGCAATGACGACGGCGGTGGCCAGCGACGCGATCAGGGCGGTCAGAGAAAGAGGCGACATTCGGGTAGGGATCGACCGCGATCGCTCCAGGCTTGAGCGCGGGCGCGCCTCTGCCTTCCCCAGTAGGTTCAGCGCATGCGCAGCGCGCCCCCAGAGCTCGACGGCGTCAGCCACCGCTACGTCGAGGTGGCTGGAACGCGGTTGCACGTCGCCGAAGCGGGGGAGGGGCCGCCGGTCGTCCTCCTGCACGGCTGGCCGCAGCACTGGTGGGTTTGGCGCAAGGTGATCCCGGCCCTGGCCGCCGAGCGGCGGGTGATCTGTCCGGACCTGCGCGGCTTCGGCTGGAGCGAGGCGCCGCCGGGGCGCTATGAGATCCAGGAACTCGCGGACGACGTCCTGGCTCTGCTCGACGAGCTGGCGCTCGACGAGGTGGAGTTGATCGGACACGACTGGGGCGGCTACGCCGGCTTCCTGCTCTGCCTGAAGGCGCCCGAGCGCTTCCGTCACTACCTCGGGCTGGGAATCGTGCACCCCTGGTTCGAGCCGCCGAAGCCGTCACCGCAGGCGCTCAGCCGGACCGCCTACCAATTCCTCCTCGCTAGTCCCGGCTTGGGCGCCGGCATCCTTCGCTACGTCCCGGCCTTCGTCCGGCTGGCGATCGAAAAGGGCTCTCACCCGGAGATGCGCTGGACGGCGGAGGAGCTCGATTGCTACGCGCGGAGCTTTCAGTCTCGCGGCCATGCGCTCGCCTCCTCGCACGTGTACCGAAGCTTCCTGGTGCGCGAGCTGCCTCGTCTCAAAAAGGGCCACTACCGTTCCCAGCGCCTCACCGTGCCCACCCGCATCCTCGCCGGCGAGGCCGACCCGGTGATCAAGGCCGACATCCTCGCCGGCTACGAGCCCTACGCCGACGACATGAGCGTCGAGATCCTCTCGGGCTGCGGGCACTTCGTCCCCGAGGAGAAGCCCGACATCGTCGTCGAGCGGGCGCGGCAGCTCTTCGGGCCCGTCGCCGTATCCAGCTAGAGCACGCCCTCCAGCTTCAGCAGCGCTTCCTTCATCGGCAGGCCGCCGCCGTAGCCGCCGAGGGCGCCGCCGCTGCGCAGCACCCGGTGGCAGGGGACGACGATCGGCAGCGGGTTGGCGCCGCAGGCGGTGCCGGCGGCGCGGACCGCGCGCTCGTTGCCGGCGCTGCGGGCGACCTCGGTGTAGCTGCTGGTCCGCCCGTAGGGGATGCGATTGATCGCCTGCTGGACTTTCTTGCGGAAGCCGTCGCTGAGCTGCCAGTCGAGCGGCAGCTCGAACTCGGCGAGCTTGCCCTCGAAGTAGAGGTCGAGCTCGCGGCGGGCCTCGTCGAGCCGGGCCGGCGCCTCCAGCACCCGGGGGGAGATCCGTGTCGCCAGCTCCTCCAGGGTGGCCTCGGCGCCAAACTGGGGAAAGCTCACCTTGACCAGGCCGCGCGGCGTCGCCGCCAGCAGCAGCTGCCCGAAGGGCGAGTCGACGGTGGCGTAGGCGACGTCGAGCAGGTTCTCGGCGTCGGCCCGATCGGCAAGGCGGTCAAGTGCGTCCTTCATGTCAACTCCTTTCTCAGTCGCTTGAGTCCCTCGTGCAGGCTGCGCCGCGCCGCCTCCGGTGAGCAACCGAGCGCCGCGGCGATCTCGGCGTGGGGCAGATCGCAGCCGTAGCGCAGGGAGACCGCGGCGCGCTGCTTGGGCGGCAGGGTGGCGACCGCGCCCCAGATCTCGCCGTCCGGCTCGGGGTCGCTGACCGCGACCTCGACGATCTCCTCCACCGGCACCGGACGGCGGCCGTTGGCGCGGTGATGGTCGGTCGCCTTGCGGTAGGCGATGGTCAGGAGCCAGCCGCGCAGGTTGCTCGCGTCGCCGAGCTTCGGGTAGGCGCGCAGCGCCGCCAGGAAGGTCTCCTGGAAGCAGTCGTCGGCGTCGCTGCGTCCGACCGCGCCGCGCAGCACCGCCATCACGTCGGCCGCGTGCTCGTCGAGCAGGCTCTGGAACGGGGGCAGGACGTTCACGCTATGGATTAAACGCTTCAGTCACCCCCGGCGTGAGATCCACCCCCACGCTGACTTCGCCTTCTTTCGCCATAACGGCGAAGAAGTGCGAAGTCAGCGAGCTGATCTAGGCTGCGCCTCATGGCGGAGTCGCTTACGGAGATCGTCGCCCGCGCTCTGGCTGAGGATGTGGGCGACGGTGACGTGACCTCGGAGGCGATCGTGCCGGAGGAGGCGCGGGGGCGGGCGCGGATCGTGCAGAAGCAACCCGGTGTGGCGTTTGGCTTCGCCGCGGTCGCCGAGGCGATGCGTCAGTGCGGGGTCGAGCAGGTCGACAACCTGGTGGTCGAGGGCCAGTGGCGCGATGAGGTGCTGGCGGATGTGGTCCTGGCGAGCGGCTCGGCACGGGCGTTGCTCGCGGCCGAGCGCACCGCGCTCAATTTCCTCGGCCACCTCTCGGGCATCGCCACGCTGACCGCCCGCTTCGCCGAGGCGGTCACCGGCACCGGCGCCCAGATCCTCGACACGCGCAAGACCACGCCGGGCCTGCGCGAGCTGGAGAAGGCGGCGGTGGCGGCGGGAGGCGGCCGCAACCACCGCATGGGCCTCTACGACGCGATCCTGATCAAGGAGAACCACATCGCCCTCGCCGGCGGGGTGGCGAAGGCCGTGCACGCGGCCCGCGGTGCGCACCCGGAGCTGGCGATCGAGGTCGAGTGCCGCGACCTCGAAGAGGTCGCCTACGCGCTCGGGGTCGGCGCCGACCTGCTGCTGCTCGACAACATGGACACAGAGCAGCTGCGCAAGGCGGTCGAGCTGCGCGACACCTCGGGTGGCGCCAAGCCGCCCTCGCTGGAGGCGTCGGGCGGCGTCTCCCTGGAGACCGTCCGCGAGATCGCCGAGAGCGGCGTCGACCTGATCTCCGTCGGCGCCCTCACCCACTCGGCGCCGAGCCTCGACTTCAGCCTCCTACTTGAGCAGGCGTGAGAGCCGCCTGTCCTTGAGCACCCGGCCGCCGGTCTGCTCGGCGGGGCAGTAGTTGGTCTGGTGCTCGGAGAAGAAGACGGCCTCGATCGTCGCGCCGCAGCGCGGGCAGGGCTCCCCCTCGTGCTTGTGGATCCGCAGCGGCTTCGGCGCCTTCTCAGGGAGCTGCTCGCCGATCGTCTCCTCGTAGTGGTCGATCGCGTCGCCGAGCACGTGCAGCGCCTGCCGCAGGCGCTCGGTCTCCTCCTCATCCAGCTCTGAGCCTTTCTTGAACGGGGAGAGGCGCGCCTCCCAGAGAATCTCGTCGACCCAGGAGCGGCCGATCCCGGCGATGTCGCCCTGGTGGCGAAGCAGCGGGTGCAGGTGGCGCGGCTGGTCGATCAGCTTCGCGAACTGCTCGTGCGGCGGCGCCGGCCAGGCTTCCGGTCCCAGCCTCGCGACTGCCTCGTCTTCCTCGACGGCCTCGGTCGGCAGCAGCTTCGCCCAGGCGCGCTGCTTGGTCCCGAGCTCGCGCAGCCGCAGCTCACGCCCGTCCTCGAGCCGGACCAGGACTCGCGACGCGCGGTCTTTGAGCGAGGCACGTTTGTCGAACACCCGCAGCCTGCCCGCCGACATCAGGTGGATCAGCAGAGCGTGGTCGCCGAACTCCACGACGAGGAGCTTGCCGATGCGCCGGACGCCGGACAGCTCCCGCCCCACCAACGCGTCGAGCGGCGGATCGAAGGTCTTCATCACGTTCATGCCCGGCGCCAGGGCCGACTCGACCACCGCACTGTCAAGCACCGCATTCAGCCGGCGCGCCGTTATCTCGACCTCGGGAAGCTCGGGCATGCCGAGAGGGTAGACTTGACGCAGCATTCATTCGACTGGTTTAAGGCGTTGCCGAGCCAGCGAACATCGGAAACGGAGGGCTCCATGCAGGAGCTGCCCACGATCCAACCTACGATCGCACCGGACCTCGGTCAGGAGGAGATCCGCGCGCTGAGCGGGGAGGTTCGCGCGCTCGCCGCCGAGCGCAACGCCGTCATCCTCGCCCACAACTACCAGCTGCCCGAGATCCAGGACGTCGCCGACCACATGGGCGACTCGCTCGGCCTCTCGCGCCAGGCGGCCGCCACCGACGCGGACGCGATCGCCTTCTGCGGCGTCCACTTCATGGCCGAGACGGCTTCGATCCTCTCACCCGAGAAGACTGTGCTGATTCCCGACCTCGACGCCGGCTGCTCGCTCGCCGACTCGATCGACGCCGACCAGCTGCGCGCCTGGAAGGCCGAGCACTCCGGCGCGGTCGTGGTGATGTACGTCAACACCTCGGCCGAGGTCAAGGCCGAGACCGACTACTGCTGCACCTCCTCCAACGCGGTCAAAGTCGTCGAGCAGATCTGGGCCGAGCACGGGCCCGAGACCGAGATCCTCTTCGGCCCCGACATGTGGCTGGGCGCTTTCGTCGAGCGCGAGACCGGCCTCCGCGACGATCCCGAGCGGCGCGCCCGCTTTCACATCTGGGACGGCGAGTGCCATGTCCATGCCGGCATCCGTCCCGACGACATTGCCCGCACCCGCGCCGAGCACCCCGAGGCCGAGTTCCTGATCCACCCTGAGTGCGGCTGCTCGACCCAGGCGATGGAGTACGTCGCCTCCGGCGACATCGAGGCCGAGGGCGTCCACATGCTCTCGACCTCGGGCATGCTGCAGCACGTCGAAGACAACCCCGACGGCAGCTTCGTCGTCGCCACTGAGAACGGGATGCTCTACCCGCTCCAGCAGGCGGCGCCGGAGGCCAACCTGATCGAGGCCAACCGGATGGCCTTCTGCAAGTACATGAAGATGATCACGCTGCCGAAGTTGCGCGACTCGCTGCGCGATATGAAGTTCGAGGTCAGCGTCCCCGCCGAGGTCGCGGCACGGGCGCGAGTGCCGATCGAGCGAATGGTCGCGATCGGCTAGCTCGGGGTAGAGTCCGGTCCAGAGTGTCTCCGGACCAGGCGACCATCGAACAGACGGCGAGCAGCGAGCAGCTTCAGGAGCTGGCGCAGCAGCTCCGGATCGACTCCGTGCGCGCCGCCGCCGCGGCAAACTCCGGCCACCCGACGTCCTCGATGTCGGCGGCCGAGCTGATGGCCGTCCTCTACGCGCGCTACCTGCGCTACGACTTCTCGGCTGCTGAGGACCCGGGCAACGATCACGTGGTCTTCTCCAAGGGCCACGCATCGCCCCTGCTCTACGCCCTCTACAAGGCTGTCGGCGCGATCGACGACGAGGAGCTGCTCAGCTTCCGCAAGTTCGGCTCGCGCATGCAGGGCCACCCGACGCCGGAGATTCCCTGGGTCGACGTGGCGACCGGCTCGCTCGGCCAAGGGTTGCCGATCGCCGTCGGCATCGCCCTCGCCGGCGCGCGGCTCGAATCGGCCGACTACCGGGTCTGGACCCTCTGTGGCGACTCGGAGCTGGCCGAGGGCTCGATGTGGGAGGCCTTCGAGCACGCCGGTTTCGCCAGGCTCGCCAACCTGATCGCGATCGTCGACGTCAACCGGCTCGGACAGCGCGGTCCGACGATGCACGAATGGGATACCGCTTCGCTCGCTGCCCGGGCGAGCGCCTGCGGCTGGGACGTGCAGGAGATCGATGGCCACGACGTCGAGGCGGTCGACGGCGCCTACGCGCGGGCGCTGGAAGTTGACAAGCCGGCCGCGATCTTCGCCCGGACGAAGAAGGGCGCGGGCGTCGCCGCGGTCGAGGACCAGGAAAACGCCCACGGCAAGCCGCTGGGTGACGCCGAGGAGGCGGTGCGGGAGCTGGGCGGCGAGCGCTCGATCCGCATCGCGGTGCAGTCCCCCCCGGAGGCGCCGTCCTTCGAGGTCGCACGGCAAGAGGTTGAGCGACCGGCGTACGAGATCGGCGAGAAGGTGGCCACGCGCGGCGCCTACGGCGACGCCCTCGCCTGGCTCGGCGCCATCGACGAGCGCGTCGTCGCGCTCGACGGCGAGGTCGGCAACTCGACCTACGCCGAACGGTTCGCGGCCAAGCACCCCGAGCGCTTCTTCGAGATGTACATCGCCGAGCAGCAGATGGTCGCCGCCGCGGTCGGTCTGCAGGTCCGGGGCTGGAAGCCCTTCGCGTCGAGCTTCGCCGCCTTCCTCAGCCGCGCCTACGACTTTGTCCGCATGGCCGCCATCTCCGACGCGGACCTGAAGCTCTGCGGCTCTCACGTCGGCGTCTCGATCGGCGAGGACGGCCCCTCGCAGATGGCGCTCGAGGACATCGCCGCCTTCCGCGCCGTCCTCGACAGCATCGTCCTCTATCCATGCGACGCAAACCAGACGGTCCAGCTCCTCGACGCGATGCGCGAGCACCGCGGCATCAGCTATCTGCGCACGACGCGCGGCGCGACGCCGGTCCTCTACGAGGCCGGCGAGGAATTCCGGATCGGCGGCAGCCGCACGCTGCGCTCCGGCGAGGAGGACGCCGTCACGCTGATCGGCGCCGGCATCACCCTGCACGAATGCCTCGCCGCCGCTGACGAGCTCGCCGGGCGCGGGATCGCCGCGCGGGTGATCGACCTCTACTCGGTCAAGCCAGTCGACGCCGAGGCCTTGCTCACGGCAGCCGCTGAGACGCAGGCGCTGGTCACGGTCGAGGACCACTGGCCCGAGGGCGGCATAGGAGAGACCGTCGCCGGCGTGCTGGCCGAGGCCGGCGCGAGCACCCGGCTCGTGCGCCTGGCGGTCTCCGGGCGCCCCGGCAGCGGCCCGCCCGCGTCCCTGCTCTCCGCGGCCGGAATCGACGCCGCCGCGATCGTTGCCGCGACCGAGGCGGCAATCGAGCGCAGTCCGGCCTAGAAGGCCGCCTTCAGGGCAATTACTAACGTCCGCTAATACTTCGCTAAGGTTTCGCGAACGTTTGGTGGGCGGGGAGTTGCGCGCCGACCGGGGCGCAGGAGTCATCCTGCTGCTGGAGAAAGGAGCGCGTCGATGGCCAGAGCGAAGAAGAGGCGGGACGAGACGGAGCCGGCACGGCCGCGCCGTGGCGGCAGGCCGATCGTCGAGCTGCGCGACGTGACCAAGGTCTACTCGGGCGGGCACATGGCCCTGGACCGGGTCTCGCTGGCGATCAACCGGGGTGAGTTCGCCTTTCTCGTCGGGCCGACCGGGTGCGGCAAGTCGACCCTGATCAAGATGCTGATCCGGGAGCTCTCGGCGACCGAGGGGACCGTGAGCATCGCCGGCCGCGACATCGGCGCCCTGCCAGAGAAGAAAATCCCGCAGCTGCGGCGCAACATCGGCACCGTCTTCCAGGACTTCAAGCTGCTGCCCGACCGCACCGTCTACGACAACGTCGCCTACGCGCTGCAGGTGCTCGGCGCCAGCCGCGCCGAGATCCGCGAGAAGGTGGGGGAGACGCTGCGCCTGGTCGGTCTCTCGACCAAGCTGCACAGCTTCCCCGACCAGCTCTCCGGCGGCGAGCAGCAGCGCGTCTCGATCGCCCGCGCCTTCGTCAACCACCCGCCGCTGCTGCTCGCCGACGAGCCCAGCGGCAACCTCGACCCGATCACCTCGATCGGCGTGATGCAGCTGCTCTACCGGATCAACAAGACCGGCACGACGGTGATCGTCGTCACCCACGACCGCGAGATGGTCGACAACATGCGCCGCCGCGTGATCGAGCTCTACGAGGGCCGCGTCGTCCGCGACGAGGTCTCCGGCGGCTACACCGAGGAGTCGACCACCGAGTTTGGCCTGCGCATGCGGGCCGAGATGGGCGTCGGCCCCGAGGGGCAGACCAACGGGCACGACGCCCACGACAGGCTCTTCTGATCGATGTCGCGACTCTTCTTCTTCATCCAGGAGGCATTCAGGGCGCTGCGCCGCAACGCCGCCCCCAGCATGGCGGCGATCGTCACCACCGTGGTCACGGTCGTCCTGCTCGGCGTGCTGATCCCGATCTTCCAGACGGCGCAGTCGAAGAGCGAGGAGGTGCGCGACAGCCTCGAGTTCCGGGTCGCCGTCTACGACGACGCCACCGGGCCCGAAGTCGCCTCCCTGCGCCGGGAGCTGGAAGCGATCCCGAACGTCGCCTCGCTCGAGTTCATCACCAAGGCGGAGGCCCTGGCCGAACTCGAAGACGACCTCGGCAAGGAGAAAAGCGAAGATCTCCTGACCCAGCTTCGCGACAACCCGCTGCCGCGCAACTTCGCCATCAAGGCCGATGACGCCGCCAACCTGGCGGCGGTGAGGGCGGCGGTCACGCCGCCTGGGCCGGACGGCAACCCGCGCCCGATCTCGCCGATCATCCCCGCCAAAGACGGGATCTTCGACCGCCGCGAAGACGCGCAGAAGATCGAGCAGGTGACCAGCGCGCTGAAGATCGTGCTGACCGTGATCACCGCGCTCCTGATCGTCGCCTCGCTGATGCTGGTCGGCAACACGATCCGGCTCTCGATCTATACCCGCCGCCGCGAGGTCGAGGTGATGCGCTTGGTCGGCGCCACCCGCTGGTTCATCCGCTGGCCCTTCATGATCGAGGGCGTCGTGGTCGGCTTCGCCGGTGGCCTGGCGGCCATACTGACCCTGTGGCTGGGCAAGATCACGATCATCGACCCGCTGGGGGACACGATCTCCTTCCTGGCGGCGCAGAACAACAGCACGCTCTCCTTCCCGGCACTCGCCGCGATCCTCTTCGGCGCCGCGGTGCTGGTCTCGGCGATCGGCTCCGGCGTCACCCTGCGCCGCTTCTTGAAGGTCTGAGACTGCGGTGAGCGGGGGCCGGATCGCGGCTCTGGCCGCTTCCCTCCTCGCAGCTCTCTGCCTCGGCATGTGGCTGGGCGGCCATCCCGGCAAGCTGCCCGACTTCCTGCGTGACCCGTTCGTTGGCGAAGCCTCCGGACTGAGCGCCGAAGCCGCCGAACTGATCGAGGGGAACTACTTTCGCGAGGTCCCGCAGGACGAGCTCGCCGGCGCCTCGCTGCGCGGCATGGTGCGGGAGCTGCGGCGCCGCTACCGGGACCGCTTCTCCTCCTACCTCTCCCCCGAGATGAAGGAACGCTTCGACGAGGAGATCTCGGGACGCTTCTCGGGGGTCGGACTGGGTGTCACCGCGGTCGCGCGCGGCCTGCGGGCCGACCGTGTCTTCCCGCGCTCGCCCGCGGCCAGGGGCGGAATCGAGCCCGGCGACATCGTCGTCTCGGTCAACGGGCGCTCGATCGCCGGTGAGAGCAGCGAAGTGGCGAGCGAGAAAATCAAGGGACCGGAAGGGAGCGAAGTGCGGATCGGGGTGGTACGACTGCCCGGAGACGAGGTCCGTGAGCTGCGTCTGACCCGGGAACAGATCGCACTGCCCGTGACCTCCGATGAGGTGGTGACGGTGGACGGGACCAAGCTCGGCCACGTCAGCTTCTACGGGTTCAGCTCCGGCGCCCACGCCCAGCTGCGCGAGGCCGTTCGCAAAGTCGAGCGGCGCGGCGCCGAGGGGATCGTGCTCGACCTGCGCGGCAACGGCGGCGGCCTGCTGCAGGAGGCGGTGCTCGCCGCCAGCGTCTTCCTGCCCGAGGGCGAGGTGGTGGTCTCGACCAAATCGCGCACCCAGGGCGAGACCGTCTACGAGGCGGTGGACGGGGCTTTGCCGCGAAGGCCGCTGGTCGTGCTGATCGACCGTGGCACGGCGTCGGCGGCGGAGGCCCTCGCCGCGGCGCTGGCCGACGGCGCCGGCGCCGTCGTGGTCGGCGGCCGCTCGTATGGCAAGGGCGTCTTCCAGCAGGAGCTCGACCTCGCCAACGGCGGCGCCCTGACCCTGACGATCGGCGAGTACTTCACGCCCTCGGGCGCCAACCTGGGCGGCAACGGGATCGAGCCCGACGTGGCGGCCCAGGACCGCCCCGGCACCGCCCCCGACGAGGCGTTGCAGCGTGCCCTGCGGGTGCTGGCGGCCGACCGATGAGCTTCCGGTGTTCCTTTTCCGTCCCACACACGGATAAAGCACACCGGAAGGCCCTTCCATGACTCGACCCGACTGGCGCTACTACCGTTCCCGCCAGCGCGCCCGCGGGCGATCGCGGAGAGCGGTACCGAGAACGGCGCGCGAGGCGGTCGAGACGCTGCTCGAGGAGCGACTGGACCGCCGCGGCTTCCCGGCCGGGCTCGAGCTCGACGCGGCGAGGGCGATGGAGGAGGCCGAGCGCGGCGCCGGCGCCCGCCGCGACCTGACCGAGCTCGCCACCTTCACCGTCGACCCGGCGACCGCACGCGACTTCGACGACGCCGTCTCCGCCCAGCGCGAGGGGGACGGCACTCGCCTCTGGATCCACATCGCCGACGTCGCCGCTCACGTCAAGCCGGGGTCCGCGCTCGACCAGGAGGCGAGGCGGCGTGCCAACAGCACCTACGTGCCCGGCACGGTCGATCCGATGTTGCCCCACGCCCTCAGCGAGGAGGCCTGCAGCCTGGCGCCTGGAGTCGAGCGACTGGCGGTGACCGCCGAGGTCGAGCTGGCGCCCGACGGCTTGCCCCGCGCCGCCAGCTTCTACCGCAGCCGGATCCGCTCCGACGTTCGTCTCGACTACGACCAGCTCGACTCGGTCTTCGCCGGCCGCGTAAGGCCGTCGGAGCCGGTCGCAGAGCCACTGGCTGTGGCGAGGGAGGCAGCGGCGGCGCTGGGAGAGCGGCGTAGTGCGACCAGCCTCGATGTCGAGTCTTTCGAGCCGGAGTTCCGCTTCGACGCCGAGGGCAACGTCACCGGGGCGCGCGGCGTCGAGCAGACCGAGTCGCACCGCCTGATCGAGCGGCTGATGATCCTCGCCAACGAGCAGGTCGCCGGCCTGCTGGAGCGCAAGCGGGTGCCAGCCGTCTACCGCATCCATCCCCAGCCCGACCCGCCGCGCGTCGAGCACCTAATCGAGCAGCTGCACGCGCTCGGGGTGCCGACGCCGCCGTTGCGCGAGGGTCTCGCCCCGCGACAGGCGGGGGAGGTCGTGGCAGAGGCGAGCCGGCTGGTGCTGCGGGAGGCAGCGCGGCGCGGGCACGGCCGCAAGGCGTATACATCGCTCGTGCTCCGATCGCTTCAGCAAGCCCGCTACAGCGAGCGAAACAGCGGCCACGCCGGCCTCGGCAGCGCCGCCTACTGCCATTTCACCTCGCCGATCAGGCGCTACCCCGACCTCGTCGTCCACCGGGCGCTGCTGGCGGCGCTGGGAGAGGGCGAGGAGGCGCCCCGGGCAGGGGAGGTCAGGGATGTCGCCCAGCACTGCTCCGAGCGGGAGCGCGACTCGGCCCAGATCGAGCGCGACGCCGACGATATCTGCGCCGCCTTCCTGCTCGAGCGCGAGCTGGCGGAGCGCGGTTCCGAGGTGGAGCTCGCGGGCGAGGTCTCGGGGACGATCCGCTCTGGCGCCTTCGCCGGCTTCGGCGGCGAGCTGGGCGACGTCTACGAGGGATTTCTGCCAGCGCGTCTGATCGGCGGCGACGAGCGCTTCGAGCTGGACGAGGCCGAGACGGCGCTGGTCGGGTGCGAGTCCGGCCATGCGATCCGCCTCGGCGATCCGATATCCGTCCGGGTGACGGCGGTGGAAGCTCTGCGCGGCCGGGTCGATCTGGAGCCGGCGGATGGCTAAGAAGGCGAAGAAGAAACGGCAGCCCGCCTCGGGTGACGTCGCCACCAACCGCCGTGCCCGTCATAAGTTCGAAGCGATCGAGAAGCTCGAGGCGGGGATCGTCCTGCGCGGCTCGGAGGTGAAGGCGCTGCGCGAGGGCAAGGCCCAGATGGGCGATGCCTACGCCGTGGTCGACGCCGGCGAGGTCTGGCTGCGCAACCTCCATATCCCTCCCTACGAACCCGCGAGCCGCGAGAACCACGAGCCCGAGCGCCCCCGCAAGCTGCTCCTGCACAGAGGCGAGATCGAGCGCCTGGTCGGCAAGACGGCCGAGAAGGGGCTGACGCTGATCCCCACCCGTGTCTACTTCAAGGGGCAGCGGGCGAAGGTCGAGCTGGCGCTGGCCCGGGGCAAGGAGGGGCGCGACCGGCGGCGAGAGATCGCGGACCGAGACGTGCGGCGCGAAGTCGAGCGGGAATTCAAGGGCCGGATGAGGTAGCTTCGGGTACCCGAAGGTGGACTTCGTCAGCGACAACATCCAGTACTTCATCGCTGGCCTGCTCGCGGCAGTCCTGTTGCTCCTGCTCGTGATCAGCGTCGCCCAGCGGCGCAGCAAAGAAAAGTCGGCGAAAAAGTCGGCCAGCGCTCCTGGCGGGCCGCCTCCGCTCTCACCGCCGCCCCCGAAGGCTGCGGCGCCCGCGTCGCAGGGCGAGACCACCAAACTGCCGCCGGTCTCGGCGCCCGGCGCCCCTCCGGCAGGGGGGCCGCCGTCACCGAGCTCGCCCCCGTCGCCCGCTGCAACGGGGCAGGCGCTGAGCCCGAAGGAGAAACGCAAGCAGTCCCGCGAGCAGCAGCGCGCCGCCCGTGCCGAGCACCGGAAACGGCGTCAGGCCGAGGTCAAGCGCCGCCGCGAGGAGCGCACGAAACAGCGTGCGGAACGTCGTCACAAGCCCTCCGGAGGCCGTCGCTCGGGCCGGCGGGCGCAGAAGGAGGCTGCGAAGGCGGAGCGCCAGCTCGCCGAGGCGCGGGCCGCGCAGGAGCGCGAGCAGTTGCAGGGCGCAGGCCAACCCGGCCAGCTGCCACCGCCGCTGCAGGCCGTGCCGCCGGTGCCCACGCCGCCGCTCGCCCCGGCACAGCAGGGCCCGCCCATCCCGCCGCCGGCCCAGGTTCCGCCGCCGCAGTCACCGCTGACGCCGGCCGGCGACCCCGCCGCGGCCGCGGGGGCCTACGGCGATCCAGCCGAGGCCGAGCAGCGGGTACGGGCCAAGGTCGAAGAGATCCAGCGTGAGGAGGAGCGGATCCGGGCCGAGGCCGATCGCCGCATCCAGGAGGCCGAGCGGCTGCAGCGTGAAGCCGAGGAACGCGCCGCCCGCGCCGAGTCGGGCCAGACCACGCAGAGCTTCGCGGCGATCCCGCCCGCCGCCGAGGCGGCGGGCCTGCAGAGCGCCGAGCAGCGCCTGGCGCAGGGGCGGGAGGCACAGGAGCAGGCAATGACGGAGGCGCAGGAGCGTCTGCGCCAGATCGAAGAGCGGACCAAGGCGGCTGAAGCTCGCGCCGCCGAAGCGGAGCGCCTCGCCAGGCTGAAGTCCGAAGAGGAAGAGCGCGACCGGCGCCTGCAGGAGATCCGCGACAGCGTCACGCAGGCCGAAGAGCGCGCGATCGAGGCCGAGCGCCGCGCGATCGAGGCCGAGCAGGCAGTGATCCGCACGGTGCAGGGAGGGGCGGGATCGCTTCCGGCGGAGCCCTCTCCGCCAACTCCCACACCTCCTCCAGCACCAACGCCGCCCCCCGCGCCCGAGCCGCAGCCGCCGACGCCGCAACCACCCACTCCCGCGCCAGAGCCTCCGTCGCCGCCGCCTCCGCCACCGCCCGATTCCCCAACGCCTGCGCCCGAGCCGCCCCCCGCGGTGCAGTCCCCCGGGGACACGATCGAACTGAACACGGTCAGCTTCGAGGAGCTACGCGCGCACGGCCTCTCGGTGACCCAGGCGACGCGGCTGCTCGCCCACCGCGAGCGCCTCGGTCGCTTCGGCTCGGTCGACGACCTGGACCAGGTGGCGGGCATCCCCGAGGATCAGCTTGCTGACCTCAAGCAGCGCTCTACCGTCTGAGCGGTTAGGCCAATCCCGACAGGGGTTTCACTTAACTTTTTCGGTCAGCGGTCCTTGCCGTCCGAAATCCGCCCGACCGAAAAAGTACAAGACGTTTCACCCCTGTCGGGATTGGCCTTTACAGCCCGTACGCTTCGAGCAGCTTTAGCCAGATCTCGCTGCGTGTGGGGTAGGCAGCGATTGCGTGGCGTAGCTGCGGAAGCGGAACCTCGCCGACAATCGCGATAGTTGCGGCGTGGAGGAAGTCGGCGGTCTCGAAGCCGGTGAAGGTGGCGCCGACGATCGTCTTGCGCGCCTCGTCGATGACCAGGCGGGAGGTCCCACCGGTCTCCTTGCCCTGGAAGCTGGCCCCAGCGGTCCCGTCGGTGCGAATGTCGACGGCCTGGGCATCGAGGCCCGTTTCTTCAGCCTGGGCGAGGGTCTGGCCGACCGCCGCCACCTGAGGATCGGTGAATGTGACGCGGGGAGAGCCGACCCCTTCGGCACTTGCTTCGACATCTCGTCCCAACAGGTTTTCGGCCGCGACCCAGGCTTGGTACTTGCCCATGTGGGTGAAGAGCGCTCGCCCGTTGACGTCGCCGATCGCGTAGAGCCAGTCGCGACCGCCGACGCGCAGGCGGTCGTCGGTCTCGAGGAAGCCGTCCTTGCCGGGCTCTACCCCGGCTGACTCCAGCCCGATTTCCTCTGTGTGCGGCTTGCGTCCTACCGCGACGAGGATCTCCTCGGCCTCAACCTCCTCGCCGCCGAGCTCGACCGCGACTCCCGCCTCGGTGGAGCGGACCTTCTGGGCGAGGACGCCGGTGCGAACGTCGACCCCGTGCTGGTCGCGCAAAGCATCCGCCACTTCTTCCCCGGCAAACGGCTCCTCTCGGGGAAGCAGCTGTTCTGCGCCCTCGACCAAGGTGACGGTCGTGCCGAGCGATGACCAGGCTTGCGCCAGCTCCGATCCCACCGGGCCGCCGCCGAGCACGATCATGCTCGCGGGGACGCGCTTCGAGGTGGTCGCGTCGCGGTTGTTCCAGGCTCTCACCGAGTCGAGTCCCTCTATCGGAGGCATCGCGGCGCCGCTGCCGGTGGCGACGACGATGGCGCGGCGGGCGGTGAGGGTGTCGTCGCCGACGGCGACACGCCGCTCGCCATTGAGCCGTCCCTCGCCGCGAAATAGCTCGATTCCGCGCTTTTCCAGCCAGGGCAGCTGCCCCGAGTCGTCGAAGTCGTGGATCACCTCGTCGCGGCGGGCGAGGATCGCCTCCGCGTCGAGACCGCCATTCCCCGTCGGGACGCCGGGCACCCGCTGCGCCTCGGCCAGCACGTCGGCGGGTCGCAGCAGCGCCTTCGATGGCATGCAGGCGTAGTAGGAGCACTCCCCCCCAATCAGGTGGGGCTCGACCAGGGCCACCTCGAGGCCGCTCTCGGCGAGCCTCCCGGCGCCGATCTCGCCCGCGGGCCCGGCTCCCAGGACGATCGCGTCGAATTGCCGTTCGGCCACCCCCGACACCGTACAATCGTCTGAGACATAGCGCGGGGGTGACAGGCTTCGACCTGGCCGATCCGTGCGACAGGTTGCAGGCCGAGGTTGCCGGAGGCCTCGTTAAACCCCGGCACCAACCAATACGTGCGGACCATGAGTTCGCC
>Ga0190265_10000666_pt1 | contig 23504 bp, 20 predicted proteins | sample Popmic124T_FD_133135 | JGI IMG/M metagenome (GOLD analysis project Ga0190265, IMG submission 133135) | Populus adjacent soil microbial communities from riparian zone of Indian Creek, Utah, USA - 124 T | ecosystem: Environmental > Terrestrial > Soil > Riparian zone | place: USA: Utah | collected...
ACGGCGCCGACCAGCGCCGTCTCGCTGACGATCACCATGTCGTCGACCAGCTCGAGCATCCCGTCGACCGACTCCGCGAACGGCTCGCGGATGCCGATCCCGTCGGCCACGGTCTCCACCCGCTCGCTCGCGACCGGCTCGCGCGCGCGCCATGACAGCGCCGGCGCCGGCGCGCCCTCGGCGCAGACGCCGACGATCCGCACGTCCGGGCGGCGCGAGCGCAGCCAGACCGCGATCCCGAGGATGAGCGCGCTGTTGCCGACCGGGACGAGCGCGACGTCCGGCAGCACGCCGGCCTCGGTCAGCTCGACGGCCATCGTCGCCGCGCCCGCCGCGATCCACGGGTCGCGCCCGTCCTGCACGAAGCGCAGCCCGGCCTCGCCGGCGAAGGCGCGCGCGGTCGCGATCGCCGCGTCGTAGTCGTCTCCGCCGACCTCGACGATCGCGCCGAGCCGGCGCATCGCGTCGATCTTGCCCGGGTTGGCCGCCGCGCCGACGTACACGTGGCAGGGGATACCGGCCGCGCGCGCGCCGTAGGCGAGCCCCTGGCCGAAGTTCCCCGCCGACGCGCACACCACGCCGGGGGCGCCGGCGCCGACCTCGCGCATCCAGGTCACCGCGCCGCGCCCCTTGAACGAGCGGATCGGGTTGAGCGTCTCGACCTTCAGCGCGACGCGCGCGCCGCTCGCCGCGTCGAGCGGCGTGCCCTGCAGGAGCGGCGAGTGCGCGAACACGGGATCGAGCGCGGCGGCGGCCCGCTCGATCTCGCCCACGGTCGGGACGACGCGCACGCTCACCGGATCGCGGGCCCGGGCTCGGCGCGACGGGTCAGCGCCAGGTCGCGGATGCGGGTGATGTGCGCGGTCATCGCGGCCTCGGCCGCCGGCCCGTCGCCGGCCGCGATCGCGTCGACGATCGCGTGATGCTCGTCGATCGTCTCGGGCCGAACGCCCGGGAGCTGCACCGTGAACGCCCGGCTCTCCTTGCCGAGCGCGCTCGTGGCCGCCCAGAGGTGCTGGAGCAGCGGGTTCGCGGACGCCTCGACGATCCGCTCGTGCAGCTCGGTGTCGAGCCGCAGCATCGCGCCGGCGTCGTCGAGCCCCTCGGATCCCGTGCGTGCGGCGCACTCGCGCAGTCCCGCCACCTGCTGCTCGGTCGCGCGCGCCGCGGCCAGCGCCGCCGCGCCCGGCTCGAGCAGCAGCCGCACCTCGAACAGGTGGTCCAGCCCGCCGGCCGCCAGCGACAGCACGAACTGCAGCGGACGGAGCAGCTCGTCGACGCTGAGCGAGGCGACGAACGTCCCGGCGCCGTGGCGGCTCTCCAGGATGTTCATCGCCTGCAGCGAGCGGATCGCCTCGCGGACCGTCGGGCGGCTCACGCCCAGCGCCTCGGACAGGCTGCGCTCGGGCGGCAGCCGCTGGCCGGGGGCGAGCCGGCCGTCGAGGATCATGTCCTTGATCGTCCGGATCGCCTCCGCGACGGCGGTGCGGCGGGCCAGCGGCTGGAACTCGGGGTCGCTCACATGCTCAGAAGGGCTCGTAGAAGTCGCGCTTGCGGTCCTCGAGCCGCGGGATCGCGTCTCCGAAGCCGTCGCGCTGGAAGTGCTCGGTCTCCGTGTGGGCGGTGTAGGCCGCCTCGTCGGCGTACTGCTCGTAGATGTAGAAGACCTTCGGGTCCTTCGGATCGCGGTGCGGGATCCACGTCTGGACGCCCGCCTCGGCGAGCGTGGGCTCGCGCAGGCGGTCGAGCGCGGCGGCGACCGCATCCTCCTCGCCCTCCTTGGCGGTCCAGGTGACGCTCACGACGTAGGCCATCTTCCCAAGTGCTCCTGTCGGTCGGGTTCGCTCAGCGCTCCACGTGCGTCGCGCCGCCGTCGGGGCCGAGCACGAGGTCGCGCGTCTTGTCGGGGACGTGGTCGAGGGGGACCGGGCCGAGCGCCTCCATGAACGTGACGCCGGGCGCGGAGTGCAGCTCGTGCTCGAGGCCGCGGTTGACGACGACCGTGTCGCCGGCCACGAGCGTCCGCGTCTCGTCCTCGATCGTCATGGTCACCTCGCCGTCGAGGATGTACATGACCTGCTCGGTGTGATCGTGGCTGTGGCGCGGGACCTGCTTGCCCGGCTCGTAGCGGACCAGGCACATGAGCACCTGCTCACCGCCGATCGCCTTGATGTGCACACCGGGCACGAACTCGTACTCGTCGATGCCCGTGAACGTCCTGAACGGCGAGCTCATGCCGTCTCGTCCCTCCTCGTTTGGCCGGGTGGCCTGACCACTTGCCCCCGGCAGCCTACAGGCCGTCGTCGGCGTCCGCTACGACCCAGTAGCGGGGAACGCGTCCCCTGCACCGACGGCGTCGTACACGCGGACCCGAGGTGGGAGCGCGCACGTGAACGCGTCGCCTAGCCGGACGTGGGCGACGCCGGTCGGCTGGTCGACGCGCGCGATGAAGGTCGCATCCATGTCGCGAGCCGCGAGCTCTCCGAGCGCTGCATCGCCAGGCTCGTCGTGCCCGACCGCGCTCGAACGCGACCCGGTGGCCCAGCCGGGCATGGTGCGCGAGAACGTTGAACGGCGCGCTACCCGCGGGCTGCCCTGGTGAGGTGCGCTTCACGACCGAGGCCTCGATCTGCTCCGTCGACCCCCGGCGTGAGGCCGTGAAGAGTGCTCGATGCTTGCTGGCTGTACCGAGGACGGGAGGCGGGATTCATGGCACGGAGCTGCGCTGGTCGCGGGCCTTCAGCGCGTCGTGTGCGGCCTGTAGCAATGCGACCGATCGAGGATCGCTTCCGTCCTCCGAGTCGCGCAGCGTGTTCGTGAGGTACGAGATGCCGGCCCTCCGCTCAGGCCACGCGGCATGTACCGACCCGCCTGCACCGACGTGGCCAAAAGCGTCTCTGGGCGGTCCGAGCGGGGCGAGCTCCGTTTGCAGCTGGAACCCGACGGCAAACGCCATCGGCCGGTTCAGGTACGGCTCTCTGTCTCTGACGAGGCCCGTCGACCCGAGCCCGACGGTCTGCGGCGACGCGAGCCGAACGCCGTCGAGCTCCCCGCCCAGCGCGAGGCAGCCGTAGAGGCGGGCAATGGACCGTGCGGTAGCGATGCCGTTGCTCGCCGGGACCTCGGCTGCGTGCCAGTAGCGCGCGTTGGCCGGCAGCTCGCCCGTGGAGAAGCGACCAGGGTTCCCCCAGATCGACCATGCGAGCGGATCGCGCTCGGGTCTCGCCTGATCGTCGTGCTTCTGCGCGCCGAACCCGGTATCGCCTACGAGCTTGGCGACCCGCCGCTCGTGATGCTCGGGGAGCCCGATCCACGCGTCCAGGCTCAGTGGTGCTGCGATCTCTTCCCTGAAGAACCGGCCGATGCTGCGACCGTCGACACGGCGGACCAGCTCGCCGCATAGCCATCCGAATGCCAGGGCGTGGTAGTAGAAGCCCGCTCCGGGCGCGTGGATGGCGGGCTGCTCGGCCAGCAGCTCTGCCATCCGCGCGTCGTCCGTCGCCTCGATCGGCGTGACGGGTGTCAAGAGCCCCGGCAGACCGGCCTGGTGCGACACGACGTGTCGGACGAGGATCCGCTCCTTGCCTGCGGCGGCGAACTCCGGCCAGTACGCGCACACCGGCGCGTCGAGGTCGATCGCCCGCCGCTCGATCAGCAGCAGCAGGCAGGCCGCCACGAACCCCTTCGTGCCGGAGAAGATCACGGCGAGCGTGTCCGGGCCCCAAGGCCGCCCGCGGTCGGGGTTCGCGAGACCGCCCCATAGGTCGACCACTGGCGTGCCGTCGACGACAAGTGCCACCGCCGCACCGATGTCGCCGCGCTCGGACAGGTTACGGCGGAACTGCTCCGCGACGGCCTCGAAGCCGGGCGCCACCAGGCCGTGGACCCGACCACCGGACCGCTGCGCGTTGCTCGAGCGTCCGTTCATCTGATCACGGGAAGCGCGATGTAGGACGCGCGGTCCGCTCGGTGGTGGACGCGCTGGCGTGCAACAGCGTGGCGGGTCTCCCGCTGGTCGCCGGTGTTGAGGTTGCGATCCCAGCGCGGAAAGGAGCTGCTGGTCACGTGCACGCGAATCCGGTGGCCGCGCAGGAAGACGTTGCTCGTCGACCACAGGTCGATCTCGTAGCGCCGGCACTCCTGTGCGTCGTCGCGGACGCGGATGATCCCGTCGCACAGGTTGAACGAGCGGCCGTCCGGGTGGACGTCGCAGAGCCGCGCCACCCAGTCGGTGGACGGTGCCGAGCTCTCGGCGTGCAGCACCGTGCTGATGCGGCCCGTGACCTCGAGGTCGCGCTCGAGCGGGCGCGAGGTGAACACCAGGACGTCGTCGCGCGCCTCCACCGTCGCCTGCTCGACCGGTCCGGTCGCGTAGCCGGGCCACAGGACGCCGTGCCCGCCGAGCGTGGGGACTGGATCCATCGGGTCGAAGACGAAGTCGGTACCGACGTCCTGCTGCTCGGGTGGCGCCGTCGTGAGCGTGCCGTCCCCGTGCAGGAACCAGCGTTCGCGGACAGCCCTGGCGGGCGGCCACGCCAGCTCGTCGCGCCACTCGTTGCGGCCCATCACGAAGATGCGCACCGGCGACTCGGGGAGCTCGATATCGCGCTCCGGCAGGAGGTGGCGACGAAGCCAGGACAGCTGGAGGTCGCTCCAGGTGCCATTCGGGTGCGCAGCGACACCGTCTCGAGCCGCGCGCATCCCGAAGACCCGCTCGCCGATCGGGTCGGCGAACGCGTGGTGCGTCCAGGGTCCGACGACGAGGCGCGCTGCGTGGCCCGTCGCAGCCATCGCGCCGTAGTTGTCGAGCGTGCCCTGCACGAAGATGTCGTGCCACCCGGCCGTGTGCAGGGTCGGCACGGCGACGCGGTCGTACATGCCCGCCACCCGGCAGCGCGCGGCGATCTCCGGGTCCTCGAGCGCCCGAATGCCCCCGAGATCGGGGAGGTCGTGCCGCCGCAGCGCGGGGATGGCCTCGACCGGCAAGCTCCAGCACCCCGTCGCGAGGCGGTCCCACTCGTCGACGAGCGCCTGGACCCGGCGCGCGCGCTCGTCGGCGGCGAGGCCGAGGCGCCCGAGCGAGTCGAACCCGTTCTCCAGTGACCAGCGCAAGGCGAGCCCGAGCTCGATCGCGCCGCCGCGGGCGAACAGGCCGTCCAGCGGCTCGGACCAGGTCAGCGCCGGGGATATCGCCGCCAGCGAGGGCGGGCGTTCCATCGCCGCGAGCCACTGCGTGCTCGCGCAGTAGCTCGCCGAGTACATCGCGACGCGGCCGTTGGAACCGGGTAGCCTCGCCGCCCACTCGACGGTGTCATAGCCGTCCGCACGCTCGTGCAGGAACGCGTCGAACCGGCCATCGGACGCGAAGCGGCCCCTGACGTCCTGCACGACCACGAGGAAGCCGACGCTCGCGGCGAGCACGGGATCGAGGCCGCACCAGGCATGCATGCGCAGGTCGTCCTTGTCGTACGGCGTGCGCGTGAGCAACGTGGGCCACGGTCCCGGGCCCGCCGGCCGGAAGACGTTCGACCGCAGCGTCACGCCGTCACGCATCCTCGCCGGCACGTCGAGCTCGACGATCACGCCGGAGCTACAGCGTGTCATCGGACCACAGCCCGTAAGCCCGTGCCTTCTCACGGAGGAACGCGAGCCCCTCGCCGATCAGGGCATCCGGATCGTCGACGATCGGCCTCCAGATCGCGGTGGCCCCGATCACCCCGTCCTCGATCGCCACGAACGACTCCATCGCCAGGGGCCCTCGATATCCGACGTCACGCAACCCGCCGAAGACGCCATCCCAGTCGACGTTGCCGGTGCCGGGGGTACCTCGGTCCGACTCCGAGACGTGGAGATATCGGAGGCGATCGCCGAGCAGCTCCATCGGTGCTGCGAAGCCCTTCTCCTCGATGCACATGTGGAACGTGTCGAGGTGCGCGAACACGTTCGGTTCGTCGATGCGATCCAGTACCCGTGCGACCTGACCGGCGGTGTTGAACAGGTAGGTCTCGTAGCGGTTGATCGCTTCGATCCCGAGCGCGATCCCGTGGCGCGCCGCAAGCCGCGCTGCGTCCTTCAGGATCGCGGCGCAGGTCGCGAGCTCCTCCTCGGTCGGCGGCCTTCGGGTGAGCGTTCCGAGGTTCGTGTACAGCGCGCCGGTCAGCGTGCTCGAGCCCAGCTCCGCGGCGAGCTCGATGGCGCCCGTGAGGTAGCGCAGTGCTCCTGACGGGTTGGACGGCATATGGCAATCCGCCGGCAGGCCGAGCGAGGCGGTGACCCCAAGCCCGTGCTCGTCCAGGAGACGGCGCGTCGCTCGGCGCGGGAACGTCTCGAGCCCGAGCAGCGGCACCTCGACGAAGTCGAGGCCGTGCGCCGCCGCCGAGCGGATCACCGTTTCGGCGTTGCGAGCGTCCCAGCGAGGGGTCCAGACGAAGGCGTGCGCGCCGAAACTCGTCATGACGTCGACGCCCTCACGCTCGCGGGCTCGGGGTGGGTCGCGGTCATCACTCAGCGCGCAGCGAGCCGCCGGCGTCGAGGTACGCCTGCGCGTTCGACTTGTCGATGACCTTGATCGGGGTCGGCATGAACTTCGGCACCGACTCGCCCTCGATCGCCTTCACCATGAGCTCCGCTGCGACCTTGGCGTCTTCGTACGGGCTCTGCGCCACGTTGGCTGCGACGCTGCCCTTGAGGATGCTCGGGATGTCCGTCGCGTTCCCGTCCATCGTCAGCTGGATGATGTCCGGCTGCTCCAGGAGTGCCTGCTCAGTGCCGTTGCCCATGGGACCGTTCGCGGAGAAGACCGCCTCCACATCCGGGTGCGCGGTCACCGCGTTGGTCACGGCCGTGCGGGTCTTCGTGACGTCGTTGCTGGTGACGACGGTCTGGACCACCTTGTAGCCCGCTGCCTCGATGGTCTCCTTGAAGCCGGCGACACGCTCGTCGTTGGAGTTGAAGAGGCCGGGCTGCTGCGAGACCACGATCGCCTTCTTGCTGCCTCCCGGCGCGGGATGCTCGATGAGGTACTTGGCCGCCGCCGCGCCCATCTCCTTGTTCGGGGCGGTCACGAAGCTGATCTGGCACTTCACCCCTGTCCCGGCGGTGTCGACGAAGATCACCTTCACGCCCTGCTCGCACCCCTGGTTGAGGAACGGCGTCTGCGCGGCGGCGCCGTTCGCGAACACCAGCAGCCCGGCGGGCTTCAGCTGCAGGCTGGTCTGGATGAGGCTGTTGAAGGCCCCCTGGTCGTCGTAGTTCGGCGCCGTCTTGATCTGCAGGCTGTATCCGGCGGGGAAGTGCTTCTCCGCGGCCTTCGCGCCGTCGCACATGTCCTTGGCGAAGTTGTTCAGGCCGCACGGGAACGGCAGCTCCAGGATGATGAGCTTGGAGCCGCCCGCAGCGCTGCCGGCACCCGAGTCATTCGAGTTGCCACAAGCGGCAAGCAGCACACACACGCCGACGACGAGTGAAACTGACGCCCAAGCGCGCCGGCATCGACGCGCAGGGGCCATCCACGGGACGGTTGTCCGCAACACGATTCCCTCTCCTGTTCCTTACGGGGCGCGATGCCCGTTTATGGACGGTGCTGCCTGTCCTCCGACGATGAGCGAGACCATCGTCTGGTGGTTGTCCTCGGTCGCCTCGACCTCGCCGACCTTCTTGCCCTGGCGGAGGATCACGGCGCGGTCGGCGACCGAGATCACGTCTTCGAGGTTGTGGCTGATGAGGATCACGGTCACCCCGACCTCCGGCAGCTGGCGAACGAGGCGCAGCACGTTGCCCCGCTCGCGCAGCCCGAGGGCGGCTGTCGGCTCGTCGAGGATCACGAGGCGGCGAGCAGACGAGATGCCCTTCGCGACGGCGATCGCCTGCCGCTGGCCGCCGGACAGAAGACCCACGAGGGTCCTCATGTTCGGGATCCTCACTCCGAGGCGGTCGAGCGTCGCGCGAGCCTCGTCGAAGATGGCGCCCCTCCTGACGATGCCGACGCCCCTCGCCCCGCGCGGCCAGCACAGCTCAGATCCGGCAAAGAGGTTCTCCGCCACCGACAGGTTGTCGAAGAGCGCGAGGTCCTGGTAGACGACGCCCACCCCGCGCGCTCGCGCATCCTTCGTCGAGCGCGGGTCGAAGCGGTCGCCGTCGACGTAGATCTCGCCCTCGTCCGGGCGGTAGATCCCAGCGATGCATTTCACGAGCGTCGACTTCCCGGCGCCGTTGTCGCCAAGCAGCGCGAGCACCTCCCGCTCGCCCACCGAGAAGCTCACCGCGTCCAGCGCGGCATGGGTACCGAAGCGCTTGGTCAGACCGTCGATCCTGAGCAGCGTGGTCGACGCCATCATGCGGCCTCCGCCTGGATCCGCGCCTGCCGTACGCGCAGCTGCCGCTCCACCGTATTGCGCAACGTCTCGATGCCGACCGCCGCCACGAGCACCCCGCCGTACGCGAACGGCGTCCAGTTCGATGACACGTTCAACAGCGTCAGACCGTTCGTGATCGAGCCGAGGATCAGCGCTCCGACCAGTGTCGCCCAGACGCGCCCACGCCCGCCCGTGAGGCTGGCGCCGCCGATGACCACGGCCGCGATCGCGAGGAGGACCGGAGTGAGATCTGTGGGTCCCCCCGCGCTGTTCAGACCCGCCGTGAGAAGGCCGGCGACCGCCGCGAAGAGCCCCGCGATGACGTAGACGCTGAAGAGGACCTTGCCCACCGGTATCCCGACCTTGCCAGCCGCGTCTGCGCTGCCGCCGATCGCCACGATCCAGCGTCCCCACACGATCCGATTGAGCAGGAAGGCGAGCGCGACGGCCGCGGCGACCACGAGCACGACCGGCCCGGGAACACCGAGGAGATCGTCGTTGGCAAGCGCCTGCAGGTAGCCCGGCACGTTCGGGATCTGCGTCCCGCCCGACTGGACGTACGACAGGCTCTGCACCACGTAGGCCGTCCCGAGCGTGACGATGAACGCGTTGCCGAACCTGAGCACCACGATGACGAGCGAGTTGACCACACCGACAGCGAGCCCGGTGGCCACCGCCGCGGGAACGACGAGCCATTCGAGCGACGGATGGTTCTTGAACACGAGCGCTCCCACGATCGTGCACAAGCCGACGGTCGCCCCAAGCGACACGTCCAGCGACCCGACCATCACGACGACCAGCGCGCCGAGGGCCAGGAGGGCCGTGGGGCTCGACTGCACCAGGACGTTCGTGAGGTTCGACGACGTGAAGAAGAGCGGGCTGAGGATCGCGAACGTGATCCAGATGCAGGCAAGGACGACCAGCGGCCCGGCCGCGATGACCCGCAGCGCCACCGCAAGTGCCGCACCCTGACGCGCGTGCGGGACGCGCTCGTCCGGCGGCGACGGTTCGCGACGAGCGGCGCGCGGCGCCGTCGACCCCGGCGCGTCTAGCGACATGACGCGCTCTGCTTCGGGCACGGGCTCTGCGGCTGCATGCGTATCTCCTCCACTCCTCGACTCCCCTCTCAACCCTCTGTTCGCCTACGAGCGGGTGGCCGACCCTAGCACGGGCAAGCGCTTGCGCGCAAGCGCTTGCTTCCTTTCACCGTAGGTACCGCAAGCGCTTGCGTAGAATGGGGCACCATGACGACGATGGCGGAGGTTGCGAAGCAGGCCGGCGTGTCGATGACGACGGTCTCGCACGTCCTCAACGGGACCCGCCGCGTCAACGAGAAGACGATCGCGCGCGTCCACGCCGCCATCGAGCGCACCGGGTATCGACCGAACTCCATCGCCCGCGCCCTGGCCGGGGCCCGCACGCGTTCGATCGGCGTCGCGATGAGCGGGATCTCCAACCCGTACTTCATGGACGTGATCTCCGCCATCGAGGCAGAGGCGGCGAACCATGGCTATGCGCTCCTGCTCGCCGACACGCACGACGAGCCAGACAAGGAACTCCGGATGGTTCAGGAGTTGGTCCTCAGGCAGGTCGACGGCCTGGTCCTGGCGCCGGCTCCCGACGCGCACATGAGGACGCTCGACTATCTCGCGACCGCGGGCGTCCCGGCTGTCCTCGTTGACCGCTTCGTGCCCGCCGGCATCGACCAGGTCGGGACCGAGAACGAGCGACCGACCGCGACGCTCGTCAAGCACCTCGCCGACCTCGGCCACAGCCGGATCGCGATCGTCGCCGGGCTCCACGGGCTGAGCACCACCGAGGAGCGCGTACGGGGGTACCGCGCCGGGCTGCACGAGAGCGGCCTTCCGGTGGACGACGCGCTCATCGAGTCCGCACGCATCCCCTACGTGCCGGCGGACGACGCCATCGGCCGGCTGCTGAGCGGCAGCAACCCAGCCACCGCGCTCGTGGTCGGCAGCAACTCGATGACGATTCGCGTGCTCCGCGCGCTGCGCGAGCGCGGGCTCAGCGTGCCCCGCGATATCGCCCTTGTGGGATTCGACGACTTCGAGTGGTCGGATCTCTTCCAGCCCCGGCTCACCGTCATCGCCCAGCCCACACGCGACATCGGCGCCAAGGCCATCGAACTGCTGCTCTCACGGCTCGACGATCGAGACCGCGAGCCGCAGTCGCTCCGCCTCCCGGCGACGTTCGTACATCGCGAGTCCTGCGGGTGCAAGGCGCAAGGCGACCGCGGACCGCGCACGGTCGTCCCAGCCGCCTGACCGAATCGCCCGCCCGCGGCACTCGCGGCGCTTGCCGGAAGCACGGCGACGTGCATGCTCGCGGCCGCCGCCGTGATCCTGGTTCCCGCGCTCCGAGGAGCGGGCACCCCTTCGCGATGACGCCAGTCGCGCACCGCACGATCGAGATCGACGGCCTGGACCTCTTCTACCGCGAGGCCGGGCCGCCCGATGCGCCCGCCGTGCTGCTCCCGCACGGCTATCCCTGCTCGTCCTTCCAGTTCCGCCACCTGCTGCCGGCCCTGGGCGACCGCTGGCACCTGCTCGCGCCCGACCTGCCGGGCTTCGGGCTCAGCGACACGCCCGCCGAGCCCCTCACGTTCGTGGACTACGGCGACTGGCTCGGGCGCTTCGCCGACGCCGTCGGGCTCGGGCGGTTCGCGCTCTACCTGCACGACTACGGCTCGCAGTTCGGGTTCCGCCTCGCGCTCGGCGCGCCGGAGCGGGTCGCCGCGCTCGTGATCCAGAACGGCGACATCTACGAGGACGAGCTGGGCCCGAAGTACGAGTGGCTCAAGCGCTTCTGGGCGGATCCGACGCCCGCGGGGCGCGAGCAGCTCGCGGCGAACGTGGCCGAGGCGGGCTTCCGCGACGAGTTCGTCGGCGAGCTCCCGCCGCACCTCGCCGAGCGCGTCACGCCGGACCTGTGGAAGCTCCACTGGGCGCTCATGGACACGCCGGCGCGGCGCGCGCACGTCGTCGCGCTGTTCGAGGACCAGGCGACGACGCTCGCCGACTTCCCCGCCCAGCAGGCGTACCTGCGCGAGCACCGGCCGCCGGCGCTGATCGCGTGGGGGCCGCACGACGGCTACATGCCGGAGGGTGCGGCACGTGCGTACCTGCGCGACCTCCCGGACGCCGAGCTGCACCTGCTCGACGCGGGCCACTGGGCGCTGGAGACGAGCCTCGACGAGATCGTCGCGCTGATGCGCGACTTCCTCGGTCGGGTCTGGACGTGACGCCTCAGGCGCTCACGATCGTCCGGCTCTGCTCGCGCATGAACTGCTGCACGTAGTAGGGCCCGAGGCCGCCCTTGCCGGTCGAGCCGCTGCTCTTCCAGCCGCAGAACGACTGGAACCCGGGCCACGCGCCGGTCGTCGCGCCCGCGCGGCGGTTGACGTAGACGACGCCCGCCTCGATCTCGTCGAGGAAGCGGTCGAGCTCCGCCCGGTCGGCGCTGAACACGCCGGCCGTGAGGCCGTAGTCGATCGCGTTGGCCTCCGCGAGCGCCTCGTCGAAGGAGCCGACCCGCGTGACCGTGACGAACGGGACGAACAGCTCCTCGCGGGTGAGCCGGTGGCCGGCCGGCAGCCCGGCGACGACGGTCGGCGCCGCGAAGTGGCCGGGCAGGTCGAGCACGCGGCCGCCGGCGGCGACGGTGCCGTCGCGACCGGCCTCCGCGACCGCGCGCTCGAAGCGGGCGAGCGCGGCGGCGTCGATCACCGGGCCGGTGAACGCGCCGCGGTCGGCCGGGTCGCCGACCGCCAGCGCGGCGGCGCGCTCGGCGAGCCGCTCGACCAGCTCGTCGTGGACGCCGTCGAGCACGATCGCGCGCGAGCACGCGCTGCACTTCTGCCCGCTGAAGCCGTAGGCGGACGCCGCGATGCCCGCGGCGGCGGCGTCGACGTCGGCGGAGGCCGCGACGATCGCCGGGTTCTTCCCGCCCATCTCGGTGATCGCAGGCCGCGCGTACGGGCCCTCCTGGAAGCGGCGCCCGAGGCCGCGCCCGACCTCGGCTGAGCCGGTGAAGACGACGCCGTCGAGCGCGCCCTCCGCGAGCGCGCGGCCCGTCTCCGCGCCGCCGTGCACGAGCCCTACGACGCCCTCGGGGAGACCCGCGGCGGCGAACGCCTCGCCGACGAGCGCCCCCGACAGCGGCGTCTGCTCGGACGGCTTGACGACGACCGTGTTCCCGGCCACGAGCGCGCCCGCGGCCATGCCGGTCACGAGCGCGACGGGGAAGTTGAACGGGCCGATGACGCCGAACACGCCGAACGGGCGCAGCACGCTCTCGTTCGTCTCCTCCGGCGCGAGCTGCCCGAGCGGGACGGAAAAGCCCGCGCGCGCCTCGATCTGCGCGCAGTACGCCTCGATCAGGTCGACGGCCTCCTGGACCTCGGCGATCGACTCCGTGCGGCTCTTGCCGGTCTCGACGGTCACCGCCGCCGCCAGCTCCATGTGGCGCCCGGAGATCGCGGCGCCGGCGCGCCGCAGCAGCGCGCACCGCTCGGCGACCGGCAGCCGTCGCCAGCCGGGCTGGGCGGCCCGCGCGCGCTCGACCGCCTCGGCCACGAGCCCGGACGGCGCCGCGTGCGCGCGGCTGGCGACCTGGTCGGCGCGGCTGGGATCGTGGCGCGCGAACGGCTCGCCGTCGAACGACCGCACGCCGCCGACGACGTGCGGGAGCGCCTCGGCGGGACCGCCGCGCACCGCCGCGAGCGCGGCCTCGAACGCCGCGTCGGTCGCCGGCGTGGCGCCGCCGCTCGTGTAGGTCAGGCGGGTGGTCACGCGGACGCTCCTTCCTCTTCCGGCTCGGACAGCACGGCCGCCTCGCTCGGGACGGCGTGGCAGGCGGCGCGGTGCGCGGACCCGGCCGCGGCCCCGGCGACCGGCGCCAGCCCGAGGTCCTCGCCGCGGCAGCGCTCCTCGATCCCGAGCCGCGCGGCCTCGCCGGAGGCGACGAGCGGGCAGCGGGGGTGGAAGCGGCAGCCGGACGGGATCCGCGTCGGATCCGGTGCCTCGCCGGTCAGGATCTGCGGCGCCATGTGGGCCGACTCGGGCACGACCGAGAGCAGCGCGCGGGTGTACGGGTGCCGCGGGTCGCCGAGCAGCTCCTCCGTCGTGCCCTGCTCGACGATCCGGCCGAGGTACATCACCGCGATCCGGTCGGCGATGTTCCACGCGAGCCCGAGGTCGTGGGTGACGACGAGGATCGTCACGCCGGTCTCGCGCACGAGCTTCTGCATCAGCGCGAGGATCTCGCCGCGCACCGACGCGTCGAGGCTCGAGACAGGCTCGTCGGCGACGAGCAGCGCGGGCTCGAGCACCATCGCACCGGCGATCACCACGCGCTGGCGCTGCCCGCCGGAGACCTCGTAGGGATAGCGGGTGAAGAAGCGCTCCGGGGGACGCAGCCCGGCGCGCGACAGCGCCTCGCCGACCTGCGCCTCCTCGTCGCCGGCGATCTTCTGGACCCGCAGGCCCTCGGCGACCGCCTCGTAGATCGTCTGGCGCACGTTGAGCGCGCCGGCGGGGTCCTGGAAGATCATCTGCACGTCGCGGCGGTGGCCGCGGAGCGAGCGCCGGTCGTAGCGCAGCGTCTCGCCGCGGTAGCGGACCTCGCCGGCCGACGGGCGCTCCAGGCCGGTGATCGCGCGCGCGAGCGTCGTCTTCCCGCAGCCGGACTCGCCGACGAGCGCGAGCACCTCGCCCTGCGGCAGCGCGAGGTCGACGCCGTCGACGGCCCGGGCGTGGCTGCCGTCGCGGTTCTTGTAGACGACCTTCAGGTCGCGCAGCTCGAGCAGCGGCTCGCTCAACGGCCCAGCACCTCCACGCACGCCGCGCTGCGTCCGGTGCCGGCGGGCCACAGCTCGACGTCGGTTCGCGAGCACTCCTCGCGCACGACCGGGCAGCGCGGGTGGAACGGGCAGCCGGAGGGCAGCGCGCGCGGATCCGGCGGATCGCCCGGCAGGCCGGACGGCCGGTGCCGGAACGCCGGGTCGCCGATCACCGGGAACGCCGCGGCGAGCGCGCGCGTGTACGGGTGCGCCGGCGTGGCGAACACCTCGCGCGCCGGACCCTCCTCGACGATCCGGCCCGCGTACATGACGGCGATCCGCTTGCACGCCGCCGCGAGCGTCGACAGGTCGTGGGTGATGAACAGCGTCGCGAGCCCGAACTGCGCCTGCAGGTCCTCGAGCAGCCGCAGGATCTGCGCCTGCACCATCACGTCGAGGGCGGTCGTCGGCTCGTCGGCCACGAGCAGCTTCGGATCGCAGGCGAGCGCGAGCGCGATCAGCACGCGCTGGCGCTGGCCGCCCGAGAGCTGGTGCGGGTAGTCGCGCGCGCGCCGCGCCGGGAGGCCGACGAGCTCGAGCAGCTCGCTCACCCGCTCGACCGTACGGCCGCGCTTGTCGGCAGGGTGGAGGTCGATCGCCTCGGCGATCTGGCGCCCGATCCGCTGCACCGGGTTGAGGGTGTGCAGCGCGCCCTGGAAGACGATCGCCATGCCCGACCAGCGCACCGCGCGGAGCCGCCCGGGCCGCATCTGCAGCACGTCGTCGCCCTCGAGCAGCACCTCGCCCGTGATCGTCGCGCCCTTGGGCAGCAAGCGCAGGAGCGCGCCGGCGAGCGTCGACTTGCCGCAGCCGGACTCGCCCGCGAGGCCGAGCGTCTCGCCGGCCGCGAGCTCGAAGTCGACGCCGCGCACCGCGCGCAGCGGCCCCGCGTCGGTCGGGTACGCGACGTGCAGGTCGCGGACCGACAGCAGGGGCGGCGCGACGACGGGATGCGGCTCCGCGCTCACGACGCCCTCCGCTCGCGCAGACGCGGGTCGAGGATCTCCTCGAGCGCGTGCCCGATCAGCACGAACGCCATCACGACGAGCACGATGCAGATGCCGGGCGGCAGGTAGTACCACCACGCCTGCTCGGTCAGCGCGCCCTGCTGGAACGCCTCCTCGAGCATCTTGCCCCACGACGGATTCGTCGGATCGCCCAGCCCGAGGAACGCCAATACCGTCTCCGAGAGGATCGCCACCGGCACCGTGAGCGTCGTGTTCGCCAGGATCAGGCCCGAGACGTTCGGGAGGATGTGGCGGCCCATGAGGTGCGCGTCGGTGGCCCCGAGCGCGCGGCTGCGGTCGACGTACAGCCGCTCCTTGAGCGTGAGCACCTGCGAGCGCACAAGCCGCGCGGTCGACGGCCAGGAGGTGATCCCGATGACGAGGATGATGTTGCCGATCGACGGGCCGAGCACTGCGGCGAGCGCGATCGCCAGCGGCAGGAACGGGATCACGAGGAACCACTCGGTAACCCGCATCAGCACACCGCCGATGTGGTGCCCGTAGAAGCCGGCGGCGATCCCGACGACCGTCCCGGTGAGGATCGCGATCAGCGTGGCGGCGAGGCCGACGAGCAGGCTGATCCGCGAGCCCCAGACGAGCTGGGTCCAGACGCTGCGCCCGATGCTGTCGGTGCCGAGCGGGCTGAACTCGCTCGGCGTCGCCCAGGGCTCGTTGGCGGTCGCGTTGACCGCGCGCAGCCCCGCCTCGTCGGCGAGCAGCGGGGCCGCGAGCGCCATCGCCACGAACAGGCTGAGCATCACGAGGCCCGCCATGCCGGCGCGGTCGTGGCGGAAATCGCGCCAGGCGGCGGAGAGTGCGCGGCGGCGCCGCTGCCACGCGATCCGCCGGCCGGAGGGGAGGGCGACCGTGCTCACTGGTCGCGCACCCGCGGGTCGAGCGCCGCATACAGGAAGTCCGCGAACAGGTTGAAGAGGATCACCGACGCGCTGAACACCAGGAAGAGCCCCTGGAGCATCGGGAGGTCGGGACCGTGGATCGCCTCGTAGGAAGCGAAGCCCAGCCCCGGCCAGGAGAAGATCGCCTCGACGGCGATCGCGCCGGACAGCACGAGCCCGAAGTTGATCGCCGCGAGCGTGATCACCGGCAGGAGCGCGTTCGGCACCGCGTGGCGGTTGCGCACCACCACGTCGCGCAGGCCCTTCGCGCGCGCGAGCACGAGGTAGTCCTCGCGCATCGTGTCGAGCAGCGCGGAGCGCATGACGAGCGCGTACTCGCCGAGGTACGCGACGGTCAGCGTCAGCGCGGGCAGGAACATGTGCCGTGCCTGGTCGCCGAGGTGGGCGATCCCGGTCGCGTCGGAGGACGGGTCCTCCAGCCCGCCGATCGGGAACCAGCCGAGCGACACGCCGAAGACGGAGAGCAGCAGCATCCCGAGCCAGAAATCGGGCATCGAGTACGTCGTCATCGTGAGCATCGTCGCGGCGTAGTCCGTCTTCGTGCGCCGGCGCCAGGCGGCGACGATGCCGATCGCGATGCCGATCACCGCGGACAGCACGGCCGAGACGCCGACGAGCGCGATCGTCGCCGGCGCCTTCTCGGCGATCTCCGACATCACGGGCTCGTTCGTGATGTAGGAGCGGCCGAAGTTGAGGCTCAGCGTCTGCTTGAGGTAGGCCCAGAACTGGTCGAGCATCGAGCCGCCGAGGCCGAACTCCGCGATCAGCGTGTCGCGCTGCTCCTGCGTGAGGTTGCGGCCGCGGAACAGGTTCGCCACCGGGTCAGTGGCGATCACCCGGAACAGGAAGAAGTTGAACACCACCACGAAGGCCAGGGTCGCGAGCGACCCCAGCACCTTCGTGGTGACGAACCGTGCGCTCACTCGCGCTCGTCGGCGCTCCGGCGGCGCGAGCGGGCCCAGATGAGCCCCACGGCCCCGAGGACGGCGATCGCGCCGAGCCCGATGAACAGGCCGGCGCCGCCGCCCCCGTCATCCCCGCCGCCCGCGGCGGCGCCGTCCGCTGTCGCGGCAGCGGGCTTGAGCGTGACGTAGCTCGGCGACGTGTTCGAGAAGAGCACCGGGCCGGTCTCGGCCGGCTGGCGCTCCCAGCCCTCGAACTTGTCCTTGTCGTAGGCCTGCAGGTCGGCCTGCAGGTAGAGCGGCATGTACACCGCGTGCGAGTAGAACCGCGTGAGCATCTCGTGCACGATCTGCTCGCGCTTCTCCGGATCGCGCTCGACCTTCTGCTGCGCGTAGAGCTTGTCGTACTCCGGGTCGCAGAGGCTGGCGTCGTTGTAGTAGTTCGTCGGGTCGTCCGGATCCTGGCTGACCATGTCGCACGTGAAGTACGAGAGCATCGGGTCGGGGTCGACGTACGGGGTCCAGCCCCACACGAACATGTCGTAGTCGCCCTTGCCGATCAGCTCGGTCAGCTGCCCGTCGTCGTAGGTCTTCTGGGTCGTCGCGATCCCGATCTCGTCGAGCCACCCGGTGATGAACTCGGCGATCGGCTGGCTCACCTGCGACTCCGACCGCACGGCGTAGCGCATGCGCAGCGGCTGGCCGCCGCCCGGCATCTCGCGCACCCCGTCGCCGTCGGTGTCCTCGTAGCCGGCCTCGTCGAGCATCTGGTTGGCGAGCTCGAGGTCGAAGTCGAACCGCTGGTCCTCGGGGATCTCCGGCGTCCAATCGGGGTTCGCCGACGGGCTGACCGCGTACGCCGGCTCGCCCAGCCCGCGCAGCACGCGGTCGACGATCGTCTGCTTGTCGATCGCGTGGGCGTTCGCCTGGCGCACCCGCTCGTCGTCGAGCGCCGGGTGGCCCTTCTCGAGCCCGTCGCCGCCGTTGAGCGCGAACTCGTCGAAGCCGCCCTGCATGCCCTCGATCGTGGTGAAGTCGCCGTCCTCCCGGAGGTTGAGGAACTGGCTCTCCGGCACGTTCTGCACGAAGTCGAGCTCGCCGCTGCGCAGGGCCGCGACCATCGCGTCGGGGTTGTTGAACACCCGGATGACGACCTCGTCGATGGCCGGCTTCTCGCCCCAGAACTCGGGGTTCGCGGCGAACCGGGCGAACTGGCCCTTCTTGAACTCGGCGAGGCTGAACGCGGCGCCGCCGACGTCGGTCTGGCCGTTCCACTTCGTGATCGCCTTGTCGTCGTACTCCTCGTAGACGTGCTTCGGGACGACGTAGACGTCGAGGATCGGGAGCTTGGGGTCGACGACCTTCGACGTGACCTCGAGCGTGGTCGGCGACGTCGCCTTCGCGGTCAGGTTCCCGGTGACCGACGAGTGGTTCAGCCATGCCTCGTCGCGCGATCGGTTGATCGTGTACGCCACGTCCTCGGCCGTCAGCGGCTGGCCGTCGGACCACTTCATGTCCGGGCGCAGCGTGTAGGTCCACGTCTTGCCGTCGTCGGACCCCTCCCAGCTCTCCGCGAGGCCGGGCGTGACCGAGAAGTCCGCCGCGGCCTTGTCGGTGAGCGTGGGGTAGATCATGTTCCACGCCTCGAACGCGGCGACCGTGACGCCGCGCACGGGGTTCATGCTGTCGATCCCCTGCACCATGCCGATGTTCAGCACGACCTTGTCGCCGTCCTGGCCCGACGCCGTCCCGCCCCCGGACGTGACGACGACCGCCGCTGCCGCCAGTACGGCGACAGCGAACCCTCCTATGGCTTTCACCGCGACCCTCCTCAAGGCTTGCGAACGCCGATCATTCACGATCCGGCGGTCGGCGCCAAGTGGACCTTTGGACAATTTCGTCCAGCGAAACTCAGAGCAGGTACCAGTCGAGGAAGCGCTCGAGCCGCCGGTAGAAGTGCAACTGCGGTCCGGTGCGCAGCAGGCCGTGGCCCTCCGTCGGGTACGTCACGTACTCGAACGTCTTGCCGGCACGGCGGAGCCCCGCGACCAACTCGGCCGACTGGGCGGGGCTGACGCGAATGTCGCGCTCGCCATGGGCGATCAGGATCGGCGCCTCGATGCCGTCGATCCGGTGGATGGGCGAGCCGGCGCGGTAGGCCGCGCGGTCGGTCGCCGGGTGGCCCATCATGCGCTCGAGGTCCTGGACGCCGTCGCGGTCGCCCTGCGCCCACGACGTGAGGATGTCGCAGTCGCCGTACTTGGCGACGCCGCAGCGGAAGCGGTGCTCGGGATCGTCGGTGATCGAGAGCAGCGCCATGTAGGAGCCGTAGCTGGCGCCGAAGATGCCGAGCCGCTCGCCGTCGACCCAGTCGAGCGTGCGCAGGTGGTCGGCGGCGGCCAGGCAGTCCCAGGTGTCCTCGACGCCCCACACGCCGTGGTTGCGATGCTCGAACTCGCGCCCGTAGCCGGTCGAGCCGCGGAAGTTGACCGCGAGCCAGGCGTAGCCCTTGTCGAGGAAGTACTGCGCGTGGCCGTCCCAGGCGTCGGTGTAGGCATCGGTCGGACCGCCGTGCGGGTAGACGACGGCGGGCACGGGACGCTCGGGGGACGCGTCGCGCGGGCGGAACAGGAAGCCGGGGATCTCCAGCCCGTCGCGTGACGCGAACGTCACGTCCTCGGGGCGCACGTGGGGCGCGCGGCGGACCGCGAGCGGGGCGGGGGCGAGCACGGTGCGCGTGCTCCCGCCGGGGTTCGCGAGCCGCAGCTCCGGCGCGGTCGCGTGATCCTCGTAGGTGCCGACCAGGGCGCCGCCGGCCGTCCACTGGGGCGCGCCCCAGGTCCCACCGGGTGCCAGCTCGATGAACCCGCCCGAGGCGGCGTCGACGACCGCCACGCCGGCGCGGCCGCGCGCGCCGCGCGTCACCGCGATGCGGTCGCCGTCCGGGTGCCAGGCGGGCTCGCCGTGGTCCGCCCCGGGCTCGGTCAGCTGACGGTCGCCGCTCCCGTCACGCCCGACCGTGTGGAGCCCCCACCAGCCGGAGCGCTCGGACACGTAGGCGAGCGTCGTCCCGTCGGGCGACCAGGCGGGCGCGCGGTCCTGCATCCGCGGCGTGCCGGTGACCGCGCGGACGCTGCCGTCCGCCACGCTTGCGATCCGCACCTCCGAGCGGCTGAGGTCGTCGCGGGGCGAGAAGACGTACGCGATCTCGGTGCGGTCAGGGGCGACGGCGGCGCCCCACTCGTCGCCGCGCTCCGCCAGCCCGCCGTGCGCGGTGGCGAGCCGGCGCGGCCAGGGGTCGGCGACGCCGACGACCGCGAGCCGCGTCTCGTCGTCGCGCTCGATCGAGACGGCCAGCGTCGCGTCGTCGACCCAGACGGGCGAGCCCGCCTCGAGCAGCTTGCGCGGCGGGCCGCCGGCGGCGGCCACGACCCAGACGGCGCCGCCGTCGGCGTACGCGACCTGGGTGCCGTCGGGCGACAGGCGCGGCTCGGTGTCGTCCCAGTACGTGGTGATCCCGCGGCCGGTCGTGACGCGCCGCGGCGTGGGGTCGTCGAGGTCGAGCAGCCACACGTCGGACGTGTCGCGGTCCTGGATGAAGACGGCGTGGCGGCGGTCGGCTCCGAGCACGAGCGAATGCGGGCGCTCGGTCGCGGCGACCGCCTCCAGGCGCCAGTGCGGCGGCGGCTTGAGGTCCTTGCGCTCCGGGACCGGGATGCCCTCGGCCTCGTCCGTGCCGACCCACCGCGAGATGTCCTCAGCCACGCCCTGCCTCCTCGTCTCGTCCGTGCGCGATGCCCTCGAGCGTGGCACGCACCAGCATGCCGATCGTGGCGACGTCGTAGCCGCCCTCCTGCACCACCACGGTGGGGAGCCCGAGCGCGCCGAGCGCGTGCCCGGCGGCGCGGTACCCGTCCGCGGTGACGGCGAGCGGGCTCTCGGGATCGCCCGCGGCGGCGTCGACCCCGAGGGCGACCACGAGCGCGCGCGGCGCGTACGTCGCCGCCCACCAGGCGAGCTCCTGCACGGCCGCGACCCACGGCTCGTCGCCGCTGCCGGGCGCGAGCGGCAGGTTGCGGTTGGCCCCGGCGCCCTCCTCGCCCGCGAAGCCGAGGAAGTGCGGGAACCAGCCGTGGGCGGGATCGACGTGGACCGAGCCGGTGACGACCTCCACGGAGTCGTAGAAGATCGCCTGCGCGCCGTTGCCGTGGTGCGCGTCGACGTCGACGAGCGCGACGGGACCGCCGAGCGCCGCACGGAGCCCCTCGGCGGCGATCGCGGCGTTGTTGAGGTAGCAGCAGCCGCCGTAGGCCGAGCGGGTGACGTGGTGGCCGGGCGGGCGGCAGCAGGCGTAGGCGGCAGGCGCCCCGGCGAGCACGAGGTCGGCCGCGGTCAGCGCGGCGTCCACGCCGGCCCGGGCGGCCTCCCACGTGCCGGCGCCGATCGGCGTCATCGTGTCGAACGCGAAGTGCCCGGTGCGCGCCCAGATCGCGGCCGGCGTCGCCGGGGCGATCGGCCCGAGCAGGCCGGGATGGGCGAAGAAGTAGGGGATCACCTCGGGCTGACCTGGGTCGGCGGGCAGCCCGGCGGCCTCCCAGTCGGCGTGGGCGGTCGCGAGGAAGTCGAGCAGCGCGCGGTCGTGCACGGCCTCGAGCGCGGCGTCCGGGTGTGCGGTCGCCGCGACGACCGGGTGGCCGGCCGCCGCCAGCTCGGCGCGGATCGCGTCCGCCCGCGCCGGCAGCTCGACCGCGGGCGTCCGCACGCCCAGCCAGATCTCTGCGCTCGGGACATGGCGCCGGTGCGCCTCGGTCCACACCAGCGGCATCGGCGCGCTCATCGGGCGGCGAGCCTACACGCGCGGGGGGGACCCCGGGTCCCCGTAGGATCGCCGCTCATGACGACGCCGCCCGATCCGCGCACCCCTCGGCCGCGAGCGCGCGGCATCAGCATCGGCACGCTCGCGCCCGGCGCCGCGAACGCGATCACGGACGTCCCCGGCGTGCGCGTCGGCCACGCGACGGTCTGGCGCGACGAGCCCGGCGGGCGCGGCAGCGCGCGCACCGGCGTGACGGCGATCCTGCCCGGACCGGCGGACGGGCTGTTCCGGGAGCCCGTGCCGGCCGGTGCCGCCGTGCTGAACGGGGCCGGGGAGCTGACCGGGTTCGTCGCCCTGCGCGAGTGGGGCGTGATCGAGACGCCGGTCCTCCTCACCTCGACGATGGCCGTCGGGCGGGTCTACGACGGGGCAGTCGCCGCCGCGGTCGCCGCCGATCCCGCCGTCGGCGACGAGGACGTCGTCATCCCGGTCGTCGGCGAGTGCGACGACAGCTGGCTCAGCGACAGCGCGACCGTGCAGGTCGAGGCGGACGACGCCGGCCGGGCGCTCGCCGCGGCGGCCGGCGGCGCCGTCGTCGAGGGCGCGGTCGGCGCGGGCACCGGCATGATGTGCTTCGGCTGGAAGGGCGGCATCGGCACGGCGAGCCGCGCGCTGCCCGAGGCGGGCTGCACGGTCGGCGTCCTCGTGCTCGCGAACTTCGGCTCGGCGCCGGACCTGCGCGTCGACGGCGTGCCGGTCGGGCGGCTGCTCCCGTCACCCGACGACGTCCCGGCGCGCCCGGCGGGCAGCTGCATCGCGGTCGTCGCGACCGATGCGCCGCTGGCGCCGAACCAGCTCGAGCGGCTCGCGCGCCGCGCCGGCCTCGGCCTCGGCCGCGCCGGCTCCGTCGCGCACCACGGGAGCGGCGAGATCTTCCTCGCGTTCGCGACCGGCGGCCGCGTCGCGCGCGCCGACGTCGGCCGGCGCGCGGCGACGTTCCCGGACCGCGGGCTCGACGGGCTGTTCGCCGCGACGGTCGAGGCCGCGGAGGAGTCGGTCCTCAACGCGCTCTGGGCGGCGCCCGAGGTGGCCGGCCGCTCCGGCCGCGTGGCCCGCGCGCTCCCGCACGAGCCCGTGCTCGCGCAGCTCCGCGCCGCAGGCCGCCTCACGCGGTGAACCGGCTCAGATCCAGCCGAGGCGGCGGGCGGTGGCGCACGCCTCGTGCCGGTTCGCTGCGTTCAGCTTCGCCATCGCGTTGGAGAGGTAGTTGCGCACGGTGCCCGGGGAGAGCGCTGCCCGGTCGGCGATCTCGTCGATCGGGGCGCCGCTCGCGGCGAGCTCGAGGACGTCCGCTTCGCGCGGGGTCAACGGGCTGTCGCCGGCGGCGATCGCCTCGGCCGCCAGCTCGGGATCGACGTGGCGCCCGCCGTCGTGCACGGTGCGGACCACCGAGGCGAGCGTCACCGCGGACGTCGTCTTCGGCAGGAAGCCGCGCACGCCGGCGGCGAGGGCCCGCTTGAGATGCCCGGGCCGTCCGTGGCTCGTGACGATGACGCAGGCGCAGCCGGGAAGCTCTTCGGCGAGCTGCTCGGCCACGGCGATCCCGTCGAGCTTCGGCATCTGCAGGTCGAGCACGGCCACGTCGACG